>Ga0007854_10002697_pt1 | contig 10931 bp, 7 predicted proteins | sample CryBogCBH12Aug08_FD_60382 | JGI IMG/M metagenome (GOLD analysis project Ga0007854, IMG submission 60382) | Freshwater microbial communities from Crystal Bog, Wisconsin, USA - CBH12Aug08 | ecosystem: Environmental > Aquatic > Freshwater > Lake | place: Crystal Bog, Wisconsin, USA | collected... | reverse complement strand
TGGAAATCGAGAAGGTTCCGCCACTCAATTCTTCCAGCGTAATCTTGCCGGTTTTGGCACGTGCACCAAATTCCGCGATCTGCTTTTCAATGTCGGCCAAAGATAATTTATCCGCATCGCGAATAATCGGAACCACCAACCCGCGTTCACTGCCAACCGCGACGCCAACGTCATAATAACCGTGATAGATGACATCGCTGCCATCTATCGAGGCATTTACCAGTGGGAATTTTTGCAAGGCCAATACCGCTGCTTTGACAAAAAATGACATGAAGCCAAGTTTAACGCCATGCTTCTTTTCAAACACATCTTTATACTTGTTGCGCAGTTCAATCACCGGCTGCATATTCACTTCGTTAAAAGTGGTGAGGATGGCTGCGTTTTGCTGGGATTGCAGGAGTCGCTCCGCAATGCGCTGACGGATGCGCGTCATCGGCACACGCTGTTCAAGCCTTTCTCCGGCATTCACTTTCGGAATAGCAGCGACGGGAGCAGCAGGTTTCTCCAGTGCATTTAGCACATCTTCTTTAAGCACCCGGCCATCTCGTCCGCTTCCGCTGATTGAAGAGGTATCCACTTTATTTTCTGCCGCAATTTTTTGTGCGGCAGGCATCACTGCAGCTTGTGACTGAGTTGCGGCGGCGGGTGGCGTTTCTACCGGAGCAGAAACTGCTTGCACGCTGGCTTTTGCCTCGGTATCCAGCAAAGCAATCACTTCCTCGCTGGTGACTTTTTCGCCATCCGCCTTGAGAATTTTGGTCAGGGCACCGCTCTTGAAAGAAGGCAGTTCCAAAACCACTTTATCCGTCTCGATATCAATCAGATTTTCGCCTTCAGCGACTGAATCTCCCACCTTTTTGTGCCATACCAATAGAGTCGCTTCAGAAACAGATTCTGAAAGCTGGGGAACTTTTATTTCAATGATGCTCATGATCTGTTTCTCCGGGAATAGGTTTGATGTCTAGATCGTCACGGAAAGCGGCAGCTATTACCGCTTTCTGTTGTTCCTGATGCACGGACATATAGCCGGCAGCAGGTGCTGCAGATGAAGGACGAAGGGCATAGTCAAGACGCATACCTTGGCGCAGATGACGCAGCAAATAATGTTGTATACGATGCCATGCCCCCTGATTGCCCGGTTCTTCCTGACACCACACTACTTCGGTGGCATTCGGATACGCCGCAATTTGTTCGGCAAACTCTTTGTGCGGGAACGGATAAAGTTGCTCGATGCGAATCACTGCCATATCCGATGTTCCTTTGGCACGGCGGGCATTGACCAGATCGTAATAAACTTTGCCGCTGCACGCGATGATACGGCGCACCTTGGCTGAATCGAGATTTTCCACTTCGCCTATAACAGAATGGAATTTCCCCTGCGTAAACTCAGTGAGGGGTGATGACGCATCCTTGCTACGCAACAGGCTCTTGGGAGTAAAGACGATAAGTGGCCTGCGCATCGGTCGCAACATCTGGCGTCTCAACAAATGGAACATCTGTGCGGCTGAAGAAGGAACGCAAATCTGAATATTATAGTCGGCACACAATTGCAAATAGCGTTCAATGCGTCCGGAAGAGTGCTCTGCTCCCTGTCCCTCATAACCATGCGGAAGCAACATCACAAGACTGCACAATCTGCCCCACTTAACTTCGCCTGAAGCAATGAATTGGTCGATGACCACTTGAGCGCCATTGGCAAAGTCGCCGAATTGCGCTTCCCATAACACCAGCGAAGTTGAATCGGCTGTAGCATAGCCGTACTCAAATCCCAGCACGGCTTCTTCAGACAACAACGAATCGATCACGACAAAGTCAGACTGGTCAGCTGCGAGATGCTGCAAGGGCGTATAAGCCCCTTCGTAGGGCTCTGCGCGATTCTGGTCGTGCCAAGTGGCATGGCGATGGAAAAAAGTTCCACGCTGGCAATCCTGCCCACTTAGTCGAACAGGGTATCCCTCGGTCAACAAAGTGGCATAAGCCAGATTTTCTGCCATACCCCAGTCAAGCGGTAACTCTCCGCGCCCCATGGCAGCACGATCTTCAACAATTTTTTGCACGCGTGATTGCAACACAAAATTCTCTGGAACGGTTGTCAAAGGAATAACCAGTTGCTGCAATCGTTCCAAGGGCACAGTGGTGTCAACCACAGCATCCCAGGCATTGAGTCCTTTGAACACCGTCCAGTTTTTAGGTTGTCTACCCAGGTTTGCTTCTAAAGCGGGCTGAATCGAATTTCGTCCCTCATCCATGGCCTTGCGATAATCAGCAATCATCGCATCACCTTCACCAGCTTGAATCACATTTTCTTTGGTCAAACGCTCTGCATACAATGCACGTGTACCTGGATGCTGACGGACGAAACGGTACATGAAAGGTTGTGTGACCAGCGGTTCGTCTTGCTCGTTATGTCCTAATTTGCGGAAACACACCAGATCGATGACAACATCTTTCTGGAATTTCATTCGATAGTCCACTGCAATTTCGGTGACCAGCATGACCGCATCGGGATCATCCGCATTCACATGAAAAATCGGAGCCTCGATCATTTTAGCAACATCACTGCAATAGTTACTGGAGTGAGTATCGCGCAAATCTGAGGCAGTAAAACCAATTTGGTTATTGATGATAACGTGCATCGAGCCGCCGGTACGATAGCCGCGTGTTTGTGACATGGCCAAGGTCTCCATCACCACGCCTTGTCCGGCAAAAGCCGCGTCACCATGCAATAGAATGGGCAAGACTCTTTGGCCTTCCAGATCTTTGAGGCGATGTTGGCGGGCTCTAACCGAACCTTCCACCACCGGATTGACAATTTCCAGATGGGACGGATTAAACGCTAACGCAACATGCATCGCTCCGCCGGGGGTTCCGATGTCGGCAGAAAATCCCTGATGATATTTTACATCGCCCGAAGTTAAATGTTCTGCATGAATTCCTTCGAATTCTGCAAACAACATACTTGGCAGCTTGCCCAAAATGTTAACCAGCACATTCAGGCGTCCCCGATGCGCCATTCCGATTACTGCTTCTTTTACACCAAGCTTTCCGGCATGTTGCAACAAATAATCAAGCAAGGGTATGACTGTTTCGCCACCTTCTACCGAGAAGCGTTTTTGTCCCACATATTTGGTGTGCAGGTAACGTTCCAGTGTTTCGGCTGCAGTCAGGCGCTCAAGAATGCGCCGGCGGAAAGGGGCATCATAATTTGACAGACCGCGTATGCTTTCAAGACGATTTTGTATCCAGCGTTTTTCGTTCACATCGCTAAGATACATATATTCAGAACCGATGCTACCGCAATAAGTCTGGCGCAAAAGTTGCAGAATTTCGCGCAAAGTCATTCGCTTGCCACCCACCAGTGAACCGGTATCAAAGCTGGTATGCATGTCGCTTTCATCCAATCCGTAATGAGCCGGATCAAGCTCTGCAACAACCGGTTTTTCAAAGCGTTTTAGTGGATCAAGATTGGCTGCTCGTAAACCAAGGAATCGATGTGCATTAATAAGTTGCAAGACACGAACTTGTTTGCGTTCCAGTTCAGCCTCAATGTTGCTGTTTGTTGAAGATTTGGCTTGTGGCAGCGCTGCAAAGGCTCGCTGAATAGGGCTATGTGCAATTTCCTTAACTGCGCCGGGAGTCGCTTGCAATGCATCAAAATATTTCTTCCACTCATCCGATACCGATGCAGGATTGGCAAGGTAATCTTCGTATAAGCCCTCGACGAACACGTCGTTCATCCCGAACAACAGGGTTGTGTCGTGCATGGCCTTCATGTAGTTTTTTTCTTGTGCGGACATTAGATTAGCTTTCTGGATTTAACCGAAAAAAGGCAGCTAGCCCAAGACGGACACGAATTTATACAGACAGGGGGGCACTTAGCATGAGTAAAGTGATCGACCCCTCATCTATCCGCGTTCATCGAAGGTTAATAAAATGCTTATCTGCTGCCAACCGGAACGAAGTCACGCCGGGTTGCGCCTTGATATAGTTGGCGGGGACGTCCAATTTTATGATCATCAGCTGCGATCATTTCATTCCATTGGGAAATCCAGCCTACCGTACGCGCCACTGCAAAAATAACGGTGAACATGTTGGTCGGAATTCCAAGTGCACTGAGTACGATACCCGAATAGAAGTCGACATTAGGATAGAGCTTGTGGTCAATGAAATATGGATCACTCAAGGCAACACGCTCCAACTCCATAGCCAATTCAAACAGCTTGTTATTTTCAAGTTTAAGCTCTTTGAGCACTTCATAACAGGTCTGGCGCATGACAGAAGCACGAGGGTCCATGTTTTTGTAGACACGATGACCAAACCCCATCAGACGATATTTTTTATCCTTCACACCCTGAACATATTCGGCTACACGTGATACATCACCAATTTCTTCCAGCATCTTGAGCGCTGCTTCATTTGCACCGCCGTGTGCCGGCCCCCAGAGAGCTGCAATACCTGAAGCAATACAGGCAAATGGATTCGCACCGCTCGAACCAGCCAGGCGAACAGTCGAAGTTGAAGCGTTTTGTTCATGGTCTGCATGCAGAATCAGGATACGATCGAGTGCTCGCACCAATATCGGATTAGGAACATATTCCTCAGCCGGAGTAGCAAACATCATGTACATCAGATTTTCAGCGTAGCCGTATTTGTTCTTCGGGTACATGAAAGGAGCGCCGGTATAGTATTTATGCGCCATCGCTGCAAGAGTCGGCACTTTGGCCAACATGCGCATCGCAGAAATACTACGATGTTGAGGATTTTTGATATCCAGAGAGTCGTGATAGAAAGCTGACAAAGCACCCACCACGCCAACCATTACTGCCATTGGATGTGCATCACGGCGGAAGCCGGAGAAGAAACGCGCAAGCTGCTCATGCACCATGGTGTGGTGAGTTACCTTGTCCTTGAATTCAGCTCCCTGTTGGGCAGTAGGCAGTTCACCATTCAAAAGGAGATAGCAAACTTCGAGAAAGTCGGAATGCTCGGCCAGTTGCTCAATCGGATAGCCACGGTAGTAAAGCAAACCTGCATCACCATCAATAAAAGTAATAGTCGAAGTACAACTGGCTGTCGAAAAAAATGCCGGGTCATACGTGAACATTTCAAGCTTGGCCAAATTGCGAATATCCAGTACATCAGCCCCCAGCGTACCCGACAAGATCGGGAATTGTACGCTACGCCCATCATCTAAAGTCAGTGTTGCAACACGTTTGCTATCCATATAAGTTCTCCCAACGTTTGCGGGCGGGATGCCCGCGGCTCACACAGTTAAACTACAATTTACTTTCTACTTATTCACGCAAATCAACACTTCCAAAACAATTCCCCAAGGCATCAAGCAGTCCTGATTTTCTCAAGTACTGCTTTTTGGTCGATTTCAGTTGTATCGAGTCTGCCTGAAGCCATATCCCACAGCACGGTATCCGGCAAATCCAGCAAGGCATCGAAAGCAACCTTCTCAACTTCATTCAACGTTGCATAATCCCGTTCGACAAAACGCCCCAGTACGATATCCAGTTCCAGAAGGCCGCGCCGACAACGCCAGCGTAGGCGTTCCATTTCTTTCATACCGCGCGCTTTGCCATCAAACCTTTAATTTTCCCGATCGCTTGCGTCGGATTCAGCTCTTTGGGACACACATCAGCGCAGTTCATGATGGTATGGCAACGGAATAACCGGTAGGGATCTTCCAAATCATCCAATCGCTCGGAGGTCGCATTATCACGGCTGTCAGCGATAAAACGGTAAGCTTGCAATAGGCCTGCAGGGCCGACAAACTTGTCCGGATTCCACCAGAATGAAGGACAGGATGTGGTGCAACAACCGCACAAAATACACTCATAGAGACCATCAATTTCTGCACGCTCTTTCGGTGATTGCAGTCTCTCTGTTTCAGGCGGAGGATCGTTATTAATCAGGTAAGGCTTGATCGAATGGTATTGCTTGAAGAATTGCGTCATGTCCACAATCAAGTCCCGAATGATCGGAAGACCGGGCAATGGGCGCAATTCTATGGGTTGTTTCAAGGTCGACAGCGGTGTGATACAAGCCAAGCCGTTGCGACCGTTAATGTTCATTGCATCCGAGCCGCACACGCCTTCACGGCAAGAGCGGCGAAAACTCAGACTATCGTCCTGCGCCTTGAGCATGACCAATGCATCAAGCAACATCGCGTCACCGGCCTCCAAATTCAAATCGTAAGTTTGCATGGAGGGTTTGGAATCAGTTTCCGGGTTGTAACGGTAAATACGGAATTTCATACTTTATCCCCTAATACACCCGCGTTTTAAGCGGGAATGATGGCACCGTAAGCGGCTTCAATCGAACCGGTTTGTAGTCCAGACGATTTCCTTCGCTGAAATACAGCGAGTGTTTTAGCCAATTGTCATCATCTCGATCAGGATAGTCATCGCGCGCGTGACCACCACGGCTTTCCTTACGCGCTGCTGCTGCAATCATTGTGGCTTGAGCGACTTCGATCAGATTGTCCAACTCAAGCGCTTCCACTCGAGCAGTATTGAATACTTTGCTATGGTCCTTAATTTCGGTAGTCTTGACACGCTCGGCCACTTCGCGAATTTTCTCCACACCTGCAGCGAGTAAATCCGGGAAGCGAAACACTCCACAGTGCGCTTGCATAACGCGTCGCATGGCGGCACCCACCTCAAACACGCTTTCGCCGTCCTTTTGATTTTCCAGTCGGGCGAGTCGTGCCAGTGAACGGTCTGCCGCATCTTCCGGCAACGGCTTGGGGTGGGGATTGCGTTCCAAATCTTCGATGATTTGCCTTGCTGCTTCGCGTCCGAACACGATCAAATCGAGCAGTGAGTTACAGCCTAAGCGATTGGCGCCGTGCACCGATACGCAGGCGCATTCACCCACTGCGTAAAAGCCCTGCACAATTTCTTCCGGGCCACCACCATAAGGAGCAACAACCTGTCCATGATAATTGGTGGGAATGCCACCCATCATGTAATGCACGGTTGGTACTACGGGAATAGGATCTTTGGCTGGATCAACGTGCGCAAACTTGATGGCGATTTCACGAATGCCGGGCAGGCGGTGACTGATCACAGCTTCACCCAGATGGTCGAGTTTCAGCAACACATGGTCTGCATCTTTCCCGCAGCCACGGCCTTCCTTGATTTCGGTAGCCATTGCACGTGACACCACATCGCGACTTGCAAGATCTTTAGCGTTGGGGGCATAACGCGACATGAATCTTTCACCATCCTTATTGACGAGATAACCTCCTTCTCCGCGAACACCTTCGGTAATCAACACGCCAGCGCCATGCACTCCGGTGGGATGGAATTGAAAGAATTCCATATCCTCTAGTGGAATGCCTGCTCGTGCCGCCATACCCAAGCCGTCGCCGGTATTGATGTAAGCATTGGTACTGGCCTGAAAAATGCGCCCTGCTCCACCTGTTGCAAACAAAGTCGCCCGCGCCTGCAAAATCATCACTTCGCTGGTTTCAATTTCCATCGCCACCACGCCCAGAATGTCACCATCCTGATCGCGAATCAAATCCAGCGCCATCCATTCAACAAAAAAGTTGGTATTGGCTTGCACATTGCGTTGATAGAGTGTGTGCAACAAGGCATGGCCGGTGCGGTCAGCAGCAGCACAGGCACGTTGCACCGGATTTTTACCGTAGTCCTGCATATGGCCGCCAAAAGGGCGCTGGTAAATCTTTCCACTATCGGTGCGGTCGAAAGGCATGCCGAAATGTTCGAGCTCGTACACCACCTCCGGCGCGGCACGGCACATAAATTCAATGGCATCCTGATCACCGAGGTAATCCGAACCCTTCACAGTGTCATACATGTGCCAATGCCAATTATCCTCGCTCAGATTTCCCAGTGAGGCAGCAATCCCCCCCTGTGCCGCAACGGTATGCGAGCGAGTAGGAAATACTTTGGACAATACCGCCACTTTCAACCCTGCTTCAGACAAGGCCAAGGCAGCACGCATTCCTGCACCACCCGCGCCAACCACTACCACATCAAATGTTCGTTTCACAACTGCCATTTTATTTCCCTTAGTTTCGTATTTCCAAGCAACACGATCCTCAACCAAAAGCTAGCCCTTACTATCTCAACCTAAAATCTTAGCCTACTGTGTTATCAGGCAGATTGTTCAGAAAAAATAGAACGCGCTAAAAGCCCCACAAAATTTGCACTGACCAGATCAAATACATAATGAGCGCGAGTATTACCGCCACATGAATGGCTAGACGCAAGTGAGCCAACTTGATGTAATCCATCACGATATCACGCATGCCGACCCATGCATGACCATACACTGAGAGCAGAAACAACAAGGAGAAAGAACGCACCACGTTGTTGGCAAACAATCCGGTCCATGCCTCATAGCCTGCACCTGAATGTAACAAAAACCAACCTGCTATGAACACTGTATAAGTCGCCATGACTATGGCCGTAACACGTTGCATCACCCAATCACGCAGACCGTAATGCGCGCCTGTAACTACGCGATTTACCATAGCCTTACTCCTATCAAAAGGGTCAGCGTCAAACTGACAATCAACACCCATTTACTGCTTGCACGCGCTTGAGGCAACTTTACCCCAATATCGAAATCTATGGCCAGAAAGCGGATTCCTGCACATAGATGATGTAAAAAAGCCCACAACACTCCGGTAAAGAATAACTTACAAAGAGGACTCTGAAGAATGCTACTCAGCAAGGTGAAAGTTTCAATGGAACGCAAACTATATTGAAGCGTCCACAACAACAGTGGCAAGGATAAAAACAAGAGTAGCCCGCTTATTCGGTGCAAACCGGAAACAATGGCCGGGAGAGGAAATTTGATATGTTGTAGTTCCAGGTGCTTGGGTCGATTCGTGTTCATTACCACTTCCTGTAAATGAATCCCTATACCTTAACATGCCTTAAGGGATAAATTGAATAGCGAACGAATCATCAATTAGTACATCATTGATTAAAAACGTTTTATATTTAAAGCGCTATCCGCTAATTGTTAATTTTACCAGTTAATCCAACAATTATTTTTAATAATTAAATTTATTTATATTCAATATCGTTATTAAAAATCGACTTGGTATTATTAATATACAAAAAATCATACTGTTACTTACTTAATTTAATATATTCCCTGCTTGTTGATTATGCCCTGTTGTAATCAAAGTATTTTCAATCCCGATAGAATAAGTTAACTTTAATTATTTAACCAATCAATTGTTTCAATATTTAGTATTAAAACACCGACAAAATTTGTATGCTTAAGTATCCTTCAAGCACACTTGATTTGCAATCCATCCTTTGCCCATAGTGTGAATCACCGTACAATACAAAACTCACTATGAACATCATTACCTTCCCCGATAGTCCCTACCGCCTTCACCAGCCGTTTGAGCCTGCAGGAGATCAACCCACGGCCATCAAAGAACTCGTTGAGGGAATCAATGACGGGTTATTATTTCAAACATTGCTTGGGGTAACAGGATCTGGAAAAACATTCACCATGGCCAACGTCATCGCACGGCAGGGACGTCCGGCAATGGTCATGGCTCCGAATAAAACGCTTGCGGCACAGCTCTATTCGGAATTGCGCGATTTTTTTCCTGAAAATGCGGTGGAGTATTTTGTTTCCTATTACGATTATTACCAGCCGGAAGCCTATGTACCCTCACGCGATGTTTACATCGAAAAAGACTCCAGCATCAATGACCAGATTGAACAAATGCGTCTTTCCGCAACCAAATCGCTGCTGGAACGTCAGGATGTAATTATCGTGGCAACAGTTTCGGCCATCTACGGCATCGGCGATCCGGTAGATTACCACGGTATGATATTGCATTTGCGTGAACATGAAAAAGTGACCCGGCAGGATGCGATCAAGCGTCTTACTGAAATGCAGTATGAGCGCAACGATGTGGATTTTCAGCGCGGCAACTTTCGCGTGCGTGGTGATGTCATTGATATTTTCCCGGCCGAAAACAGCGAACATGCTTTACGCCTGACCATGTTTGATGACGAAGTGGAAACACTGTCACTGTTCGATCCGCTTACCGGCCATATACTTACCCGAGTGCCACGTTTTACAGTGTACCCTTCCAGTCATTACGTCACCCCCCGCAGTACCACACTGGACGCCATTGAAACCATCAAAGTCGAATTGGCCGAACGCATCGCTTTCTTCCAGAAAGAAAACAAACTGGTGGAAGCCCAACGCATCGAGCAGCGTACCCGGCACGATCTTGAAATGCTTAACGAAATCGGCTTTTGCAAGGGAATCGAAAATTACTCCCGTCATCTATCCGGACGCCCGGCAGGCGCGGCGCCCCCGACACTGATTGATTATCTGCCGCCTGATGCGCTCATGTTCATTGACGAAAGTCATGTCACTATTCCACAAATTGGCGGCATGTACAAAGGAGACCGTGCACGAAAAGAGAATCTGGTGAATTACGGATTTCGCCTGCCCTCCGCACTGGATAACCGTCCCCTGCGCTTTGATGAATTCGAAAAGATCATGCGTCAAGCCGTTTTTATTTCCGCCACCCCATCCGTGTATGAAGCCGAACACGCAGGCCAAGTGGTCGAGCAAGTCGTGCGTCCTACCGGGCTGATTGATCCGGTGATCGAAGTTCGTCCGGCTACACATCAGGTGGACGACCTGATGTCCGAGGTCAACCTGCGCGTGAAGCAAGGAGAACGCGTGCTGGTCACCACCTTGACCAAACGCATGGCGGAAGACCTCACCGATTATTTTTCCGAGCATGGCATCAAGGTTCGCTACCTGCATTCAGATATAGAAACGGTGGAACGGGTGGAAATCATCCGCGACCTTCGTCTGGGCATGTTCGATGTTCTGGTAGGGATCAATCTCCTGCGCGAGGGACTGGATATCCCGGAAGTTTCGCTGGTCGCCATACTGGA
>Ga0007854_10002694_pt1 | contig 10936 bp, 13 predicted proteins | sample CryBogCBH12Aug08_FD_60382 | JGI IMG/M metagenome (GOLD analysis project Ga0007854, IMG submission 60382) | Freshwater microbial communities from Crystal Bog, Wisconsin, USA - CBH12Aug08 | ecosystem: Environmental > Aquatic > Freshwater > Lake | place: Crystal Bog, Wisconsin, USA | collected... | reverse complement strand
TGCAGAAAGGAGAGCTATTACATTGAATAAGTAAAAACAGTACATACTCCCTACATGAGTAGCAATCCATACAGCAAACTTATCATTAAAATTATTCTCTCTTTTGACTAATTCTTTTGGGTTTATGACGTGTGGGTGAGATTTCAATTTATCCATAGCTATATAATATCACTCACTTTCTGATTGAACACTCTCAGAATTATTATTGAGATCATTTTCTGCTAAATCAATCGAAATAACACCCAGGCTTTCAATTACAGCTTCAGATTTTTTGTTATCTATTCTAAGTCGCGCTTCTTGCATTCCCCTTGCGATAAAATCATACGAATATGGCATATTGCTTTTGTTGCTATTCATATTTTTGATTATAGCACCTATGCGTCTAGGACTAACTAGATTATAAATAAAAAATCTCTCTTAAATAAGAGAGACTATTTGTTGTCTATATGGCGGGCCCGACCGGATTTGAACCGGCGATCTCCTCCGTGACAGGGAGGCGTGTTAGACCACTGCACTACGAGCCCATAATTAATTAACAACAGAGGTCATAGTATCATTACACCAACAAAAATGCAATTTTTTTATTATCTAACGGATATATAATAATTGGGCTTTTGTGATTTTTCTAAGGGGTCTAGGTATGTATTTATACTTTTATAATTGAAAAGAATATGAGCAGCAGTAATCTGGTTGTTATCTATAGAAATAACCTTAATAATCTCTAGGCCGGACCCGATATTAATAATTCCAGAAACTTGGCCAGGCTTGAGTTTAAATATTTCATTTAGGGCCTGAGGAGATAAATCTTTATTTCCCGGAGCTATAGTAAAAGGAAATTGTCCGCCGTTAGAACTAGTAGTATTATCTTCTGAATAACTCTTTGCAATTGTGGCAAAATCCGCTCCAGAGTTAATAGCTGATAATGCTTGACTGGCCTTCTGGTTAGTTGAAGTATCCAGTGCAGATACAACTTTTTGGGCTAGAATCTGACTTGCAAGTTCTCTTTTGAAATCATTGAGTGTCCAGCCCCAATATTGAGCAAGCACATTATCTAAAACCTGATTATTGTCGCCAAGCAAGTTTTGTTGCTTAAGTAGAGTAATTTCATTATTTACATCAGTAGTAGTTACCTTAACATTGTTCTTTTTAGCCAGCTCCTTAATGTATGACTGATCGACGACCATTTGCAGGGCCTGTTTTCTAAAGTTAGATAATTGCTGCTGCCCTTCAACTGATTTAAAATCGATTTTTTGCTGGGTCTGATAATAATGAATATAGTGTTTTAGCTCAAAAAGATAATTTTCATAAGCTACGTAGTTGGGTCCAGCTTTAGCAACAGGAAATGGAACAACTTGAGAAACTCCATAGATGAATGATGAGTAGTTTTGATATTTATAAAGAGATAATCCGCAGTATATAAAGAATGCAAGCAATGCTACTGAAAAAATAGATGAGGAAATTATTACCACTCTGTGTTTAGAATGCTGTAGCGGATATATATATTTTCTGGCTGTTGAGAGAATTTCTTCCCTATGATCATTTACGGTTTCATTTGTAATCTTCGGTAAGGTTTCAAGGGCCTCCTTGAACTGACTCGCAACTAATTTATCCTTATTTCGGGTAAAATGTTTACGGATAAATTTTATTGGCTTAGGCTTCTTCAATTTCTTCACCTTCTTGTTGGTTAATTATAAGCTTTTTTTCTTGATTGGTGCCATATGAATTGGCAATAATACCCTGGTCTCTCAATATTTCGAGTATTCTTTTCTGGATTTTTGCTGGGTGGTGGACATCGTGAATTATTAGATCTCCCACGAATGTCTGCATCATTATTGTACCAGAACCTAGTAGGGTTTCTTGAATTCCAGACACTTGATAATTAACGAGTTGTATCTGATTTAACCCCATATCGACAACACTCCTATGGAATAAGCCTTTTTGGGTTATTTGTATAAGTCTCTGATTAGTAAAAACAAAGACACTAAAGTGCCAAGTAATCCAAGATGGCATAAATAATATAATCCCTATCAGTAGGCCCCCTATCAATCCACCAAAAAACCAACTAAATTCAGGATTAACAAGAGATGGTAGTGTTCCGCCGAGAAGAGACAACATAAACAATATAAGACCCCTTCTCATGACTATTGGGTGCTTGTGAAATACATAAAGCACTTCTTCTCCGTCCAATTGATCTTCAAAATATTTATTTGCCATAACTTTTCATCCTCTAGCGTATATAAAACATTCTATGTATACTATTTTACTATTGGCCCCCGTAGTTTAATGGATAAAACAATTCCGTCCTAAGGAGAAGCTTCACGTTCGAATCGTGGCGGGGGCACCAAATATTCGAGAATACTTCCCTATTAGAAATTTCTTCAGATTTATTTTTTCGGCTGAGTGAATTCATCATGAGTTGTACTGTATGAGAATAATTCATCATCTTTGAACCAATGTGCAATCTCTTGCTTAGCTTCAACTGCATCACCAGAAGCATGGATAATATTAGAAATACCGAGCTGTAAATTATCTGCATGCATAAAACTCACATGTGCATAATCACCTCTAATTGTTCCGGGTAGTGCAGATTTAGGCTCTGTGGTTCCGGTCATTTTTCTAACCTGTTCAATTGCTTCAACTCCCTTGAGAACCATAGCTATTACAGGTCCAGCTTCAAGCATCTTTAGAGTAACGTCTAGAGCTTTTTGGCCACGTCTTGTAGCCATTTTGCTAATAGTTTCGTAGTGGTGGTAATAATGCGCAGTGTCGGGCTGTAACATTTTAACTCCCACAATCTTAAGCCCAACTTTTTCAAATCTAGTGATAATCTCGCCCACAATTCCTCTTTGAACCGCATCTGGCTTACAAATAACTAAAGTCTTTTCCATTATTATCCTTTTTTATAATTTATATCTTTAATTATACCAGCATAAACTATTCTAAATAAGAAAATACTTATCAAAAGGGTTTACAATATAGATATGGAATTATCCTCGCTTAAAACTGATTTCTTGGAATACCTAGAAATTGAACAAAATAGGTCAAATAAAACCATTGCTAACTATGATCACTATCTAACAAGGCTAATAGATTATGCTGGAGATATTAAAGTTTCAGAAATAAATAGTGAACTTATTAGAAAGTGGAGACTCTGGCTCAACCGGCTAGGAACTAATACGAGTGATGAGCTGCAAAAAACAACGCAGAATTACCATCTAATAGCCCTGAGGAGTTTTCTCAAATACCTTTCAAAACGAGATATTAAATCATTGCCACCTGAAAAAATTGAATTAGCGAAAACCACTCGCAAGCAAGTAACTTTTCTCGAAAAACAAGAATTAGAACGATTAATGAATCAGCCAGACCTTAATACGATAATTGGTATGAGAGATAGAGCCATAATTGAGCTCCTCTTTTCCAGTGGTCTTCGAGTAAGTGAATTAGTTAAGCTTGATAAAGATAATATTAATTTGAAAAGACGCGAATTCATGGTTCGAGGTAAGGGTCAAAAAGATAGGCCTATATTCATAAGCACCGATGCCGTGATGCGAATTGAAAATTATCTACATGCCAGAAAAGATAACCAAACTCCCCTCTTCCTGAGATATAATGGTAGAAAGAGTTCAGATACTAGCGGGGACTACCAGAGACTTAGCGTAAGAAGCGTGCAAAGAATAATAGCAAGATATGCTAAGTTGGCAGGAATAACCAAGCATGTAAGTCCACATACACTCAGACACTCATTCGCCACAGATCTTTTAATGAACGGAGCAGACTTAAGAAGTGTTCAGGCACTACTTGGTCATAGCAACATTGCAACTACACAAATATACACTCATGTCACCGATCCACACTTGAAAAAGATTCACGAACAATTTCACAATAAGGGCTAGTAAGAAACACAGGGACCAGAGGTAGGAGCTGGATTTAATGCAGAGTCTAATGGGTGTGATAGTGCATTACCTGAAGCATCTGAAACTGTTACGTTTTTGCACAAACTTTTTGTTGAGACAATAGAGAAGTCAGATGAGCCATTAGGTATGTTTTGGGCTATATTAGCCTGAGCCACTACCCTTCTGGCGACGCTATTCGTTACAGCAGTAACATCAATTTGTGCCTGACTATTTACAAACTGAAGACTACTGCCAGCAGAGTTCTTGGCGGTTATAGTTACGCTTGAGTCAGAATATATAGACCGCATATTTATCCATGTGCAAGGGTTAGAGTTCGTGCATGAAATACTGAAAGACAGGTCACTAGAATTGAACTTTACGGCTGCGCTTGAGGGACTAAAAACCACAGGAGAACCTGGGACTGCACCAGCTTTTGGTATCAAAAAGTAAGTCTGAGAGCTGTTGCTAAGACATATTCTAGAATCAGGCGCAGAACCACACGATCCAAGGCCAGATGATATATTCAGCCTAAGAACACCAGCTTCTGGACATTTTGCTAGATAAGTATTGGCATCATACAGACTACCGTTACAACTTGAGCTCACACTTGATGCATTGCTACCGAGATTGTGCCATTTTATATTTAGAGTATAGTTTCCTGTTAAAGGAACATATGCTGTTTGGGATTTGTTCACAGAGATGTCATCCCAAATCAAAGACGAAACTGAATTTGTCCAAGTTGCACATTTTATAACCGAACCAGAATTTCCATTAAACGTAATTCCTGGAGTATTTGTGCATTTATTCCATGAGCTAGCACCACCCCCAATAATATTATTAAGTATTGTGTTTATCCCTGACTGAGCAGCATAATAGGAAGCCGTACTCAGTTGATTGTCCAGGGTCTGACGGGATTGATTTCTTGAAATTTCACCAAATCCAAGGACTATCAAGCCAACAACTATAATAAAAACCATAGTAACTATGATTGATATTACACCTTCCTCATTCTTACTCAATTTATTGTCGGTCATTGCTATTATGTTTATCATTAATGAACCGTTTTTTCAACATATGTTACTAAATCTGTTGTGGCGCAATAATATGAACCTGGGTAGCATTTTTGATTTGTGGAGTCGTATCCCGAACCATTTGAACCGTCACCATCTGCTCCATATGCCACCATTACTTCTACTTTATATAAATCACCAAATTGTGGCGTAACTTTAAACACAACTAACCTCATGCCTTGGGGAATCAAGTCAACATAATAGTTGTTAGAGATTTTATTTGCCGTAACTCTAAAATCCCAGAAGTTAGGTGCAATTTGAGGCCCAACATTTGAGCATTGTGGATTGTAGCTCAATACCAAAGCTCCTTTTGTTGATTTATTGTCAAATCTGCCACCTAACTGATAGACGTATTGATTTGCACCAATGCAAAGATAATTTTCATATTGAGGCAATCGACTATCCAGAATTCCTGTAGTCCATTTAGTTGGATTCGGTGGAAATACAATATCACCGCCAGTAAACTGTATTTGCTGAACAATATTATTGGAAATATTTTTAGCTACGTTGAGCGTTTGATTCTGGATAACTCCATGATAATAAGTTCCACTCAATCTTATAACCACCTGTGTAAGCACCAAAAGTATGGCAGAAAATACTGAAGTAGCGATCAGTAACTCTATTACAGTAAAACCATTATTGTTTATATTGTTGGAGTTATTCATTAATTGCTACTCACTAATTCGTAAGTTAACTTAACATTATTGCTTGATGTCTGCCCGGGATTTGTCCAATCTACTTCACCCTGTAGATTATAATAACTTGATGGGGTGGCTTGAACTAAGTTTAATTTGACAGAGTAAAATAAATTATTAGTATTCGAAACGCCTGATTGATCAAACTTACATCTGGTTTTATCAATATTGAACTGTATTGATGGAATCGACGAAATGAAAGCACAAAAATTATTAGATGTGTTTGCACCGAGACTCGGAATTCCGGCTTTGGAATAAAAAATATTTTTAAGAGAATATTCGGGAATATTAGAATTTGCTGCCTTTATGAGCTCCATCTGATTCTGAAGAACCTGAACTGCCTGCTGCCGTAGATAATTGTTGCTATTCGAAGTTCCTATACTATCAACAGCTAGAGATGAAGTAACTATAACTGATCCAATAATGGCAAGTGCAATCAATACTTCTACTATGGTATCGCCTTTCTGATTATTGACTAACATGATGCTCTGCCCTCAACCGAAACACTATACCCAGAGCCCTGTATATTATCTGACTGGCTTGTGTTATTAGAGTTGGATCGAATAGTGATCCCCAATAGTCTTGAACTTCCTTGCTGTAAACAAAATGTAGCTGAGGATATTTTTTTAGGATACGGGAGTGTTGGCCCAAAATAGCTATCTCTAAAAGTTTTGTTAGAAGAATCTGGAATTGCGCAATTCAATGCACTTGAACCCTGCATTGCATAAAGATCAAATCCGGCACCATTATTTAATGAATTATCAGTCGAAAGCAGGCCAACCCCACATTCTGTACTGCTATTGCAGCTCGTTGCACTTTCATAATAAATACATTTAATTTTGATACTTTGATCATTTAGACTATATGAATCTATAGATTCGGCGATGTTAATTACAGCATCATTATTGGATATTGTGTTTGACCTTGGCCCAGTAACTGAATAAATTTTAATTGAATTGCTTCCAGAACCAGGAATATAAATATTTTTACCAATGAATTCACATCCGAGATTTTGCCCCTGAGTATTTGTATTTGCTGGATATATATATGTGCTTCCCCCAATCAGAGAACAGCTAAAATTATTGTAGCTATATTGGCCTGAGGTTACTTGATTAGCTATATTTTGCAATTCAGTAGCAAAAGCTCTAGTGCCCGTCTGAAAGTTTGTTGAAGCAATCTGGCCACCTATAACAGTCATTGCAATAAGCAGTAATGCCCCTGTGGATGCAAGAACTATCATTACCTCAATAATAGTAAAGCCCCCTGTTCTTTTGCCCACAGATATCATATAAAAATTATAGCATAAACAGATTGCCTACTAGCCAAGTAAGCCAGTATACCAAGAAAGTAATTTGGCGCCAAAGAGTACCACTATAATCGTTGCTATAATCAGAAAAGGACCAAATGGTATTTTAGTATTCAACATTTTCCTTTTTATGGGATAGAGAATGAGTGTGTAGAAAGTTCCTAGCAATGAGGCTACAAAAATGAGCAGAAAAGCCATCACAGGGCCCCCTGATAGCAATCCAAGCAAAAATACAAGCTTAACATCGCCTCCCCCAATCCATTTAGCCTGAGATAACTGGAATAAAGCAAAAAATAATGCGAACAATACAATTCCGGCCAAAAAAGATATTAATGCTCTGTGGAATGCATGATAAAAAATGGCAATGAAAACCAAATACGCTGAATATATATATATAATAGGAAATACTATTTTATTGGGTAGTTCCATCCATTTAAAATCGTAAATCGATAATGCAATAAGGCCGAGTAATATAATCAGCCATACTATTAACCCAAGAATACCGAAACCATTTAAATATAACGGCCAATAAATATATGAAATAACAAATAGTAGGCAGGTTATTGACTCGACCAATGGGTAATGAAGAGATATTGGCATATTACAGTATCTGCACTTGCCTTTCAGAAATATCCAACTAAAGACAGGAATTAGATGCATAGGGCCTAAAACATGCTTACAGGACGGACAAATAGATCTACCCTTAGTAATCGATAGCTTATTTTTCCTGGATTTTATTTTAGTATTCTCATGCAATCTATAGACAAAAGCATTTAGAAAGCTACCAAGACAAAGACCAAGAATTACAATAATTAATAAAAACATAGCCTAAATATAATAACACTCCTAATGAGGAGTGTTATTATTAATCATTTTAAGTGATTATTGTACGTTCAAACAATTCCAGTTCTCATTCGTACCACCTGTTACATATGGTGTTATAAGCACTAAGTTGCTAGCATTTCCAGAGGTTGTTGAAACGCTTGTTCCATAAGTAGATGCACATGTCACACCTTGCTGAGCAATAGTTGCATAAATACCATTAGCCGTAGAAGGAGTGGTGTATGCTGCATTGTCGGTTATATAATACCAGTTGTTTGTGACTAGAGTTGCCGGCATAGTAGCCACAGTTTTAACATTCGGTGTAGTACCCAACAATTTACTTATTCCAGCAGTGTCATTTACGATAGTAGTGATGTTAGCAGCAGTAGTAGGCCATGTACTGCTATTATTACTGTAATAATTAGTATATGAAGTTGCTATGTGAGTAGCATCATTCTTGATGGCGTTATTTGTCTGACTTCTTTGTAAGCCAGGAACTGCCAAGAATACCACTAGTAATATCAATGCAGCGATCGCTAGTACGATCAAGACTTCAATAATTGTGAAACCTTCTTGTTTAGATTTGATTGTTTGCTTTTGCATAATGCAAATGCCCCCTTTGCTTATGTTTAATTGTTATGCTTTAAATATTAGACTATTAATATTACTAATGCAACACTTTTTTTAGTGGCCACCAGATAAAGAGCTATTGCCTGCAAGGCTATATATTGGAAGAAGTATTGCCGCCACTATAACAAGAGCTACTCCGCCTAAAATTACCATCATAATAGGCTCAATAATGGTGGATATGTTCTTTATCTCAGTATCTACTTCCTTTTCAAAGTAATCTGCGGTTTTGCCCATCATCTGCTCAATAGTTCCAGACTCTTCACCAATACTAAGCATGTTTGGCACTAAATCCAAGAAGTTTGGATCGCCTTTGAGAGACTGACTTAGCGCCTTTCCGCCCTTAACCTTTGTGATAGCCTTATTTATTGACTCCTCTATAAGAACGTTATTTACAGATTTTGCTGTAATTTCGAGTACCTGTATCAATGGGACTCCACTTGCAACTAAAGTAGATGACATCCTAGAAAACCTCGCCATATAAAGTTTCATCATAAGTCCTTTAAACAGTGGGAAGCTCATTTTTAGACCATCTACAAATCTTTTACCCTTAACCGTTTTAGCGAGTCTGTTTAGTCCGAATATAATTCCAGCTATGAATGCAAGCACTATCCACCAATACTTAATAGTTTTGGCAGAAACCCAAAGAAGTATCTTTGTGACTAAGGGTAGCGACGCTCCAGGCAATCCGTTATACAAAATCTGTACTTGTGGAAGCACTTCAATAAGCATGAAAGCAACTACTGCAACCATTACAAGAAGAACTATTGCAGGATAAATTAATGCACCTCGAACCTTAGATATAATTTCAGCATCTTTTTCTTGCTGGTTAGCCAACCTTTCAAGAGCCTTATCTATGGTTCCAGATGTTTCACCGGCAGCTACTAGATTAATGTATATTTGTGAAAAAACTTTCGGGTAATTGGCTAGAGCCTTAGAGAAGGATGAACCGCCTTCAACATCTGTGACAATCTGGCTAATTATGATCTTCAGCTCTTTATTTTTTGTTTGGGTTGCAACGCTACTTAAGCTCTGTATTATAGGAAGTCCGGCATCAATAAGAGTAGATAATTGCCTAGAAAAAAGTACCTTATCTTTAGTCGTTACTCTATGAGTATAAGCATTGACCATAGCCATAATTCCAGTGTTGCCTGCCTTAATATCTATTGGAACTAAGCCTAAATTTTTTATAGCCTTAAATGCATCTCTTTCATTTTCAGCTTGAACTCTAGATTTTATATTTGCACCAGTTTTAGGATTCTTAGCAGTATAGTTAAAATCTATCATTACTATTCTCTCATCAGTCTGTCTAGTTCTTTCAAGTCGACCGCAAAGTTACGAGCTTCATCGTACGTAATCTCACCACTGTGAACCAGGCCAACAAGTGTTTTATCCATAGATTGCATTCCAAATTCACCACCCGTTTGAATAATAGCTTCCATTTGTTGTATCTTGCCTTCCCGAATAAGGTTACGTACGGCAGGATTGGCAACTAATATTTCAGTCGCAGGAATTCTCCCTCCACCAACTGATGGAACAAGTCTTTGAGAAACGATTGCCATTAAGATGTTAGATAATTGTGACCGAACCTGAGCTTGTTGGTGAGGCGGAAAGACGTCAATCATTCTATCAATGCTCTGAGCTGCGCCATTAGTATGTAGTGTCGCAAAAACCAAGTGTCCAGTTTCGGCAATTGTAATTGCATTTGCAATGGTTTCAAGATCTCGCATCTCACCGAGCATAACAACATCCGGGTCCTCTCTTAGAACCGATCTAAGTGCAGCGCTGAATGAATAAGTATCGTAATGAACTTCTCTTTGAACGATAATAGATTTTATTGATCTATGGGTATATTCAATTGGATCTTCTACGGTAATAATATGGACTGCTTTTTCCTGGTTAATTTTATTAATCATGGCAGCTAGTGTAGTTGACTTACCAGATCCAGTTGGTCCAGTCACAAGCACTAAACCCCTAGGAAACTCAGAAAACTTTTCTATAATAGGAGGTAATTTCAACTGTTCAATAGTTGGTATCTCATTATTTAGAAGTCTGAAAGCACCTGCTATATTGCCTCGCTCATGGAATAAATTAACTCTGAATCTTCCAAGGTCACCAAATGCGAAACTAAAATCAAATTCCTTATCTTTAATCAATATAGCCTTCTGCTCTTCATCGAGTATAGAAAATATAAGTGCTTCGATGGTTTTATTATCTAAATCTGTGATTCCACCTATAGGAACCAGTGCGCCATCAACTCTCATAATTGGAGGTAAGCCTACCTGAATATGAAGGTCAGATGCCTTTCTTCTTACTACTTCTTCTAGTATCGATTCAATTTTTATATTTTCCATTACTGATCCTTACTCATTGAAGCAACTCTATTTACCTCATTTAAGGTTGTTAACCCGCTAAGCGCCTTCAAAAAGCCGTCCTCTCGCATACTAATCATGCCTTCGGTTTTAGCCATTTTTTCAATTTCAAGACTGGTAGATCTTTTTAAAATAAGATCTTGGATTTTTT
>Ga0007854_10002689_pt1 | contig 10952 bp, 8 predicted proteins | sample CryBogCBH12Aug08_FD_60382 | JGI IMG/M metagenome (GOLD analysis project Ga0007854, IMG submission 60382) | Freshwater microbial communities from Crystal Bog, Wisconsin, USA - CBH12Aug08 | ecosystem: Environmental > Aquatic > Freshwater > Lake | place: Crystal Bog, Wisconsin, USA | collected... | reverse complement strand
CGAGGGATTGCCGGTGATCTTCAGAGGCCCTCTTCACGAGATGAGCCAACTATCTGAGCGATACAGGCGTGCAACAATTTTTGTCTATCCCTCGATTGCCGAAGGGGGGGAAACCTTCGGGCTTGCCGTCTTGGAAGCCATGTCCTGGGGGTGTGTTCCGATTGTTTCCGACCTGGACTGTTTCCGTGACTTTGTGACTCATGGTACAAACGGCATGGTTTTCGACCATCGTGGAAAGGATGCTCCTTCGCGACTTGCGGAACTTATTTCGCAGCTTGCCGGATCCCCCGTTCTCTTGAAGGAACTCGCGTTGAAGGCATTGGATGTCCGGCGGACTCACTCGCCTCGCCATGTTTCCGGATTGTTTCTTGATGCATTCGCGCAGATGGTTGGGCTTCATCAAGGAAATTCTTCGTCATGAATGAAATGATCGATCATCCGCAGTTTGGGAGTCCTTATGACTCTCCGTGGTCGTGGAGCGTGCGGGCCAGGCTTTTGCTTTGGGAGTTCTGCTGGGCACTCTTTTGTTCATGGACACCGAAGCCCCTCAATGCGTGGCGCCTTATATGGCTCCGTCTTTTCGGCGCGACCATCTCCGGGAAGCCCTTCGTGCATCAGCGCGCTAGGATTGCGATGCCGTGGAATCTTATCATGCACCATAGGTCATGTCTGGGTGATCGCGCCAATGCCTACAGTCTCGGGAAAATTGAAATAGGAGAGCATGCAACAGTCGCTCAGGAGGTCTATCTTTGCACGGGAACCCATCGCTTTGATCACCCATCGCTGCCGCTGATAACGGCAAAAATAACGGTCGGTGCCCATGCCTTCGTTGGCGCGAGGGTCTTCGTGATGCCGGGTGTTCATATCGGTACGCACTCGGTCATCGGTGCCTGCAGTGTTGTCACCAAGGATATGCCCGAAGGGATGATTTGTCTGGGCAATCCCTGCCGGCCCGTCCGTAAGAATCATCAGGAAGAGAGCAATAGGTTGTGATGTACTTGCCATGAAAAGTCAGCTGACCCCGGAGCGTCATCTCAGCAGAGAAATCCGTACTCATCTCCGGAAGAGTCTTGATGCGTATTACGCGAAGCCTGTGGGATATACGGCCTTCGAAAAACCTAGCAGTCAAGCCGACTGGTGGAGACATTTAGAGAATGCCATACGTGTGAGGAGCGCGGATGGTGAAAAGGTGAGGGTGCTGGAAATCGGATCAGGAATGTCCGGTTTTGCCGGATATCTCGAGCAACATGGCATCCGGGATCTGGTAGAACTCCACGCCCATGACGTGACTTCCCACAATGTGGAATGGTTAAGCTCTGCTGCTGATCAGGTACATATCGGGGAAATTAGTGAGATCGATTTGCCCGGGGAATTCGACATTATTTTCTCCACCTATGTTCTGGAACATGTCTCCAACCCCTGGATGCATCTTGAAACTCTCTGGAAACAGCTGGTGCCTCCCCGCAACTCTGTGGGAGGAGGGAGTCTCTTCCTCATCAGCCCCCGTTATGACCTTTTCGGCTATCTCTGCCCGGCATCCAGACATGAGCCACCTTTCTCCAAGCTGAAACTACTCATGATCCAGTGGGAGGCGCGCTGCCGCGCAATCATTGCCGGCGAGCCCCAGTTTCTTATCCAGACCGATCCAGCGGTTTTTCATCGCCCTTTTTTCCCGGATGCCGACGCGGTGCACTGGGTCTCGCTTCACGACATTCGAGCCTGGGCACGGGCGAAGGGCTCAACACTCCGAAGGCTACGATCCACCCCGACACGTCTGCTTAGCAAACAGTGGTTGATCAGAAATCACGCCACGCTGGCCGTGGAGATTCTGAGATCTTGAGAATGCCGCATGCGTTGCCAGTCTCCACCATCATCCTAACCAAGGATGCAGCGCGGGATTTGCCTGCTTGCGTTGCTTCACTCTCATGGTGCGATGATCTGCATGTGGTCGACTCCGGAAGTTCCGACGACACCGTCGGTATTGCAATAAATGGTGGTGCGCATGTCCTGAGCAATCCCTTCGTGAGTTTTGGTCAGCAGCGGAACTGGGCCATTGATCATTGCAACATTGTTCATCCCTGGATCCTCTTCCTCGATGCGGATGAGCGGTCGACGCCTGAGTTTGCAAACGCATTAAAAGTGGCTCTCGATCAGGCAGGTGTCGGGGTGGCCGGGTTCTACTGCTGCTGGAAGACCATGCTAGGAAACCGATGGCTGCGACGCTCCGACAACTTTCCCAAATGGCAGTTCCGTCTTTTCCGGAAAGGACGGGCCCGGTTCATCGATGTCGGTCATGGACAGAAGGAAGGAGAGGTGAGCGGGAGCATCGACTACCTTCGCGAGCCTTACCTGCATGACGCCTTTTCGATGGGTTGGCCCCTCTGGGAGGAGAAGCACAGGAAATACGCCAGACTTGAGGCCTTGGAGAGGATGAGTGGTGGAGGCCCCTCACTCGGCGACCTTTTCTCACGTCACGGATCCAAACGCAATGTCGCGATCAAGCGACTGGTCGGCAATCTGCCGGGTTGGCCACAATTCCGTTTCTTTTATTCCTATATGCTTAAAGGGGGATGGATGGAGGGGAAAGAAGGATTGGAATACTGCCGTCGAATGATGTGGTACGAAGCATGGATTCAGTCCGAAATAAAAGAGCTGTCCCGAAGCAGCGGTTCCTTAAGTCTTCCGTGATTCATAAAATCAAACTGTTAGGGGTAGAGTTGGCATCGGCAACGGTGACCGAGGCCTTGGATTATTCAGAAAATGGGGGGTTGATCCTTGCGCCTTCGGGGCCTGGTCTCTGTGATCTGGCAACGGATTTCTACTACAGGGAGGCCCTGCAGGGGAGCGATCTCAATCTCACCGACAGCGGCCTGGCTATCCTGATGATGAAGCTCCTAGGCATGGGCACGCTCCCCCGCGCCAGCGGGCTTGGATTTCTTGACCATCTCCTTCATTCCGATAGGTTTATAAGCACATCCCCCCGTACGTTTTGGATCATGCCCAACCAGCAATCCATGAAGAGGAATCTCCATTGGATTCAATCCCAAGGTCTTCCTGTTTTGTTGCAGGATTGTTACATCGCGCCTCTTTACCCGAAAGTAGGGGCTGTAGAGGATGAAAAGCTGCTTCAGATCATTATGGAACGTCAGCCCTCTCATATCTTTCTCTGCACCGGGAGCGGCTCTCAGGAAAAGCTTGGGTATTGGCTGAAGATGAACCTGCCCTACCGTCCCATGATTTGTTGTATTGGCGCGGCCATCGGCTTCTTGAGTGGGGACCAAGTCATGATTCCTGCTTGGGCCGATCGCCTCTGCCTGGGGTGGTTATTCCGGTGCTTGAGTGATCCTCGGCGATTCATCCCCCGTTATCTGAAGGCAACCAAGCTGATCTGGCTGATGGTACGGTACCGTCACTCAAGCCCAGCGATTTTGGGAACATGATCTCGGAACGCCAGACGGGATTGATCGCCATTCATACGGCGATCCAGGGCACGGTTCTCATCGTGACATACCTGGTTTGGATCTTCTTATGGGAGGGTATTGTCAGATTCCGTTTTGCCGGGAATCGTATCGATTATTCGATCTATGCCGTGGCCATGATCATCGCCCTGGTCCTGGTGACATTGATCTCGAAAAACTTTGAAAAAGACATTGTTCGGGGAGGATGGGAGCGCCGCATCCGGCATAGCTTCCGTCAGGTGGTCTCGATGATTGCCTGCTTGGTTTTCTTCCTAGTCGCAACAAAGGATGTGACGATATCGCGCGCCTTCCTCTTCTCGTTCATTCCAGTGCTCTTTGTGGTACTTGCCACGACGAATCTCCTGGTGCCCGAATGTTTGATGAGGAGGGTCTTCAGGGGGCAGGCTACCGAACCGTGCCTGCTTCTCTCATGGCCGGAAGAGGAGACTGATGATTTGGCCGCCCATCATCCCGACTTGTATGCAAAAAAGACGTTTCGGGAGTGGCTTGCCGACCAAACGCGCTTTGGAGTGCATTTTGTGGGATTGCTGGGCGAAGATGAACGCCTCCAAGGTGACCCACTTATCAAAGGGTTGGGAAAAATCGGGGATCTTTCCGCAGTGCTGCGGGAAACCGGCGCCAAGTCGCTCCTCATGCTGAACTTTCCATCCCGAAGCACGCAACTCAACAACATCATTGAAATCTGCGAAACGAAAGGTGTCCATCTGAGTATCCTGCATGATCTGCAGGTGCATTTCGGTCGCCCGGTCATCTTCCGTGAAACCAACGGGATGCACCTGCTTCAGTTCCGAAGGGAGCCTCTCCAGAACCCACTCTATCGCATCATCAAGCGTCTCTTCGATCTCACGGTATCAGTGCTGGTCATCACGCTGATCATGCCTCCCGTGGCGTTGAGTGTCTGGCTGATGCAGCGGATTCAGGCGCCGGGACCTCTTTTTTACAGACAGGAGAGGAGCGGACGTGGCAACAAGCCCTTCATGATCTGGAAGTTCCGCTCAATGTACTGCGATGGCAGTGACGAGAATAGGCCTGCCTCCCGCGGGGATAGGAGGGTTTTCCCCTTTGGGAGATTTATCCGTCACACATCGCTTGATGAATTGCCTCAGTTCCTGAATGTCCTCGCCGGGGAAATGAGCGTGGTTGGACCGCGACCTCATCTGGCAGCCCATAATGAACTTTGGGAACAACTGCTCAGACCATACCAGCTCCGATCGCGTGTGAAACCGGGCATCACGGGACTTGCCCAGATGCGGGGACTACGGGGCGAGGTGAATCTGGAAATCGATATCCGCCGCCGGATCGAATGCGATCTGGAATATATCGAGAAATGGTCGTTCCTGCTCGACTTATCCTTGGTGGTTGCGACAGCGTTTCAAGTGATCTTCCCAAAGAAATCGGCATACTAATGCGTTGCGCTGGTAAGCCGTTACAGTTCTTTTGATGATTTTCAATATTCAATGAGATATTAAAATATAGTGAACGTTATTATTAATAAAATAAGGTATAGGTTGTCATGCTCGCTCTGTAGTTTAGCAGTGTTAATACTTAATAAAACTACACACAGGAATTACCCAATATCTCTTGATGCTTGGAGATGTGCAGATTTAAGTTTTTCACAATTTGGGGAGGATTTATTGATAGCTCGAGCCCTAGAGAGTCTGAAAAAAACAGAGAGGGCCTACTATGTTGATGTTGGTGCTTTTGATCCCTTTCTTTTTTCTAACACATGCCGGTTGAGGCAGCTTGGTTGGAATGGGATTAATGTTGATGCTCAAAGTAAACATATAGAAATATTTAACAAAAATTGCCCGGATTATATTAATATACATGCCGCCGTTTATTCTGAATCCGGCACCGAAAAATTCCTTTGTTATAATTATGGCGCCACTGGCAGACTTGCCAAAGCTGATCTCTCAACATCCCAAAGTGTCTTGGGAGAAAGTGTTATAGAAGTCCGAGATGTGTCGGTCGTAACGTTAACTCAGATTCTCAGCAAGCATGCTCCTTTGGAAAGGCCATTTGGTTTGCTAAGCATTGATTGCGAGGGTGCTGATTTTGAAGTTCTTAAAAGTAATGACTGGGAAAAATATAAGCCTTGGATTGTGGCTATTGAAGACTCTTCTCTTCATGAAGAAATTGTGGGTAGTTTTTTGAAAAACTATGGTTATGAACTTTTCGCAATAGCCAGGTTAACAAAAATCTATGTTAACCGTTCATTATGAGGTGCAGTGTGCTTGATTGCTGATGCTGAGTGCTATTTCCTTGGCGCTTGGTTATAAGTGCGCAGCGATAAGTAAGGTTTTCAACCTGCGATATTCTTTTTTCTTTTGCGTGCCTGATCATTTGGCGTGCATCCCCAGAGCATCCCGCAGAGGAGAGCTACGCTTAACTGGATGCTCGTGATTTGCAGCGGAAAATCGACGCAGGCATGAAGAAGCACCCCGGTCAGGGCGATACTGCCACCGAACCCCAAGGCTTTGTTTTCCAAGGGGATTGACTGGTCCCAGATCATCCGTAGGGCTTGTAGCAGTGCGCCTCCGAGAATGGTTGCCCAGCAGATTGTTCCCAACCAGCCCCATTCCACGAGCCCCTGCAAATAATCGTTGTGGGCCATGTCCCAGCGACCCAGCACCGGAAGATCCCTTGCCTCCACCAAGGAGGCAAACGCTCTCTCGAAATTGCCCGGGCCGACGCCAAAGAGTCCGGTTCTCGGGATCAGGTGTTCGATGATGACCCTGTAAGTAAGGGTGCGGTCGGCATTCAAAGACAGTCCGCGAAAGGAACTCCACCTCACTAGCGCCTGATCCAATCCGAAACTTAGAATCAGTATGGCCAGGATCACAATGCTGGCGCCCATCAGAAAAAGGAGGCTGCGTTTGTCCATATGGGATCTAGGCCGTACCGAGAGTATCCAGAGACCGCAGGTGCTCAGAAGTATGAGGATCAGGGTGACAACCATGGCCGCTTTGGAGGCATTCACAAAAGCGGCGGCACATGAGACCAGTGTTCCTGTGATCCAGATGACCCTTTCCATCTGTCCCCATTTCAAGACAACACTCAACACGGCAAGCGCGCCCATCATGGGGAAGACCAGATTGATAAAGGCGCCGGCATTGGCATGGTAGCGGAAGACGGAGAAGAAATAAGGGCCGTCGTTCTCGTAGACATTCCAAAAAATAGCGGAGGCCTTCGTGAAGCGCTGGGCAAGTCCCAGGATGACGATGCTTAATCCAAGGAGTGCCGTGGATTTCCACAGGCGTATCAACCAATCTTTATTGGCTGACAAATCGCAACTCAGGCAAAAAGCCCCTAACAAGCCTGTCATCAGAAGCATGGACCGAATGCTCTGACCTCGATCGATAAAGGCGGGAAACCATGGGATCTGTCCAGGAGTCGAGTTCAGAAGGATTCTGAGCCCTCCCGGGCCCGGGTAAGCATTCCAACTCAGTAGCCATCCCTGAACCAAGAGAATAAGGATCGCCCAAAGCGCCACGGGTGCAATCCTGGGCATGCGCTTGAGAAATATCAGCGCGATACAAAAGATCATCAGGTCTGCCAGTAATAGCTGGGCGATGAGATCTTGTGTCCACGGACGGGTCCCTCCCCAGAGCCAATAGGCTACCGCTATAATCCCAAGAAGGAGCCATCGGGAGGGATCGATGAGTCGGAGTCCTTGATGCATGGATTCATGGAGTGACAGCCTGCAATGCAGTGGTCAAGCCTCCTCTGGAGTGGCCCGCGTACAGGAGGGTGAACTTTTGAAATGGGCTTTCCGATATGAGGAGGCGCTGAAGATCATGGAGTTAGTTGACTGCTCAGCATGAGGAAAGTAAAAGAGTTCGGCTTCCCGTTTGTCACGGAATTGTCACAATTAAGTATTCCTGCCTGTGATGATGCTCTGGTAACTTTTCGGGCCGCTTGCCTTGCGATTAAAAACAGTCAACCGGACATCGTGCCAGCATACCGCCATCATCTTTTGAAAAAGAGTTTCCCGTCCGCGCCAAAGTGGCATGGGAATCTATTATTGTGTCTGGCGATGATGGCGGGAATTTTTGTACCAACGTTGAGATCAGCTGATCTGGCAAACCTGGCTCCAGGATCGGGTGACGATGGGCCGCCTCCGGTGCCTCCCGTGGCCGCCACGCCTCCCGGCGTCTCCACCAATGCCGTGGATCGAAGCCAGATGCTTTATGTGCGGGAGTACCGCGTCATCGGCTCGCATCAGCTCAGTCGTTCGGAGATCGAGAAGGCGGTTTATCCTTTCATGGGTCCAGAACGCACACCGGATGATGTGGAGAAAGCCCGTACAGCGCTGGAGAAGGCTTTTCAGGACAAGGGATTCCAGACGGTAAGCGTCCAGATCCCCCAGCAGACCGGAAAAAGAGGCATCGTCTTTCTTCAAGTCACCGAAGCGAAGGTGGGCCGTTTGAATGTCGAGGGATCCCGCTACTTCTCACTGGACGCGATCAAGAAAAAGATACCTTCCCTGCAACCGGGCTCCGTGCCTGACTTTAATAAGGTTTCCAGCGAGATCCTGGCGCTCAACCAATGGGGTGATCGTCAGGTGATTCCAACACTTACTCCGGGATTCGAGCCCGGAACAGTCGATGTGAATTTGAAGGTCAACGACACGCTTCCATGGCATGGGAGCGTGGAGTTCAACAATCGCTACAGTCCAAATACGGTTCCCTACCGCCTGAATGCCGGAACGAGTTATGATAATCTCTGGCAGCGGGGTGACGCGGCGGGGGCATCTCTGCAGGTGGCACCGCAGAAAGCATCCGAGGCTCTGAACTGGAATGTCTTTTACACGGCTAGGATTCCCGACGTGGATTGGCTGAAACTTAATGTCTCTTTCTCAGAACAGAACAGTGATGTCTCAACGCTCGGTGGTGGTGCGGTGAATGGAGCGGGCAATACGGCTTCCTTCCGCTTGCTTTGCGCGTTGCCAGGAGAGAAAAACTTCAGTCAGTCATTCAACGGGGGTATCGATTTCAAGTACCTCAGCCAGGTAATCGGTTACACGACCACGACTTCTGCCGGTCCCGCCGAATCAAGCCCTCTTTGGTACTGGCCCATCAGGTTGAATTATAACGCCGTCTGGGCTCCCAAGGATTCCGTCACGATTTTTGACACTGGTCTCTCCTTCGGTCTGCGAGGTGCCACCATCGGAGCTTATGGAGAAGATCAGAATTTCCAAAATCTTCGCTACAATGGCGACGGCGGGTTCCTGACCCTCAAGGCGGATCTTTCCCATACCCATGAACTGCCTGCCGGTTTTCAGCTCTTTGGCAAGGTTCAGGGACAGGTGTCACCCGAGCCTCTCGTTTATAGTGAACAGTTTGCTGGTGGTGGTCTTGATACTTGCCGAGGCTACCTTGAGGGGACGCAGGCAGGGGATAACGCACTCTTTGGAAGTATGGAATTCCGTTCCCCCTCCCTCCTCGCCGGTCATGTTGGAGTCAATGAGTGGCGTGTGTATGGATTCTTCGATGGGGGAACGCTTACACTGAACCAACCTCTTCCCGGGCAGATAGCCACCTTTAACTTTGCAAGCTACGGCGCCGGTTCGCGGCTCAAGATGTACAAGGACTTGAACGGCTCCATTGACGTCGGCATTCCTTTGATCAATGAAGCGCCGGTCATGGCTTGGTCCCCCCTCGTCACCTTCCGTCTATTTGGAGAGTTCTAATAATCAAACACCCTGCATTTATGAAATTAACATCCTTACTTCGCATTGTTGCCTTGATGATCCTGGCGACTGGCAGCCTTCACGCCCGCACTTGGTGGAACGAAGCATGGAGCGCCCGTGAGAAAATCACGGTCGACACCACGGACAATGGCGTGGCCGTTTCCGATCCCATCGGAACCACGACGGTTGTGGTTCGCCTGCATGACGGGAACTTTGATTTTTCCAATTCCAAGGAGGACGGCAGCGACCTGCGTTTCGTTGATTCTGATGACAAGACGCTCCTCGCCTCTCAGGTCGAGAAGTTCGACACCGTGATGAACGAGGGATTCGTCTGGGTAAAGATCCCCGACCTCAAGCCCGGCACGGCCCGCGATATCTACCTCTACTCTGGTCGCAATGAGAAAAAGAAGCCCGCCAAAGGCGAAAAGGTCGACCTGCCCAAGACCGCCTACGATGGCGACACGGTGACGATCTATCACTTCAACGAGCATGGAACGCCTCCGGGTGATTCCTCGGGCAATGGCATCCGGGCGGAAACACCCGGTATTCCGATCGATGGTTCAATGATTGGGGGCGGTATCAAACTCGATGGAAAGAAGCCGATCAGTATTCCCGCTAACCCCAACTCTGCCGTGCTGGAGGCCTCCCCCTACACCTGGATGAGCTTTGTAAAGCCGACGAGCCTGGTTCCGAATGTGCCCATATACAGCCGCAAGGATGGGGCCAACGGTCTTCGCATCGGTCTTGATAATGGCATTCCCTTCATGGAGATTTCGAGTGCCTCAGGCACACAACGTGGCGCCGGCACAGCTCCCCTCGCTGCCGGGGCTTGGAAGCATCTTGCTCTGATTTCCGACGGCAAGCGGACCACGCTGTATGTTGACGGCCTGGCCGTGGCAAATCTCCCTGTGGCACTGCCCTCAATGAATGGGCCCGCTTTTATCGGCGGTGATGGTGACGGGAAGCCAGGATTCGCTGGGGAGATCGACGAGATGGAAATCTCCAAGACAGCCCGTACTCCCGGCTTCATCAAGGTCTCTGCACTCGGTCAGGGACAGCAGAACGCCAAGCTTCTTGTCACGGGCAAGCCCGAGGCCGCTTCCGTGAGCTTCCTTGATAGCCTGGGACTCTTTGGCTATCTGATCAAATCGGTGACCGTCGATGCCTGGGTGGTGATCGGTATTCTTGGAATCATGTCGGCCATCAGCTGGATCGTGATGTTTGCCAAGAACAAATACATTTCCAGCCTTTCCAAGGGCTCCAAGGAGTTTCTGAACCAGTGGCATCATCTCTCCGGCGATCTGACGGCGATCGATACAGATGATCAGGAAAAGATCAAAACGCTTGGCGGTCGCACCGAGGCGAAGCACATCAAGTTCATCCACTCCACACCGATTTATCGCGTGTATGAAGTTGGTTGTCAGGAAATCCGGTCCCGTGTGAGCAAGGGAGGCGGGATCTCGCACCGCGCCCTTGAGTCGATCGAATCGAGCATGGAGGGCCAGGTAACCCGTGAAAATGCCAAGTTGCAGAGCATGATGGTTCTCCTGACGATCTGCATCGCTGGTGGTCCCTATGTTGGTCTTCTTGGGACGATCATCGGCGTCATGATCACCTTCGGTGAGATTGCGATGCTCGGCGAGGTTGACATCAACGCCATTGCTCCCGGTATCGCCGCCGCGCTGCTTGCCACGGTCTGCGGGCTTGTCGTGGCGATTCCCGCACTCTTCGGCTACAACTACCTCAGTGTTCAGGTGAAGGACATCACCACCGACATGCAT
>Ga0007854_10002688_pt1 | contig 10953 bp, 14 predicted proteins | sample CryBogCBH12Aug08_FD_60382 | JGI IMG/M metagenome (GOLD analysis project Ga0007854, IMG submission 60382) | Freshwater microbial communities from Crystal Bog, Wisconsin, USA - CBH12Aug08 | ecosystem: Environmental > Aquatic > Freshwater > Lake | place: Crystal Bog, Wisconsin, USA | collected... | reverse complement strand
AGCTTTGGTATATTGTTCCCACAGGCGACGCGACTCCATATCCATAGGGCTCAGTTTCCATTGTTTCAGCGGGTCGTGAATTCTCATCATGAAGCGTAAATGCTGTTCATCATCGGTGATGGAAAACCAGTACTTGATCAAAATGATGCCAGAGAGAATAAGCATTTTTTCAAATTCCGGCACGGTACGAAAGAATTCTTCATATTCTTCTTCGCTACAAAAACCCAATACTTTTTCCACACCAGCACGGTTGTACCAACTACGGTCGAAGAGAACAATTTAGCCTCCGGCCGGAAGATGAGAGACATAACGCTGGAAATACCACTGGCTGCGTTCCCGCTCACTCGGTGCCGGTAATGCAGCAACCCTGCAAACACGTGGATTGAGGCGCTGGGTGATACGCTTAATCACCCCTCCTTTGCCTGCCGCGTCGCGGCCTTCAAAAAGAACCACCACTTTAAGCTTGTTATGGACTATTCCTGAGTCAACGACCAAGTCAATCATTCAATTGTTATATTGGTCAGATTAGAACAAGTCTATTGTTCCACGAACAGCTTTAAGATGATGCACCTCTGCCTCACCTATCTTGAATCGTTTAACAACACTGGTAATTTGGGCAGAGATATCGCAGATCGCATCCGCTGATTCTTTGGTATGGTTTGCAGCAGTATTCGAGTTTTCGATTAGGGCGGATACGTTACCAACTTGGGCTACTATTCCTCTGCTTGAAATATAGCTGGTTTGGGCAAGCTCCTTAATTTTGTGCACCATATCGATTACTGATTCGGAGTAGAGTTCTATTTGTTGCATGGCAATACCAGCCGAATTTGCCAGTGCCACTGACTCCCCCATTTCGGCAACAACCTTGTTCATCATTATCGTTGAAGTTGATGATGATTTCTTGACCTCGCCAATTCTTTTGGAGATCGAATTTGTAAGCTCGGTAACCCGTTCTGCCAATTTTTTGACCTCATCAGCAACGACCGCAAATCCTCTCCCGGCCTCTCCGGCCCGTGCAGATTCAATTGCGGCATTTAATGAAAGCAAATTAGTTTGATCGGCAATTTTTCGGATTTCTTCTACAATTTCAGAAATGCTGTTGCTTGATTCTGCAAGTTCAAAAACTTGTTTTGCCGCCGTGCCAACACTCATAGTCAGTGATTGAATATGTTGCACGGCGCGCCTTATAACCAATCCGTTTTCTGATGCTTCCTTCCCTGATTTGATTGTTATCAATCCCGCCTCTTCGGAACTGGCGGTTATGCTGTCAATCTGCCCCTGGATTTTCAGAGCAGCCGAATTGATATCCATAGCTGAATTCGTGCCATTTTTTGCGATCTGACTCAACACCACGGATGATTGAAACATTTCAATCGATGCAACCTCATTTCGTTTAATCACCGTGAGCATTTCTGTCAGGGAATGCTCCAGAGTATCAATTAAACTATTAAACGACTTTATTGTACTGCCTATTTCGTCCCGGCTAGTCACAGGTACTCTTTGGGTAAAGTCCAGAGAGGATGCCATTTTTTGCATCGCCTTTTCCATCATTTTTACCGGGTTAACCGTAGACTTGAACAGCCAAATCCCTAACCCTATTACCAGCAGCAATATCAAAGATACCAGAACGGCAAGAATGGATAAGCTTTGAACTAGATTGCCTCGTAATCCTGTTGCAGCCTCATCATTTATTCGAATCTTTTCGATTTTTAAAGTTGCCAGCGTTTGCAGAAACTCATTTTGATATGCCAAAGCGTTTGATTCCATTTCCGCGATAGCAAGTTCATTCTGGTTGCTTTGCTTAAACTTGATGCTTTGATTCATCGAATCTGTATATTGCTTGAACAGATCTTGCAAATCTCCATACAGGGCTTTTTGCTTATCCAGTTCGATAGATTTTGCCTGTTCGTCGAGTTTCTGTTTTGCAACTTCATTTTGTTCAGAAGCTTTCTTTATTAAGGTCTCCGCCAGATTGGTATCCGCCGTGTGGACCAAAGTAACACCAGTTAATTGAACATTTTTTACGCTGCTTTCCATATCTGCCAAAGCACCAAGCTCTGGAAATGTTTTGTTCAACATCGCATCGATCAAGGTACTGGAATGATTGAACTGGACAACGACTGTTACGGTTATTGCTAAAATCGCCATAACAGAAGCTGCAACGAGTAGTAAAATTCTATTGCCAACACTCAAGTCAATCCGGGGAATAATATTTTTAATAATGATCATTTGTATTGGCCAAATCGGCAAGTGGAACTAAATAAACAGTAATGGAGGCATAAATATCGACTATGGAAAGTAGTTCTTTAGATAAAATTTTGTCGTCCTTCATAAATCTGCTACATAGAAGTCTTATCGTAAAATTCCTTCGCAGACTAGGCATTTATTAGGCTACGTGAAATAAATACTACTTCGATAATAAAATAGACCATCGCACCTCGTTTTGAATTTCATTTCACACATCAACACCACGAAAATGGTGTCATTATTGTTGAAGGTGAAATTATTCATCGAATTATGAACACGCATTATTTCTATATTGCTTTGGGATATACAGAAGAAATCAGGGATTCCGGATTAAATTTTGATGATTTCATACTGCATGAGTATCGAAATAACAATACGTATAAAGACTCCTGCCTGCAAACCAAGTTGACCGAATATCTGAACAAATATTCAAATACTTTTATGAAAAGATATGGGGACAAGTATCAAAACTGGCATTACACCTACTCTTCAAAAGGTATAAAGCATTCTACAAACTGTGATACCTGCACAATGCACCCGCGTTAAAATGAATATAAATCCTTTCACTTGATAAAGCAATTTTTTAAACGGCACCTTTGGCTTTGAGATGCCGCAGCTTGATATATGAAAATTATGACAATGGGAAAGCTAATTTAACCAAGTTGTTAAGCGGCATATCAAACAGAAATTTATTCAACACAGTCGTCTAACGGCAAATATTCAGTCCAGCCTTGTATGTCTTTTAAAAAGTCTTCATTTGAGCTTTCGCAACAAATGAAGCTTGATCTATTTGACCGATTAGTCACAGGCTCTTTGGGTAACTTCAAAAGAAAGGCCGGAATATAGAAATCGTCACTCTGTAGTTCTTGCATGTTCTCATCTCCATTTATTAAGAATAAATCGGAACGACTATATCGAAAAATTATTACGTAAAGATTTGAAAATTATTTCAAAATGATGAATAGGCTCTTTGACTTGAGTGATTGTTTGCTGAAGTTCTTATCGAATTCATAATGCAACCGTATTTCGCTTAAACTACTGAATTATTTTTGGGAAATTAGTATTTGAAGTTTTGTAATTACAGTATATACTGTTAATTGTTATTTCTATCACCACACAAGGAGTTATCATGACTGAAGATAACAATACTCAAACCGAAAAACTTTCTAGCTCTGTAAAGCAGGTTACCCCCTCTAAAAGAGTTCCTGCCAAACTCAAGGTAGCCACTAAAAAAACTGTTATTGTTTCCACAAAAAAGGCTACCAAAGAAATCGCCAAGCCCAAGCTAAAACTAAAAGTTATACGAGATAGCTTCACCATGCCCCATAGTGACTATTCGAAAATTGGGCTGCTCAAGCAGACACTAATGAAATCGGGATTGCAAGTTAAGAAAAGTGAATTGTTGAGAGCTGGCATATTGGAATTGGAAAAACTCAGCATTGCCCAGCTTAAGAAAGCTGTGTCACAAGTTGAGCAAATCAAGACCGGACGCCCAAAAAACCCTGATTGACCGGCATATGGTCTATAACGACCTCCTTGAAAATGTCATACCGAATTAATTGTATGCTTATTAATTGGGCACCGCGATATATGCGTTGCCGGAATTGACATTTAGGATTTTGCTCACAGCCTTATCAACAGAAATTGTGGATATCTTGCCTTCGTTGAGATAAGTTTTGTAACTGGGAATAGGTTGATTTAATAGATCAATCGCCACTCTGATATGCATTGGTAGAGTGGGTGGTTTTATAAAAGTTGCCTTAATCATCTCTCATGATTTCCTTTTGAATTACTTGGAGGTTAGCCGTGAAAGTCTTATTGGTTGCCAACCCCAAAGGTGGAGGTGGAAAACCACACTTTCCACTAATATAGCAGGTTACCTTGCATCTCGCGGCAACCGTGTGAATCTACTTGACTTGGATAAACAAAAGTCAGCAACCCACTGGTTAACGATACGCCCGTTTGAACATCCCATTATTGACTTGCTTTCATCGGCTTACAATCCAATTTCTGCCGATTGGTTGGTGATTGACTCTCCTGCCGGATTACGCGACAAGAATCTGGAACGCACATTAAAAATATCTCATCAGGTCATTGTGCCAATTTCACCATCGCTATTCGATATTCAGGCCAGCCGTGAATTTCTGGACGTTTTACACCACTAAAAGTCTATACGCAAAGGTAAGATTTTTGTCGGCTTGGTTGGAATGAGGATGTCGCCCAACACCCGTGCCGCGACTATTCTGGAACAATTTATTGAAGGTTTGGATCTGCCAATTCTTGCCTATTTACGCGAGACACAGGTATATGTAAATGCGGCTTTTGAGGGGAAGACACTGTTTGACTTGCCCCTCTCCCTGGCTCAACGAGAACTTGAACAATGGGATTACTTGCTTAACTGGATTGAAAAAATTCATTGATCAGAAAAATTTTTTCAATCATACATAACTTAATATTACTGTAACAATTATTGTTTAATGTATTACCGTATATATAGTATTCTAATTACCGGAATGGAATACTTTACGGGAGATAATTTTGCATAAACAACAGTCATATTCATACCGCTTGCTTTGTACAATTGCACCATCTAGTTTTTATTCGCTTCATTTGCTGGAAAATGAAGGAAAGGACACATTCGATTGGCAAGCCTATAACTTACAGAACGGGAATGAAACTTTGCCAGTAGCTTTATTGAAGTTCTTGAAATCAATTGCCAAGTGTTTAGGGATTATTAGTCCGCGTTAATTTGCCATCACCGACGCCCGGAAATATCAATTCTAAGCTTCAAAAACAGCGAATCTATCTTTGCCACTTCTTTTAGCCGTATACATTGCATTGTCAGCAGCAGTTAAAAGGTCGTCCAAATCATTTGCGTGTTCCGGATATTGAGCTATCCCGATACTGGCAGAGATATTAGTTATAGTCCGTTTGCCAAACGCATATGGGGCTCTTAAAGATTCAAGTATGCGTTTTGCTACTTCTATTGCTTTATCCAGATCGGATTCAAGCAATATCACAACGAACTCGTCTCCTCCCAAACGGGCTGCAGTGTCACCTTCCCTTAGGCAGGATTGCAATCTAGCCGCGACTTCCTTGAGTAAGCGATCTCCAATAGCGTGGCCATAATTGTCATTAACGGGTTTGAATCCATCCAAATCTATAAAAAGCATTGAGATCGCCCTAAAGGCACGATTAGACACCGAGATAGACTGCTGTAACCGATCTAACAGAAGTGTTCGATTTGGCAAGCCGGTGAGTTGATCGAAATGCGCTAAAGCAAATAGATGCTTCTGCTTTTGATGCGTTATTTCATTCAGTAAGTCATAACCATTAGCCATTCCCGCATAACGTTTTTCATGGGTTATGATAAAACCGCTCACCATGTGCTGGATGCCTGCATCAAGGATAATGCGGGCAACATCATCTATTCCAGTATTTATATCGACAATAACTGGATCTGTGTCCATGATCGATGAAATCGGTTTCTTTCCATTAAGTTCCTTCGTATATTGTTTACTGAAAAATTCGGTTAGATCATGGCGCAAGATCATACCTACCGGCCTAGTTTTATCATTTACTACAGGTAGAGCGAATAGTTTTTTGTCTTCGTGAAATTGATCTAACACCTTAAGGCAACTTTTATCCTCATGCACAGCAGGCACTGGTTTAAGCAAGTTTTCCACTGTTGAATTAGATTGGTGTTCAGTTGCCATGTGCATGTAATCCTTAAACTTAATAACTATAATTGCCTTGAAAAATTCCGGCAAGCTATCAGATTAACTGTTTATTGTTGCACTAGAATGAATTGATTATTGCAAGAAAGAACTGTTGCGCTTGTAGCAAATTACGGAAAATAGTTCGTAATTTTTAAAATCGAGTGAATTTAAGAATGTTTCTCAAACAGATCAAAACGAGCTTTCATTTCTGAAAACCTTTCGCGCCATTCGTTGCGATGCTCATCCTCAATCTCTAGTTGTATTGCTAATGCTTCTAAAATAGTCACTTCATGGCTATCTATCCTGCGCTCTAATTTTCCGGTCATTCTCATCATCAAGAATTCAGCCTGCCTCTTAGTAAGTAAGGAGGATTTTTTGAGATATTCTTCTGTAGGAGTTCGCTTTGCCATATTCAGTTACCGTAAATTAGGAGGGTTAATTTTACATTTACATTCAAACTAATGCACCCACATAATTGTTACAGTATTGTTTCAGACGTTGGAGTTCGTATTAAACAAATATGTGTTATGTCAAATCTCGGAAAAAGTACATACAAACTGCCTTTTCCAAGTTAATTCAAACTTCATAAATAGCTCATCAAAATGTCACATCCAAGGGTTAGTCTGTGCAGAATTTTCTGTCTGGGAGACTATATGGAAAAAGATGATTACGAACACAATACATCTTTTAATATTAGATTACTGCTAATATTATTGACTATAATATTTGTCGTACTGGTCAACCTGTCTAGTTTTGTAATAACAATCTCTTTCATTTATATATTACTTATTTTCGTTACGATTTTGTTCTTCGTGTTTGCGCCATTCAGGATACCTTGGGTAGGAAAAATTTATTCTTATCTCAGGAGAGGAAAGTGCATACATAATCTACGCAGGAAATATGATCAGAAAAATGACTTTAATTTTCATTGATAAGAATTCAGATATAAAAAGCGTTTGGCGGCAACTCAAAGCTTCGGAAGACGAATACGACTGACCATAAGTGAACCGGAGACCGCGTACAAAATAACCATCAAATGAAGCGTGAAGCCGGCAAACATGACATGTCCGAACCAAAGTGACTCGCCCAATGCACCCCGCGATGCAGCCACTGTCATCAACATCACCAACAGCAGCGAGGTTGGGATGGGAGTTCCTTCGAAGTATTTAACTTTGTCCCCGCCTTCTGACAGTTCTTCGGCCGTTATGTTGTAGCGCGCCAGGCGTGAAACTCCGCATGCGACAAAATAGACCAATATAATACGGTCATATAAGCCTTGCATGCCACAACCGTATCCAATCACTGCTGGAGCTACGCCGAAGGAGATAACATCCGCAAGAGAGTCGAGTTCACGGCCTATTGCAGAAGACTGCTGTCGCCATCGGGCAATACGCCCGTCCAGAATGTCGAATCCTAAAGCAGCAAGGAGCATCCCGCATGCAAAGTAGACGTGTATCACGTCGTTCGTTTGCAGGTATGTCAGCATCGAAAATAATGCTCCCATGCCGCAAACCGCATTTGCCAATGTAAACCAGTCAGCAAGATGGAACTCTCGAAACATCGAGAATGGCTTTTCTAGTTTATGTTTCGTCATGGTGAACAGCATAACCCCAATAAATTACAAATTTATTGCATCTGCAATAGAACTGACAGAGCATCTGCAAAATGCCTATTGACTAACAACCAAAGTATGGCTTATAAAAAATATCGCGCTGGAATTTCACTAATCATACTTCGCGATCCCAACGTGGAAAATGGGCAAGTAAAATGCTAAACCAGACTGCAACCGTAAAATAGAGTGTCATCCATGGAATTTCCATTCGCCAAATATTCCAGTTAAAATTTACATTGCACGGTTGCAATGCATCAAGAACCCCCTGTTGGAGGGATAAGTATTCCATTCCCCTTGCCACTTCCGCGTTCCACCGAGACCAGTACATTGGAACGTCTACGTTAGTCATGAAAATAATATAGCCTATTGCAAAAACCATCATAGCCGTCAAAAAATGGCGTTGTTTTCGGTTGCTGTGTGGCCACAACAAAACAAAACACGCAAACAATAGCATCGCAGAAAGTGTCCAAATTGAGTTTTCTAAAACGTGTCCAAAATAATTTTTTGACAAAATAGCGTACCACGATGCGGCTTCGGCAAAAGCAATGATCGGTATCAGCAGCAATGAAACCGTCATGACAAACTTAATGCGTGTTTTACTTCCTGCGTAGTATAGCAATAGCGCTCCCTGTGCGATGAAACACAGCTCAGCAACAGTTGCCACACTACGGCCCACCATCATGTTTGACAAACCGGACTGCAACAGACATACACGCTCCAGGTCGATCCTCGGCAAAAATGATCGAAAGGAACAGCCCGCAACGTAGGCCGCAGAAAGCCACAACATCCAGCGTTGTTGTTGGTGCTGCACTGCCAAGAAGAATTGATCGTGACGGCGTGCTAGCGCCGCAGCGGATAATATCCATGCTGCGATGTTAAGAAACGCTACGATACACAGCACAATCCACCATGATTGCACGGACATTGTCATGATCTGGATTGCCTATTAATTACTTTATTCATGAATGCCTTCCCTGTGTATTCAAAAATTGTGACCGCACCTATTATGCAACATCCTTCAACAGTTTTCTGTCATCAAACTTTCACAATTTGTATTTATATTCTTTCGCTTAAGCAAATGAATTAACAAATTAGCAATGGTGGAAATTTGAAATTCAATCTATTTCTCGGTGGAAAAATTTCAGGACGTGCATTTAAGTTCCTCGGCTTGGTAGTGATATCAGCTCTGCTCTGTGCATGCTCGCCACGCTATTTAATCGTGCAGGGTGTCGGCAATGAACTCGCGAGCCAGGGTCAGGCGATAGAAGACGATCTGGAACTGGCACGCGAAGCCAGCGCGTTTTATCTAAAATTTTCTGAATCCGTGTTATGCCAGTCGCCGGGTAATCTCAAATTGGCGGAAGCGGTTGCCAGTGGATTTACACAATATTCTTATGCTTTTGTCTCTTTCGAGGCGGATAAGAACGAGTCTAAAGATATTAAAGTCGCCCAGAAATTGCGTGAACGTGCTGCCCGGCTCTACCTTCGAGCGCATCGCCACGCCATGGCAGCACTGGAGCAGCGCAAGCCTGGCTTCCTCAAGGCATTATCTAGCCCCGAGCCAGGAAACTGGCCCCGTCTTGACGATGAAGAAATTGGTGTAGCGTATTGGGCGGCAGCATCCTGGGGCGGATTTATCTCGCTTTCCAAGGATGACCCCAACATTGTTGCGGACCTGCCATTGGCTGTACGCTTGGCTAAGTTGGCTTGGGAAAAGTCGCCAAACTATGGTGAGGGAGCATTGGCCAGTCTAATGGGAAGCTTCGAGATCTCTCGCCCCGGGGGCTCACGCGAACAGGCGTTGATTTACTTTGATCAGGCAATTGCAACCAGCGCCGGCAAGAGTGCAGGCCCCTATGTTGCCAAAGCCGAAGGGATTGCATTGCCGGCAGGGAATCGTGTTGCATTCGAAGCGATGCTACATCAGGCACTCGCTGTCAGCGATTCTCGACGAGATTTGCAGAACGAGGTCATGCGTGAGCGGGCGCAATGGCTGCTGGAGACAGCAGGCGATCTTTTTTAACTGATTTCCAACACTATAACGACAAGAAAGAAACTCATGAGAAAGTTTGCCGCCGGCATCCTGTTTTTCCTTGGACTCATTTTTGCAAGTGGTGCGATCGCCGCAGATAAACAATTGCGTATTGGCACTTTGGCACCGAAGAACTCGCTGTATCACCGGCAACTGATGGAGCTGGGCGAAGTTTGGCGAACAGCGCAGGGCGGCAATGCTAAATATCTGGTTTATCCTGACGGAAGTCAAGGCGGTGAAGCCGAAATGGTGCGGCGCATGCGTATTGGGCAATTGCAGGGAGCGTTACTATCTGTGGTCGGCTTGCAGGAAATTGAGCCAACCATCAGTGCGCTGCAGAATATGCCGCTGCTCTTCAAGAACTGGGAAGAAGTAGACTACGTGCGTGAAAAAATTCGTCCCGCCATGGAGAAAAAGTTTCTCGATAAAGGCTTTGTCGTACTAGCCTGGGGCGATGCCGGTTGGGTCAGGTTTTTCTCCAAGGAGCTCGCTGTCCGTCCCGAAGATTATAAGAAGATGAAGTTCTTTGCATGGGGTTCCGAAGCCGAACAACAGTCCATCATGAAAAGCCTTGGGTACACACCAGTACCGCTAGAGACTAATGACATTTTGCCAGCCATCCAGACCGGCATGATCAATGTTGTCCCCTCAACTCCTTATTTCGCATTGGCCAGTCAGATCTATAACACTGCCCCTAATATGCTCGACATTAACTGGGCACCAATTGTGGGTGCACTGGTAGTAACCAAAAAATCATGGGATGACATGTCGCCGGAAGTTCAGAAAACAGTTCGTCTGGAGAGCGACAAAGTGAGTGTTCAGATACGGGCAAAGGCCCGCCAGGAAGTCGATGATGCGGTTGATGCCATGAAGAAACGCGGACTGCACGTTAACCGCCCAAACCCTGAGCAGATGCGTGAATGGGATGATCTTGCAAGCAAACTTTATCCGCGCATTCGTGGAACGATGGTACCCGCCGAAATTTTTGACGAAGTTATGATGCACCTGAAAAACTATCGCGCTGGCAAGCGCAATTAACCTTGTCAACCAATATGCTTTACAGGTTGCGCGCGTTCTTGCGTTTTGACGAGGTGCTGTCATCTTCCGCGTTGGTGCTGATGACGTTGGTTCCGCTGATTGAAATCGTTTTACGCCCACTAATGGGCAAGGGAATCGATAATGCACCTGTACTGGTTCAGCATCTCGGTCTGGTGCTGGCCATGTTTGGTGCAGTCGCGGCTGAACGTAACGGACACCTGACTTCACTTGGCAGCAGTCTTGATAATGTGGAAGATAGTCACTTCCATGCGCTGGTGCAGGTGTTTGCCAAGGGCAGCGCGGCA
>Ga0007854_10002687_pt1 | contig 10953 bp, 9 predicted proteins | sample CryBogCBH12Aug08_FD_60382 | JGI IMG/M metagenome (GOLD analysis project Ga0007854, IMG submission 60382) | Freshwater microbial communities from Crystal Bog, Wisconsin, USA - CBH12Aug08 | ecosystem: Environmental > Aquatic > Freshwater > Lake | place: Crystal Bog, Wisconsin, USA | collected... | reverse complement strand
CCACCGCGACCCTCGACAACGGCTCGCTGAACCTGACCATCGCCGGCTTGAACGACTACGGCCTCGGCGGCGGCACCGTGGCGGCTGCCGGCTCCGGCAAAATCCTCACGCTCGCGGGCAACGGCAGCTACGCATTCTCCGGCGTCATCAACAACATTGGCGGCCTCACCAAGACCAACACCGGCACGCAAATTCTTTCCGGCGCGAACACCTTCACCGGCCCCGTGCTGGTGAGCCAGGGCCGGCTTGCCCTCTCCACGCTGCATCTGGGCAACAACGTCTGCACCGTCACCAACGGCGCGACGTTGACCATCACCAACCGCAGCGGCGCCCAATCCGCGACCCTTTACAGCCTCACGCTCGGTTCCGCCGGGCCGACCACGCTGGAATTTCAAAATGTTTCCAACCCGGCCGTCCCGCTCATCCTCACCACCAACGTCGCGCTGAAAGGTCCGTGCCTCGTCCAGCTCACCGGCACAAACAACCTCGTCAGCGGCGCGACCTATCCGCTGGTGAATTACAGCGGCGCGTTCACTGGCACCTTCGGCAATTTCACCCTGTCGCTGCCGGCGGGCTGGAGCGGCACCCTCCTCAACAATGCCCATCAGATCGCCGTCAGCGTGCTGACCGTGCCGGCCGCCCCGGCGGCGTTGAGCGCGACCCCCGGCGACGCCAATGTGCTTTTGGGCTGGAATGCATCCGCCACCGCCGCCGGTTATTACCTCAAGCGCGCCACCGCCAGCGGCGGCCCCTACGGCGTCGTCATTGGCAATTACAGCCTGATGGGCTACACCAACACCGGCCTGGCCAACGGCGTGGTTTATTATTACGTCGTCACCGCGACCAATGCCGCCGGGGAAAGCGCCGCCTCCTCGCCGGTCAGCGCCCAGCCGCTGTCCGGCGCGTCCGTGCCGATGGGCTTGGTGGCCACCAGCGGCCAGCTAAAATTGACCTGGCCGGCCGACCACATCGGCTGGCTGCTGCAGTTGCAGACCAACTCCCTCGGGGCGGGATTGGGCACCAACTGGCAGACGGTGACCGGCTCGGCGCTGACCAATTTTAATTACCAGAACATCAGCCCCACGAACGGCAGCGTGTTTTACCGGCTGACCCATCCGTGAGCTGAAAAATACAGGTTTCGGGCGTTTTTCAATTTTCCCGTCCGCCAACTATCTCGCTTGAGACAATCTTATTTTCGCTTTTGTTGCCGGTTAAAACTGCTATCTTAACCGTCGCGACATGATTTTGGTCTTGGACAACTACGATTCGTTCACCTACAACCTCGTGCAATATTTGGGCGAGCTGGGCGTGGACTTGCAGGTGCGCCGCAATGACGAGATTTCCCTCGACCAAATCCGCGCGCTCAAGCCGGAACGCATCCTCGTCTCGCCGGGCCCGTGCTCGCCGCGCGAGGCCGGCCTGTCCAACGAGGTCATCAAGACGTTCGCCGCCGAGGGCATTCCGATCTTTGGCGTTTGCCTCGGGCACCAGTGCATCGGCCACACGTTTGGCGCGGAAGTGGTCGTGAATTACCGCATGATGCACGGCAAGGTTTCGCCGATTAAGCACAACGGCAAAGATTTGTTCGCGGGCATGCCCAATCCGTTCCTCGCCACGCGCTATCACAGCCTCGTCATCAAGCGCGATACGTTGCCGGCGGTTTTGGAAATCACGGCGGAGACGGACGAGGGCGAAATCATGGGCGTGAAGCACAAGACGCTGCCGATCTGGGGTGTGCAGTTCCATCCCGAAAGCATCCTGACCGAGAGCGGACGGACAATTTTGAAAAATTTTCTCAAGCTGAAATAAGCGGACCACAATCTCATGGAAGTCTTTTTGCTCAAATCCAAAATCCACCGCGCCACCGTCACCGGCGGCGACGTGGCTTACGAAGGCAGTCTCACCATCGCCAGCGACCTCATGGACCAGTGCGGGTTGCAGGAGTATGAAAAAATTCTCTGCGGCAACATGGCCAACGGCAATCGCTGGGAGACCTACGCCATTCGCGGCAAAAAAGGTTCGGGCCAGATCATCCTGAACGGCGCGGTGGCGCATCTCGGCAAGAAGGGCGATGTGCTGACCATCATGAACTTCGCGTCCGTCAGCCAGAAAAAGGCGAAGAAATGGCAAGCGCGCGTCATCGTGCTGGGCAAGGGGAACAAGATTGTCAGCACGCGCGGCATCTGAGTCCGGCGCGAGTCTAAAATTCTTTACACTTTTTTTGCGAGACCGCAAATTGTGCGCGTGTTGACTGAAGATGATTTTTCCAAATGCTGGCAGACTGCCTTGAAGCGGTCGCAGGATTATCTTTTGTCCGAGCAGAAGCCGGAAGGATACTGGGTCGGCGAACTCATGGTGGATTCCACGCTGGTGTCGGACATGGTGGCGTTTCACCATTGGGACGGCAGCGTGGACGCGGAATGGCAGCGCAAGGCGGTCAATCACATCTTCGCGATGCAGTTGCCGGACGGCGGCTGGAACATCTACCACGGCGGCCCGTCGGAAGTGAACGCCACCATCAAGGCGTATCTCGCGCTCAAGCTGGCGGGCGTTTCGGTGAAAGATCCGCGCATGCTCAAGGCGCGCGAAATGGCGCTGCATTTCGGCGGCGTGCCGCGGATGAACACGTTCTCGAAACTTTACCTCGCGCTCATCGGTTTGTTTCCCTGGGAATACGTTCCGACGATTCCGTGCGAAGTGTTGTTCATCGGCAAATGGTTTCATGTGAATTTCTGGGACATGAGCAACTGGTCGCGCGCCATGCTCGTGCCGCTGGCCATCATCAATCATTACAAGCCGACGCGGCCGGTGAAGGTGACGCTGGACGAGCTTTATCCCGAGGGTATCCACGAACGTGATTTGGCGCTCCAGCCCGATCCGGAGAAGATTTCCTTCCGCAATTTCTTTCTCTGGCTCGACCGGCTGCACAAGCTGGCCGAGTGGTTTGTGGAGCATGGCTTGCATCCGTTCCGCCGCCTCGCGCTGAAGAAATGCGAGCAGTGGATGCTGGAGCGTTTTGAGGGCAGTGACGGGTTGGCGGCGATTTTCCCGGCGATGCTGAACTCGGTCATCGCGCTCAAGGCGCTGGGTTATAAGCACGACCATCCGGTGTTGGCGCGCGAGTTGTTTGAGCTGAAACGCCTGCAGCACGAGGAAAAAGATTCGTTGCGCATCGAGCCGTGCTTCTCGCCGGTGTGGGACACCGCCATCGTGACCATTTGCCTGCGCGAATCCGGCGTGCCTGCCGATCATCCGTCAATGAAACGCGCCGCCGCGTTTCTGATGGAGAAGGAAATCCGTTTCGCCGGCGACTGGATTCATAAGAATCCCGCCAAAGTCGAGCCGAGCGGCTGGGTGTTTGAATACAACAACAAGTGGAATCCCGACGTGGATGACACCGCGATGGTGCTGCTCGCGCTCCGGCAAATCCCCACCGACAATCCCCGGCAGCGTGACGAATGTTTCGCGCGCGGCATGAAGTGGATGATGACGTTCCAGTGCAAGGACGGCGGCTGGGCGGCGTTTGACAAGGATTGCACCAAAAATATTTTGGAGAAGGTTCCGTTCGCTGACCACAACGCCATGCTCGATCCCGAGTGTGCCGACATCACCGCGCGCATTTTGGAACTGCTTGGCTATGAAAAATGGGACCGCAACCATCATCAGATTCGCGACGCGCTGGATTACGTCAAGGCGCAGCAGGAAGAAGACGGTTCGTGGTATGGCCGCTGGGGCGTGAATTACATTTACGGAACGTGGCAGGTGTTGCGCGGGATGCGGGCCTTGAACCTCGACATGAACGAGGACTGGCTTCAGCGCGGCAAAGCCTGGCTCGAAAGCGTCCAGCGCGAAGACGGCGGCTGGGGCGAACGCTGCAATACTTACGATGATCCGGTCTTCAAAGGGCAGGGGCCGAGCACGGCTTCGCAGACCGCTTGGGCGGTCATGGGCTTATGTGCATTTGATGACCCGGAAAATCCCGTGCTCAAACGCGGCATCGAATATCTCGCCCGCACACAAAACGCGGACGGTTCCTGGAGTGAAGCCGAAACCACCGGCACGGGATTCCCGAAAGTGTTTTATTTGAAATACGACATGTATCGCAACGCCTGGCCGCTCCTTGCCCTGGCGACTTACCAGCAGATTTGCGAACGCGCGGCCAAGCAACGTCCGGCGGTGGTGGCCGGCTGAATTGGGGCAGCATCGTCATCAGTTGCGAATCGGCAGCTTGCGGTGCCAAAGTAATATCTGCTATTTATTATGGAGGTCGCCGAATGAGTGGTTGCGGGCAAGGTCCCCGGGCTGGTTTGGCGTTTCCCGTTGCGCGCGTGGTGGAATTGGCAGACACGCCAGACTTAGGATTAGTTCTTTCATGGTTTCACCCGGATTCTCACGGATTATCAGAAAAGCAAAAGTGATTGCATCTATTGAGCGAAAGCGCATTTTAGACTACCATCATTGAAGCGTCTGGCGATTTCCAATACTGGCACAAAAAGTGGCACATGACAAAACAGCTAAAAATAGCACCGTAAAATCAGGCAAATAGGCCATCTCTCTTATTTCGCGCCAGAGGCATCATTATTTTGGCAAGCGCATACCGCCAATCCCGATTCAAAGAGCCTCACAGGGCATTTGTAGCGCATTGGCAGGCGTGTTTAGCGGATTGGTTAAACTCGCAAGCCGGAAAACCATTGCCAACGCTTCCCTTGCAGGTTTAGCATTTCACCGATAGCAAAAATTAAACGACCAGCAATCAAACACATAACATTTTAGCGTAGCTCGGCTACGGTCTTACCTGAAAACCGCGAATTTTCGACTGACGAGACCATGCCCAAGCACGCGCCAATCGGCGCGGCTTGGCGTATCTCTCGTCAATGGCGCTTCGCGGTGCCACAGGTAAGGGTGCGTCAGGTTCGCGCCCTTTTTTTCCGTAATCCATGTTGCGCCAAAGCAACTCACGGAAACGAAATGAATAAACAGGCAGATTCACTCCTTCAGGTCAAAACCACAGATTCCACCACAAGCCATTTAGACCTTGATTCGTTTGTCAAAGCCGGTTGGCAGATTATCGGAACAGAAGAATTCATGGAGGGCGACCCTCCACTAAAACAAACGCGTTATATTCTTGGACACCCGAACCCAAAGCAACCTCCGCCAAAAGACGTTGAAAAGTTCCGAGCAGCTTTGATTGAAAGCTACAAGAGGAAAAAATGAAAACACATTTTTTAGCTCTGTTATTCTTTGTTTTAATGTTCACTGCCAAAGCGCAATTAACCTATACCACAAATGGCGGCAGCATTTTCATTACCGGCTACACTGGCAGCGGCGGCTCGGTTATTATTCCCAGCACTACCAACGGAATGCCAGTTGTAGGAATCTGGAACAATGCTTTTTCAGGTAAAACGGCTATCACAAGCGTTTATATCCCAAGTTCCGTCGTCAGCATTGGGGATACTGCATTTCAAAGATGCTCTGGTCTTACCAGCATTACGATTCCAAACAGTGTGACCAACATAGGAATGGATGCGTTTTTTGTATGCACCAAACTGACGAACATCACCGTGGCTGCATCCAATCCAGAATATAGCAGCTTGTCTGGCATCTTGTTTGACAAAGCACAGGCGACGCTAATCCAATGTCCCGGAGGTTTGGGTGGCCTTTACACTATTCCCAATAGCGTTACAAGCATCGGGGCAGATGCGTTTGAAGGCTGCACCAGCCTGACGAGCATTATGATTCCCAACAGCGTTACCAGCATTAGGGAGTTTGCGTTTTATTACTGCTTGACCCTGACGAATGTGACGATTCCCAACAGTATCACCAGCATCGGAAATGGTGAGTTTGAGAGTTGCAAAAACCTGACGAGCATGACGATTCCCAACAGCGTCACCAACATCGGGCAGGGAGCGTTTGAAGGCTGCACCAGCCTGATGAGCATTATGATTCCCCACAGCGTAATCAGTATCGGGCAGTATGCGTTTGATGACTGCGAAAACCTGACAACTGCAACCATCGGCAACAGCGCCACCAGCATCGGTGGCGCGGCGTTTCAAAATTGTTACTGGCTGACAAGTGTAACCATTGGCAACAGTGTCACCAGCATCGGGGATAGTGCTTTTGAAGATTGTTACAGCCTGACGAGTGTGACAATTCCCAACAGCGTCACCAACATCGGGCAGGGAGAGTTTTATAACTGTTTTAATCTGACCTCCGTCTATTTTCAGGGGAACGCTCCGTCTTATAATGGAACAGTTTTCCAAAATATCATTGGTAACAGCATCCCTACGACCGTCTATTATCTAGTTGGAACTACGGGCTGGGGTTCAACGTTTGACGGCGTGCCAGCAGTGTTGTGGAATCCGCAGGCTCAAACCAGCGGTGTGCAAACGAATCAATTCAGTTTCAGCATCATTGGCACTAGCGGTTTGGTCATCATCGTGCAAGCCTGCACGAATCTGGCTAATCCCGTCTGGTTGCCGGTGGCAACCAACACCCTCAACAACGGCACGTCCTATTTCAGCGACCAGCAATGGATGAATTATCCAAATCGCTATTATCGTTTCAGTTCGCCTAACTACTGATTACAAATGAGTCCGCACCCGCGCCGATCCCGTTACGATTGGCTGCGCGGGCTGGTTTTGATGCTGGTTTCTTGAAGAAACAATCAAAGACGGCCTTTTTCTCCTGTCTAGTCGGGACTGTGGAACGGCTCAAAATCGGCTGCTTGTTGAACACGCCCCACCAGTTTGTCTCCGCTCGCTTCACAAATTTATCATCCACAACCAAAGCCCTCGCAAAATAATTCAGCGAATCCTGATTGAACTGATGTTCTGTCAGCGCATTGGCGGCATGGACGGCTTTGCCATCATTCAAGGCGTTCCATCGGCTGAAAATATCGGTTCTGAAATCACGGCGCATACGGCTGGCGCAATAAGGCAACTTCGCCATGTCAAAAAACAAAAAGCAGACATGAAAATGAATCACACCGTCTTTTCTGGTTTCTTGGACATAGGCAACGGACATTTCATGCTTCTGGTAGAATTTCAGCACACCTTTCACGAATTTGTTAAACACCAGCTTGGCAGCTTTGCCATCCAATATCGGCGTCGGGAATGAAAGCGTCTGGTGGAAATAGAGGAACGGCTTGGCCGACATGATTCGCAGGCCGGATTCAATGAACCTATTCACCGATTTTCGGGAAACGAGCGTCGGCGTGTGTCCTTTTTTGCTTTTGCGTGGAACGAACATTCATAGACGGAACAAGCCGGAAGCCCTCCATCTAACTATTATGGTGATTCAGGCCGAAATTATCCAAAAAAGTTGAAACTATCTTTAGACTGGTGGAATTCACGGCTAAATAGACTTCCTACACTACCTCTCTTACGCCAATAAAGAGTTGTAAGGTCAAGCGAGCCTGAAATTGTGGGTGGACACCTTGCAAACCACGCCGAATTCAACGAATCATTGCCGCGCCAGCATTGCCGAAACGGTGATGGATGCAACTGGCCGCGACCAATCCCGCCAGTGATACTTGTCCGTGTCCTGGGCGAAACGACGGCAGATTTTCCCCCCACGAATCAGACCTGCCCCGCATTTTTTGGCAAGAGAGTTGGATTGGTAATAATGGAGAAATAAATGTCTGATACCCCCCTTGCTTTCTGCGGTTCACAAACTTTCCATTTTTTGAAGTATTCGGGCATGACCTTAAATCCTTGAAAACATTGCTTAATTTGCGTGTCAAATTAAAATTTAATAAAATATCCACCCGTTGATTGATAATTTCACAAGGTATCTGACAAGGGCAGGTTTCGGTATCTGGCAAAGGCAAAATTGCATCTCGCAAGGTAGGAATGAAGAAGTTTCACGTTTAACAAATTAGTCAAACAAAAAGTGACTTGCGCGGGCTGAATTAGATTGACTTTGGCTGAATAATCTAATAGGATAATGACATGATTGAGAGACTATGCTTGAAGCAAAGCAAGCATTCTGATAATTGGACAAGTTCATAATAATCAATGGTTTAACACGTTTTCCAGCTAGGCTTTAACGCAAGGCGTGTGTCCAAAAAAGAATAAGACATACTAATTAAAAAGAAATAAAAATATGCTGAACATTAACACCGCGCAGGCACTTGAAATGGCTGAGATACCCATCTCCCTTGACGCCTTCATTCAACGAATCGGCGTGACTGATACGACTGCATGGCGTTGGCGCAAGCGCGGTTGGTTGAACACCAGAAACATCGCTGGACGCCTCTACGTTGCGCCCAAAGATTTGCGCGAGTTCAATCGCCGCATGGAGGCGGGGGAGTTCGCCCAAGAGCATAAGACGCCAAAGCGCACAAGGCACTGTCAAAACTTATTCGCCGAATGATTATCATTCTGCCAATGCCGTCGGTTCAAAATTTAGGTTCTTCGCTTGGCGTCTCGCGTGGTCGTTTGTCAGATGCCCATAGACCTTGCCAATCAGAATTCCACCGTCAGCGTGTCCACACCAAGACGCAATCGTCATGTAGTCAATGCCGCTCATCACGCAATACGAAATAAAAAAATGTCTGCAATGATGAAAACCAAAATCCTTGAAGCCAACCTTGTCCCTTGCCAGCTTCAAAGTTTCCCTGAATGTCTTTGCTGGTTTGTCTTTCTTCCCGCGTTGTGGTGACGGAAATAGAAATTCAGAATCAGGCTGGCGACGTGTCAGCATTTCTTTCAAAAGTGTTTCCAGTTTAGGATTGAAGTCCACAGAGCGCGGCTTGTGATTCTTTGCCAGCCCGTCAGAGCCAATCGTGATTTGCTCTTGCTGCCAATCCACGTCTGACCATTTCAAACGGAGAGTTTCCGAAATGCGTGTGCCACTATAAGACAAAAAACGTATCAAATCCCCAAACACGATACCATTCTTGGAAACTTCCAATGCAGCTTGACAGAGATTTTCAATTTCAGCAGCGGTGTAGAGCTTCTTTCTTTTGGCAACCCATTTCAGCGGTCGCAAGTTCTCCGTTGGCAACCGTTGAATCCAGCCATCATCAATCGCCATTTTCAGCACGTTACGAAAACAGGTGACGGCAAGATTTACCGTCCGGTTGCTAACGCCTTCGGTTTTACGCAGGACACGAAATTCGGCAATCATCGGTATCGTGATTCGGTCAAGGCGCGTATCTTTCAAATGTTCTTTCCAGCGGTTCAAGTGGCCGCGCTCCGTTTCAATCGTGCGCGGACGCTTGGCGTCCTTCAATGCCGCGAAGTGTGCAAAGTAGGTTTCGACATAATCTGAAAACTTTGGCGTCTGTTTCAACACTGGCAAGGCATTATCCGCTCGCTGCGTTTGCAGCTTCTTCAACGCTGCGACAGCCTCAGCGGCGGTTTCGACTTCCAATGGGACACGGCGAACACCCTTTGCGCCAGTGTTTGCATCTTCCACAGTCAACCGCGCATAGAAACGCCCGTTCCTGACCCATAGGCCGCGAATTGGTTGCTTGCGTCCATCCCTGACCTTTTGGTATTGTAGATGCCTTGGAATTGGCTGACTTGTGTTCTCTGTTTCGTCGCCAGCCTTGCTTGCGGTTTCAATGAGTTTCATACGGCAATACTGGCACAAAAAGTGGCACAACGTCAAGTTTTTTCAGGGCAACTTGTCTAAGTTGCTGTAAATCAACGATGCGCGCGTGGTGGAATGGCAGACACGCCAGACTTAGGATCTGGTTCCGTAAGGAATGGAGGTTCAAGTCCTCTCGCGCGCACCATCATTTCCGCAACATTTTCTGGCGCGCTGGATTCAAGACGGCTTGCTACCATGAGTTGAACTGTGGCTTAATGTGGCGCGTGAACATTCTCGGCATCATTCCCGCTCGCTTTGCCTCAACGCGGTTTCCCGGCAAGCCGCTCGCGCTCATCGCCGGCAAGCCGCTGATCCAGCACGTTGTTGAGCAGTGCCAAAAGTCGAAGTCCCTTTCGGAAATCATCGTCGCAACGGATGACGAGCGCATTGCCAGCGCCGCCAAAAAATTCTGCCGCGTGGAAATGACCCGCGCCGATCATCCGAGCGGCAGCGACCGCATCGCGGAAGTTGCCAGTCGCATTGCTTGCGACGCCGTGGTGAACATCCAAGGTGACGAGCCGTTGATTGATCCCGCCGTGATTGACGCCGTGGCGAACGCGCTGGCGAAAGACGAAATGTCCACCGCCGCCACGCCGATCAAAAATCTTGCCGAACTGGACAATCCGAACGTCGTGAAAGTCGTTGTCAACGCCGGTGGTCGCGCGCTATATTTCTCGCGGCGCACGATTCCGTATTTGCGCGAGGCCGCCAGCCGTCCAGCGAATGAGCAGTTGGCGGCGTTTCCTTTTTTGAAGCACTTGGGCATTTACGGATTCCGGCGCGAAACGCTGCTGCGGCTGGTGAAATACCCGGTGTCGCTGCTGGAAAACGCAGAGAAGCTGGAACAGTTACGCGCGCTGGAAAACGGCATTGGCATTGCCGTCGTGAAAGTGGCCTACGACAGCGTCGGCGTGGATGTGCCGGAAGATGTGAAACGCGTTGAAGATTTATTGAAATGAAATTTATATTCGTAACTGGTGGCGTAGTGAGTTCGCTCGGCAAAGGCTTGACCGCCGCCGCCCTCGGCACGTTGCTCGAAAATCGCGGCCTCAAAGTCGCGCTGCAGAAGTTTGACCCGTATCTCAACGTGGATCCGGGCACGATGTCGCCGTATCAACACGGCGAAGTTTACGTGCTCGACGACGGCGCGGAGACCGACCTCGACCTTGGCCATTATGAGCGGTTTACCAGCACCAAGCTCTCGCGGATGAACAATCTGACCAGCGGTCAGGTTTATCAAAAGGTGCTGAACAACGAGCGCGAAGGCGTCTATCTCGGCAAGACCGTGCAGGTGATTCCGCACGTCACCGACGAAATCAAGCGCCGCATCGAATTGCTCGCCGAGACCAGCAAGGC
>Ga0007854_10002684_pt1 | contig 10960 bp, 7 predicted proteins | sample CryBogCBH12Aug08_FD_60382 | JGI IMG/M metagenome (GOLD analysis project Ga0007854, IMG submission 60382) | Freshwater microbial communities from Crystal Bog, Wisconsin, USA - CBH12Aug08 | ecosystem: Environmental > Aquatic > Freshwater > Lake | place: Crystal Bog, Wisconsin, USA | collected... | reverse complement strand
GGTCACTATGCCGCCGTTGATCGTAAGGCTGTTGTTAGTATTTACTCCGCCTCCAATCTGGAAGTTTAAGTCGGCGTTGGTGCCCACGGTGGTGCCGATACCCGCCGTTCCCAGAACCAAGGTTGCGTTGGTATTCACCGTGACGGATGAGCTGCCGGTGGTGCTTCCGATATTATAAGATCCCTGAGAATTCGTCTGGGTCGACGAGGGGACAAGGAAATTGGTTCCCCCGTTCATATTCCAGCTGCCGGCGAAAGTGAAGGTGTTCGTCCCAACTAGGATGTAGGAGGCGACCGCATTGGAGTTCGATGTGTTGAGCGTGCCGCCCGTAAAGACGAATGCCGAGTTGGTGGCGAAGAGGTTGTTCCCGTTGGTTGCAATCAGGGAAGCCGTGGTAATCGTGCCCCCACCCAAAGTGAGGGTGCCGTTGCCCACCGTGATCGTACCGTTGCCGGAATTAATCACCCCTCCGGTGAGCACATCGAGTACGCCTCCGTCAATATAGGTGTTACCGGTGTAGCTGTTGGAAGCGGTGAGGTTGAGAGTTCCAGGTCCAGCCTTAGTAAGTGAGACAGCATTGGCACCGTTGTTGGCTATGGCAGCTCCGAAATTGTAGGTTCCGGCATAATACTGCTGGAAGACCAGGTTGTATCCATAGGTGGATCCTGCACTGATTGTTCCGTTGGTGGCTGTACCCCCGTTGTTATTAAGGATGCCCCCGCTCGTTATCGTCAGGGTATTGCCACCTAGCGCCAGTGTCCCGCCAAGCGAACTATTGGTCATCTCAAGGCTGTTGATAGTCTCGTTTGTCGTAAGGGTTTGGCTCCCCGTCAGCAGGTAGTTGGTAGAGGTGGCTCCAAAGGCAGGAAGTGTCGCTGTGGCGTTGGAACCGGAAATCGTGTAGGGAGAGCCCCCGCTTACGGTGGTAGCCCAGCTCACGTTGGTGCTCGCCCCGTTGGTTGTGAAGACGATCATCGGATCGTAGATGCCACCGACGGTCGTGTCTGTCGTGGTGATTACAGCCGAACCAGCACCCGCGCTGGCGACCGTTCCGACAAGAAGGGCAGCGCCGGTGGCGGCATTGTTGGTGAGGCTTCCAAGAACCAAGGTCGTGCTTGTACCCCCGTTTGGATTGATCAGGATCTGGCTGCCTGCGGCGGTCAGCGTGGGACTCCCGAAAGTCTGCCCGCTGGCGCCTGAGCTTTTTCCATTCAGTTGGAGAGTACCTCCGGAAAGGGTCAGCGTATTGTTCGTGTTGAGAAGGTTTGTCTGTCCAGAGACATTCGAATAATCGAGCAGGAGAGTCCCGGCGTTGACGTTGATCCCTCCGCTGAAGCTGTTCGATGCGGAGGGGTTCAGGTCGAGTGTGCCAGGACCGCTCTTGGTGATGGAGTATGCCCCACCGATGACGCCTCCTAGTGTGAGCGTGCCACCGTTTGCCACTATCACTCCCACATAGTTGCCGAGTGTGATGGCCCCAGTGTTCTGCGTCAGATTGTTGATGGCGGTCCCGCCAATGAAGGAGAAGTTTCCGTTCCAGTTGATCGCGTTGGTGATGGTTTTTGCGGCTCCTGAAGTATTGTTAATGAATATGTTGTTGACGTTGCCAACGGTGTTATTGCTGGCGATCGTGAAGGTCGCGTTGGTACCGAGGGCCGAGTTGGTATTAATATAAAGGGTTCCGGCGTTGAGAGTGACGCCCCCGTTGAAAGTGTTCGTACCTGCGAGCGTGGTGATGCCGTAACTGTTTAGATACAGCGAACTGGTTCCTGCGATGGTGCCTCCCGAGAGCTCGTTTAAGGTGGCCATGTTGGTGACGGTGATGAACGTGTTGGAGAGGGAGCCGTTGTTGGTAATTGTCGTGTTGCCGCCTCCCGTGATGATTGTCACTCCGGTGTAGGTGTTGGTGCCTGCGAGCACGTTGGTGCCGTTGTTTTGACCTTGACCTGCTACAACGAGGTTGTTGGTACCGGTGAAGATCATGTTGCCCGTACCGGAAATGCTCCCGTTAAAGACTGTCGTAGCGGCGTTAGAACTCGTAAGGGTGTTGGTGATATAAATCGCGCTGTCGATGGTGCCAGTTCCGCTGGAGGTGTTGCCCGCATAGATCGTTTCGCTCGCACCGACAAAATTCAGCGTACCGTTGCCGACACTCGTTCCAATCTGAAAGGTGCTGTTGCCGGCGGTGGCAAAATAAAGGAAGTTGAGGAAGACATTCGACGCGGTGAGGGCAATGTTTCCACTCGTATTGGTGAAGTAGGCCTCCATGGTGGCCCCGTTGGCAGCGCTGGACCAATTTGAGTCGTTGGCACCGCCAGCATTGGTGAAAGTGGTCGATGTCCCTGCGTTGGTCACCCACCCGCCGTTAGTGCTGAAGTTGGTGTAGATGGTATCTGCGCTTGCCCCCGGTGTCAGGACGCAAAGAATCCCCAACGTCAATCCAAGTGCCGCAAGCCTGCTCGCACGCAAAAGCCCTACTTCAGCACGTTTTTCAAGAAGCCTGAAATCGGTCAGTTCAGCAGATAGTGGCATACGGGGGGATATGGTTGAATCTTTCAATCACAAGGTTTTACAGCAGTATTGCGGGTTGTATGAAGATAGTCGCAAATGCATCACTAGCAAGAAATATCTTATCGGATTCAATATCATTTTTCAGTTTGAGAGTCTTCCTCCCAGAATGGTTGTCGCTCATGATCCATTTGCGCAAAGCATGAGGAGAAAGATCTCCAGGCACCCTTGATTGAAATTCCGGAGATCACATCAGATTGATAACTGACTTAACCTGTGCGCAGGACTGCCAAAAAACCTCTAAAATCAAAGAGGATGAGGGTTCGATTTTTGGTTTTCGTCTGTGCAGGAGGAAAGCGTCTGCCCATTCGTCACTAATATTGCCCGTTTCACCCCTTTTTTAGAAATTTAGGAAGATTTTTTAAACGAAATTGAATGTTCGTGGTCTATTCTATCACGCTTCAAAAAACACGAAAACAATAAGCTCCTCTAATCCCCTTGAAAAAATCACCCGCTACATTCTTCGCGCTTCTAGTCCTAGCCACCCTGGCCATTCCAGCGGCGCAGGCTCAGTTCACGATCACAGAAAGTCCTGACGGCCTGCCACTTGCCGGGGCAACACTCGACAACCTGAGCAGCCAAAGCGATCCCCTTGTCACCCTCAATGGGGCCTCCTATGTGACAGGATCGGTGACTGGCCAGTATGCGGCACCTGAGTTTTCCAGCTCTCTCCAACCTGCGACATTTGGACAAACCCAACTCTCATCCTACCCCGGGCAGATGCTAAACCAGTACATCTCTGTCTTCGGGAACACCACCGCAACGCTGAATTTCAACTCCCCCCAAAGCTACCTAGGCCTCCTCTGGGGTTCCGTGGATCAGTACAACAGCCTGACATTTTACAACGGGTCGTCAGTTATCGGCATCATCACAGGGACGGATATAGGCACAGTTGCCGGGAACTCGAACTACGGCGACTGGGGATTTAACGAATATGCCAATATCACCTCCTCGACCGCATTCACAAAGGTCGTGGTGGCCTCCTCGCAGAATTCCTTTGAGTTTGCCGACATAGCCTACCGAGGTTTTTCATCGTCCGCACCCGGTGCTCCAGCTCCCCCGATGACCGCCTGCATGGCCTTCGCTGCCGTCTTGATCCTCCAAGCCCTCCGCAGCCGCAGGTTAGCGATCATTTGAGGAAGATATTCGCCAAAAGTCCCATCCTCTCAGGGAAATACGGGGCTTAAGTCAGCCCAATCCGGCTTCCCTACGCTATTGTTGTTGCCAGAAAGTTCGCGCCCGCTGAACTCTCCGGTCTCGAAAGTATACCTTGGGACCCTTGACATGGGGATGTATGATAGATGTTGCCGAAAGGCGACATGAACCCATTCGAGTGGAGCCACTACACCCGCAATCACGATGGGGAAAAGTGTGTCGCCGTGCAGTACACGGGGAGCAATCGGACAGAAATCAAGCACTTCCCCGGGATCATCTTTGAAGGGGACCTGCTTATGAGGGAGGACGGCGAACTTCGATTCCGCCAACATCCTGATTCACCCCCGCAATGCATCACTCTCGGAGATTATCTTGTCTGGAACGGAATGGAACTAACGGTCTGGAACCAGAAGGGCTTCCATCATGCCTTCAGGGTTGCGGGGTTCGCCGCTATCACAGCCCTCTCACCTCCTTGACCCATCAGTCCGCAGCCCATTCCCTGGCCTGGAATCCCGTATGTTTTCGGTATTTATTTTCAACATCTCCCTGCATCGGGTGTCCAATTTTCTAATGAGAATTCATTCCTTTCACCATTTTGCAGCTGTTTTGATAGCCGTGGTTGCGCTTTCCAATCCCATCCGAGTGACGGCCCAGACCCCGCCAACCAACACGACTTGCTGCCAAGGGCTTGACCAAAAGGCATGCAACGATTGCCGGATTCATGACAAGTGGTGCCACAATGCGGGTTTGTTGAATCTCTCAGACGCCGAAAGACAGCAACTCAAGGCGGACCTGAAGAAGATCCATGCTGATCCAAAACTTGTTGTTGGGCGCGAGACCCTCGAGAAGGACATGGAATCCCTGCGTCAGACCAGACGGGAACTCCTCCTCCAGACTGATCCTTCCATCAAACCTGTCCTCGACAAACTTGATCATGAAGGGACGTGGGCTCAGATCCGCTCTTGGATCCACCATCATCTACCCTTCGGGCATTCTCATAAATCCTGCATTCTGGAGAAGCGCAATGCATGGGCCAAACTTTCCGAGGTGGAGAGGCAGCAACTCAGGGCGGACCTGAAGAGGATCCATGCTGATCCAAAACTTGTTGCCGAACGGAAAACCGTCAAATACGACATGAAGTCACTCCACCAACAGGCTCACGCACTTCTGCTTGCTGCCGATCCATCCATTAAGCCACTCCTCGACAAAATGGAGCAGTCAGAGAAGTCAAACTGCCATCAGCACGACTGCATTGGCGCTAAACACTGACCCGGGTTTTTCCTTTTCCCTCCTGGGAACCCGCGTGCAATTGGATTGCTCGGAAACCATGCACATCTCCAAGGATTGGCGTGATAGTGACACCACTTGGATACCGTCACAGTTTTCTTGCTGAAAACCTCTTCCCTCAACCGGGAAATGAGCAAACTGCCAAGGGGATCAATTTGGCCAATAAAAGTGTCTTATTTTGTCCATGATATTGGCCGTGAAGCCTTATAAATCGCGCTTCAGAGCAGTTTTGAACTATCTCCGTCTGTAGCAGCGAAAGACTGAACGTACGCGGTGGATGGATGTCGAACATCCTACACACGTTAATGAGAACAAACCTCCAACCCTCCACCATCAAGAAATCCCTGATCGCCCTAGCATTACTGCTGGGATTGGCGACTGGCGCACAGGCGCAGACGGCCTTTAACTTTTCGGACATCGGAAACGATTTCAGCCTGACCGGCATCATCAACGGCACTCCGAACGGTGATGGTAGCTATACCATCACATCGGGCTCAGCCACTTTCTCAAGTGCATCGGATCTCTTCGCGGGCCTGACAGCATCCATCGTTCCAAATCCGAACGGAACACAGCCCTATGTGAACTACGGGATCGACGTGGAGTACGACAATCAGGCTTATCCGAATAAGACGCCCGCAGTGGACCGTGTCGGGGGACTGCTCTTCACCCTGAACAGCAACGGAACACAATATTACATCAATCCCTACAATATCAGCGGTCAGGACGAGACATTCATAGCCGCCAATGGAGGGGCCATTACCTACCCGACAGCCGAACATGTCATCACCGATTACGGACAGAGCGTCATGAACGTGCAGAAAATTTCCATCACGAGCATAGGCACCTCAAATGTCCCGGGAGCCCCTGCACCTCCTCTGAGTGCTTGCATTGCCTTTGCGGCTGTGCTGGCCTTGCAGGCTCTCCGCAGCCGCAGGGCAGCAGTTGTTGCCTAGGGGCGGGTTCGCAAACAAGTCGCTCCTTCCAAGCGTCGCACTACCAATCCAGTTCGTGCTCCCGGATTTCAGTAGGAATTCAAACGAGGTCACGCTTTCAGTACTTTTCTTCATGTAACGAGTGGAGATCGGGAAAGGACGAATGCTGGCGATGGCATATGGCAAGGATTCCTGATAGGGATCATGTGCCTCTATGAGAATACCCCTCCGCGCCTACCTCCTGATGGGCTCCCTTGCGACCCTGCATGCCGATGTCACGCCGAACCCCCTCTTCGCAAACAATGCAGTACTGCAACAGGGCAAGGAATTACCCGTCTGGGGTACGGCTTCCGAGGGGGAAAAAGTAACCGTCGCCTTTGCCGGTCAAAAGGAGGAGACCGTGGCCAAGGATGGGCGATGGATGGTCCGGCTCAAACCGCTGAAGGAGAGTCCCGAGCCCCAGTCAATGACTATCTCCGGATCCAACACCCTCACGCTGACCAATCTGCTTGTGGGAGAGGTATGGCTCTGCAGCGGACAGTCCAACATGGAATGGGCTCTGGCCAGATCCGTCGGGGGAGCAGAGGCCATTGCCAACTCGTCCAATCCCTTGCTGAGGATGTGCCGCGTCCCGCACAACGTGCAGTCCACACCGCAGAGCGAAGTGAAGGCGAAGTGGGAGGAATGCAATCCCACCACGGCGAAAAGTTTCTCGGCCATTCCCTACTGGTTCGGCAGCAAGCTGCAGAAGGAACTCGGTGTCCCGGTCGGCATCATTAATAGTTCATTTGGCGGCACCCAAATCCAGAGCTGGATGCCTGCTGAGACCCTGAAGAACGGCCCCTGGCCTCAGGACAAGGACACCGATCCGGCTCTTTCCAAGGCAGACTATGACCGCAGGGCCGAGGTAGCGAGGCCGATCAGGGAAAAATACGAGGCGGAAAAGGCGACCGCTCTCGCACAGAAACTTCCCCCACCGCCCCAACCACAGGGTATCCCGAGTGAGTACAAGGGTGTGAGCACTCTCTGGAACGGCGAAGTCTCTCCGATTCTTCCGTATAGGCTCCGGGGAGTTGCCTGGTACCAAGGGGAAAGCAATGCATATGTCCAGGTTGCAGACACCTACAAGGACCTTCTGCCCGCGATGATCAGGGACTGGCGCACGGGATTCGGACAGCCGGATTTACCCTTCCTCATCTTCCAGATAGCCCGCAACCGCAAGTGGCAGACCGATCCCAATGAGAGGAGCGGAATCGCGGAGCTACAGGAAGCTCAGTTGAAGACAGTTCTTGCAACACCCCGCACCGCTCTTGTGGTCACAACCGACATGGGTGGTCCGGATGTGCATTACACTGGCAAGGAACCCATCGGAGAACGCGCCATGAAGGCGGCACTTGCCCTGGCCTATGACCGCAAGGTCGAATATTCCGGTCCGATCTTCAAGGACGCGGAATTCGCGGGGGGCAAGGCGGTCATTCATTTCAACCACACCAACGGAGGACTGGAAGCCAAGGACGGCGCCCTGACAGGATTTGTCATCGCAGGCAAGGATGGGAAGTTCGCCTTTGCGGACGCAAGGATCGAAGGAGACACCGTAGTGGTCTCCAGTCCACAGGTACCGGATCCCATGGCCGTCAGATACGGCTGGGCAGACCTACCGAAGGTCAACCTGTTCAACAAGGACGGGCTACCTGCATCCACTTTCCGTACCGACGACTGGCCCCTCTAGTCATGTTGATGCGGGGGGATCGACCAATCAACCCGTATGCGGCAGATTCTTATCGTGCGAGGGGTGACCGACAATGAGAGAATCCAGCAGATCGTCGCTCGCATGAGGTTAACGCTCATACCCTTCCTGCTCATAGCCTCTGGCGGTCCAGGATTTACTGCCGGAAGGGAGGTTATCCCGCAGAGCCTTACAGAAAACAGTCCCATCTGTACGACTACGGAAACCGCGCCCGAGATCGGCCGCCTGTTCCGCCGCAATGGGTCATGGGTCGGGGGCGACGTGGCGGAATCCGTGCCTCTTGGAAACGGACGCGTCCTGTGGCTTTTCGGGGACAGCCTGCTAGGCAGCATCAGCGGAAGCCATCGTCGGATCTCCGCCATCGTAAACAACAGCGTAGCAATCCAGAAGGGAACTGATCCTCAGAAAGCTACCATGGAATTTTATGCAGGAAGTAATGGAGGAATTCCCTCCGCTTTCATCCGTCCGGAGAGGGGTGGTGGATGGTTCTGGCTCTCACATGGTGGAATCAGAATTGGCGGATCCCTTTACCTCTTCATGCCGCGTCTACAAAGGATCGGAAATGAGTCCTCTGTGTGGGGATTCCGGACCGACGGGGTTTTCATGTCCAGGATATCAAACCCGGATGCCGTTCCAGACCGGTGGATTATCCGACAGTTCCGACTGCCTTGGTTCCATCGGGATTCCACGGGCAACGAAAGATACTTTGGAATCTCTCCGCTTCAGGACGGAAAATGGATCTATATTTTCGGCGCCGATTACTCGAAAAGCACGGGTAGGAGGAACTTGCTCATCTCCCGTGTAAAACCCGGGGATCTGGAGAGATTTTCTTCCTGGGAGTTTTATGCGGAGGGAAGATGGCAGAAGAATTTTATGAAGGCTTCTGGACTGTGTCCTCATGTCGGAGCCGAGTTTTCTATCAAACGCCTCTCGTCTTATGGAAAATATGTTCTGATTACCACGGACGACGGACTGTCCGACAAGATCATGATGCGCCTGGCAGATTCCCCAGAGGGTCCCTGGGGTCCGCCCGCAATCATTTACCAGGCGCCAGAACCGCGTCGTGATCCGTCCCTCATTTGCTACGCTGCAAAGGCTCACCCGGAAATAAAACGAAGGAGTGACGAATTGATCGTTTCGTATGTCTGCAACTCCCAGGATCCAAGAAAACTGACATCTGATGCGCACATTTACTTTCCTGAATTCGTGCGAGTGAGATTTTTGACCCCTCCGATCCGCTCCCATCCCGGGAGCGTCATCCCCTGAACAATGCGCCCTAAGTTGCCCCTCCTTTTTCTCACGGTCTCGGTCACCGCTTTCATCATTTCGCTGTTCTTCCTCATCCCCGGAATGCCCGAGCGGATTGCAACGCACTTTGACTCAGCGGGTTGCCCAAACGGCTGGATGTCACGTGGGCAACACTTGACCGGCATCATGGTGCTTGGGATTGCCCTTCCCGGGTTCGTAATTGGAATTTGCCACTGCATCCTTTTGTACCCCCCTTCGACTCTGACTTTTTCAGATGCATCCTACTGGCGAACGCAGGAACAATATCTCAGCGCATGCCGATTGCTTATCAACTGGTCTTATTATTTTGGCGGGATCAGTTTCATCTGGGTCGGTCTTCTGAACTACCAGTTGATGGATGCCAACCGGCTCAATCCGCCCCGTCTCCCTCCCTCTCCAGTACTGATCCTTTCGGGCGCATACTTATTACTCACCGCTATAACGGTTGCCGTGCTCATCTTCCGACTTACCAAAACAAAATAAAACAGCCCGGATAAAATAGGCACTGGGAGGGGCTGAGCGAATCGTCTGGAGTAACGCATCAAAAGAGGACTTTGCGCTGTTTTAGGAAACGGTTTTGGTGAAACCCTCAACCAGAAACTTGATAATTCCAGCGACAGTCCCTAAGCTTGATCATGTTGCAAAATACCAAGCGTTACGAATTGGGTAGGTCTTCTTCAGGCAACAGCGTCCGGGATTCAGTCCTTCTCGGTCTTGCATTAATGTTGCTGGCGACAACCCCCGCGCACTCACAAACAACGGCAATGATTGTGGGTAGTAATAGTTCCGGAGTCAGCTCCAACGTCACCACAACGACCAACTTTTATTACACGATTGTTGGATATACAAACACGGACTCCAACAACACCCTCACCATCAGCGGATCCGGGGTGACCGTGGGCAATCTGGGAGGAAGCGGATCCCCTTACGATGCTTCCATTTCGGTTGGCAACGCTGGAAACGGGAATCAGATGATCATTTCCAACGGTGCCTCCGTGACGGCAACGGCAGGGCTTGCAATCGGGTCTATCAGCCCCTCTAGCAGCAACACGGTCACGGTGACTGGCACCAGTTCCAGTCTTAATATTTCCGGGGGCATTTTTCTTGGCTTTGATTCCAACACCAGCGGCAACCAACTCATCATCAATAATCATGGCACGGTGACCGACACGAATACCGGCGATACAATTGCCTTGGAGTTGGGATATGGAACTAATGCCAATAGCAACTCAGTGACTGTTTCAAATAGCGGGGTGCTCAATGTCAACGGGATCCTTGTGGGGGCAAGCAACAATAGCGGCAATCAGTTGGTGGTTTCAGGATCAGGCACTGTGACAAGCACCGCCTCAACGTTAGGGTCCAGCGGTTCGTCGAACAACTCAGCGCTTATTTCCGGCGCCGGTTCCCTCTGGAGCATTAACTCGGGTTCCAGCAGCAATACCGGGCTGACCATCGGCGACTCCTCCTCTGGCAACATCCTGACTATTTCCAACGGCGGCACGCTCAATGTGACCGGTGGAACAGTAATTGGTACCGACCTTTCACTCCCCGGAACTCCAGGATCAAACAACTCGGTATTGGTGACGGGAACCGGTTCCACCTTCAGCAACAGCGCGGCCATCACAGTCGGGGCCTCGGGCGGGGGCACACTCACGGTTGCCGCCGGTGGTGCAGTGACAGCACCTGCGATCTACCTTGCCGTGTCGAACAATTCGGTCGGAACCCTCAACATCGGCGCTTTCGGAGCCAATGGGGCGGCCGGCACACTCACTACAACCAACATCTACTTCGGCAGTGGGACCGCCACTCTGAACTTCAACCAAAGCAACACGACGACCATCGGAGCCAATATCTCGGGCAACGGAAGCGTCAGCCAGTACGGTAGCGGCACTACGATACTGACGGGCAACAATACCTACAGCGGGGTGACGACGATCACCAACGGCACCCTCCAGTTGGGCGACGGCAGCACCAATGCCAGCGG
>Ga0007854_10002681_pt1 | contig 10961 bp, 2 predicted proteins | sample CryBogCBH12Aug08_FD_60382 | JGI IMG/M metagenome (GOLD analysis project Ga0007854, IMG submission 60382) | Freshwater microbial communities from Crystal Bog, Wisconsin, USA - CBH12Aug08 | ecosystem: Environmental > Aquatic > Freshwater > Lake | place: Crystal Bog, Wisconsin, USA | collected... | reverse complement strand
CAGATAACATCACACCTTTTATTTTTGAAGTTATTTTACTATTTAATTACATAACTAATATATAATAATAGTAACAGGGTCGGAGGTGCAACAAGTGCGAGGTCCTTAGACCGCCCGCCCCCGTGGGAGATGAGTGAGTGAGAGGTATGAGAGGTGAGGGGTGATGAGTGAAAATCAAGACACATACAATCAATAAACAAAGGGTGCATGTATAAGTGTAATGGGAGAAGATGATAATCAGTGAAAGAAAGATAGGTGAGTGAGTAGGGGAATGGAAAATGAGTGGTAAGGCAATACAAAAAGCATAATGATACAATGAACAATTTCCAGTAGTAAGTAAAGGAATGAAAATGTAAGATGGGAGCCATACCCAATGGACAGGCGCCATCAGCACTGGGATCAGAAGGATAGAAAGTTGGGTAATAGGAGTGGTCATCCAATACCTTTTCTGGAGGCATTATTAAGTTTTAAATATTTTTTTCGTTGTTTGGACGAGGGTTTGCGATAAGTTCTAAATAGTTTCTTCTCGGAGTTCCATGGAAGGTCTTGTTGTGTCATCTTAGATCTTTTCTTTTCAGGGAAGCTGTGCTCAATTGAGATTTGCCTGGCCGATTCTCCAATCAGCCTTAGTGCTTTCGCCCAAACGGCCCATTCAGAGTTGGAGAGTACGATTCCCTTGAGAGAAGTCCGTAGGAATTCTCTGGCATCAGCATCAGGTGATCCGGTCCAGAGTGTGTGATTGGTAAGGGCATAAAAATAGTACATCATAATAATTTGTCCGACAAGACTGTGTTGTCTGTAGTTGTCCTTCAAGGTCAGATCAAGCTTTTCCCTAATTTCTTTGCCTCTTGGACAATGAAGGATAATATGAGCTTGGTCTTCAAACCCATTGCAGTGGGGGCACCTGTCAGCATCAATGTTGGACTTCTTTGACTTTGCCTTATTGGCCCCATGCCAGGTTTTATCCCAAACAATTCTGAGAGTCGAGGCCCAGGCATTGGTAGAGACTCTGTTGTCATGTAATAGCGCTATAAGTGGGAGGAAAGTAGAGGACCATCTGTGATCCTGTGTATTAAGTCTTGAATCACGTAGGGTATTACGTTCCTTAATGTATGAGTTAATATTCGTGAGGCTGCAAAGATGATCAAGGTCTTCGTAGAAGATGCTGTGATCTGTGGCTCTGACAATCCTGAAGGTCATAGCCTTTGTCAGTTCTTGGAGAATCCATTCTTCATCCAGTGAAGGGATGTGGGATTTTTCATCTCCCGCCAGTTGGTCAGCCTTGAATATTCCCCAATCATCTGGTGTCCATTCTCTAGAGTCAGGGGTCCTCCTTTCAGGATGAGCTTTGACGTGCCTAATGGTGACCTGCGACCCCATATGGAGTGAGGTGACTAGCTGGAAGCACTTAGTGAGCTTTGAGTGACCTTTAAGGGCTTTCTTAGTCATGTTGATAGCAGCCAGACAGTCCGCAGCAGCATTAGCATCCTTGAGATTACCCGTATTGATAGAGACAACGCTACAGGCCAGCGCTAACATTTCCATGAAGTAAGCACCATTGTGTCTGTTGGTGTTGGCAGTGATGCGTATTCCAGTGCAGTTACCACGTGTGTTCTTTTGGATCACAGCACAGCTTGCTTTAAATTTTGGAGAGGAGCACATTCTGTTGATCATATTGCTGAGTGGGGTGAAAGAGCCATCTGAATAGAGGTCACTACCATCAGAGAAGATAAGTGCATGAGGGAAACTAGCTTGACTATCGGGTAAGGTTGGCCAGATTGAGGACCTATCCAATCGGTGTAGGATGGAGGCAGTGGTCGTTCCATCTCGGGAGAATTTCTCCTGTGTGAGAAGGACAAGCTTGTTCGGTGGGTTGAGTAGCCAGTCTTGTTTGTAAATCCAATTGGGAGCTCCTGCCCCCAGGCAGTGATTATCTTCGTCAAGGAAGAGAGTATGGTCTTTGAGTTTCCATTCGATGATGTTGATATATTGTAGATGAGAATCAAAACCAATAATTTCTATTACATTGTTGGACAATGGCCATTGCCAGCATTGACCAGGTCTAAGGATTAGCTGTGTATCATTGGGGCTTGAAGGCATATAGTTTGGTAATTCTCCTTTGAGGATGATTCCCTTAATTGCCATCTGTAGATGCTCATCAGAGCCAGGCGATGGGGCAACGTAGGATGATGCTGGGGATAATGGAGGGTCTGAATTTCTTTCAATGCACAGATTTAATTCGGCTAACCATTCAACTAGACTGCTAATCCAACATGATTCATGGACTTTAAACTGGAGCCAGGTTTTACCAGTGTTCGTACCTAACCCATTATATCTGAATCCCCTGCTGATAAGGGAGTTGATCGTATGATGATTGAGAGAACCAAGAAGGGGGAGGGCAATAATGAGGGAAAGTTTGGCCTTCTGGGCGAGGTCCGAGGGTCTGGAGAGGCCTAGGCCACCATGCAGTCTGCTAGCATATAAGAGCCTCTCTGGGAAGTCTCGCTTATTGCATGTAAATGTTCTGTAGTAACGAGCAACCAGTTTATCGATCTCTCTGTATTGTTGCAGTGACCAGGTAGTGAACTTAGCAAAGTAATTAATAGCCATAAGTAAGCATTTCTGCATTACTAAGAGTTTCATGTTATTAGAGGATTTACAGACAGCAATGTGTTCACAGAAGGAAGAAATGGTGGATTTGGCGGTGGATAGTTGTTCTCCGTTTCCAGTGGACATGTCCCAGATTATACCCAGATGCTTGAGAGAGCCATCGTTCAGTAGAGGAAGTTCAGCAGGAACCCAGTTTTTGCTATGTACTAGGACAGCTTTTTCATCCGGTCTGTAGTGGTTGCCCCATTGGATCAAAAACGCTTTGCTTTTGGGTGGGGAGATCATGATACCAAAGATAATACAAAAAGCAGATAGAAGGTTCATTTTACGTTGTAAGGAGTTGAAAGTGCCAGCCAGAGCCAGATTGTCATCAGCATATATTATATCCTGGGCCTTAATGATCCTTCCATGGTCGTCTTGTGTGTGAATTGCACCATCAGAAATCATATCCCAAGCAGTGGCGAGTATGTCATTGACAGCAACCCATATGCTTGGAGACGGTTTGTCTCCTTGTGCCGTTCCTTGCTCTGCAAAGAAGCCAAACTTGTCCAAATCATTTAGTCCATGGCTTTTCCAGTGAGCATACGCCAAGGGAGATCTCACAACGGTAATCGAGTTGAGGTCCATACCAACCATGTACTTGGCAATTTCGATCGGGACCCCTGTGCGGTAGAGGGCATATATCTGCAGGTGCCTGCCCAGTGAGTCAAATGCCTTTTTCATATCAATAGATGCCATGTAGAGCCTGCTCCTCCATTCTTTGCAAGTCTCCATCGAGTTCAGGAGTTGCAAGGCAGCTGAGTGAGTTCCTTGACCGCCTACAAACGCATGGCTGCAGTGACTAAGAATATTGTTGTCTTTCCAGAATCTAGAGATTTTATATGTAAGATAACCAGAGACTAGTTTCCGAAGGACATCCATAAGCATCAGAGGGCGAAGTTGGTCAGGAGATGGATTAGCAGTTTTGGGAAGAGGGACTAGCCACCTCCATTTCCAGTCATCCGGTGTCAAACGCTTCGTCCATAGTTCATTTAAGGCCTGGTAGACTTGATGCCTAGCATTGGGACCCCAGTGGAACATCTTGTTATGCGACATGCCATTAATTCCACCTGCTGTATTAGGACCTTCTAAGTCAATCCTGGTGCTGAATTCTTCAAACGTCATGAAATTACATATGTCATTATGGAACCGGAGTTTGACGGAAGGTTCAATGTTTATTTCTCTGCTGGCTTTGTATAGTGATATAAGAATGTCCTTGGGGATGTTCTCGTTGGCAAATTTACGAATAAATTCTTCTTCAGAGCATAGTAGGTCAGACCACTCACCAAGATGTGAGCAATCATCAGGGTTTTCAGCGTACCATGTGTGGAAGTGTTGAGTGAGGGCTTCGTGTATGATAGTAGGATCTACAATTAAGTGATCCTTCAGAAGGAGTTCATCAAGCCCATAATGCGGAATTTTCGAGGGCTTGAGACGTTTGACGATGTCTCCTATCTGTCCTTCAGTGGCTCTTTTTTCTTTGATGCGAAGTTGTTCCAGGAATTCTTGTCTTCTCGTTCTTCTAATTCTTCCGTGAAGTCTTTTCTTGGTGTCTTGAAGAGCAGCTTCAAGAAAGTAAGCAAGGTCAGTCCAGTTTAGATTATCCCAGTGCGTCCAACTAAAGCATGTAAGACATTTCCAGTGAAGAACTTCTTCAGGGGATTTGCTGAGGCTTTTAAGTTTGTTTATCCATAAGGATTTGAGTCTTTTGATTTTTTTATTGTAGTTGAGTGGTGTCCATTTTTTGGACTTAGCTGTTCCGTTCAGACCACATATCGCTTTGATGATAATATCATATTGAATTTGCAAGGCACCAGATTCAGGGGACCATCCGTCATGACCAGATCTTCTAGCCCTTTTGATTCTAGAGAGTATAATTCTATTGCATATGTCCACCGTCCTACGATTGATATTATCAATAATATCCAAGGGTTCTCCATCAATTAACGTAGCAAGTTGTAGGTCATATTTTTCCATAGCTTTGATGACTGCTTTGTCTTTTCGCCCAACATCAGGGATGAGGGATAGATACATTTTTATAGTATGCTCAGTAGGGTCAGGGAGGGAGAATGAGCTCAGTAGTGGGCGATGATCTGCCCAGAGTTTCTTGGGTTTGTAGGGAGAGGAAAAGGGATGAAGGATATTGTTCCCTTTCCAGAAGACATAATCTATCCTTGAGAGTCTAAGCTTGTCCGATGGATATGAGGAATTGCTGTGAGAGGGCCTGTTGACAGTGTTGGCATTGGATGCATGATTAAGTCCAAGCTCTGCGATCCATTCAGTGATATTGTATTTATCCAGGGAGGGGTCTGCTGTAGATGTATTGAAGTCTCCTGCAATTATTAAATCCAGCGGATTGCTCTCAATGAAGGCTCTGAGTCTGTCTTTGATACCCAGAACAGGATCTTCAGTGCATAACTCATCACATGTTTGGTTCCAAAGGGAGTGTGGACCTATTGTGTTCTTGACTGGCCAATAAGTGCCGATGACAATAATTGGAGTGGTCCCAAATAAGCCTTGTATACTTGAAGCAATGCCACGATTGATAATCGTAGTAGGGAGTGGGTTTTTGATCCTTTGACTGACCAGGATCATTGTGCCACCTACTCGGGCTCTATTGTTTACCAGATAAGGAGGGAAGTGAAAGAATTTATAGGCCATTGCCTTAAGGTTCTTTAGGGCAAGTCTGAATCTGTTATTTATCCAGGTTTGGTTGGATACAGGTATTCTGGAGTCTAGTAGGATAACTACATCTGCATTAACTCTGACAAATTGGGAAGTAATAGGGGTTATTTCCTTGATAGTAAGAGATCCAATGTTGTGGGACCAAATGGTAATTGCTTTGGGGTCAGGGGATGGTAGGGATATGGGAGAGAGTTCTGACGGAAGTCGGGCAGAGACTCTCCAGAAGAGTTCTTTTTTGAGAATGTTGTTCAGAGCGTGAGGTCTGTTGTCTGCCTGAGGGGAATGGTGGGACTGTGGGGTAGATGGTGAAGAGGTCTCTGGTATGTGATTAAGCTCAGGGAGAGGAGAAGAGTGGGATAAGGAGGGGGGCATAGGAACTGACCAATCCACGGAGGGAGTTGGGGTGGGTATGATGGTGACAGGATCAGATTCGAGTGCAACAGGAGAGGAATGAGTTGAAGATGTGCTAACCATGGTTAGGTCTTCATAGCTCAGGGGAAGGTTGTCAGGGATGTTGCAGATATCTAACAAGTTATCTGAGCTGCTGAGGTCCACCATGTGGTTGTTGCATATCGGTGGCGGAGGGAAAGAGTCATAAATACCACTAAGAAGGCTAGTCCAAGGAGGGCCCCATGGGTAGTGAGCCTTGCCAGTGAAAAAGAAGTGCTCCTTACTGTAGTGGGTATGATTCCCAGCAACAATTGCAGAGAGTTCTTGATAGGACAGAAGAGAGAGACCATTAGGTATGCTGGTGGTTGCTGATACTGCTAGCCATTCAGATGACAGGGAGGTATTTCCCCAATAAGTGACGCCTTCAATTTTTATATCCGAGAGAAAGGTAACATCAAACCATAGGTGTTTGGGAAGGTAAGGATCTCTCATGTTGGCTTTTTTATAGGTTAAGACATCTAGAATGGCTTTTTTGGTCGATTGGTTGGTAGCTCTGGCGTATATGTCTTCCATGAACGAGATAAATGTTTTGCTGTCTGCAGTTTCAGCCAGATCCAGGGAGAGGGGTCTGGGGTTTGACGAGGAGTGAACTAGGTGCTGTTGCAGGGACAACCATCCACAATATCCATATGGGTGGGTATTCAGATATTTGGATTTGTCTGGTTTGATGAGGAATCTGATGTATTGTAGATCAGTGGATTCCATAGAGGATAAGAATGTATTGAGATTTGGGGAAGTTTGGGCAAGTAGTTTTATACCATCATAATTATATGAGTCTAGTTGTATGATGATTTTAAAGGTCTCATTGTGCCATTCTAGGTGTGAGTTGATATTGGTGTCTAGCATGGGGATGCCTCCTCTATATGTCAGATGGGATATAGGATTGGGAGGTGGGGGTATGAGTCGTCTAGTGTATCGTGATAGAGATTGGGATGGGGCTGAGAGAGTTAGGAATGAAAAGTCAATAGTGACAGTGGGATCAAGGGCATATCTGAAGGCTACTAGTTTGTATATGGGTTCGCAATGAATCAGGAGAATAAACCAGTCTTGCCAGGTATCACCAATGATGAAGGATGGATACCAATGGTGGATTTTATCAGGCGATGTTATGCCTTGTAACACATTCGATGTAGCAATCTCAACGTCATCAACTCTGGTTAAGCTTGTCCAATTCAAGATTGAGTTTAGGAAGTTCGTCACCGGTTCAGTAATTGGTTTGATGTCTAGCAATGTTAATGCTTTATTGACAACCATAACTAGGTTGGGAATGTATGATAGGATGAGATGGTTCCAGTCATATTCCATACCGTACCAAGCAAAGATTTCTTCACCTTTTTTGATCATTTTATTTGCTACAATGATACCCATTCTTCCCAAGATGGCATTATTTTTTTTCATGTCCCAGATATATTCATTAATAATGGCAGCATGGTTGTTAGACAGGTCAAGATTTCCATCAACATAAAAGGTGGTTCCATCATTAGCATTGAGTTCTATTACATAGGGACCTTCAATAACTGACAGGGAGACTTTGCCTTTATAGATGGCAATTATCTCATTTTTCTTTATATTCTCCAAGGCGAAGAGGCCTCTACAGGGGGAGGAGGTGATGGTTGATTGTTTGACAAAGGTTTTCCATTTTTTATTGTTCATGGCAGTCCTAGTAGTAGGTGAGGGGTATAGTTGACAGATCGGCTCATTTCCAAGGAAGCGGGCCATTTCATCATAGGAGGTATCCAGGTTTACGGGAGTTGTGGATGTGTGTAGATATGATGATATAGTACGTTGGGACTTCTCCCCGGAAGTAAAGTGTAGTTTTATTGGGTGGCACGAGGAGTATATGGTGGAGGTGGTGGCCGATGTTGTTAGGAGGGGTGCAGATGGTAATTGCTTGCATTCAGGCAGATTGGGTCCATGATAAGGGTGAGACTCACTAGCCGTGGATTGATTGCAAGAGGTTGGTAGTTGAGGGATAGCCGATGATACTAGAGTGGGAGCTGTGTAGTTGGGATTGGTGAGGTACATGTGGATAAGACTTTGCTTGCATTTCAAAGAAGATTTGGCAGTTCTTGATTTCTTGGTAGGGTTGTTGCAGAGTGGGTTATATCTTTCAAGATGGGTGTGTAGTCGTGGATTAATAGCATTGAATGAGTATGGGTCTGGGTTGATTTTTCTTTTATTGTTGCTACTGGTATTGGTGTTGCAATGGTAGTGCATCAGGGTTGTGTTAACAGATATGTTATTTACAGTGTGACAGTTGTGAACTTGGTAATTATTTACAGTGGGTAGGGAATTTGATATATCATTGTTCGTATTAAATAAATTGTCAGTTTCGTATGTTGTATTCAGGGGTGTATTATTAATAGTCGTATCATGTAGTTGTGAGTAGGATGTATAATGCATCATAGATGTGGAGAAGTCAGTATTATTTACATTAGAGTAGGTATTGGTCAGGGAAGAAGAGTTAGTAGTAATGGGGGACGAGACGATGGGAGAATGCTTAATAGGAGTGTTAGAGGCCATAAGTGGATCGCTGAGTTTCGTCAGTCTGAGTAGGATGGGTAGGCCTATTGTTGGTAAGTGTGTTGATAAGGTCATAGTTAAGGGCTTCCATTTTCGATACAATACTTGTCTCCATCTTACTGACTGTGTCATAGAGTTGGTTTTGCATCGGTTGAAGTTTTGACTCTATTCTAATGTCAATGGATTTATTAAGGGTATTGATGGAATTATCTAAGGAGCTGATTTTCTCATATACTTTTGTTAAGTCCTGATGTGATGGAAGAGCAGCAATCCTGTCATTGATGGTTCTTTCAATGAGGGCACTAATGTCAAGTTGGTTGGAGATGGAAGACGTGATAGAATTACTGGCAGAGACAAGCGTAGATTGCGATGAGGTGGACACTGTGGACGCTGATGACACAATTTTGGAGTAGGTAAATTTGGCAGCTTTAGATCTAACCAGTTCTTGGTTAAGTTTAAATTCTAGTTGAAGGTCTTCTTTAGGTGTTGGGCACCACACCTTGCATGCATTGGATCTAGATATTCTCCAGGACTTGCCGTCAATATCATATTCCCATGGGGGATAGGAATCTCTATACGAGGATAATTCTTTAAATACTGTTAGGGACCAGTTAGCTAGAGTAGAATATTCGATTTCAGCAATGTGATCATTGATGGCATCTAAGGCAGAAGGGGCAAGATCTTCTTTGGCAGTTGAATTCATCAGCACTAGATAGGTCCAGCCATCATACGAGGTTTTTCTATTTCTCATAGAGATTCTTATGACAGCTTGTACATCACTATGGGGCATGGCAAGAGGGATGATGTGAATGAGTTCCTTATGTACCTCCTCACTCAGCAGCCTAATGATGAGAGAAGGTTTGTTCATTTCTGACATAAAATGTAGTTGGGAACTGCATAGGGTACGGAGGATCCTTCTAAGGCTTTGTGACATTTCAAACGGCCATCCCGCAATTTTTAGAAGCTCATTGTCTTTGCCATCTATTCTCAGTTTAGCCCATAGGGCTTGTTTATCTTTAAATGGGATTTTGGGGATGTAAGTAATGAGAACATTCTCCAGTTGGGGAGCAGGGGGAGTTCCAATATAATGAAAGATAGGGACAGCAATAGTGACAGCACCAGGAATTTTATGAATGTCAGTGATATACCAGTTGATAATTCTGGTAGCAACAGAGTCGAGGCTTCCATCCAGTGTAGCAAGTCTTGTGACACACAGTATAGTACCATTGATTACAGTGTGAACTGTATCTTCCGTAAGAGTGTTAAGCGCCCATTCATCACGAGTTTTGGCAAGTGGGTCTTCTGTTTTTCTTTCACCAGGTAAGGCTTTACGCCAATTTAGATGCATGGTAACAACATCCGGGTCCTGACCTTCATTGATGGTAATAGGGATAATGGGAAATAGCGCCGCCGTTCTCTTAGCAGTGTAATCTTCCCAAATTTGCGCAAAGAATCTGTTATCTTGAAGCATTTTATCCAATTTAGGATGATCAATGGCCAGAGAGTTTCGGTGATGTATATGATTAAGTATTCTTTCAACATTATCTATCAGAGATGTGGAATGTTCTTTGAATATCTGATGAACACCAGCTACTAACACATAGGAGATTGTTCTTTCAGATGATAAGGAGATTTTGGTAATTGTTTTAATCCTTGAGCTGCTTGGAAGATCTCTATGAGGGGAGGGTTTAAAGATTGTTGAGATTATTACGCCCGCAATCTGAGTGACCATGTTGATCGCACTGAATTCTGAAACAGGAGAGGGAGATGCAATCATAGAGTAGGCTCCGTTCCAAAAGGCCCATTTGTAAGTGCTTTTTAGGACTTCAACAATCTCATTAAGGGATAGTGTGTCCGTTTCTCCAAGTTTAGAGGTAAAGGATAGCTTGTAGATGTCACCAGTTCTGTTGAAGATGGAGATTTTAGGACACCAATCCACTTTACTGATAGCCATTAAGTCTTCCATAGAGAGTCTAAATTTAACATTGAGGGATTTTGTTGTATTTTGGGTGAGGAAACCTCTGACTAAAGACCATTTATATGTTATTGCTTTTTCATCTTTCAAAACCATAGCTCCAGATCGTAGAATTTCAATTAGGTTTTCTTTCTCTTTGATGGGGTGAAGGGGCAATATTGAGTAAGATGGGTCTCCTGCACAATTGAAGGTGTGTAATAAGGCTCTATGACCTGATAAACCATCTTCATTGTCATGGAAGGTAATGTCTTGAGAGTAGTTTAGACCATGAACTCTTAGTTCAAAGGATCTCATTTCTTTCATTCTGAGAAGCAATTCAGAGTGTGCTTCTTTAGGATCGTTCATTGAGTCAATGCCCTGAATAAGGGACGGAAGGGTGTCCTTGGCAACAGCTAACGAGGTGATTACATTGTCAAACGTGGTTTGTTGGCAGGTAAGACGACCATTATTAATCATAGCAGTGAGTTCTTCAATGAGGGCTGAATGATTTATCGCAGTTAATCTTGCTTCACCCCTCAGTTTCAGATGCGGTTCATTCTGAAGTAGATTCATAATGGCGATTTTGCAATTTGTCCAGTAATTGTACAGTTCACCATTTTCTGATTTGAGTTTTAATTCATCAGTGATGAATTCTTTGAGTCCAAGTATGTGTTCTCTAGGAGGAGGAAAATCCAGTTCC
>Ga0007854_10002680_pt1 | contig 10962 bp, 10 predicted proteins | sample CryBogCBH12Aug08_FD_60382 | JGI IMG/M metagenome (GOLD analysis project Ga0007854, IMG submission 60382) | Freshwater microbial communities from Crystal Bog, Wisconsin, USA - CBH12Aug08 | ecosystem: Environmental > Aquatic > Freshwater > Lake | place: Crystal Bog, Wisconsin, USA | collected... | reverse complement strand
AGTGAAGCGAGAACGATCATTGTCTTGGAAAAGATGCGTCCGGGTTCAACGCCATTGAACGTCATGAAGTGATGGAATCAGGCGCCCTCTGGTATCGGGTTCCAGCCTGATAAGCCCCTCCATCAACGAGCGTCCCGTCGTCTTCCCGTGCTTATCAAGCGACTCGCCGATCACGTAGAGATGGAAGACGCGTGTTTGCAGAATGCAGTGACCGATCATTTTTCCGAAAGCCTCTTCCCTCGCCCTGTCGAAGGCATCTGCGGCAGGTGGGGAACTGCCGCCAACATTCCCGAAAAGCGCCGGAGTGTAGGTCTGGGCATTCACGAGATTTGTCGTGAGTGGATAGAGGTCGGAGAGTTTCTGGTAGGGCCGATTTGTCTCCACGACAGTCGCCAGATCATCCGCCGCACGAGCATTGATCCGCGAATTTGTGGCGCGTTGGTCCGAGGTGACCCCGATTCCGTAGAAAAGCGAGGTCAGGACTGCATGGGGGGCGGTGTTCACATTGATACGCCCGGGAATGCCGGCATTGGTTCCGAGTTGGTTGGTGTCCGTAGAAGTATCCTTGGCAGGGTGGCGTCTCCCCTCGTCGGCAAGGGTGAAGAGATCCAGAAGTTCAATGGCCCGCTTCCCGGGGAGATCCCAGTTGTTGGTCCCTGCGAATTGGAACTCCGGTTGGCCGATCCGGAGGGTACGTCCGCCGCCACTACATGTGAGCACTCCTGGCTGGCTCGGGTTCACCGCGGTGCCCTGATCATCAATCTGGGCCGGTTCAAAAATATTTCCCAATTCCGCCAAGGAAACCATGGCTCCCTTCCGCATGACAAAGGGAGCTGTCTTGCCATCGATTCCCTCGCGATAGGATGAAGGGATCTGATCTGGCATCTGATCTGCTGTGGCAGGGCGGTTCCCAATCGCGGGGTTCTCGGGAATCCAATCACGGCTTTTCCAGATGTTCTTGGGATCCAGGATCATTCCCCTGTTCAGGACACCCCCGGGGACAATTCCATTCCAGAGGGTGTTTTCCTGATAAGTTGTGATCGGTACCCAGTTGTAGGAGGTAAGGAAGGTGGCACGCGGATCCCCCACAAAACGGTATTTTCCAGGAGTAAGTGCCCCAGCAGATTCATCCGGTTCGCCGTCCTTGCCCGAATAGGTCGGGATGGTGAGGCATTGCCAATGAGGCTTGGAGTCCGTGAGGGCTTGTTCGAGATGCTTGAGCCCCCCCTCAGTGCCGGCGGGTGAGAGCGGCGGTCGTCGCGACATGTCGACCAGCTTTCCATTCCAGTAAAACTCGAAATATACGTTTTCATTATTTTCGTTGCCGGCCGGACTATTCTTCCAGCCAGGTTCTTTAGTGCCTGGAGGGGTAAACGAATTCCATGTTTGTGACTCCGGTTTGAATGCCAGCACGGTGAACTCATTCGGACGCAAGTACTTGGTCGGTGAAGCCGTTTCGTCATATTTGGCAAAGGGCGTCTCCTTGGCTGTACCGAAGAGCACATAGGCCCTGTTCCCGATCACCAGTCGGGGAATACCTCCCTTCACGACGCTCGTGGTAGGATTCCAGACCTCAACGAAGAACTGGCTCTCGATCGTGGTGCTATTTGTCGCACTATTGGTAATAAACGCCGTGCGTGTGCATTTCTCTGCGATCTGCGTCACATAGGGGACAAGATCCCTTCCGGATGGCTCTCCGCCAGGAGCCCCTGTGGGGCCCGAGGTGTTGGAAATGTAGTCGACAATGCTGCAGGCCAGACGCGTCAGGTAGAGGAATGGATCACTCCCTTTCTTTGCCAACGATGGGTCCCGTTGTTTAAACTTAGGGAGGTTCTTGTCAATGATGCGGGCGATATTGGTCGCACGGTCATAGGGGGTCGTGCCCCAAGCCGGATTGGTGGCCAGATCATTGAGATTGTACTTGGGCATTCCCCCCTCCGGCAGCGTTGCCGGAATGAGATCCGGTGTGCGGCATGGATCACGTGTGAGCAGAGATCGTTTCTGCTGATATTCCTCAGGGGAGGAGAAGGCCATCTCGAAGCTCCCCTCCGTGGGAAGAACTTCCGCCACATGACGCAACTCGGCAGCCTCCTGTACGTCCGGAAGATCCGACATTCCATTTGTCAGAGGGAGGTCTCCCGGACCCTGATCCCAGTTCGTGGGATCGGTGCGGGAATTTCCTTGGTGAAGTGCCGGGTTCAACCGGGCCGATTCATCGGTCATGATGAACGCGTAACGTCCAACGACTTTCCCCTCGCTGTCGTGAAGCGACTGCCAGAGGGCCGGGTAGCTCCCTTCAGCGGCGATCATTCCCGGAGACCGCTTCACTGGCTGATTCGTCACCTTTGTCTTGTTCGTATCGAGAGGGGTGCCGACCAAGGAAGGGTCATTTAGATCCACCGCCACGGCGGAATTGGTGGAAATCCGCTCCTCAATAAGTGATCCCAAGGTGCCGTTGGTGAGTTTGGGAAAGGAAGCTGCTTTTTTGAGATCAAAGGAAAACAGTGGAACAATCTGGTTGCTTGAAATGAGGTTGGAGGCTCCCAGGAATAGCGGAGGAGCGATCTCTTTCTCGTTTCCCGGATCTTTATCTGGAGGAAGACCCACCAAATAGGCCGGACGATTCGAGGTTGCGATCATCAAGAGTTCCTGTGCCGAGGCGATGCCCGACTCGGCGCTCAGTTGAGCTTGTTCCTCCGATGAACTAGCCGCACTGGTGGAGCGTTCGATCCGCACGCTTTGGAGAAGGCAAACAAGCAGGATGGTTAGCAGGCTGATCAGGCTCAACACGGCGATAATGGCCGAGCCTCCCGATTGCTGAGATCGCTGAGCGCATAATGATATGAAAGGGTTTTTTTTCATCAGGGCAGCGGAATCACATCACGGGATGAAGGAAGGTGAATAATCCCCGTCGACCATTGCGCACGCTCTCTTAGCAGGCGTGCATTTCTTTCCACTGCCTTGGGCTCCTTGGCGATGAGATGAGCGCTCCGGGCATTGATTGCGGAGAGGGTGAGTTCCAGCAGTTCGGGAGGGGATGTATGGATGGGAAGAGGAACAATGCGTAGCGAAACGATGTTTCTTGCAAGGAGTTCCGTGGTGGAGGTGTTTGAGGGAGAGGCTTCCCTATAGAGTTCTTGAAGCGAGTCATCTTCCACCGCCTTGGCAACCGACTCGCCAGAGGCATGGAACCGGTAGAGATTCGTGCAACCGCTCTCCTTGGGATCCTCCGCAAGGAAGTATCCTGCGGCACAGAGGTCCCCCTTGATCTCCGCATGTCTCCGATCACTCGGATGAGAGACGAGGAAAAAGAGAGATTGGGGGCATCCCTCCTGGGCCTGCCTGATTTCCAGCGATTCGGCATTGGTGGTGATCACCGCCGAGTGCAGATCCTCGGTGATGATCTGTAAGGAGGCCCTGAGTTCGCGTTGTGCCTCACGTCGGCCTTCTCCATCGCGCCAGATTTTTGAGGCTCCATCGCCCATGCCTAGAAGAAGGAGCACCAGGACAAGGAGGATCGCCGAGGAGATAAGAACCTCCAGCAGAGTGAAACCCTCCAGATTGAAGGGACGTGCGCCCCGACGCTCACCATGCTGATCAGATCGCTTGCTCATGGGAGCGTGAGAAGCTTTGTGTAGCGATGGAATGTCCGTGCTGCTGCAGGAGCTGAAGGGGGCGCTGCTACCAAAACCTCCGCCGTCACCATGCCGGGAGTGGAGTGTTTAGGGCTCACGCTTAGCCAAGCGAGGGATGTGATCTCTGGCTCAAGGACGGGATTGGTGGCCTCGGATTCAGGAATCATGCGGATCGGTTCACAGGATGCACCGTAGGCAACACAGCAACTGGTCGATGATTGTGGATGGATGCTTTTCCAGACCGGAAAGCCATTGCTCATCGAGGTTGCCAGATGGAGTAATGAGGGATCCTTGCCGAAGGTGAGGCCCTCCATGATATCGGAAGCGATCAGGGTGGCTTGGGTTTCCTCTTTGGCGTCGCGTTCCGTTTTGTGAGTGAAGGAGAAGAGGGCGATCAGAGCGAATGACGTGACGGAAAAAACACCGAGTGCCACAAGGATCTCCGAAAGGGTAAAAGCCTGTAAGTGAAGTCGGGAGTAGCTATTCTTCTTTCTCATCGCTTGGAGCTTAGAAATTCCTCACGTTGGCTCGGCCGCTCCCTCGGGCAAGATCGATTGAGGAGGGGAGAGGTCCCTTGTCATTCCTAAGGCGCAGGGAAAGACTTGGCCCCCCCTGTTGGGGAAGACAGATCCTTCCCGAGCGCTGGAACATCACGCAACCCAACGGGATGCTTTGGGAAGACGCCCCTCCTAGTGCGGCGGCAATGACGTCTGCCGGTGGGTTCTGATCCATCAGAGTTCCCTCACCACTCTGGAAGATGATTCCCCGTGGAAGCATCGTCCAGTTGCCTAGTGGTACGAAGGGTGCTGCTTCCTTGCCATCACGAATCACGATGCGAAGGGAACCTTTTTTCAGTGCCTCTTCATTCCTGAATACCACCCAGACCTCCTTTTTGCCCGAGACTGCTGCCAAGCGCGCCTGCTCCAGCGTTCCCATGGCAAGGCTCAAGGCGGCATTGTTCGCATGAGATCGGGTGAGGGCTCTCCATGCCGGGAGAGCAAGCGAGATGAGGGCGGCGATCACCGCCAAGACGACAAGCAACTCCGTCAGGGTGAATCCTGAACGATTGGAGTTTTTTGAGCGTTGGGTGGACACGGCGCAGAAGGGTGTCTGATTGTCTTGCGTCGAGCCACTCCAAACTGAGGAAATTCGCTTGCCAGCTCTCCCAACAACCACGCCCAATTTCACCAGCTGATTTTTATTGGCAGGCCCTGATGATTGAGAAGCCGATCCAGATACCGGCCACACAGAACAACACCGAGAGGAAGATATTCAGGAATGCACCTGTCCAATTCCCCTGCTCCATGAGGAGGAAAGTCTGCAGACTGAACGATGAGAAGGTCGTGAAGCCACCCAGAACACCGATCATGAGAAAGGTGCGTGTTGCAGGCGAGAAGATCAACTTTCCCGGTTCGGTTTCGCCATAGCCGGCGATCAAGCCCATCAGGAGTGCCCCGGTGATATTCACTGCCACCGTGCCGAAGGGGAACTGATTACCCATCCAGCGGGTGATGAGGTCCGTCATTCCAGCGCGGGCGACCGAGCCCAAGGCGCCGCCGATTCCGACGACCATGTAGGGATGTCTCATGAGTTGAGAAAAAAACGACATCCCGTAATCAAACCGGAAACGGAGGCCCGTTAAAAGATGGAAAGATTCGCTGCCAGTAAGGTTGGAGGAGCTTTCGGCTTTCCGATGATTGTCTTCCTCTGATACTAATAAATTCATGCAATTTACTCCCCGAACATTTCTTCTCCTGACATCGCTACTCTGTTCCTCCACTTTGGTTGCACAGGACTTTCCCGCCACGAAAATCGCGAAGATGGATGCCGCCTCATACCTTCAGCCACTTTCCGAGAACGGAGTTGTCCCTCTCAAAGTGATTGCCGGCGACTTTGCCGCTCATCCCGACGCCGCGATCGGCAAGTACTCCGGCAAGCGCATCACCGTGATTGGTCGTGTCTCCGCCCTCAGTCAAGGTAGCGGCGAGAACAAAGTGCTTGTCGTCACGATGCAGGGTGCCTCGGGGAATCTCCCCGCAGTGAAAGCTGATTTTCTCTATGGATCGATTCCCGCCAACTCCGAAATCCAAATCTCCCAAGATGGTTCGTCGGCTATCATCCTCCACCGCGATCGTAGCGGGAACATTCTCTCGCAGGATACCTATCTATCCATCGACCAGAAGGTCGCCATCAAGGGGGATTTCAAGGAGGTCAAGGTTGGCGACATCGTCCTCACGGCCTGCAAGCTGGAATCCAAAGAGAAACTCCATCAGTTGGAGAATAAGTAGCGTCACTCTCGGTCGAACATTTGGTCAGGTTGGGTGGAAGTAGTTTTCCTGTTTAAGCTTTTCCATGAGGGCTTTTCCCCCTTTGCTCAGGAATGCCCTTTCGCTCGCTCGGCCTTGATGCCGCCATTCTCAAAGCCGTTCAGGAGACCGGTTACACCGAACCAACCCCGATCCAGTCCGCTGCAATCCCCTTTATTCTTAAGCGCAGGGACCTGATCGGCATAGCCCAAACCGGCACCGGCAAGACTGCGGCCTTCACGCTACCGATCCTCTCGTTGCTGGCCTCAAACCCTTCCAAGGGGATCCGCGCCCTTATCATCGCCCCGACCCGAGAGTTGGTTGTCCAGATCGAGGAGAATGTCCGTGCTTACGCCAAGCACATGCCGCTCACTGTTGCCACGATCTTCGGGGGGGTCAGCGAGCGTCCCCAGATCAAGGCTCTCGAGCAGGGGGCCGATATCGTGGTCGCCACGCCGGGTCGACTTCTTGACTTGATCCGCGGAAGGGAAAAGGCTTTCGCACACATTGAGTTCCTCGTTCTTGATGAGGCCGACCGGATGCTCGACATGGGATTTGTTCCCGCGATCCGCCAGATCGTGAAACTCCTGCCCCGTAAGCGGCAGACCCTTTTCTTCTCGGCCACGCTCTCCCGCGAGATTGAGAAGTTGACCGGCGAGTTCCTGCAGGAGCCTGAGACGGTCGAGATCGGTCGCCGATCGAATCCCGCCGACACCGTGACTCAGTCCGTTTATGAGATTCCCCAGCATCTCAAGCCTGGTCTTCTGCTCCATCTGCTACAGAACGGCGCGCTCAACATGGTGCTTGTCTTCACTCGGACCAAGCACGGGGCCGACCGCATCGCCCGACGCCTTGAGCAGGCTGGTATCACGACGGGGGCGATTCACTCCAATCGATCGCAGAACCAGCGCCTGCGTGCCCTTAATGAATTCCGCGAGGGCAAGATCCGTGTCCTCGTGGCTACCGACATCGCCGCGCGTGGCATCGACGTCGACGGTATTTCGCATGTCGTGAACTACGACTTCCCTCCGCACCATGAGGATTATGTCCATCGTATCGGACGCACCGGTCGAGCCAAGGCCGTAGGCGAGGCGATCAGCTTTGTCTCGAAGGAGGACGACGATGCCCTGCGTGCCTTGGAGCGCTTTACCCGCCGTGGTATCCCGCGCGTGAAAGCCGAGGGATTCGATGACAAGGCGCCTGCTCCTCCACGTGAGAGGGGGTCAGGGGGGAATCGTCGTCCGCCGCGCAAACCGGGCGAAGTGCGTGCTCCTCGTTCCTCCGGATCGCGCCATGCCGGTCAGTCCCGGCGGCGTGAAGGAGGTGGCAATTCCGAACAGGGTCAGAAATCTTCAGAAGCTTCCCCAAAAAAAGGGGGCATCAGCCGCTTGTTCGGTTTCGGTCGCCGTTAGAGTGTTTTAACTGCTCTAGTGCGCTCCTTGCAGCACGATTTCGGTGATGCCGGGTTGTTGTGAGGTATTACCCGGATAGATCTCATCGATTGTCAATTCGATCAGATCACCCTGATTGAGCATGACATCCTCGAAGTGAAAGTCCTGCCAACGCCAAGTGTCTGCAAGATGTAGGCGGGCGATCGGCTTGTGACTGACACTAAGTGTCATCGTTTTGACTCGTGCATAGCCGCGGAATTCCTCGAGCGTTCTGATCACCCCGTTGGCGATATTCATCCCGTAAAAGGGGGTATCACGGCAATCCTTGGGAAGTTTCTTGGGAATGCGGAACTGGATGATCTCCCCCGGTCCAGGAGAGGAGGAAATCCACGAGGTCATCGCATCATCGTCGCAGAGTTCCGAGGCAGGTTTCAGCCGGGACTTTGAGCTCCCCGCAAGCGTCTCCCAGAAGAAGGCACAGCGGAGTGAACATCCCCCCATGAGTTCTTGGAGGACCGGATCACCTACCTTCGGTCTCAATAGCGGAAGCGCATCAGCATGGACAGATGATGAGATCCCCACAAGAGCCAGTAGGCTCAATGCTACAAAGACGGATTTTGGGGGCACGATTACTTAGGCCTTATTTCAACCCCTCCACGATGGCGGACACATTATGCCTCATCATCGAGTCATAGGAATTCCCTTCAGTCTCGCCGAGTCCGTCGGAGTAGAGTGAAGCACCGGCCCTTGCACCCGTCTCATCGGCAATCTGCTGGACGGCGCGTGGATTCTCGATGGTCTCGAAGAAGATCGCTTTCACACCTTGATCCTTGATGACCCCGATGATCTCCTTGACGTGTTGCGAAGAGGGATCCTCCGCAGTGCTGACCCCCTTCACCGGATAGATGGTGAAGTCGTAGTCACGGGCGAAGTATCCGAGCGCATCGTGCGACGTGACGAGTTTCCGGCGGTCGTGGGGAAGCGAGGCTAGTTTTACTCGGATCCAGCGCTCGAGTTCATCGAGCTTAGCGAGATAGGCGGATGCGTTCTTGTCATAGCTCAGGGCATTGGAGGGATCGGCTTTCTCGAAGGCTTCCGCCACCACGCGGGTAGCTCCTTTCATGTTCTCCACACTGTGCCACCAGTGGGGATCCTCCACCTTCCTCCCCCGTTCGGTCATGGTTAACGAGGGAATGTCTTTGCCCACATTCACGAATTTCACGGAATCTCCGGCCGCTTCTTCCAGCTTCGAGAGATAACCCTCCATCCCTTTGCCTGTCAGGAGTACGAGATTCGCGTCAGCGACTTGCTTCACATCACCGGGTGTTGGCTCGAACTCATGCGGATCGATCCCGGGCCTGATGATTCCCTCCACAGTCACATGGCTGCCGCCGACCTGCTTCGCCAGATCGGTCGTGACCGTCGAGAGGGAGGCAATCTTGAGATCCGCCCGGGCAGTCGATACTCCTACGAGTGCTAGTGCCAGTAGGAAGAGGCGCATGATTTTTTTCATGATAGTGCAATAAGGATATCCATTATCCGTCGGATGATTTCCACCATCAAGTGACGGTCGAGCGAATCCGTAACAGAAAGATTCTTGGAATCACCGCCAAAACCATGAACATCAAATCAGAACTCATGCCGATGAACGCTCCCGCTCGTTTCTTATCTCCGTCGGCTGCTTGCATCCTCTGCTTTTTTGCGGCCATGGCGTGCCTTCATGCCGATCCGATCGATCTCTCCAACCCCTTCAATATCCTTAACCAGCAACGACTCGCCGGAGAGTTCCTTGGCTACAGGCCGAGAGCCGAGACAAACGGCATCGTGCTCTCACTTCAATCAATCTCTGATTTTCTTGGTAATACCACCGGTGGAGAAACTCGAGGTGGCACTTACTCCGGACTGCTGAACCTTGGTCTCGCAGTGGATCTTCAGAAGGCTGTCGGTTGGGAAGGGATGTCGTTCAAGAACACCTGGCTCTGGCTCTACGGGAACGATGTTTCGTCGAAATTCATCGGAAATTCATTGACGGCAAGCAGTATCGCTGGGCTGCCCGCCTTCCGATGCTACGAACTCTGGCTCCAGCAGAATCTACTCCATGACACCATCTCCCTACGTGGAGGTCTGATACCCGTCGACACCGAGTTCATGGTTTCCGATACGGCGAATCTCTTTGTGAACAGCACCTTCGGGCCGCCTCCCGTGTTTACCATGAACATGCCCAATGGTGGTCCGACCTATCCGATGGCGACTCCCGGACTCCGTCTGGCGCTACAGCCCACCTCCTGGCTCACCCTCAGGAGCGCTTTTACTCAGGGGAATCCTTTTTCCCAGCAGGATAATAAATACGGCTTCGATTGGAACTTCGGTCAGGATGGAGGACTTCTCAATATCAACGAAGCCGAAGCCGATTGGTGCAAAGATGCCTCCTCGAAAGGATTGCCCGGCTACGCCAAGGCTGGTTTCTGGTTCCAGACCGGACAGGGGCCGCAGGGAGGGGATGAGCAGTTTAATTTCGGATCCCCAAGCTCCAGCGCCTACAACAACGGCTTCTACGCCATCATCGACCAGAAGCTCTCTGTCGTTCAGGAAAAAGCCATTGTTTCCTCCGATAAGAATGTTGCTGCCGGCAAGGACTCTGTCATCTCCCCAGCATCCTCCTGCATCTGTTCCCCGAAAGGACTCTCATCCTTTGCCCGCATCGGATTCTCTCCCGATCAGAGCAGTATTGTCGGCTTCTATACCGATATGGGACTCACCTACACTGGACTGATCCCGACCCGTGATGCCGATAAGCTCGGTATCGCCTTTGGTTATGCCCAGATGGGTTGCAAATGCAGGCAAAGTTATCAGGACAACGGCGCTCCTGGTTGCGGTTTTGAGTCCGTCGCCGAAGTCACCTACTCGATGCGTCTGGCCCCGGCGATCGCCATCCAGCCTGATCTTCAGTACATCATGCATCCCGGAGGAACCCAGCAGAACGGGAATGCCCTTGTCGTCGGGATGCGTGCCGTGGTGGATTTTTAAGCAGGGAGAGGTTAACTTCTGCGGATGGAACTCCAAGAGGTCATGAAAAGAAGCGACCGAGATGCCGCGGATGTCCGCGAATTCTTCAACGGCTGGTCGCTTTACCGGCGTATTGTTGACAATGACTACCTCTACCATCGCTCTGCCAGAGAGGCCCTTGCCGTATGGCTGGATGAATGGGTTAAGGATTCCAATCGTTCGTTCAGTTTCCTCGATCTCGGATGCGGCGATGCCGCTTTCAGTGCCGGGATCTTGAAAGGGAGAAGCGTCACCTCCTACACTGGAATGGATCTTTCACCTGTCGCTCTCGATCTGGCGAGGGAGAACACCGCCGGGATTGCCGCGCCCGTCTCCCTGATACCGGGTGATTTCATGCTGGAGGTAGGGACGCTCCCTTCCTCCTACGACATCATCTACATTGGTCTCTCGCTTCATCACCTTTCCCGTCAGGAGAAGGAATACTTTTTCGGCGAACTCCGACGCAAAGTCTCTCCGGGAGGAGCTGTACTTATTTTCGATCCCGTCCTTAATCCCGGTGAATCCCGAGACTCGTACATGGGACGCTGGGTCGATCATGCCAAGTGGTCATGGAGTGCACTGACT
>Ga0007854_10002679_pt1 | contig 10963 bp, 8 predicted proteins | sample CryBogCBH12Aug08_FD_60382 | JGI IMG/M metagenome (GOLD analysis project Ga0007854, IMG submission 60382) | Freshwater microbial communities from Crystal Bog, Wisconsin, USA - CBH12Aug08 | ecosystem: Environmental > Aquatic > Freshwater > Lake | place: Crystal Bog, Wisconsin, USA | collected... | reverse complement strand
TTCACAACATACTGCTAATAACGTGCGTTTAATGGCAATTGATGAGTATGGTCGTAAAATGGTTGTAACTAACTTTGAGGGATTAAATTTAACGCCGGCAATTTCGCCTAAAGGGCAAATTTTAGTATCACTTTCTTCTGGCGGCTGTGAAAAACTTTATCGCTACGATTTTGATCGGATCTGTAAAATTAACAAGTTTACCGCAATTACCGATTGTCGTATGCATGCCATTTCACCATCGTTTATTGACGAGGAGCATGTGGTTTTTTGTGCAATTGATGCTAATTATAAGTTGCCACGAATTACCATTTTAAATTTAGTAGAACGCACGGCGACCTTTTTAACTGGAAGGGCATTTTGTGTTTCACCAGCCTATTCGGCTGCCAAAAATAAGATTGCCTATTGCAAAAAAATTAAAGGTACGCAGCAAATCTTTTTTTATGATTTAAAAACCAAGGAGCATGAACAAATTACAACTAGTCTTGGCGATAAAGACGAATGTAGCTGGTCGCCCTGTGGTAACTATCTGATTTTTACCGAAGATCGTGGTAAAGAGAGCCGAATTGCTATTTGGAGTATGCTAAACCGCACCATTACTTACTTGAGCCCTAAGGGCGAATCTTGGTATTTTCCGGTTTGGTCGCCTTGTTATGATGACAATTTGTTTGCCAAATGTTAGGTAATTTCAGCATTAAAATCGACATTTACGGCTGTTTGTAATATATTTAAGCAACGCTTATTTTTAGATCAATTTATTTTTAGGTAATTAGAGTATGAATAAAAAACAATTTAATCGTAATAGCGGGCCGCGTAATTTAGTAATTATGGCCTTTTTATTGGCAGCATCTTTACTTTTGTTAACTAAATTAAGTGATGTGACCCAAGGGATAGACAAAATCTCTTTTTCAGAATTTTTAGATAAAGTACAAAATGGCGAAGTATTAGAAGTTAAAATCGCTGGTCAAGAGATTGAAGGCAAGTTTAAAGCTGGTGGCCGGTTTGAAACAGTAGCTGGAAATTATGAAAAGACTTGGGATCTATTAAGAGAAAACAAGGTTGCTTTTACAATTGATAGTGCTGTAAGTAAAGTTGCCTATTTTTGGTACTTTATTATCTTATTTTTACCTTTAATTGCGATGGCGGGTGTATGGTATGCTTTACGTCAAAATCGTGGTTCTGGTGGTGCTAGTGGCGGTGGTGGGATTTTTTCGATGGGCAAAAGCCGAGCTAAAATGTTTATGCCGTCAACTATTAAAGAAAAGTTTGACTCAGTAGCTGGGGCAAATGAAGCTAAAGAAGAGTTAAAAGACATAGTAGATTATTTAAAAAATCCTAAAAAATATGGTCGCTTGGGAGCCAAAGTTTCTCGTGGGGTATTATTAGTAGGTGAGCCGGGAAATGGTAAAACCTTACTAGCAAGAGCGGTAGCTGGCGAGGCAAATTGCCCATTTTTTAGTATTAGTGGTTCAGACTTTATTGAAGTATTTGTGGGTGTAGGTGCTTCGCGGGTGCGTGATTTATTTGCCCAAGCCCGAAAAGCGGCACCGAGTATTATCTTTATTGACGAGATTGATGCTGTTGGTAGACACCGTGGTAGTGGTACCGGTGGCGGTAATGACGAACGTGAGCAGACTTTAAACCAGCTTTTGAGCGAGATGGATGGTTTTGAGACCTTTAAAGACCCGGTCATTGTGTTAGCGGCTACTAATCGCGTAGATGTTTTAGATAAGGCTTTATTACGTCCAGGCCGTTTTGACCGTAATGTGTTGGTGCCCTATCCAGATCTAAAAAGTCGCGAGGCGATTTTAACTTTACATATGAAAAATTTTAAGATTGACCCAGCTGTTGATATTCATAAAATTGCACGTGGCACTCCTGGTTTTTCTGGGGCAGAGTTAGCCAATTTAATTAATGAAGCCGCAATCTTCGCCTCTAAAAAGAATCAAGATCATGCTAGTATCGAAGATTTTGAAGAAGCCCGCGATAAGATTATGTTGGGTAAGGAGTCTAAAACCATTAGTTTAACCGAAGAAGATCGTAAGATTACTGCAATTCATGAAGCTGGACATGCTTTAATTACCTTAATGTTGCCTAAAGATAGCGATCCGCTCCATAAAGTAACGATTACCCCTCGTGGTAGTGCTTTAGGGGTGACTCATTCTTTGCCAGAGCGTGAAAAATATAATAGCACTAAAGACGAAATGCTAGCTAGAATTACCATGGCTTTAGGCGGTAGGGTAGCAGAAGAGCTGATTTTTGCTCAAATTACAACTGGTGCTTATAGTGACTTTGTGGCAGCAACTAGTACAGCTCGTAAAATGGTTTGTAGGTATGGGATGTCGGAAGATGTAGGTTTAGCGGTTTATTCGCAAGAATATGGCCAGTACCAGTATTCCGACAAAACGGCCGAAAAAATTGATAATGCTGTGACCAAAATCACTTCTGATTGCTATCAAAGGGCTAAAGATATTATTACTACTAACCGTGATAAGTTAGATCTATTGGCTAGCACATTGCTAGAAAAAGAGACCTTATATGCCAGTGAAATCTATGAGCTATTGGGCATTGAGCCAAGGCAGGACTTAAGATTGACTAAGTAATGGTTAAGAATTTATTGAAATAAAGATTTATTAAAAACGGTTTTAGGTGTAGACTATTTAGGTTAAATGGTTGAAATAATGCTGATTTTTAGTATCATAAAATATAGTTACTACTAAGTTATAAGGTGTGATAGAGATGTCTAGAATATGTTTCGTTTGTGATAAACGACCACAAGTTGGTAATAACGTGAGTCACGCAAATAATAAAACTAAGCGTTGGTTGTATCCTAATGTGCACAAATTGACTTTTAAGTTAATCAAAGGTGGTACAGACAAGGTTCACCGTGGTAATGTGTGCACAAGATGTGTTAGAGCCGGTAAGGTTGAAAAAATAGTATAAGGGTTGGTTACATAATGGCTAATATTAAGTCTGCAAAAAAACAAGCGCGTAGAGCAGAAAAGCGTCGTATTATTAATATGGATCGCAAAAGTTCTATCAAAACTTCTATCAGAAAGTTGCTAAATGCAATGGACCAAGGACAAGACATGAATGCGGTTCAAGAAATCTTCCGTGCAGCTGAAGCAGGAATTTCAAGAGCCAAACGCAAAATCATGCATCCAAATACTGCTGCTAGAAAAGTTAGTCGTCTAGCCAAAAAAGTTGCTGAGTATGCCAAAGGGCAAAAAGCTTAATCTTTTTTAATTTGTTTTTTTAGCCATTAACTGTCGATATTGATTAAAAAACTTCTTAGCAGTGCTGATTGCAACCCTAGTTGAGCCAGCATTCTCTACGAGTATCACGATAGTTAATGGCTCTTCGTTTTTATAACTAAAGCTTCCTACAAACCAGGCATGTTCTAAATCGGTTTTGGTTTGGTTTTCTTTTTGTAGGGAACAAGTTTGGGCCGTTCCAGTTTTGGCATAAATTGTTAAGTCTGCAATATTACTAACGCGGATCCCAGTCCCTTCTTTTACTACATGGCGCATGGAGTCTTTTAGAAAATTAATCGTTTCCGGTTTAATGTTAAGTGCGGTTTTAATAACCGGCTCAATTTCTAAAATTCTGGGTTGTACTAAAAAACCTTCAAATAGGCCCGAAATCATTCTGGTGATTTGAATGGGCGTAGCCAGTAAATAACTTTGTCCAATACTGGTAGAAAGGGTTTCACCAGTCCACCAACGTTCGCCTTTGGTTGCATATTTCCATTCTGTATTGGGTACTAGCCCATCATTTTCTGGAAAAATAATACCAGTTTTATGTCCTAGGCCAAATTTTTTAGCGTAACTAGCAAGGACATCAATCGAAATTAGTTGTGCGAGTTTATAAAATAAAATGTTACACGATTGGGCCATTGCTTGTCTAATTGTAAGGGGGCCATGGCCATTGTGGTTATGACAGTGGTAGCGGCGATCGCCAAAAATAATATGACCATTACATCTAAAACGACTTTCACAGGTAATAAAACCTAATTCTAGGCCGGTAGCAACTGTGACTAGTTTAAAAATCGAGGCTGGGGGGTAGCAGGCATTAAGCGCCCGATTAATAAATGGTTTGTTTTCTAATAAATTATTCCATTCCGATTCTGGAATTGGTTCTAGAAAAATAGTAGGGTCAAAATTTGGCCTGGAAAGCAAAACCTTAATGGCACCGGTTTTAGGATCCATAACCGTCATAGAGCCAGAATATTGTTCAGGGAAACTATTTTCACCAAATTGCTGTAGTTCTAGATCTATCGTAGTAACAATAGTTTCACCATTAATGGTTTTTTCGATTTCGGTATCATTTATTTTTTTACCTAAAGAGTTAACGGTTGATTTTTTTAAACCCTGTTTGCCCTTTAGAGCGTCTTCGAATAGTCTTTCTAAGCCCATTTTACCAATTTTACTAATATTCATAGTGCCAAGATAACCAATAATATGGCAAGCTAGTTTATCATGCGGGTAGAAACGCTTAAAATCACTTGTAATCGCAATATTTTTGTTGGTAGAGAATAGTTCTTCAATCTTACTAAGTGTTTTAAAATCAATATCTTCGAACAATAATAGATCTCTTTCTTGGCGTTCTGCACATTGAATTTTCTTAATTAAATCACTAGAACATTCAATTCCAATAATTTCGCTAACTTTAGTAATAATTTGCAATTGTTCGTTAGACAAATTACGCAAACCCGAGCCATGCCATATAATATTTTTAACGGGACGATTAGTTGCAAGTAGGTTACCATGAATATCGGTAATATTGCCGCGTGGTGATTGCATGGTGTTAAGACGTGTAAAATTATTGGTGCTTAGTTGGCAAAATAAATCAGCCTCTAATACCTGTAGGTAAATTAGTCTTAATAATATAAATATAAAACAGCCAATAGTCATAATAACTACATGGCTAATTTTAAGATCCGGCTTGGTATTATTATTTTCTAAAATCATGTCGTTAAAAAATGTAGTTACTTATTCTCTTTCATCTGGTTCACCATGTTTTTCATGGGGTGCATGCTATTACATAGCTCTTTGAGCTCGGTAGTTGTGACATGGGTATAAATCTCGGTACTAGATAAGCTTTTATGCCCTAGTAACTCTTGGACTACTCGTAATGGCACACCCTGGTTTAACATGTGGGTAGCAAAAGAGTGACGAATTTTATGGGGCGTAATAGGCCGCTCGATTTTTAAAAATTGACGAAACATTTCCACAATTCTTTGTACTGTTCTAACTGTAATTGGTTGGCCGCAATTGTTTAAAAAAATTCGCTCGTTTAGACTATAGGCCACGGAACGTTCTTTTTCGATATAATTGGTAAGTTTTTCTTGTGCTTTTTGACCAAATAATACAATACGTTCTTTATTGCCTTTACCTAAGATGCGAATCGTACGATTTTGTAGATCAATGTCATTAAAGCAAATACTAACTAATTCCGAACAACGTACACCAGTGGCATATAATAACTCTAATACGGCAATATCGCGTAATGGCTTTTTGGTAGGCATCTCTTTGGCATCGATTTCATCTAACAAATGAACAATTTCTTCAACCGATAGGTAGACCGGTAATTTTTTACTAGTTTTAGGGCGATTGATATTGATTTGTAATTCGATGCCGTTGATTTTGAGATATTTTTGTAAAGACTTAAGACAAGAAATTTTGCGGGCAATGGTACTTTTGCTAATTTTTTCATTATGCATAAAAACTAAAAAGCGTTCGGTGGCACGGGTAAAGGGCGTTTCGCTTTTCTCTTTTTCACTAATTCTTTCCCAAAATTCGATAAATTGGGTTAGATCACTTTGATATGCTCTTTTAGTATGGGCAGAAAGATTTTTTTCGACTTCTAAATGTGTAATAAAATCATTAGCATTTTTTTTAAAGGCTTTAATAGATATCATGCTTCATTCACCTTTTTTTAAATTAATACAAGTTGTAGTCCTTACAGCGACGATTAACTGAAGAGCGATTTACTCCTAGTAGGCTAGCAATTTTATTTTGATTTTTAAACTTATTCCACATTAGACTCATAATTTGAGGATCTTTTAGGGCATTTTTTCCCAGTTTAAATGCTTCGAAAACTTCTGGGTCAGTAATATCGCTAGTCGAGATGTCAAATTGGGTGTCGACATGGATATGGTTTTTCTTAGATTTTTCATTTAATAAGTTGTGAATTTTGATTTTAAATTCACGAATACTAGCAGGGCATTTACTAATTAAAATCTGTTTTTCTTTTTCATTTAGTTCTAACAATGTTTTACTACTACCATTGCCAATTGTTTCACTGGCAATGTCTTCAATCAGTTTATCAATTTCATTTTTTGGTAATGTAAGTAATGATGGCATTATTAGGGTAGTATTTTGTAATTCTTGATATAAACTTGCCGAGAATTTGCCTTCTTGAGTTAAGGTTTGTAAATTTTGGTTAGTAGAGCAAATAATGCGAACTTCGCTAAACTGTTTTTTCTCACTTCTAAAAATATGGTAGAAGCCATACTTAATAAATTCTGCCAAATAGTTTTGTGTTTCTAAATCTAAATAATGAATATTTTGAATAAACAGGGTGCCATTATTGCTTAATTTTTGTAATAAAGGCTGTTCTGGGCTTTGGCCAAAGATTGGATTAATGCCAAATAATTGAATTGCTGTATCAAAATTGGTAGCGGGTGAATGTAGTTTTAAGGTATAAAGTGTTTCACGTAAACTTAAATGGTGGATTAGCTCTACGGTTTGAATTAAATCATCATCTGGCATAGAAATTAAAATTGCTTTTTTACCCAAAGTAATTTTAAGTAGTTCGATTTTAAAATTAAGCATCATCTCACCCGAACCAGGAATTAGCTTGTTAATTAATTGGCCAGATTTGGTGGTCTCTAAATAAAGTAGATAGTCCCATTGGCTAGGATCTGTTAATAAATCAATCTGTTTCTTAATAACATCGGTAATATCTGGATAATGCATTGTAATAATTACATTATTTTGTTCCAAGTTTGGAATGGCCGTTAGGATAATATTGTTACCATTGGCATCTTTGGCAAAGCAATCTTGCGGAGCTTTATAACTTTCGACTTGTTTGGCAATCTGTACAATCTTTTTAGTTAAAGGATGGCCAGATTGTGCATTAAGATTAAAGTTGATAATTTCTTTGGCATCTTGATTACCAAAAATAAAGCGGCGAGATTTGTAAAATAAAATACCAATTTTTTTGTGATGGCTTTGTTTAATGAATGATTTAATGCTTTCTTTATATTGGTTGACCTGTTGGTGTTTTTGGTACAACTCTTCTTTGAGAGTTTTTTCTTGCGCAACCAAAGCATCCAGATTTCTTTTTTGCATTAGATTAATAATATTACCTAGATATTTAGCAAAGACCGAGATTTCGTCGCGCTCTACATTACTATATAAACGCTTGCTATAGGGGTCACGCTCAATTATTATGTAAGCAATTAATAGCTCTTCTTGGTAAATTGGTACAAACATTTCGGCATCAATTTGTCCTAAGAATGATAATAAATCGTTGTGCAAAATATTGTCTTGGTAAAAACAGTTGAATTCCATTTCATCTAATACTAAGGTCGGTGTTTGGTGTAGATAGTGAATGCCAGCTTGGTTAGTATTAATAAAATTTTCGACGACATTTTCTTTAATAGTGCTATGTTTGTCGAAACTGTGTGCTTGGTTATTAAGATTTCTAATAAAAAGGGTGGTTTTACCGTCGGCAATATTTAAGACCTCACGAAAATAAGTCTTTACAGTATGGTTTAATTCTTGCGGTGTAATTGCCTTACTAAGCTGCTCTAAGAAACGTTTAAAACGATCCATAAAATATTCATCAGATTTAGCTGCTAATACATGCTTAGTGAGATTTAAAAAACGTAAACGCATCATGCGATTAATACAAAAATAGGCAGTATAAGCGATCATTAGTGACGAAATTCCAATAACTGCATAATTACTAGTTACATAATTTGGAATAATATAATTAAAGGGATAAACCTGGATGGTGTCAGACAACACCTTGGGTCCAATTAGCCCGATCATAAAAATATTAAGCTGCTTTCTTAAAATTTTAGGAATTTTAATCTGTTTTAATCTAATAAAGGCAAACACCAAATTGATTACTATAATAGTTGGGATGTAAACAGAAATTTGAGTTAAAATTGTAAATTCAATATTTGGTCGTTCTAAATTAATAGTTTTAAAAATAATTAGCCATAATAAAATTGCACAATAAATCGAACTAATAATCATAAAAAATTTATTAGCGAGGGATAAGTTTTTAGTTTTAGTAGGAACCAAACTTTCTACTAATAAGGCCAGTGATTGGTACTGCACTACGGTAAAAGCCCATGCAAAACGAATTGTAAAAACAATAATGCGATAATCTAAAGAGGGTAAAGCCGATAATTGAATTAGCCTAATAATCCAAGTTAAATCTTCTACTAGTGAGCCAGTTAAAATTAAAACTAATAAAAACCAGGCACGTTGAAATTGAGTATTTTTTTCGGCTCGATTTAAAAAAAGTTTGGCAATAATATAGCTTTTAATTAGTAATGATACGCTCTCTGCAAATAGTAAAAAGGGAATCGAACTAAGTAAATTAATAACTCTTTCAAATATATAGTTCATTGATTAAAACAATCCGGTTGTTTGGTGTAATTATGATCTAAAAACAAAATATGTTTAACGCAGAAATAAGCGCTAATTGCGATAAATAAAGCCAGCATAGCGACTAACGGTTCATTATTTTTGAAATAGCTAAATGATATAGTTGGTTGGTAAATATGGATTGTATCTACTAACATGGTTGGTCCAATTAAGCCTAACATAAAGGTATATAATAAAGAGCGAATGGTTTTAGGCAGTTTATGATCACTTAAAGCGCTTAGCGTAAATATTAAATAAATTAGAATTAGAATTGGCATATAAGTATAAGAAATATCTTCAAATAGGCCTAATTCTGCTTCGGTACGCTCTAAATTATAGGTTTTAAATAGTATTAACCAGCTAAATTTTAAACAATAAACGGTACTTATAAATAGTGTGATACGATTTATAAGTAATAAAAATTTAGATTGATTTGGTAGTAATGCTTCAATAAAAAAACCAAAGGCTTGATATTGGATAATAGAAAAAATCCAGGCGATTCGTATAATCAAAATTACCAGGCGTAGATCAATAGTTGGCAAGCAGGTTAATTTTAAAATATTAACTAGCCAAGCCAAATCTTCACAAATGGAGGCTAATAAAATTAAAAGTAGCGTTTTTTTAATTTGGGGTAAAAAAAATTGCTCAGCTGGTCTTCTAACAACTAATAAAATAGTGGTATAAATTGTTACGCCAATCGCTATTAGTTGAGCTAATATGAAAAAAGGTAGTGTATCAAATAGACTAAGTAAGGGGTTAAGGTTGCACATATTTTATGGGTGTTGGTTGAAATCGTAGTGATTTTGGCTATACTTGTCTCGTGTAGGGTTAAGTTTTTTTAGTTTGGGAGTTAATATATGAAATTTTTTAAAAATACATCATTGTTAACAGTTTTATTTACTTTAGTATCGACTTTATTGGTTTATCCGCCTATTGGATAAGTACTAATAAGACTAGCAAATATTCTATTTGTTAACAAATAGGAAAAAATTGCCAGCTTTCCGTATGACAATATACAAAAAATTATAGGTGAAAGCAACCTACTTCCACCTATAATTTAAGATCCAAATTGTTGCTTATTCAGTTGCTTTTTTAGCAGCAACCGGTGTAGCTTTTCTTACCACACGGCGTTTTGCCATTCTTCTTTTAGCAACTTTAGCAACGCCAGCTCTTTTAACTACAGCTTTTTTAGCTACTCTTCTTTTAGAAGCAGCTTTTTTAGCTACAGCTCTTTTAGGAGCGGCTCTTTTAACTACGCGTTTTTTGGCAGCTGCTTTTTTAGCAACCGCACGTCTTTTAGGAGCAGCTTTTTTAACTACACGCCTTTTAGCGGCAGCTCTTTTAACTACTCTTTTTTTAGCAGCTGCTTTTTTAGCAACCGCACGTCTTTTAGGAGCAGCTTTTTTAACTACACGCTTTTTAGCGGCAGCTCTTTTAACCACTCTTTTTTTAGTAGCTGCTTTTTTAGCAACCGTTCTTCTTTTAGGCTTAGCGGCTACAGCTTTCTTCGTTGCCATTACTAAGGTCCTCCTTTTATAAAACGTACTACTTTCCCATTTAATTATAATTCTAGTCTTTCCTATTTTAATAAGTCAATAATATTGAATAAAAAATAATAGAAATATTCTTTGTGCAATTTTAGAGTTAAAAAAAACCTGGTATTTATCGCGAAATACCAGGCCTAATATCCAAAATTAAAAATTATTGATTTAGTAAATCTGCTTTAGAAATTAAGTCAGAAATGGTTAAATTGAATTCTTGTTTGCCATCATTATGTCTAAGTGTCACAGTCTGGTTACTAGCTTCTTTATTACCAACTACTAACATCCAGGGAACCTTGTCTAGTTGGGCGTTTTTGATCTTACCAGAGATCGGGTCAGACGACTCGTCGAACTCAATTCTAATGCCATGCGCACGTAGCTGGTGTGCTACTTGCAGGGCATAAGTTTTTTGCTCGTCTGTAATAGTTAGGACGCGGGCTTGAACTGGTGCAATTAAGAACGGCAAATTACCCTTGTAATGTTCGAGTAGTATACCAATAAATCTTTCCAATGAGCCGTACAATACGTGATGAATGACAACTGGGCGTTCCTTGGTGCCTTGTGATGTAACATAGGTAATATCAAAATTTTGGGGCAAGAAGAAATCGACCTGGATCGTGCCACATTGCCATTCCCTGTCCATCGAGTCTTTAATTTTAATATCGATTTTAGGTCCATAAAAGGCACCATCTCCCTCTTGGAGCTTGTATGAAATATTAGCCTTTCCAAGTGCATTTTTAAGGGCATCTGTAGCTTTTC
>Ga0007854_10002678_pt1 | contig 10964 bp, 8 predicted proteins | sample CryBogCBH12Aug08_FD_60382 | JGI IMG/M metagenome (GOLD analysis project Ga0007854, IMG submission 60382) | Freshwater microbial communities from Crystal Bog, Wisconsin, USA - CBH12Aug08 | ecosystem: Environmental > Aquatic > Freshwater > Lake | place: Crystal Bog, Wisconsin, USA | collected... | reverse complement strand
CGGGCGACCTTCCTCGTGGCGCTGCGCCGCGGCAACGTTCGCGGAGCGCTCGACATGGGTCTCTCACCGGAACTGCTGCCCGGTCGCGTTCGTGCCACGCACGTGGGTCGCACGACGGGCCAGCAGCTCGCTGCGCTGGCGAACGGCGAACAGTCATCGGTCATCTTGTTGGGCGGCGACGTGCTGAGTAACGTGCCCGACGCCACCGCCGCCGCCCGTGGCCTCGACGCCGCCAACGTGGTCGTCGTGACCGGTCACGGGGCACCAACGTTGACCTACGCCGACGTGGTGCTGCCGGCACACGTGCAGCACGAACGACTTGGTACCGTGACGAACCTCGAAGGACGCGTCACCAGCGTTGTTCCCAAGATCTCGGCTCCCGGTTCGGCGTGGTCGGACGTGGCGATTGCCGCGGAACTCGCCGAAGCGTGTGGCCAGCACATCGGCATTACCTCGATTGAGCAAGTAGCGCGCACGATCGAAGAGATCACCGGCTACCCGGCCCTCTCGGTGCTGCAGGACCAGGCCTTCGAAGGTGTCGTGAGCACGACGAGCGCCACGCCACGTGAGCGCGTTGCCATGGACCCCATCGCATTCCCCGGCATTCGTTCGACCAAGACGACCCAGGCCTTCACCACGTCGGGAGCGACGACGTCCGTTGACGCGGGCGACGTGGGCACCCTTGGGGTTATTGGCCTCGAGGCCTACACCCCGCGCGAATTCGAAACACCCATCATCGACGCCTACGCACTGCGCGTGGTACTGTCACGCCGTCTCTACGACCACGGCATGGCCATGCAGGCCTCGCCGGCGTTGCTGCCGCTCGTGGCGCCTTTCGCCATGGAGATGCACCACACGGACCTTGGTCGCCTCAGCTTCGACGACGGGCAAGTGGTGGCCGTGAGTGGTCCCAAGGGCACCATCTCGGTCAAGGTAACACTGAACGACGATGTGCTGCCCGGCACCGTGCTCGTGCCCATCGCGACCGCTGGACCGGCGGGTGAATACGTGCAGCACCACTTCGTGGATGCGCAGCACCCACTCTGCCAAGTACGGATGGCTTCACTATGAGCTTCGCCACGATCGACCCACTCTTGAGCGGCGCGACGACCGGCATCATCTTGCTGATTGTGTTGATGAAGGTCATCATTGGCTTCGCGGTCGCTATGGCTGCCGTCATTGTGATGGTCTGGTTTGAGCGCAAGGCCATCTCGGACATGCAGAGTCGCATTGGACCGCAGAAGTGGGGTCCCTTTGGATTGCTCCAGACCCTGGCCGACGGCATCAAGCTCTTCTTCAAGGAAGACATTGTGCCGGCCGACGCGAACCGTTTTGTCTTCAAGCTGGCGCCCTACCTGGTACTGCTCCCGGCCCTGATTACGTTCGGCATTATTCCCCTCGGTGGCACGATCACTGTTGCGGGCTATCCGATCCAGTTACAGGTCGCGAACCCCCCAATGGGCATTTTGGTGATGCTCGCCATGTCGGGGATCTCCGTCTACGGCGTAATGTTGGCCGGTTGGTCGTCGGGCTCGAAGTACCCGATGATGTCCTCGGTGCGCGCCAGCGCACAGATGATCTCCTACGAAGCGGCCTTGGGCCTCTCCGTCGTGACCGTGGTGTTGATTACGGGCTCACTGTCGACGCACGACATCGTGACCGCCCAGGGCAACGGTATCTGGCACTGGAACCTAATTCGTTTGGGCTTCATCCCCTTCGTCATCTACCTCATCGCCATTACCGCGGAACTCAACCGCCCACCCTTCGACGTGGTTGAGGCCGAGTCCGAGCTGGTCGGTGGTTTTCACACTGAGTACTCGTCACTGCGATTCGCGCTGTTCTTCCTCTCGGAGTACATGAACACCATCACCCAGTCGGCCATCATCGTGACGTTGTTCTTCGGTGGCCCCGCGGGGTGGATTCCGAACGTGCCCCACCTCAAGTGGGTCTTCCCAATTTTGTGGTTCGTCGCCAAGACGTGCGTCTTCGCCTTCTGCTACGTCTGGTTCCGCGCCGCGCTACCGCGTTTCCGCTACGACCAGGTGATGGAACTTGGGTGGAAGCGACTCATTCCCATCAGCCTCGGCTGGATGTTGGTCATTGCTGGCTTCATGGTCTCGAAGGCCTGGGGCTACGTCACCTTGGCCGTCATCTTGTTCGCATCAATCCTGTTGTCACGCGCCTTCGCTATTGGCGATAGTCGTGAACAGGGTCCCGAATCGGTGCTCCCCGCCGTGGCGACGCGTCCAATTCCGGGCTACGTCATTCGTGAAGTACTCGACCGCGACCCACTGGAGGACCAGTAATGGCATCCTGGACTGACTTCTTTGGTGGCTTCAAGTTGACCCTGCGTCACTTGGTCCGCCCCACCGTGACGAACTCCTACCCGGAGGTCAAGCGCCCCAAGCAGCCGCGCCAGCACGGCCGCCACGTCCTCAGTCGATACGAAGACGGGATGGAGAAGTGCATCGGGTGCGAACTCTGCGCCGGTGTCTGCCCGGTGGGCTGCATCCACGTTCGTGGACTCGACAACCCGATGGACGATCCCGTCAGCCCCGGCGAGCGCTATGGCTACGTCTACGAAATCAACTACCTGCGCTGCATTCACTGCGACCTCTGCGTTGAGGCGTGCCCCACGCAGGCCATTACCGAGTCCAAGCTGTTCGAGTTCTCGTTCACCAACCGCGCCGACGCCATCTACACCAAGCCCCAGTTGCTGGTTGATGACAACGGTTTCCCGCAGCGTCTGCCCTGGGAAGACTGGCGCGAGGGCGAAGCCGAGATGACGGGTGGCTGGATGCGTGCGACCTCGCCCGCCGGTGACGCCGCCTTCGAAGGCCGGATTCAGTGGAGCGGCGACCTCGGCTTCGGGGTACGTGCCGCCGAGGCTGGTCAGAGCGACCACCGCGATGACGCCGCGACGGGCACCAAGGCGTTGCGCGAGGTCTTTGACCGCCACATGGTGAAGTCACCTACTCGACGCAAGGAGTCCGCATGATTGCCGTCGCCTACGCCTGGCCCTCCATTGCGGTCTTCGTGGTCTCGTCGCTGTTAATTGTGGCTGGCGCCATTGGCGTGCTGGTCTTCAAGAATCCAGTGCACGCGGCACTCAGTCTCATCTTGAGTCTCTTCGGCGTCGCACTCGCGTTCCTGGCCCAGCAGGCTGACTTCCTCGCGGCCGTTGAGATCATCGTCTACGCCGGCGCCATCGTCGTGTTGTTCTTGTTCGTGATCATGTTCCTCGGTGAGGGCTCGTCGGACACGAGCGCCGTCGAACCGCTCGTCGGGCAGCGCACGCTGGCCGGTATTGCGGTCTCGCTCGTGATTGCCGGCGTCGTGTTCTTGATGGCCACTTCGCACTGGGTCACCGGTGTGCCCTCGGTCTCGACCGGCGGTACCCCACTGGCCACGGGTTCGGACAACATCCATCAGATTGGCGCCGCGGTCTACACGACCTACCTCGTGGCCTTCGAAGTCACGGCCGCACTCTTGATTATTGGCGTTATCGGTGCCGTCAACCTGGCCCGCAAGGAGCGTCCACGAGTAGGGGAGGAACAGTGAACGTTCCCGCAGCCTGGTACCTCGTTCTCGCCGCTGTCTTATTCGGTATTGGTGCGTTCGGCTTTCTCACGCGCCGCAGCGCCATCATCATGTTTATGTGCGTCGAGCTGATGCTCAACGCCGTGAACCTGACCTTCGTCACCTTCGCCCGCACCCTGAGCGACGTGGGTGGGCAAGTATCGGTCTTCTTCGTCATGGTGGTTGCGGCCGCCGAAGTCACCGTTGGTCTCGGCATCGTGGTGGCGGTCTTCCGTCGCCGTTCCTCGACGTCGGTGGACGAACTCACGGAAATGAAGGGTTGAGATGGGCCACGCCGCTGTTCTAATTCTCGTGCTGCCCCTGCTGGGCTTCTTCGCGGTGCTCCTCAACGGATCGTCGCTCAAAGAGCGCGCCACCGGTGCCATCGCCACGCTCGCCGTCGCGGCGAGTTTCGTGGCCACCGTGGTGGCCTTCGTGCTCTACCTGCGCCACGAAGGACCCGTCACCATCAACTTGTTCACGTGGTTCAACGCCGGTGCGCTTCACGTGCCCGCGGGCCTCTTGGTGGACCCGCTCTCGCTGACGATGTGTCTCTTCGTGACGGGCATCTCCGCGTTGATTCACCTGTACTCCATGGGGTACATGGCGGGTGAGAAGGATTACGCCAAGTTCTTCTTGTACCTGAACCTCTTCGTCTTCTCCATGCTCCTCTTGGTGCTCGCCAACAACCTGGTCTTGACCTTCGTCGGCTGGGAAGGTGTGGGCGTGTGCTCCTACTGGCTCGTGAGCTACTACTTCGACAAGGAGACCGCCGCGAGCGCCGGTAAGAAGGCCTTCATCTACAACCGGGTGGGTGACCTTGGTCTCCTCGCCGCGATGTTCATTCTGTTCACGCACCTCCACACCCTGACCTACACGACAATCTTCCAGAGCACGTCGCTGTTGTCACCAACGGACGCCACCCTCGTGGTCTTGGCCTTACTGCTCGCGGCCGCGGGTAAGAGTGCGCAGATTCCGCTGTTCAACTGGCTCCCCGACGCCATGGAGGGCCCAACGCCCGTTTCGGCGCTCATCCACGCCGCGACCATGGTGACCGCCGGTGTCTACTTGCTCGTGCGCATGTCACCCGTCCTCGCGCTGTCAGCCGACGGACGTCACGTGATTGCCATCATCGGTGGCGCGACGGCCTTCGTGGCGGCCACGATTGCCACCTCGCAGAAGGACATCAAGAAGGTCCTGGCCTTTTCGACCGTCTCCCAGATTGGCTATATGGTCTTGGCGGTTGGTGTGGGCGACTACACCGCCGCGATTTTCTTGATGGTGGCGCACGCCTTCTTCAAGGCGCTGCTCTTCTTGGGTTCGGGTTCGGTCATCCACGCCCTGCACGGCGAGCAGGACCTTCGCAAGATGGGTGGACTCGCGAAGATGATCCCGCTCACCATGATTACCTTCTTGATTGGCTGGTTGAGCATCTCCGGCGTGCCACCGTTCTCCGGCTTCTGGGCCAAGGGCGCCATCTTGACCAACCTTTACACCACGAACCGGCCGCTCTACGTCCTCGGCGTACTGACCGCGGTCTTGACCGCGTACTACATGACGCGTCTCTTCGTCTTGACGTTCCGTGGCCAGGCCCGCTTCAGCACCGAACACGGCCAGCCCCACGAGTCGCCTCTGGTAATGACCTTGCCGCTCGTGATTCTCGCTGTCCTCGCCACCCTGGGCGGTGCGCTCGATCTACCGTGGCGGCACGCTCACTCGCTGAGCAACTTCCTCGGTGCGTCGATTGTCCCCGTCGGTGCCGTGCACCAGAGCTCGGGTCTGCAGTTGTCACTGTCTATCGTCGACCTCGTGGCCGCCGTGGTGGGCATCGCCGCCGCTTGGTCGCTGTGGCGCAATCACAGTGAGCGTCCGTCGCTCGAGCCCGCCTTCTTGGAGCAGGTCTGGCACTGGGATGGCGCCTACGACGCCACCATTGGCCGCCCCTTGACGGCAGTAGCCGGCGTTGCGGGCACGTTGGTGGAGGACCAGATCATCGACGGTGCCGTGATGGGCATCGCGAGCGGCGTGGTCAGCGCCTCGAAGGAAGTTCGCAAGATTCAGACCGGCTACGTTCGCCACTACGCGCTGGCCATGTTCCTCGGTCTGGGTCTGATTGTCGTCTATCTCGTTGCGAGGGTTGGATAAGTATGCACGCCTCACTCCTCTTGCCCGCCCTCTTGCTGGTGCCCGTGCTGGGTGCCGTCGCGGCCATGGCCAATCGCGCCAAGGACGGCGCGGCCTACGCCATTGCCGTCACGACCGCCAGCATCGAGTTGGTGCTGAGTTTCGTCACCGCCGGGTTCTACAAGAACACGACCACGGGCTTCGACTTCTCCTCGAGTCACGTGCTGTCCTCGTTCCTGGGCCTGCGCTACAGCGTGGCCCTGGACGGTATTTCCTTGTTGATGGTGATCTTGAGTTCAATCACGGTCCTGTTCGCCCTGCTCGGTGCGCGCGACCGTCGTCGCGAAGCGGCCTACGTGTCGTGGCAGCTGTTGTTGCTCGCGGTCACCGTGGGGTGCTTCGTAGCGCACGACCTCCTGGAGTTCTTCGTCTTCTTCGAGTTGATTTTGATTCCCTGCTACTTCATGATGACCCAGTGGGGTGGGGCGAACGCCAAGGCCGCGGCCATGAAGTTCTTCCTCTACACCTTCACCGGTTCGGCCGGCATGTTGATTGGCAGCATCTACCTGGCCGTGCAGCACCAGCACGAGTTCGGTGGTGCCATCACCTTCGACTACACCGCACTGCAGCAGGTCTCCACCTCGGCCACGGTCGGCGTGTGGCTCTTCGTCGCCTTCGCCATCGCCTTCGGCGTGAAGTCGCCAATCTGGCCCCTGCACACCTGGTCACCGTCGACCTACGCCGCTGCGCCAACGGCCGCCGGTATTGAGCTCTCGGCCTTGTTGTCGAAGCTGGGTGCCTACGGTCTGCTGCGTTTCGGCGTGGCGCTGTTGCCCACGATTCAGCACGACGTGCGCCCGGTGATGTTGACGCTCGCCGTCATCAGCATTCTCTACGGTTCCTTCGTCGCCTGCACCGCCAAGGATCTGCGTCGCTTTATTGCCTATTCGTCGCTCGCGCAGATGGGCTTCGTCACACTCGGCATCATGTCGGGATCGACCATCGGCACCGAGGGTGCCGTCTTGTTGATGTTCAACCACGGTGTCATCACCCTGGGCGTCTTCACCGTTGTTGGCTACCTCGAACGCCGTCGTCAGAACGTGGCCCTCGGTGACCTGCGTGGTCTGCAGGGGCCAATGCCCGTACTGGCCGGCCTCTTCACGGTCTTCATGCTGGCCACCATGGGTCTGCCCGGTCTCAACGGCTTCATCAGTGAATACTTGATTCTCATCGGCGCCTTCACGACGCACACCTGGTGGGCACTGGCGGGCACCGTGGGCGTCGTGGGTTCCGCGGTCTACTGGCTCTGGGCCTACCAGCGCGCCTTCCATGGTCCAGTGGCGAGTGCGGACGCGGGTCTCAGCGATGTGTCCCAACGTGAGCGACTGGTGCTGTGGCCCATTGTGGCCATTGTCGTGGCACTCGGCGTGTTCCCCTCACCGGTTCTCAACCGCATCGCCCCGTCGGTGCAGCACATCACGGCTAGCGAAACTCCTGGAGTAACCAAGTGACCACTCTGCACGCCCCCGCCATTAACTACCTGGCGATCTTGCCCTTCCTCTTCTTGACGGGCGCCGCCCTGTTCTTGCTGTTCTTGACGGCGCTCACGAAGAACCGTCTCTCGACCAAGGTCTCCTCGACGGTGGCCGTGTCAGCGGCACTGGCCGGCTTCGTGGCCACCTTCTTCCAGTGGTTCGAGATCAACCATCACGGCGCCATCACGACGGCCTCGCACGCCATTGCGATGGACGGATTCTCGGCGGTCATGACGGCCTCCATCTGCTCGTCGCTGGTCTTCGCGCTCCTGATCGCCCACGACTGGCAGGGCCGCGAGCGCTTCAACGGCGCGGAGTACCAGATGCTCGCACTCTTGGCCACCTCGGGTTCCGTCTTGATGACCCAGGCCAATGACCTGGTGCTCGTTTTCCTCGGTCTCGAGATCCTCTCCATCGCGCTCTACTGCTTGATCGCCTTTAACCGCCGACGCCTCAAGAGCTCGGAATCGTCGATGAAGTACTTCTTGCTCGGTGGATTCGCCGCGGCCATCTTCATCTACGGAGCCGCCCTCACCTACGGCGCCACCGGCACGACGAACGTGCTCGGTATTTCGTACTTCCTCGCCGCCAATCACCTCCTGCACCCGGGGCTCTTGTTCGCCGGTGGTGGACTGATGATGGTGGCCTTCGCCTTCAAGGTGCAGGCGGTGCCGTTCCACTTCTGGTCGCCCGACGTCTACGAAGGTGCCCCTACGCCGGTGACCGGTTTCCACGCCTCGATTGTGTGGGGTGGTGCCTACGCCGCCATGATGCGCGTAATGATTGGTGGACTCGGTACCCAGATTGACACCTGGCGTCCCATTTTCTTCGGGCTCATCGTCTTGTCCTGCCTCGTGGGTGCGGCCTTCGCCATTCTCCAGGGCAACGCCAAGCGTCTCTTGGCCTACTCCTCGGTCTCGCACTCGGGCTTCATTTTGCTGGGTGTGTGGACGGGCACGGCCGCGGGCCTGTCGGCCTCGGCCTTCTACGTCTTGACCTACGCCCCCGTGGTACTCGGCTCCTTCGCCATCGTCGCCCTGGTGGGTGGCGTCGGTGACGCCAACCACGAACTGGAGAAGTACCGCGGGCTGGCTCGTCGTAACCCCTGGATCGGTGCCTCGCTCGCCGTCTTGTTGCTCTCGCAGCTCGGCGTGCCACTGACCGTGGGCTTCGTGGGTAAGTTCTCGGTGCTGTCGGCCACCATCAACGCCGGCGACGTCTACGGCGCCATTGTGGCGATTGTGAGCGCCTGCATTGCGGCCTTCGCGTACCTGCGTTGGACTACGGGTCTCTTCGCGGACGAGAACCTCGACACGCCACCGCTCGTCGTGCCGTGGGCCTCACGCGTCGTGATTACCCTGAGCGTGATCTACGCGATTGTCTTCGGCATTGACCCGGGCCTCTTGACCTCCATCGCGAGCCACGCCAGCCTCATCTTCCAGCCATGAGCCGCATCGCCATTGCGACGTGTCGTGGCGACAACATCGACATTGATGCGCCCGTCTTAACGGCGGCCCTCGACCGCGCCGGCCTGGATTCGGAACTCCTGGTCTGGGACGACCCCAGTGTCGACTGGAATGCCTACGACCTCGTGGTCATTCGCTCTACCTGGGACTACGCACCCCAGCGTGATCGGTTCCTCGCCTGGGCGCAAGGCATTGCACGCCTACACAACCCCTACGACGTCATCGTCTCTTCGACGGACAAGCACTACCTCGCCGACCTCGCCGCGCGGGACGTGCCAGTGGTTCCCTCGGTTTTTTGTGAGATCGGTGACACCCCTCTCTTTCCCGAGGGTGACTTCGTGGTGAAGCCGGCCATTGGGGCCGGCTCCATTGACGCCGACCGCTACCGCAGTGACGAGCACGAGCGAGCGCTGGCTCACGTGACCGATCTCCACGCCCGTGGTCGTAGTGTGCTGGTCCAGCCCTACGTCGCCAGTGTGGACGATCGCGGGGAGTTAGCCCTCGTCTTTATTGACGGTGTCTTCTCCCACGCCATGCGCAAGGGTGCGATGCTCAACACCCCGGCCGACGAGCGCGACTTCCTCTTCCGCCGCGAACAGATGTCGCGGACCGAGGCACCTCTCGACGCCATTGCCCTGGCCAGCGAACTGGTGGCCGAGGTGGGCCAACTCCTCTACACCCGGGTCGACCTGGTGATGGGTGAGCGGGGGTGGCAACTCATGGAGTTCGAGATGGTCGAACCCAGCCTCTTCTTGACCTTCGCGCCCGAGGCGGCCGACGCCTTGGCGGCGGCGATCAGTCGCCGTCTGTAGTGCGCGAGGCCTGCGCGGCCGCTAAGACTTCGGGCGGCACCACAGTACCGGGCCGGTTGGCGGGGTCGTTGGTGAAGAACTTGCCAATCACGGGGAACTCGGTCATGGACTCGGCACGCAAGATGGCGCTCACGACCGGCACGAAACTCTCAATAGCGGGATAGACAATGTGCCGAGGGAGCCAACGTGGCTGGTACTTGGCGTTAAACGTCCACAACGAGGCAATGGGCAACGCCCCCGAAAGACGCTGCAGGGTCCAGCGTTCGATCTTGGTCCAGGTACCCTCACCACGCTCACCGTCGAGCACCCCACGGAAGGCCGCGAAGTTGAGCGAGAGACCCGTGGCCCCCTGGTCGCGCAGGTGGAAGATCGTCGAGCAGAGGGCGAAGTCGATGAGCCCGTTGGGGTGTTCGCCCGGGTCGCGACGCATGAGGTCGAGGGAGTAGCCCTGGATGGCGGGCGAGGGCACGAACTGGCAGGCCGCGGCGGGCTTGCCCTCGGGGTCTCGGACCAACACCATCAAGAGGCCCTTGTCCTTGGGGTCAAAGAGGCGGCCGAGCATCATGGAGAAGCCCCGCTCGTCGTCACCGCGACGCATCATGGCCACGAGCTCGAGCACGTCGAGGACGTCGCGAGGGTTCATGGTGGCGGGGTCGTAGAACTCGGCGGTGTAGCCGTAGCGACCGATGCGACTGTAGGCCTGGCGCAGTCCCTTCATCTTGCCACCCTCGAGACTGAAGGTTTGGCAGTCCACGATGGCTTCGTCGCCCAGGTAGAGCGAGTGATATCCGGCCTCGTGATAGAGCGGCAACCACTCGGCCGAGGCCGCCATCACGCCAATCGTCCAGCCCCGCGACTCGCCGTAGCGACGGAACGCGTTAAAGGCAGCGACGCGTTCGGCCACCGGACCAATGGGATCGGGTGACACGAGGGCCACCCCGCCGTACACCGCGTAGGCGACGAGGGAGTCGCGGAAGAAGAAGAACTGCTTATCGTCACGCAAGGCGAAGTAGTCCAGCGTGCCCTTGCCATGTCGACGGACGATGTCCCGAGCGCGAATCTCGGCGAGACGCCGTTCGGGCGTCGTGGCCATGGTGGACAGTCGACGATCGACGACGGGTCGCGTAAGTAAATACAACAAGACGATGATCAAGGCCAGGCCAATGGCTAGCAGCACGGGCGAGACGAAGTCGCTAATCCCGTCGGGGAGATAGATAACCGAGATACCGACCAGCCGCTCCACGCTGGCCATGACCACGACGGGGAAATCGGGCAAGGCCAGTGCCGCGTGGTGTCGAGCGGCGACCTCCATGCCGAGTGCTGACGTCAATACCGCCACCACGGCCACCAAAATGGTCCGCATCACGGCGGAGGTCATGCTGGCGCGATCGGTCTCGGCACTGAAGTGACGACGCTCGACGAGGAGGAAGCCACACAGTCCCGCCGCC
>Ga0007854_10002677_pt1 | contig 10965 bp, 10 predicted proteins | sample CryBogCBH12Aug08_FD_60382 | JGI IMG/M metagenome (GOLD analysis project Ga0007854, IMG submission 60382) | Freshwater microbial communities from Crystal Bog, Wisconsin, USA - CBH12Aug08 | ecosystem: Environmental > Aquatic > Freshwater > Lake | place: Crystal Bog, Wisconsin, USA | collected... | reverse complement strand
TTTATCTCTTTCCTTTTCAGAGCTTCTGTATTCAAGGTCCTTTCTTAGCTCTTGTTTACCTAATTTGTCTCTTTCCTTTTCAGAGTTTCTGTATTCAAGGTCCTTTCGAAGTTCTTGTTTTCCTGATTTATCTCTTTCCTTTTCAGAGCTTCTGTATTCAAGGTCCATTCTTAGCTCTTGTTTACCTAATTTGTCTTTTTCTTTTTCAGAGCTTCGGTATTCAAGGTCCTTTCTTAGCTCTTGTTTACCTAATTTGTCTCTTTCTTTTTCAGAGTTTCTGTATTCAAGATCCTTTCTTAGTTCTTGTTTATCTAATTTGTCTTTTTCTTTTTCAGAGCTTCTGTATTCAAGATCTTTTCTTAGATCTTGTGAATATTTTTTCATTTGAGATTTCCTTTTTTTTTCATTTGATTTTTTCTTTCTAATTTTTTTTTGCGTACTAATACTTTGACCTAAAGTATCATCTACTAAAAATAGATTTAAGTTATTTAAAAAAAAAGATAATTATTACAAACAATTAATTTACCATTTTCACTGCTTGATTCAAAATTACTTGTTTCAGATTTATTTAAATTTTGAGTCTCATTTAAATTTTGTATTGAAGTATTAGAACCAAGATCTATATTTTTTATCCAAAAATAAATTTTTTGTCAATTTATGTTCAATTCAAAATGTGCTTACCTTGAATGTTTTGATATTCGTGTCTACTTATTGTTTGAACTGAAATTTTGACATAAAATAGCATATAAGGTGGAAAATTTGTGTATGAATTTTTAATAAATTTTAAAGGATCGTCCACAAATATGACATGATTATCATTAAAGTATCTCCATTTAAAATCATACATGTTTAAACATAAACCTTAAAAATATTAATTTTTATTTTATAATTGTGCAACGTTTAATATATAAAATCTTATACTTGTATAGTGGCCCCTTTGTAGTTGATTCCCTTCATGAAATATTATCGAGTTTAACTTATATTCCACTCTTGATGTTTGACCACTATGAATATTATCCATATCTAATGCCAAAATATCTGGTATACTAAATTTTGTTGGCATTTTTCTTTTATTAAGCTATTAAATTATATTCAATTAAAAAGAAATTAAAAAAAAAACATAACAAAAATACATACATTATTATCAAAAAGGAGTAAGACACAAATGATAACATCTGGTAGGTTTATAAATTTGAAAATTTGCTCTTTAGGTGCATATTTAGTGTTGCAATTGTTACAATCACTTTGCAATCTAACACTGTCTAATGAATTTATAAAAGATTTCAAGTCAAACTGGCCCGATGAAAGATCAATGTTTATAAAATTCTCATTTTGAATTGATTGGCCAGTTTCAAAATTACAACGTAAACATCGAAATCTAAATGTCCTTTGCATTTTAAAAATTGATTCAAACGAATCTAGATTTTCAGTAAATTCTTCGTATTCAATTTCACCATTACCATACATGTATTGATTTGCTGTGTTGAAATAAGAATTTAGATTGTTCAAAAAAGAAATACACGTTTCGTGTACGTCTTCCTGACGTCCTTTTGCAAAATTGGTAAATTTTGAATAAAATATTTTCAAAAAGTCAGCATATATTTGTAGGAAATTTTTATTCATATTATGAGTCATATTTATTTGTATTAATTGCATAAACGTTTCATAAAAATAATCCATATTGTTTTTTAGATATTGGTCGTATTTTCGGTCAAAATACATATTATACACCATGACTGGTTCAAGAGAAAAAAATGTTTGTAATAGTGAATTTATATAGCACGTATTACCTAGGTTGGGTAACCCTAATTCAAAAGGAACAAGTTTTGTAATTGATAGATCTAGCTTTGCATCTTTTTTTAATTGATTTAACCCATACATAGACGAAGAAGACCTTTTCATTGTATTTATCCTAGTTTTTTGTGGAGACTTGAATGTGACTATTTCTGGAGAATTTTGATTTGACTGCTTTTCGTCTATAACTATTTGCGAAAGAGAATAAACCGATGAAGCCGATTTTTTCATTTTTGATAGATTTTCCAATGTTTTTGTGGGTGATTTAAATGGAGCTAAATTAAAATAATAAATTAAATCAATCAAATTAATAGTTCCGAATAAAGAAATAAACTTACACATGTAAACATCATCATCGTTACCATCGCTAACATCATTTTCATCAAACATATCATAATCTGTAAATTCTTTCCTTGTTTCTCTTTTATATCCGGGTTCTTTTAAATATGGCATGAAATTATCGTATTCGCCATCAAGATGCTTTAAATGACTAGAACTTATGCCACGAAGTTGATAGATTAGATAATATGGTGTAATTCGATCCTTTTCATCTTTTTCAAAATTTTCCAAAAATTTATCTACGTTTTCTCTCAACTTTGTAGTATTCTTTCCATCGTGATATCTCCAAATATAACGTTCGTTTTCTTTTCTATAACTTCTTGTTAACGATGTAAAACGACCATTTTGAAAGCTTGAACCCTTATGAAAGCATATTGCGCACAAGTAATAAGCTTTACTTTGCTCGCTTCTTGACTTATCTATAAATGGATCTTTATAGTTCTCTATTAAAAATGGACCTAAACTTAGTAATTCATTTATTCCAATACGTTCTATATTATCTTTTTTGACTTGAACTTTATTCTTTAAAATGAAAAACATTAGCTATAGATAGAATATTTTAGATAAAAGTAAAAAATTATTTATACATATAGGTAAAAAATGTCCAATTTTATAACGATTCTTGAAGGAAGTGATGTTATTTTTTTTATAGACCAAGCATTCACATCCATTTTACATTCAGTGCAATAAAATCCATTATTAAACTTGTCATATAATAGTTTATAACCAAAGTAGTCTACAAATGATTTGATCATATGACATTTATCAGAAATAATGCTATTAGTTATGCGAAAATTCAAATAATTAACTTCCAGGTCTCGTTTGAAAACGTGCTCATTTTGACATTTAGTTATTTCAAGCATGTTGACTTGACCAAAATCAATCCAATATTTTTTTTCGTTTTCCAATAGATTTATTTTGTCTGGCTTTATGCTAGTAATGTAATCTAACTCCAACATGCATTGATTCAGGTATCGAAACAAAAAATTTAAAAATTGAAAAGCATCATGTGTTATATTTGCTTTAAATATTTTTGGTGAATCAGCGAATATCAAATTAAAACTAGAGACAATTTTGTCTATATCTGTTTGAAATCTTTCGGTATTGTTATAAATATTTGATTCGATTAGATTAGCAATATCATTGAATAAGCGAAAATCATCTGATTGAATCAATTGGTACGTTTTATCATATTTCTCGCAAATAAGATTTACAACCGAACTCATAGAGAATATACTATGAAGAACACTTATAATGTAAGATGAATTTTTATAGGTAGAAACATATCCAGTTTCAAAAGGATTGTTTCTTGAATTTTCCAAAACTTTGAGAATCTTCTCTGGTTTTTTATGATTAAGATGTTTTAACGTTTGAATTGTATATAACCATTGTTCATTAATTTTATCCAGGTCTTTTAGACATGATTGAGAAAAGTATATATTTTTAGTTGTTAAATTATGAGATTTTTGACTAATTCGTTGAATAGACATAATATATTAAATCTGAAACAATAATTTTATAAAGAAAAAAATATGTTATTAAGGCTAATGTTACCATTAAATAATCTTTCTAGATAAACCAATTGTACTTAGTTGCTGTGAAACCATTTAAGCATTGCTAATTCTGAGCCAAGGGTACACTTGATGTGACGTTGCCTAACGGCGAGAAAAACAACGGCAAGTTAAGAAAAGTATATAATTGAATATAGGTAAATATTACAATTAAACTACAATTTCTCGTCTACACAAGTGTCTTGACGTGAAATTGAAAGAACAGGCGTTTTTAAAAACGTGCACAAAGAAGAACGGTCTACCAAAAGTTAAATAAAGAAATGGGCAATAGTCGAGTTGGGCAATGGATTCAAGCTTATTAACGACTGTGCCGGCTCACACAAAAAGTTCTAGCTCATCGAAGGCCCATACGACTTTAAGTACGGGTAACATATTCAACAAATAGAGAAATGTCATCGAAACCAGACAAATATTTAATAGTAAAAAATAATAACAATAATTGTGGTATATTACTACCAAATTTATATGTCTAATAACTAGAGAAAATAAAGTATTTAATTGTCTAGCTAAATTTTTTATTAATTATATCGTTTGAAAAATGATTCGTTTTTACTATATTAACTATTTTTTATCTAAAAAAGGTTAATAATGTTTTTATTTAGTTTTTGCTAACTAAGATATTTTTTCTAACTTCTAATAATGTTACCATTCATCGTCATAATATCGTCTTTCAGCGCTTTGTCTCGCGTGACCAAGTAAGATAAACACCAATCTCCAGAATAAACGATATAACGGTCCAAGAAATAAGCGCCAAGTTATATTACAGAAATATAACACGGAGACAATAAATACCAATGTACCAAAATTCTCACTCTGTAGAAATTTTGAAAGAAATTCCAATGCCGGTTTTATTATTGAAAATATGAATGAAGCTAATTTCTCTCCAATTAATTTTATTTCATCTTCTTTGCTGATTCTTGCAAAAAATGCTCTTGGATCGTCTACTAACTCTTTCGGAAACACACTCCAAGGTTTTTGGGTTGTCATTTTTTCGGTTGGTTATCCTGTAAAAATTAAAATTTAATAGTTTTTAAATCAAAAAAATTCAAAATATATGTGTTATTATGCACATCAATTTAGTAAATTGTAGAATAAAAATTAAAATGAAAACATATAACTAACTATTTTTATTGAATAAATTTAATCTAATTTAAATAATTTTCCCCTTTCACTTCTCATCATCAAGTATTTTTGTACTTGTCTGTAATCTAAAAACTTTTTTATACACATTATTATTATTAATAAGCACAAGTTGGTTAACATTGCAACTAGAATTATAATGAATAAATTATTCTCTAAATGCTTTTCATTAATTTTTTCGGTAAAATTTACATTTAAAACATGATCATTGTTTTTAAAAATTACAACTTCTTCCAAATTATTATATTCAACCTCTTCCATATTTTTAGGCTCATAATTAAAGTTTAAAGGGTGACGTGTAAAATCATTTATACTAATAGTGTTTTGTAGAATTGGATTGTCTATGTTAATGGTTAAATTTTTTCCAGATCTTAAAACTGTAAAAAATTTCTGAATTTTAATTGCTTTTACAAATTCGACATTTGACATTAAGATATACAATTGATTAATATTTTTACAATTGGTTATCTTGCTACTAGCTGAAACGATGTTATGCATATTCATGTAACCCTTGTATTTCTTGTTATTAGATGTATAAACAATGGGTAAATCAATATGGCAAAAATCTTTCCCATTTTCTTGAATATTTTCGCTTTTGACTATTTGAACAGATTCGATAGTTTGGTAGCATTTTGGTAACCAAATTTGTCGTTGTGAAATGTACAAATAGATAGGAATCCCCAAAAAATCAGGTTTCATTACAAACTCATTGTCTAGATATCTGAAAATATCAAGAGATCTCAACCACGCAGTACAACTTTCAGAGTGACCTTTGTGTTTTCTTTCATCATTTATTAGCGGACTTATAATATTTTTAGAGTATAAAGTTTTATTTGGATAACTTTTAATAAATGTTTGTCTTAATGAAATTGAGTTTGAAACAATTGTAGGATGATTGGTAAATAAAAAATTTTCTTTTGTGACATATATTACAAAATCGTAATCATTATTATCGCGTTTCATCCTTTTAACTTCATCACGATGTTCTATCGGGTACATATGATTTTGTACATTTTGGTCTGAATCTTGAAGAATCTCTTTTAGCTTTGATTTTACTACTAAATCATCAGAATTTGATATTTTATTTCGGTTTAAGGTTTCATATCTTACGTTATAAATGCTGCCTGAAGTTACGTTTACTATTTTGTAAAATAATGTTTTATTATTGTAAATTCCATTATTTATTATTTGCATGTCTTTATATATGCCAATTGGTATGTAGTAATTCGATTGTATTTTATCAGGCATAATACGATTCCAGGTAATAATTTTTTCATCCAATTTACATTCGCAATTATCATCACAAATCTCAGGTGCGTAACAACTATCAAAATTTGGATGGTCAAGAAAACCGTTTTTCTGGTCGATCAGTAAAATGTCTACGATACATTTTATCCTTCCTTTACCTTTATGGTAGGTAGGATGAGGCTCTGTTTCGCAATGATTTCCATGGCACACAAGTTTATCTAGCAATTCTTCATACGGATTTTCTGAAACATCGCAAAATCCATTTTTACTGTGAAAACAATTGAATTTGTGTGTTGGAAATATCTTTGTAAATGTTGAAATACCATTTTCATCAAGTTCATCAGTAATAGTTCGATAGCATACTGTTACATTATTTTTTAAAGTAGGCGGCACAATTTGCAGCATTACAAAGTCACTAGGTTTAAAAATATTCGCTGTGATTAGCTTTACTTGTTGTTGTTCAAAATCACATCTTTGATCCAAAAGTGTTAATTGAGAAGAATTTCTAGAACAGAACACAAATTGATGTTGTATTTCTAAAGATAAGCATGCTAAGTTCAAGTTGAAAAATATTCCAATGAATATATATGTTTTCATTTTTTTAAAATCTAAAAAAGGTCAAACCAAAAATAAATAGAATATTTTAAAAAATTTCCGAAAAGCATATTATTGCTTTTTCAATGTTTTTAAAGTTAAAAGAAAAACAAAATTTAAATCTACATTTAATTTTTATTTTAAAATAAAGTTCAAAATTGTATTCTATTTATTCTTTATAATCAAATCAAAATTTATTTTTTGGTTTGTAAATTTGACACCAATAACCGCCTAAAATATATGTAAGCGGACTAATTAAAGTAGTTAATACCCATACTGTTGGTTCAAGCATTTTTTTCAACACATAGCCTAGAGTAGAGATAATCACTATATATAATACTAGTTCATTTGATAAGAGGCTGAAAATCCACCCATAAATAGTTAGTATAATGTTAATAACAGCTTTGCTATAATACGCTATCGTCGAATCTGATATTGCTGTAAAAAGTGTTTTTATTCCATTTGTTACGTGTTTTACAACGTCTAGATCGAGGCCTAAAAATTTCCCTTCAGCTTGTTGTAACATGTATTCAGCACGTTCTCTGTCGAGTTCACCTGTAAAAAACTTGTACAAGAAGTTTTTTACATCGTTATACAAAGCAGTTATATTCATGTTTTAATCTAAAATAACAAGAAGGACAAATTAATGTGAAGGACCTTTTATATTTTAATATTATTTTTCCTTACTCACACGCTTCGGGTTTTTGAAACGCTAATGTTTATTATTCCAAAACGTTTAATATCAAGTTAATATCACGAATTATTTAATATTTAGAAAAAGGGGATACGTTCACAATGAATAATAAATTATTCTTGCTAGCCTGGAACCCCAAACCAGGCGTCTTCTATTTGAAGACTTAACTTTATTTTCTTGTTTTGTCTACGGAACTTAAAAAATTAAAAAATATAAATAATAACAACAATTAACTTTATTATATACTTATCTCAATAAAGAAGCTTTATTATAGTAAAAGCTTATAACCCTAATATGATTAAAAAATATAAAGAACAAAATTAGAAATAAGAAAAAAAACCTAAAATTTACGAAAAAATATAAATTAATGAAAAAATCTGAATAATTTTAATTTATATACACAATTTACTAAATAATAATTGGTTTAATTTTTCTTCCAATAAAAAATCTTATAATAATTGTTTAGCAAATCATATATGAATAAAAAATCTAGAAAAAAAAAGAAAACTTATTGGTTAAAAAAACTAAATATAATAAATAAAATGCTAATTTTTATTATCACGATTTCTGTGCATGCTTTTTAGTTGCATAAATATGTAATTCAATTTATAAATCAATAATTAAATACACAAAATTTATTATGTTTATTTATAATTTAAAAATATAAATAAATTAGACATTTCCCTAATAATCATGTTTCTATCACGTCATAATTTTTTTAATGCAAATAGAAAAATAAATTAGAATCTAAATAAAAAACTCACTCATATGCTTAAAATTCTACATAATTATTTATTAAAGTATTAAAAAGAAATAAAAATATTTTTTGTTAAATCTATTTCCATTCTGCAACATGGACATTTTGCTTGTACTCGTCTAAAATAATTAAAGCGAATGTTATATGGCGTCCCATGTGCATCCCAATCATCTTCTAAGAGTGTATCTTCAACAATATCTATTGAAAGTAGTGGTATGGGAAATTTCGCTTCTAATATCAATGTCAAACATTTTCGACAAATCATGTGGCCACAAGGAATTAATAAATCCATATCTGAACTTTCTAACCCGCCAGGTGTACCATCAACTTTTTTTAAACAAACAGTACATACTATAATATGATTTTCAAGTTTATTTATATTGTCTTGGGCATCGACAAGTCTAGTATGTAACAGATTATTTCTTCGGTTCAGTTCGTTTATAGTATTTTGATGAATCAAACCAGCTCTTCTTTTTTCATTTACAATTGTTTTGTGAGTTAGTTCCAAATCTCTAATTTGGTTGTTAAAATTAGTTTCTCTTACAGCAAAAGTAGTTTTACTTCCATCATGTCTATCTTGTTCTTCTTTTAATTTTTGTTCAAATTCATTTTTTATGTTTTGTAATTCTTTCTCTTTGTTTTCTTGTGTGCAAGTAAATTCTTCTATTATTTTTTTTATTTCAAGTTTTTTTTTAGAATCATATATGCATTTGTAGTGTTTTAATAGATTGATCTTTCTTTCTTTTAATCTTTTCTTCGTCAGTATAGTTGAACTCTTGATCTTTTTGATTTCTTTTTCCTTTACGTCTAGTTTCTTCTTTAAGTAAATGTTAGTATCCTTTACTGTCTTAACTTTTAATTTGAGGCTTTTTATTTGTTCTGATTGTTCTAAAAAAGTATTCAAACATCTTTTCATTCTTTCTGAATCGCACGTTTTTGAATCATCTTGAAAGGTATCCATTATTTTTTAAAAATTCAATTTAAAAAAGTACTTACCCTAAGTATTTATCTTAAGAAAAATTAATTAATTAATTCAAATTGGATTTAAGTATAAGATATTATTTAAAATATATTAATTTTAATATTAATTTTTATAAAATAAACAAAATCACTTATTATCAGTACATTTTTAAGTGTACCTAATATTTGATGTCATATAATAAAGAATATATATTTTTAATATTTATTTATTTCTAATAATTACTTAACAATTTAAAACTTTAATCTCTTGTCTAGTCCGTTATAATTATCTAAAATGTACTTTATTAATAAATGTTTATTGTATCGATATGAATAGATTTTTTGTAAGTAAAATTTGACATCTACACATGGGGCAATGAGCTTTTATTTTTCCAAGATATGTTCTTCGAACCCTAGAAAATCTTATATATTCCTCATATGATTCATATGCTTCATTGAAAAGATCTTCTCTTACAACTGCCACATCCAAATTGCTATCGTTCAATGGAAATTTTGTTTCCATTAAAAGTGTGAGACATGGTTTACAAAGAGTATGACCGCAAGGAATCAATGCAATCATATCTTCGCTATTTAGGCCTTCTGATGTTCCATCAATCTTCTTTTTACAAATAAAACATTGTACCAATTTATCCTTGATTAAATTATTTTCGTCATTTAAATTATTTATTTTTAACGCCAAGTCATTCTCTAGTAGTTTAAATCTCTCACATTTTATTTTATGTATCTTAGTTGTTTCCTCTATGATTTTATTTAATTTAGAATTGTCTGATTTTAATTCTTTAATTGACTTATTTAATTCCTTTTTCACGATCTCTACAAGACGTTCATTTTCTTCATTTTTTTGTTCTAATTGTATGTTGTATTCATCTTTCAATCTCCTTAATTCCTTATCCTTGTTTTCTATATCAAGCGCGAATTTCTCTTGGAAAATATTTAACTCTTCTTCTGCTTTGGCTTGCTTTAATTTTGTTTCATCAGATTTAGCCTTTAGTATTTTTATTTCTCTATCTTTTATTAATAATCTTTCATTAAGGATTGAATTATTTTTTCTTTTTGTTTTTACAATTTTTTTCAGTTTTTTTATTTGATACGTTTTCTCTAAATAGTCATCTATGCACCTTTTGAAAATATTTGAATCGCAGGCTTTAGCTTTTTGTATTTTATCCATATATAATAAATTAGATATGAAGTTAGTAACAAATTTAATCTAAAAATAAAAGAAATTATTTCATTTTTATGTGGCCAATTACAGCGATAAAAGGGTCAAAATAGGTTATTAGTTAAGGGTTAGGCCCCTAACCCTAACGATTAAAGCAAATTAAAAGCTTTGTACAGGTACTTGTTTCTTTACCATAGTTGTTAGCACGGTTATATATGAGATCATGATACGCCGTGATGCCTATATGGACAAACCCATCTTCAAAATTAGCTCAAAACATAATGAAGAGGTTGCAACCACTTAGGCTTATTTTTATATGGGAAGATTATAAAAAAACGAGTAAAAGTGTAAATATATTAATTGTATATCTTCTTTTAAATCTATATGTTTTATATCTGTATGTTTGAAAAGTTGTTTGTTAATTTCGATATTTTAATAATGGCTGAAAAAATTGCTGAAAATCTACTTGTAACAACTGCACATATATTATTGATCTAAAATGAGAAAAGTTTATTGCTTTTTATTAATTAATTGTTGACAGTTTTCAAAATCTGATTAATTTTTAAATAAGAAAATTTATTCAAAATTTTTATGATCATCTCAAACGGAATTTTGAGAGAATTCCGTTTGAGTTCGAACATGTTTAGCTAAATGTAAATATACACTTGAAAACATTATATATAATCAT
>Ga0007854_10002676_pt1 | contig 10966 bp, 6 predicted proteins | sample CryBogCBH12Aug08_FD_60382 | JGI IMG/M metagenome (GOLD analysis project Ga0007854, IMG submission 60382) | Freshwater microbial communities from Crystal Bog, Wisconsin, USA - CBH12Aug08 | ecosystem: Environmental > Aquatic > Freshwater > Lake | place: Crystal Bog, Wisconsin, USA | collected... | reverse complement strand
AATAATAGGAAATGTATTTTCCATCGGGCGACCAGCTTGGCGAAATTTCACGGACACCTTGTGTATTGGTCAGGTTATAGGTTGTGCCATTTTCAGCCGGAATCGAAAAAATATCGCCCCTGGCCGAAATTAATGCCCGCTTTCCGGTAGGTGAAACTTCAAAACCTTCGACAAAATCCTTCACATTTGTATAGTAAGGAACGGTGTTCGGATTATCAAAATGAATACTGACGTTCACTTTCTCTTCCTTGCCTGTTGTGAGGTTCAATTTGTACAGGAAACCTCCATTCTCATAAACGATCTGCCCGTTTTCTCCGGAAGGCCACATGCAGTCGAAATCGGTATGTGAAGTGAGTTGTTTCACCCCTTTTGTCTGAGTATTGTATTGATAGATATTCAGTTTCAGGTCACGGTCGGAAGCAAAATAAATGTTGTCGCCATACCAGGTTGGCAGCTGATCAGTTCCTTTAAAATCAGTAATTTGTTCCGAAGTATTCTTTTCCAGATCATACACCCACAAATCCGTAGCACGTCCGCCCTTGTAGCGTTTCCAGTTCCTGAATTCGCGGTCAACAGGGGTGAAGCAGATTTTTTTGTTATCCGGAGATAAAGTGGCAAAACCACCATTTATTATGGCTAGCGGTTTTTCAAGACCACCTTCGAGGCTAACCAGAAAATATTTACCGTTCCGTTCGCCAAATGGTGTGCGGTTAGCGCGGATCAGAATGTTTTTACTGTCAGAGGTCCAGTCGAGCGGTACATCATCATAACCTCCGCGCGGAGGCATAACACCCACTGAATTGTACCAGGTAAGCTGTCTTGGAGTGCCACCGTTCGAAGGCATTACGAATATCTGACGGCTACCGGAATACTCTGCCGAAAACGCAATCCATTTCCCGTCAGGTGAAATTTTGGGGAAAAGTTCCATGCCCGGGTGGGAAGTAAGCCGGCGTGCCTCGCCGCCATTGGAATCGACCGACCAAATGTCGCCGGCATAAACAAAAGCGATAAGGTTTTTATTGATATCGGGATAACGCATAAGCCGCGCCTCGTCCTGTGCAACTACATTTTGAATGAATAGGATTCCCAGAGTGGCCAGTGCCAAAAGTTTGAAAGATATTTTTTGCATCGTGTTAGTTTTAATTATGGGAGCATCTATTCTTTAATGTTTAAATATTCAGATACACAATGCTATTTTAGCATTCAAGAACGCAAAGTTAGAAATTCCATGGGCAACAAGTGCAAATTACTTGGGAAAAGAGTTTGCTCGATGGGCATTTTTCAGCCATATTTTTCCATTCCGGGCAATAGTTGGGATTATATGTCATCTCTGCAATGTCGTTCCTCCCCCTGGCCACTTTTTCGGAGATAGGCAGGTGTACAAGATCAAAAACTACATGCACTTTCTTCAGGATCTCATTATTTTTAGTTGAACATCTAAATCAAATTCAATACTTTTCAACGAAGGGTTTTCACTATTGGAGCATATTTTATCACTTTATTTCCATTTGCAACCCGATTTCGCCGATTCCAATCGTATCCCGCTGAATTCCTGTCACTTCCTGACGGAAAGTGATCGGAACCGGACCAATTCCTGCAGGTTTTCGTCAGAAAGCGGAAAAATCTTGTCAGGGAACGGTTTTAAGTCAGAGCAAGCCGGATTGAACATGAGGAACAATGCCCGCCATTCCCTGCATAACCTATCATCAGATTTATCAGGAGGGCTTACCACATAAAAGGCCCGATTATGCCGGACCCAATTCGATTTTTTATCATAAACAGGATACTGGTTTTGTCTTGGGATTCTATGACCGTCATGAAAAGGTTTTTGTCCCCATCACACAATTACCACGGTTAATCTTGTGGGAAGGGGAACAACCGGATAAAATCTCCATGATCCGGTTATGTGAAATTGTGTTCAGTGTCATCCCCCAAATGCCCGTCACGAGGCCGGAACCGGCGGTGACCGCACCCCGCGTGGTGTTCACGAAGGCCTTAGCTGCATGGCCTGCCATGAACCGCACAGCAATAATTCAAAAAATAGCTGCAAATCTTGTCATCCGGCCATTTCGACCTGTAAGCTCGATGTGAGAAAGATGAATACTAGTTTTGCCGACGTAAACCCGAAGAATATCCATTAGTTTAGCTGCACTGACAGCCACCATAATGACAACAGATTGAAAGCCAGGTTAAACATGCAATGATCTTTTTACCCATCTACTTTGTACACTTAATTAAGTGGTTTTTCTGAATTAAGATCCAAATCAAATGTATCGGTTCGATAAAAATAACCCTGCAGGAATGAAGAAAGAGTCTGCCATTAAGAAAATAATTGGCTCTCTTATTTTCACCGCCAAAGTCTGAATCATGGAATTGCACATTTGAATTCCATTGTCTGATCAAAATTCTATTACAAATCCCATACTTGGTAAAATGGAGCCACTTGATTGTGGCAAAATTACCGGAACTGCTGACAACCTGTTATTTGGGGCTTGTGGATTTGAATAAATCCCTGGATTATAGGGCACCCCGGTACTTGTTGCAATGGTATTATCCGGATTTCGTTTTAATGTTAGCCCTGGTTGAACAGGATTTTTGCTGTTATATATATTTTGAATGTCCATAAACATATCAAGCGTAAAATGTTTGTAATTCCACTTTTTATCCAGTCGTAGATCGGCTGCACTAAAGGATGGAAGCCTCTCCGTATTTATTTTTGTGTAATCGAGTACCGGTTCATTTGTGAAAGGGTAATTCTCAAGGCTCTTTGTTATGTCAAATGGCGTTGCAGGTGCTTGTCCCTGGTATCGGAAACGGACTCCGAGTTCCCAGTTTTTATTAAACTTATAACCCCCGGTGAATGAAACTAAATGACGGTTATCCCATGCTGAAGGGATATATTTAGTTGGATCGCTGCCGGTAAACAAGCTGTAATAGTAAGTATAAGCAAGGATTCCATAAATATGGGTGGTAAGCCTCTTTTGCAGCATAAACTCGGCACCATAGCTCTTGCCTAATCCATTACTTGAAACACGTTCGTTTCCCAATACCCCAAAATTTCCGCCAAGATTAGCCAATGAAATTTGGTTGTCTATCGAAACAGGATAAGAGCTGTATTTCTTATAAAATCCTTCAAGTGTAATCCTTATTGAATTGGATGGCAGCCATTCAAGACCTGTCACGATATGATCCGACTGAGTGTAATTATTCTTATTGTTTACATATTGATTATTTTCCTGATAACCGAGAGCTGTATAAGGGAGTAATTTGTAATACCTGCCAAGTGAGAAATTCGCATTCAATTCAGGACTTATACTATAGGTGGCTGCGAAACGTGGGGCAAAAGTATTTAACAATTTATTCCCATTTTGGGTAAAGCTGTTGCCATCGATCCTGCTTCCTAAACTTAAAGAGAGTTTATTGTCCAAAACCCGCCTGTTTATTTGCAGAAATGCCCCGTAGCGAAATAACTGCAACGCTGTTGCAAAATTTGCATCATAACCCGGCCTGCGCTGAAAAGTAGAATTAGTATAATTAGTATAAATAAATACCGTTCCATAGCTCACTTTCCAGGGACCGGCAGAATAATTCACATCCATCCTCATTCTGGTTTCTGCCTCAAGCGAGCTGTAACGCAAAATAAGGTTGCTGTCATTCTGGGCTGCATAGGACTGATACTGCCTGGCAGTATTAAACAGACTGTTATGACTAATTGCCAGTAAAAGGTAACCTTTTTCCAAAGCATGGCGCCATGATCCGCCGATGGTATTGGACCGCTGACTGTTAAGAGGGATTTGATCCAGAATAGCCTGGTTTACCAGCGTAAGGTTCTTAGGCTTCATGAACGTAAAATTGTCTATTGCTCCTATTCCAAGAAAATTAAATTCGTTTTTGGAATTCGGTTTGTGCGTAATTTTATATTGATAATCCCAATAGTCAGGGACGAAGGGGAGATCAATTATCTGGAAAATAAGTTTCAGATAGGACCTTCTCACTGATGCTATAAAGGTAGTTGGTCCCCCTTTTTTTCCAAGGGGACCTTCTGATGTAAAGGCCGCTTCGCTGGCACTTAATCTGAAATTGCTCTGAACCTTCATTGGATTACCCGATCGCTGTTTGAATACCAAAACACCTGAAAGGGGATTGTCATACTTAGCTGGAAATGCCGATGTATGAAGGGTAACACTCTCAATAAACGAAACATTAAGTAAACCGACAGGCCCACCGGATGCCCCCTGGGTTGCAAAATGGTTGATCGATGGAATTTCAATGCCATCCAGGTAATAGACATTTTCATTTGGAGCCCCCCCCCTGATAATGATATCATTTCTGAATCCAACCGAGCCTGAAACCCCCGGCAAAGACTGCACAACTTTTGACATATCAAAATTTGCCCCCGGATATTTAGCTATTTCATTGATTCCAAGACTTTGAATCGAATTAACCGCTCCGGCAGGTTTAAAAAAATTAGCCCTTACCTCAACCTGAGCTAACTCTTTAAGGGATTCTTCCAACTCGAAATTTATTTCGGATGCGTTTCCGGCAGTTACCGGGATATCAAACTTCTGAACGATTTTGTATCCCATAGCAGATGCTTCTATGGACCAGGTTTTTGTAGGCAGTTGCCTTAACCGATAAAATCCTGTACTGTCAGTAAATGTGGTAAAGGCTGTCCCAATTACCTGAACTTTTACATTCGCTATTGGAACCTGAGTAACTAAGTTTCGTATAAATCCATTAATAACCCCCACCTGTTGCTGGGCAGAAATAATCTGGCATCCAAAACAAAATATAACTATAAGAATTGATTTTATATTGGTCAAAATAATATTTTTTTTTAATAAATTATTGGTTAAACTCATCTATATTTACTTTTAAATAGTTTTAAATAAACAATATTTCATACCGAATGTTTAATATTAAATCAAAAACTTAAAACATGATCTTATATATATTTTTTTCACTCTTACTTAATCAACTGAATTTTAGCGATATTCAAGGAGGTGATATTGACGTGACGGTAGCAGGAATTAGTAATCAAAAGGGGGAAATCATGATTGCACTCTTCGACTCCCCTGAAGGATTTCCCCAAAATGCGCGAAAAGCAATTAAACTGGTAAAGGGTCCTGCACACAAAGGGGATGTAGTCATGCATCTGAAGGATGTACCTTCCGGAAGATATGCGATTGCTCTTTTTCATGATACCAATGGAGACGCGATTTTGAATACCAATCTTTTGGGAATTCCCAAAGAGGGATACGGAGTTTCCAATAATATTAAGAATAAGTTTAGCGCCCCTAAATTCCAGCAAGCCGCTTTTGTTCACGGGAATAGTCCAACCACATTGAAAATTTTCATTAACTACTAATTGAATTCCTAAATCATGCTTAAAAGTCAAAAAATTGCAGTAATCGGAAGTGGTTTTGGCGGGTTGTCAGCAGCTATCCGGCTGGCTTGTCAGGGCAATGAGGTCACAATTTATGAAAAGCTCGATAAACCGGGGGGAAGGGCTTACCAATATGAATTAAACGGATTTAAATTTGATGGCGGCCCAACCGTAATAACTGCTCCGCACCAATATGATGAGTTATTTGAGCTTGCCGGCAAAAGCAGAAAGGATTATATCACATTTATTCCCCTCGATCCATTTTACCGGATTTTCAATGGTAATGGAGATCATTTTAACTACTGGAGAGATCAGGATAAGACAGAAGCTGAAATTGCGAAATATAGCCCCTCGGATATTAAGGGGTATCGAATCTTCCTCCACAGGATGAATACCATCTTTCATTGGTTCCATCCCTTCACCGAGAAGAGTTTTACAACACTCTTCAGTTTTCTGCGTATCTTTCCTTATGTATTTAAAACAGGTACCTGGCGAAGTATGTACAGTTTTGCTTCAAAGTATGCCAAAAATGATTTTATTAGAAAAGTTCTTTCCTTTCACCCCTTGCTTATCGGCGGGAATCCTTTTGATACCCCCTCCATTTATGGTCTGATTATTGGTTTTGAAAAGGAATGGGGAGTTCATTATTGTTTAGGAGGCACAGGAGCCATTGTGAAAGCGCTTTCCAGATTATTTGAAGATTGCGGAGGGACCATTCGATTGAACACCGAAGTGTCTCGTTTGATCATTGAAGATAAGCGAGTAGCCGGAATAATTCTGTCCGATGGGTCGGCAGTAATGACAGACAGTGTAATTTGTAATGGTGATTTGGCCTTTTGCTACAAAAATCTTGTCCCCAAAAAGAATCTTCCCCAGAGTTTAGACTTATGGCTTAAGAATATTCAATATAGTAATTCACTTGTTGTTATCTACTTTGGCACAAAGAAAAGGTATACTGACTCAAAGCTTTCTCATCATAATCTGATTCTGGGCAATGATTACAAACAATTCATGAAGGATGTTTTTTCAAAAAAAAGATTGCCCCGCGAACTTGGTTTGTATTTGCATATGCCTTCTGCATCTGATCCTTCGATCGCCCCGGAGGGGTGCGAATCTTTTTATGTCCTTTCACTTGTGCCCAACCTGGACGGAAAGATCAATTGGAAGGAGATTTTGCCTGAATATACCGAAAAGATTATTGACTTTCTTGAGGAGAATTATTTACCTGATTTGAAAAAGAATATTGTTGTGCAACACACCGTTAGTCCTTTACATTTTGAATCAACGCTTAATAGTTTTAAAGGAGCTGCTTTTTCGATTAAACCTTCAATGGTTCAGTCAGGATATTTCCGACCCCAGGTTAAATCAAAATGGTTCAATGATTTGTATTTCGTGGGGGCCAGTGTTCACCCAGGAGCAGGTGTCCCGGCAGTTCTGGCGTCCGGAAAAATTGCAGCTTATGAAATTACATCAATGCAGTAGTCTATAAATTAATTAAATATGGAAAACAGGAATTCAAATACCCCGAACTCATTTTTTGAATTGGGAGTTGGCCGGAATCAGAAGATTTATTCCTTAGATAACGTTCCGGTTCAAGGTAAGATCCCTGAATGGCTTAACGGAACTTTTATCCGAAATGGTCCCGGAATGCTTAATCTTAAGGAGAGACGGCTTAATCATTGGTTTGATGCGATGGGAGCTTTGCATAAATTTGAAATCAGAAACGGGAAAGTGGATTATTCCTGCAGGTTTATTGAATGTGACTCTTATCAGGCAGCCATTGGCACCGGGGATATAAAATATTCGGAATTCGCAACAGATCCATGCAAATCAATATTTAAGAAGGTACAGTCCTATGTTTTTCCGTCCCTTCCCAATATGACAGACAATCCAAAGATTAACATTGCCCGGATTGGCGAGAAATGGATGGCTTTAGGTGAGACTCCGATGCAGTTGGAATTTGATCCTGAAACATTAAAAAAGATAGGTGTCAGCGAACCTGTCCCCGGGGCATTTGCCTATAAGACAACTGCCCATCCCCATTTTGAGAATGGGCATGCCTATAATCTTGTGGTAAAATTCGGGATGATAAGCTATTATAAAATTTATGATGTCGCAAATCCAGGAGCCAAACCTCTTGCTTCCATTCCGTTGCAGAAGCCAGCATATATTCATGGATTTGGCATGACTAAAAAATATTTTATTATCACGGCCGGGCCACTTGTTGTTGTTCCTATCAAATTGCTATTTTGGAAAAGACCTTATATCGAGAATCACCAGTGGTGTCCTCAGGATGGAGCCTCAATCTGGGTTGTCGAGAAGGAGACCGGCAGGGTTAAAGCTTATTTTAAGACTGACCCCTTCTTTTGTTTTCATCATGTGAATGCCTGGGAGGAAGGGAATGAAATTGTCATGGATATCAATGCCTATGATGATGCTTCGATTGTTCAAAAATATTATTTGCGCCAATTGGAGCAGCCTGATCTGGAGTTGCCATTTGGAACGATACGCCGTTTCCGGTTAAACCTTTCGACAAAGAAAGCTGATGTTCAAATCATCTCTGAAGCTTGTATTGAACTGCCCCGAATTGATTATAACCGTTTTAATACTGACAGTAATTATCAGTTTGTCTACGGGGTAAGCATTCATCCGGAAGAGAGGCAGGGATTTTATAATAGCCTGGTTAAGATAAATACGCAATCGGGTAAAAATACTTATTGGTTCCAGAAAGGTTGCTATCCGGGCGAGCCGGTATTCTATCCTTCTCCAAAAAGTAAGAATGACGAAGAAGGTATTCTTATATCAATCGTATTGGATACGGAGGCATCCAGTTCATTTCTTCTGATTCTGGACGCTGTCACGATGCTTGAAATAGCCAGGGCTGAACTTCCTGAACCAGTGGTATATGGATTTCACGGAGAATTTTTTCCCGATAATAATTAAGGGTTATCATATTCTGTTGGTTACGAATAAAATGTTCCAAATTTCTGTAGAGGCTGTATCAAAAGTCTGTTTTATGCATCCATATTATCCCCATTACTAAATTTTAATTTACATAGTACATTGTATTTAAATATACTATGAATGTTTCATAAGTTAAAATCCAACATTGTATTCGGTCATTAATCAGCCAAACATCCCCTGCCCCGGTAAATTTTGGGAAACGAGAAGAGAGTTATCCGCAGACCGTTATTTAAATTAGTTGTTTCCGGATTCAGATGCAATCAAGATTGATAGGCACAAGAAAATCTTTAATAAATATTAATTTGCGTTATTGTTTGTTAATTATTTGTTTTTTATAGTATTGATATACAAGTATATAAAACCTAATAGGATATTTTGTTTATTTTTTATAGAAATATATTAAACATTACTGGAAAGTTTTTGTTTATATTTAAAAAACAATTAAATTTAACATCAAAAAGTTACCTTAAGCTGTTTTTAGTGTCGATTGACAGGCTAAATATGGTTTGATGAGGAGCAAAAAAAGCTCGGACTCTAAAGATTCGTATAAAAAAAATTTAAACCTGGATCCCAGGCAACATAACCGGTGATCCTAAAATTTATGGAGGAGAAAAAATGAATGAGCTCTTGGATGGCCGGTACATCGAATATCGGAACAAAGTTAGGGAGTTTTCTGAAAATGTGGTTAAACCATTGGCTGTTATACAGGATGAAAAGGAAGAATTCCCAGTTGATCTGGCGCATAAAATGGGTGATGCAGGTTTATTTGGAATTACCCTGCCCTCAAAGTACGGAGGACAAGGACTTGACTACCTGTCTTATATCATTGCTATTGAAGAACTTGCGCGGATTGACAGTTCTCCTGCGGCTACTGTTGCAGCGCATAACTCTCTGGGAATTACCCCTATTTACACATTTGGCACAGAGGAACAGCGGTTGAAGTACCTTCCTGGCCTTTGCACCGGCAAAGAATTATGGGCCTTCGGATTAACAGAGAAGAATGCAGGGTCAGACGCTAAAGGGGTAGAGACTGAAGCAATACTGGAAGATGGACATTGGATTATAAACGGAGATAAAATGTTCATTACCAACAGCTGCTCTTCCCTGGCAAAAGGAATTACTGCCCAGGCAATTACAGGCCAAAAGGATGGAAAAAAGGAGTTGTCCGCAATTCTGGTTGACCGATCTACTTCAGGCTATTCTACTTCGCCAATTAAGGGAAAGTTGATGTGGCGTGCTGTGGATAATGGCAAAGTTATCTTAGAAAATTGCCGGGTTCCGGAATCAAATATTCTCGGGAAACGGGGCGAAGGGATGAAGATAATGCTTTCGACACTCGATGGCGGGAGATTGTCTATTGCTGCAATTGGTCTTGGCCTTGCGCAGGGGGCCTATGAAATGGCCCTGGATTATGCTCAGAAACGGAGACAATTTGGAAAGCCGCTGGCAGAATTCCAAATCACCTCCTTTAAACTTGCAGAGATGGCGATGAAAATTGAACTGGCAAGAAATCTGCTTTACCAAACGTGTCGTATAAAAGAAGCAGGTTTGCCTTTTGGTAAGCAAGCTGCCATGTCGAAACTATATTGTTCTGACATAGCACGTGAGATTGCGGGTGAATCCCTTCAGATTCATGGAGGTTTCGGCTTCCTGCGCGAAAACCATATCGAGCGATTTTACCGCGATCAAAGGTTACTCTCAATTGGCGAAGGAACCTCAGAGATCCTGAAAATGGTTATTTCCCGGTATATTTTATAGCGTTTTCCCCAATAAAGATAGAAAATCAGAGATTTCCGGAAAAATAAACGTCTATTAAAACTATTTAAATGAATGCGATGAATCTTTATGACCAGGTTTCATATAAAGCCAGTAAATTAGTTACCCGTTCTTACAGCACTTCATTTTCAATAGCTGTAAGTTTTCTGGATCTTGAAATACAGCAGGGAATTTACAGCATCTATGGGTTTGTCCGTCTGGCGGATGAAATCGTGGATACCTTTCTGGAGCACGACAAAGAAACGTTACTCAACAAATTTGAACAGGACTATTATGAAGCCCAAAAAAACGGAATAAGTTTAAATCCTGTTTTGCATTCGTTCCAGCTAACAGTGGTAAAATATCAGATCCCGGATGAGCTAATCCGCGCCTTTCTTTTAAGCATGAGAACAGACCTTCATAAAACCCGGTATACCACCAAAAATGAGATTGATGCTTACATATACGGTTCTGCGGATGTTGTTGGTCTGATGTGCCTTGCCGTTTTTACTGAAGGTAATCGTAAAATGTATGAAACCTTAAAGGATCCGGCTATGCGGCTTGGCTCGGCTTTTCAGAAAGTAAATTTTCTGCGGGATCTTAAAAATGATACGGAATCTCTGGACAGGCAGTATTTCCCACAGATTAAAAATGGAGTATTTAATGATTCTGTTAAAAAGGATATCATTATTGATATTGAAAAGGATTTTAATGCGGCAAGAAAGGGTATCTCAGATTTGCCAAAAAATGCTAAGTTAGCTGTGCTTATTGCTTTTTATTATTACAGATGCCTCGTGAGAAAGATTAAACATACCCCTGCCAGAAAATTATTGGTTAGCCGTATCAGGATTTCGGAAGCCT
>Ga0007854_10002674_pt1 | contig 10969 bp, 10 predicted proteins | sample CryBogCBH12Aug08_FD_60382 | JGI IMG/M metagenome (GOLD analysis project Ga0007854, IMG submission 60382) | Freshwater microbial communities from Crystal Bog, Wisconsin, USA - CBH12Aug08 | ecosystem: Environmental > Aquatic > Freshwater > Lake | place: Crystal Bog, Wisconsin, USA | collected... | reverse complement strand
AAAATAAACAATATAAAATAATCGCCTATTGTCGTATTAGTAACCCGACACAGTCGTTTTTTGTATGGAAATGGCATCAAAATGCCAGGATTCGGGGCGAAATCCCGCTAGAAACAGCTCTAAACGGACAGCAACATCACGGCAATCAGCGCAAGCGCCATGCCGCCCAACTGGCGGCGTGTGGGCCACTCGTGCAGAACTATGGCAGCCAGCAAAATGGTGCCTGCCGGATACAGCGAACAGACCACGGCAGCCACATCCAGCCGTCCCAGTTGTGTAGCGCGGATGTAGAACAGATTCCCAACCGTGTCCAGCGTTCCGGCCACAATGCCAGCCAGCCAGAATCCCCGCCAGGCTCCTTTAGGTGGCATCACCAACAGGCAAAGGATCATGGCTACGCTGCCTGCGGCGCGGGCGCTGGTCATAGCCCACGGCAAACCGCCTCCGCTGGCCACTTTGAAGAGAATCAGTTGAGTGCCAAAACCCACTCCGGCCAGCCCGCCCAACAGCAGCGCCTTGGCCGGCGTAGCCGGGCCATTTGCGGTCGGCACGTGGGTAATCATCCAGATGGCAACCAGGCCAAGCGCCAGCCCGGCGGCGGTCAGGGCAGAGGGAAGTCCATCCTGAAACAGAGAAAAAATAACGGGAACCAGCGCCGTCAGCAGGCCGGTCAAGGCCGCGGTCAACCCCATCGCGCCCATCGCTAAAGCACGATAGAAGATGGCCAGCGCAATCGAACCCTCAAAGCCACCGAGCAGGGCAAACAGAAGGTAATGGCTGCTCGGAACCGCCTGGTGAGTTCCTAGGCAATAAGCAATCAAGAGGAGGAGGGTAAAGATGTGGCCGGATGCCACAATAAGAAGGGCGGGAGCGCGTTTTGCGCCCACGCCCCCAACAAAATCCGATCCGCCCCAACTTGCGGCAGATATTAGCCCCAGGCCAGCCGACGCACCCGATGCGTACACGAGCTACTTATAGTCCTGCGCCGAGGGGTAATAGCCACGCTTGGTGATTACCTCAAGTCCGGGACGGTCTACGCGCACATCGATCTTGCGATATTTGCCGTCGTAGATTGACTCGTGGCTCAAATAGCCCAGCGTGTATTGGGTCCGAGCTTCCTCGGCAATCTTGGCATAGCTCTTCTCGATGCCGTTCAGGTTGCGCTCGGAGTCAAGGTCTCCGCCGGTCTCCGCCGTGTACTTGAACAGGATGTTGTCGTACATGGTGAAGGGCAGGTGCAGGCGGCTCACATAGCCCTCGCCCCAGCGTGCCGAGTCACCTACGCCGGTGGCGTACACGGCAATCTTGTTCGTCTGCAGATAGCGAATCACTTCCCGCAGGGTCGCCTTGCTGCCGTACTCCTTGCCGTCGGAGATCACATAAATGATGCGGCGACGGTTCTTGGGCCGCGTCGAAAGTTCCTTCGCGGCAGCCAGAATCGCGTCGTTCAGGGTATGGATTTCCTTGGGAATGGTAATAAAGGTGCCGTTGCCTGCCGAGCGTCCGGGTTGCAGGTTCGGGTCAACGCAGTTGCCGTTCTGGCGGATGCTGCATCCGGCCAGTGGCCCATCGTTCACCGGGACCAGCATCTCTGAGCCGGTAGCCTTGGCCAGTGCCAGCACCGCCGGCAGGCGGTTGCTCTGTGCGCCGGTAAAGCCGGTCCACTCCTTGGCGCCGTTGTTGTAACTGAAGACTGAAACCTCGTCATAAGGTGTCAGCGCGCCCTGGATTGCGCCCAGCGAGTCGTTCACCTTGGCCATCACGTCGGCTGTTAGGCTCTGGTCAATTACAAAGGCGATCGAAAGCGGAAAAGGATCCACGGTAAACAGCCGCAACGGCTCTCGCTTGTCGTTCTCAAAGACCTTGAAATCGCGGAAGGTAAGTCCGGCAACCAGATTACCCTTCGCGTCCTTCACCGTTACGGGCAGCTCGACGAAGTTGACGTTCACAACAAACCGTGTCGTCGCGGATACGCCTTCGCCTGCCGTCGGCAACTCGGGCGGAACGGCCTGCAAATCGTCTTTGGCCTGGCCCACGGGGGGCTGGCTCGGAGGCGGCGTATAGCTGGGCGCAGCCTGCTGCTGCTCCGTACTGCCATTTGAAGAGGAGTTGGGAGAGGGCGTCACATCCCCTGCGCCCTTGCCGGGCGCAATCGCCCCGCCATCCGCACCTGAAAGCCGCTGCGGCGCCTGGGGCGACGGGGCATCGGGTACTGCGGACTGCTGATTTTGCGCCAAGACCACCGAACCGTGGTTCAGGCTCGAACTCAAGAGTGCTGCCAGCGCCAATGCTGAAAAACCGAGCTTCACAGGTATACCTTCCTCCGGGCCCCCTGCAAACTCCCTATAAAGGGGCATACAAGGGCGCTCCACGCCAGCCGACAGGCCAGAATGGTTGCACCTGTCAGAGTATCAGACGCGCCAGAAGATCGCTGGTTGCCCTGCCAATGCAGAAAGAGTTCGGGTATGCTCTCTTAGAGGTTAACGTTCCGTCTATATATCCAGCATGAGCATCCGATTGGGAGTTGCCGCATTTCTGCTTGGCCTGCCCCTGGCGGCGTGGGCTCAGTTGGCCCCCTCGCCAGACGCGCCCCCGGTAAGCACTGCCCCCGCCTACTCTCCCAACCAGGAGTCGGTCGCGACCCTCAAACTTGAGGTCAACCTCGTCGACGTATTCTTCACTGTCAAAGACAAGGGCGGAAACCTGGTCCCCCACCTCACCAGGGACGAGTGTAGCGTCCTGGAAGACAAGGTACCCCAGTCCCTGAAAAGTTTTGTTGCCGAAACCAACCAGCCCCTCACCCTCGGCATACTTCTGGACACATCAGGCAGCCAGCAGCGCGTGCTGCCGCTTGAGCAGGATACGGGCAGCCGGTTCCTGCAGCGCGTCTTGCGCTCTAAAGACGAGGCATTTCTGCTCTCCTTCGACGTCGATGTAGACCTGCTGCAGGACTTCACAAACAGCCCCCGGCTACTTACGCGCGCCATGAGCAACGCGGAGATCAACACCGCTGGTGGCAATGGCGCTGCAGGAATACCGGGTGCGGGCGGCGGAACCATCCCCATCCACGGCGATCCTAAAGGAACACTGCTCTACGACGCGGTCTACCTAGCGGCCAACGAAAAAATGAACCAGGAGACAGGCCGCAAGGCGATGATCATTCTCACCGATGGTGAGGACCAGGGCAGCCGCACCAAGATCAGCGAGGCGGTTGCAGCCGCACAAAAATCCAACGTCATCATCTACGTCATCCTGATCGCCGACCGTGAATTTTATGGCGGTTTCACCTTTGGCTACGGTGGCTTCTCTGCAGCCAAGCGCCTCTCGGACGAGACCGGCGGCCGCCTCATTGACGTGGGCAATAACGGCAAAAAGCTTGAAGCCGCTTTTCAGCAAATTGAGGACGAACTGCGTACCCAGTATGTGGCCAGTTACACGCCCAGCAATACCAAACTGGATGGGTCGTTTCGCCGCATCTCCGTGGAATGTCGCGGCGATGGGCTGAAGGTGCAAACCCGAAAAGGATACTTCGCACCTGCGCCGGGAAACTAGCCGGGGTATATCCCGGTGCGGGCAATCCTGACGCAAGAAACAAAATTAGGACAAAACTAACTACAGGGAGAGGGCAACTCCTCATTTCTGTAGCGTTTTTGGACACTCTATTACCTAAGTCCACTACTCGGTAATCTGGCGAAATTTATGGGTCTTCGCTAATATCGGCCAAGGTTGGAAATACTTGAGGCCAATTTTGAGAAATATTGCGGCCTTGGTTAATCCTCCATCGAGGGAATTCCGATGATCACCAACTGCGCTGCCAATGAAGGTTATGAAATCAGCCCCCGCTTCCGCAATACCGTGGAAGAGCGAATTGCTCGACTTGAGAGAGACGCCGAGTGCGATGAAGCCATGGTAGGCCGGCTCGTGGATGGGGATCACATTCGCAGGCAAATGCGTCTCGTGGCGGCACAGCGGGCTGAGGCATTGCGTATGCGCCTGTTTCTCGATCGCGCAAAGAACCGGTTCCCGCGCCCCATGATCGCGCTCTGAGCTAGGTCGCCTGTCGGATATCCTTCGCGCCAGCTGATTCAGCCCATCTAAACCCGCCCTCATCACAACCATGAGCGCGGTCTTACTAATCTTGGAGCACCGGGCGGGGGTTGAACCCGCGAATACAGGTTTTGCAGACCTGCGCGTTAGCCACTTCGCCACCGGTGCTTATTCGATGAGTTATCAGTTATCGGCAGTCATGAACGACATCGCCTATAACTGATAGCACCTCATTGCCGTATAACAACCAAAACTGAAAAACCCACCGCGCCTTCTGGCGGGTGGGTCAACTTGAGTCCAATTGCGTTAAGCAAATCAGCCCAGTGCACACACCCGCGCGGCGCAGCGCTGACAACGGCAGCACATACTGGTCGCGAAGATGGAATACTGAACCATCAAAATACCTCTGTCGGCGAGCGCAATTAAATGAACCACTCACCCACTGACTTTAGACTAGAGGCAGAGTAGAGGCGTGTCAAGCCATGCAGAAACTGGAATATTTTGTCGTGGACGTGTTTACCGATACGGTCCTCCAAGGAAATCCGCTGGCTGTCGTGATAAACACATGTGAACTAACAGTTGAGCAAATGCAAGCGATTGCTCGTGAGTTTCACCTGTCTGAGACCACGTTCATCGAGCGCAGGCCGTCCAGTGTTGAGCGGTCTGAGGGAGTGCGCGTAAGGATCTTCACAACCGAGGAAGAGCTGAACTTCGCCGGACATCCAACCCTGGGTACGGCCACTGTACTCAAGCAGCACGCGCCAGAGACACTCGATGGCGACACGCTAAGGCTCGCTCTCAATGTGGGCCCTGTGCCTGTGCGTTTCTCTGGCAAGGCGCTCTTTGCAGAAATGAAGCAGCCAGAACCTGAATTTGGCGCTGAGTTGGATAAGGCTGAAGTTGCGCGCCTCACCGGGCTTGCGCTTGACGACCTGTCGCCAACCCTGCCCCCGCAAGCAGTCTCCACGGGAACCGCGTTCGCCATCGTGCCCTTGGCCTCGTCCCATGCGCTTGAGCGGCTCAGAGTCAACCAGCAGCAGGCTACGTCGTGGCTGCGCGAGCGCGGAGCGCGTTGGTTCTATGTGCTTGGGCCAACCGGATGCCGCATAGGTAGCCCAGAACCGCAATGGCGCGCGCGAATGCAGTTCTATGGCGGTGAAGACCCAGCCACGGGTTCAGCGGCTGGATGCGCAATAAGCCACCTTGTCAAGTACGGTGCGGCGCCTTCTGGCGAAAAAATTCACCTTCGCCAGGGCGTGGAGATCAACCGCACCAGCGATCTTTTTCTTTCTGCGAAGACTATAGACACGAGAGTTACAGATGTACGAGTTGGAGGCAGCACTGTTTTTGTGGCAAAAGGACAGCTTTTCCTGTCGTGATGCACATGCTTTCAACAGAAATTCATCTGCGTAAGTAGTAGTGCGCATTAACCCTAGCTAATTTTCAACTGTTTCATTGAGATTTACACCTCGCTCTTCGCCTCTCTTTCCCCCTTCCAATCGCCCTCCAAGGCTCGTACTCTTGCGATTCATTGATGCAAGTTCGTTGAATGTTTTCGCTGGTTTTTCAAGCAGCAATTCAATACCAGTTTTTTTGGATCGTGAGTGAAGACAGGCCCGGCATGGATAGCAAGCTGGTTACTTTTCTCTGGGAGTCGCGCCCGCCCTGGGTTGCGAACTCAGGCAGGGTAGTCAGGTTCGATAAGTCCAGCTTCAGGGTTCAGGGTAGAAGAAGGCGGTCTCACTCACTATCACCAGCCTCGGAACTCCACTATGCAACCCGCCCTGAGAGCGGGGATGGATGGAGTATTGCCGGGCGAACGACAAAAGAGATCAGATTGAAGGAGCGGATCCCCACATTATGCGGCCAAAGAAAGTAATACTTTGCGTAGACGACAATGAACAGGAGCTTTCAGTTCTTAGTTTCATGCTGGCAACCAACGGGTACAGGGTGGTATCGGCGACCAACGGGCAGGAGGCAATCCGAATTTTTTCCGGAATGCCGGTTGACTTGGTGCTGGCAGACTTTTCAATGCCCCAGATGAATGGCGATCAACTGGTGGACCGGCTCAAGCGGATAGGTTCCCATGTGCCGATGATTCTTCTCGGAGACCCTCAAAAGATGGCTGGAGAGATTCATGCCGCGGATGCTCTCTTGGCAAAAAAGAACTGCTCTGCGCAGGAACTGCTCGAACGCATCAAAGTGATGAGCGCCCGCAAGCGCGGACCGCGCAAGGGCGCACAGCGCATGTCGTCCATAACCGAGTTGGCAGCAGCCTCGTAAGGCGTTCGGGGCGGGGGATCGACCGCTTCTCCCGCTCCCGGCTTGCAACTGCCATTGGCGGATCAACCCTGCAGTCAGTTCGGATTCCCCTAAGCTGAGGCGCTCGCGGCTTCCATAAGTTTCCCCGCTCCTTGCATTCTTCTCTTGACGATGAGGCAGCGCAATGGGCATACTCGCCATTTGTGCCTGGTCTGGCGTGGTTTGTTGCGGCCAGCGGGAGTTGGCATTTATGGACCTCATTCTGCTTCGTATTCTTTTTGTGGCCCTGTTGGCGGGGGTTTGCTATTTTCTCCATCCCTTCGGTATTCAAACAGGATGGCTGGCTGCGGTCGCGGGAGCTTCGGCTGCCGCCGCGGTAATCGTCTTTGAGTTGCGCGTACGTGCGCTCAGCCTCCGGCGTTTAATCGGCGCAGTGGCGGGCAGCGTCCTGGGCATATTTGGAGCCGCCCTGTTCTGCCTGGTGTTGCGCTCAGCGCCACTCGGCGGGGCCAACTCCGCCGTCCTGCAGATTTTTGTCCTGCTCTTCATGACTTATGTAGGACTGCTGGTGGGCGCCAGCAAGGGCGAACTGCTCAACCCTGCGGCGCTGGGCACTGTCTTCGCAAGTGACCGTCCCCTGCGGCGAAGCGCCAAGGTGCTCGATACAAGTGTCATCATTGACGGTCGAATCGCAGACATTGCCGAGGCGGGCTTCATTGACGGCACCATCGTGGTGCCGGAGTTCGTGCTCCGCGAACTGCAAACAGTCGCGGACTCAACCGATGGATCAAAGCGCCAGAGGGGGCGTCGTGGGCTCGACATGCTACAGAGAATGCAGTCCAACGCCGCCATTCAGGTACAAATTGTTCCAGATGACTTCCCATCGATTCGAGAGGTGGACCTCAAGCTGCTCGAACTGGCCAAGAAGTGGGAAGCCAAGGTCGTTACCAACGACTTCAATCTGAACAAGGTGGCACACCTGCACCACGTGGATGTACTCAATATCAACGACTTGGCCAACGCCCTTAAGCCTGTAGTGCTTCCCGGCGAGAAGATGCACGTACTCATTCTCAAAGAAGGCAAGGAGTATAACCAGGGTGTCGGCTATCTGGACGATGGCACCATGGTCGTCGTGGATCATGCCCGCAAACTCATCGGCAGGAGTGTGGACATCTCCGTTACCAGCGTGCTTCAGACAGCCAGCGGAAAGATGATATTTGGCAAGTTTGACGAGAACGGCAAGGGCGTAGAACAGGGCTGATTAGCAGGGAACGGCGTGTCCCGATGCAACCAGGTGTGGAAGTTTGTGGCTCGCCCGGCTTGCAACATCGCAGGGCAAATTGAAACTAGTCGTTTGCATTGGTCCATGCAGACGGCTTGAAGTAAAGTCGAATCAGAGGACCGGTAGGCGGCCGTGACGGTGCTTGACCGATCCCTGGCCTATCTCTGATTTCCCCTTTTCCACCGTAGTGACATCGCCGTATCGATGCGTCTCTTTTGCGTTGGTTTCAGCGTTGTTGATGGTGAACGTGTCGTCTGACAGCATCCCCAATGCGCCGGAGCATTCCTTGTTGTCGCTGAAGACGACGTGCAGGTAGGTTCCGGACTTGTATCGGGCCAGCTTCTTCTCAATCTTCTGCGCGTGCTTGTCTACATTTGGTTTGGACCGGGCTTGGCAGGTCGGCACAATGGCCGTCAATGCCAGCACAAGTGTGAATGCCACAATCAATTTGCTGCGGAAAGATAGCCTCATGTTGCCTCCCAAAGAAAGAATAGATTCTGACCTTCTGTCCAGAGGGCCATACTATAGCCCTTCCGGGTAAAGCCTTATCTCGACAGGATTGTTATACGCCGAACCAGTGATAGGTGGCCAACTCCCGTACGGTCGCTGCCACCCTCAGTGGTCGTAGCGGCGCTCGCCTGCTTCAAGCGGAACCTTGAGGCGGTTCTGTTCGGGAGGTAGAGGGCAGGTTGCATAGGTTGTGTAAGCGCAGGGCGGATTCTCCAGGCGGTTGAAGTCCAGCATGAGGCTGCCCGGCTGGTCAAGACCGTGGTCAGGGAGTGCCGTGTGCAAAAAGCGCCCTCCACCATAGGTGGTGGTGAGGCTGGTCTGGTCGCGGAGGATGAAAAACAATTCCCTTCCTGAGGGGTCTTCAAGCACTGGCTGCAAATGCTGGATCTCGCCGTTGAGCATGAACATGACCAGGCCGGGCGCGGGCAGTTTGAGCGTGGTGCCGAGGACAGTTGGAATCTCCTCCACTTGCGGGGGATTAAAGGGAATCCATCGCGCAGTGACAAGGTAGTGCGGATCGGGGCCATACCAGTTCAGCCCATGAAAAGCCGCGCGTGCGGGTGAGTCGGCATCCTTGATGCGCACCACATAGCGGTCTGCGCGCCTCAGCACCACGAGCGCGAGCCCATGCCACCCAATTGTCGAGGGCCTCAGGTTATCCACCACCAGCGGGCCTTCCCGCGCCGGTTTGCCGTCGATAGTCAGTTCCGCGGGAAAACCGCCTGATGGCGAAAGCAACTGGACAGTCTCGCCACTGACTGTGAGCAGCCCCACGTGCGCAGGAGCAGGCACGGCGAGCTTGATCTGGTTGTCGGCGGCAGAGCCAAGTGAATTAATGCCGGGCTTCAGCCACTCCAGCCCCGCCAGGGAGAGCCAACCGTCCGGTGCTGCCACTTCATGCTCGCGCAGCGTACGCCACGTGGCCAGGTCCTGCCGCCATGCGGCATCATCGAATGTGGCCGGGGGCGCACCCTGCGCCATGGCGGCGCGGGGCGCTGGCAGCGCCAGGGCAATCGCCAGAAAAGCCAGAGTCAACCTCGAAAAATCTACCAGACGGATCATTGCTTGAAACTCCAGTTTCAAATCGTCCATTCCATTGTCTACCGCGCATCTGCCGGCTGTCAGTCCCAGCGCCCTGCCGAATGCAGATTCGAACGTCGCCAAATTCAGAATGATAGACAGGCGGGCAGCATAGCAGACTACGCACCAGCCCTGCGCGGCGGGGCGACGGCTCAAGAACAGCGTTTGGGTCCAGATTGTCCGGCGCTATGGAACCGTAGTCACTTGTAACTCCTTAACCGGAGTTCCGTCGCTCCATTTACCCATGAAGCGTTGTTGGGGCGTATTCCCAAGCGCGTACTCGCGGTTGTGTCCATAGAACGCGGCGTCGGTGAGGGCGTCGAAGAGCTTCCAAGTCCCGTAGTAGTCGAGCACATCTATCCCATTGATTCTTGCGTTCGTAGGGTCGTCAGGATCATTTTTGGCCTTGAGCCTTCGCTTCTCCATCCTCTCCCCAAACCACTGCAGCAACGGCCCTCCAGCAGTTCTATCGCTGTACTCGTCATTGAAGGCAAGCGGCGCCAGATGGCTCGCAATCATCTGCGGATATCCGTGCTCGTCAGACACCATGAGAATGTAGTTCTTGTTGGCAGATAGAATGCTGCGGGACTCCTTGAAGATGCGTTTTGCGTCGGAGTCCTTTACAATCCGGTCGCGATCACCGGCAATGGCCAGCAGCAGTGTGTCCTTGTCGATCAGGCTCAGGTCGTCAAGCTGCACGGAGCCAGAATTTGCCGAGGTCTTGCCCGGCTCCACGCACATGAGAGCCCTCGGCTGCGGAATTCCAAGGTCCTTCCACTCCACCCCAAGGTTTGCCGTAATAAGCGCGCCCATCGAGTGACCGACCGCGGCAACCATATCGAGGCGTGGTCTTACGTGGCCCGGCTCGGTTTGCAATCGCTCAATCGCTGAGCGAATACCCTCGGCTGCGTTAGGGGTAAAGCTGGACATGGGAGAGCGGATGCTCTGCTGATAAACAGGGTAGATAACAATATTGCCGCGCCGCACGATGTGGTCGATCCATGCGCCGTAGTACTTCGGCTCCATGGCCAGCCAGCCGTGATTGAAGAGGATAACCGCAGCGCTCTGCGGCACAGGATCGGCGGGCTCAAATATCCAGTAGCGTGTGGGGCCGGTCCCGTACATCCTGGCCACAACCTGACCGTGCGCATGGTTCGCGCCTCCGGGACCGTTGGCGGGTTGAGGCGGCGGGCTGGGCTTGTCCTCTGTCTGTACCGCGCGGGTAGCAAGAACTCCGATTGTGATGGCAATAACCAGAAAACTGGTCAATCTGAGGAAGGCTTTTCGTGCTGGACGGAATCTTTTCATTTGCGGCCTAAGCGATCAGATGAAGGGTGAGAATCATGCGAATACTCTGCATGTGACTGTTACCATTCTCTTTTAGACGCCCCGGCTTGAAGATTATCCTCCATCTTCCACCGGATTTATTCCACCATTATGGCCCATGGGACGCTGCCTTGACAGGGCTCTTCAGCCCTCCCTAGAATTAAACAGGGGCACTTTATCCATTTTCGGCATAAATGCTGGAGTAATAACCATTTAGCCGGGCTGGTAGAGGTATCTCGGCGGTGAAAATTCCTAATTTTCTCCGCTGTGGAGCAAGATAGAGAGCAGGAAAGATGCCTGATGCGCGCCTCAGTCCGCGAGAGCGGCTGGTGCTTATCGCCATCATCGAGCTGTATATTGCCACAGGCGAGCCCGTGGCCTCGCAGGCTCTTGCCCGCTTTTTTGCCAATCGCGAAGGCCTGAGTTCCGCCACCCTGCGCAACGTAATGGCAGCCCTGGATA
>Ga0007854_10002673_pt1 | contig 10969 bp, 7 predicted proteins | sample CryBogCBH12Aug08_FD_60382 | JGI IMG/M metagenome (GOLD analysis project Ga0007854, IMG submission 60382) | Freshwater microbial communities from Crystal Bog, Wisconsin, USA - CBH12Aug08 | ecosystem: Environmental > Aquatic > Freshwater > Lake | place: Crystal Bog, Wisconsin, USA | collected... | reverse complement strand
GGCGGCGTTCCGCGTCGTCCTCTTCGCCCTGCCGTGGCTGGCCATCATGGGGGCCACCTGGCGGCCACGTTCGCCCAAGGTCGCCACGCTGTGGTGGTCGGCCGTGCTGGTCGTGCTGTTGCCGGTCTACCTGGTCGCCGACATGGGCCTCGACTTCGTCTACGCGGGCCGCGCCACCGACCTGAGCGCGATGCGGGCCTTCGAGCTCCACGCTCCGCTGGGCTCCACCTTGATCATCATCGGCAACTCGTCGGGCGACCCGATCAACCTGACGGGCCGGTTCAGCCAGGTCAACGAGATCTCCTACCCCGAAGTGCTGGGCTACAACAAGGCGGGCGCTCGCAGCCCCGCGGTGAGCTTCAGCCAGTTCATGGTTCGACTGCAGACCACGGTCCAGTCGGTGTCGCCGCTGGTGGTGGGGCCCAATCCCGCGTACTACGTCTTGTTCGCCCGTCAACCGGCCTCGTACATGGCGGCGTATGACTACGCCACCTTGCACCAGTACGGAGTCTTCCGTCAGCAGTTCGTGTCCTCGCCCCTGTGGGCGAAGGTGCTGACGACGCCGACGGCCGAACTCTTCAAACTGCGGGCCTGGCCCAAGTTCCACGCCTAGGCCTGGCGGCGCCAGGTCGCGACTCCAGCATCGAGAAGTAGCGAATCATCAGGGGATTCGTTTCCGGCGCAGAGTTGAGGGGCTTTTGACAACTCATTGTCGGGGACGTGGGATGGCCCTGCGACAGTGGAGCCATGACAACGAGCCACGGGAATCACGGACGCAGTGACCGACGTGAGTCGGGCGCCGGCGTGGCGGCCAGTCCTGTTCCTGAGAAAACACTTGGTTTGATGGGGAATATCCCCTATCTACAGGTTGACAATGACACCCCCCTGTGTCACGATTTTTCGCCGGTGTATCCATGAAAAGGGACGCGATGAAGACGGCAGCCGTCGAGCTACCCACAACCGAAGTGTCACCCGCGCAAGGTCACACCGATGGCGCCCGTCGGGCCTCCGTGTCGGTCATCATCCCGACGCTGAACGAGGCGGGCAACCTGCCCTTCGTGCTGGACACGGTTCCCGACTGGGTGGACGAGATCATCCTGGTGGACGGACGCTCCACCGACGACACCGAGCGCATCGCCCGCCTCCTGCGTCCCGGTGTCAAGGTGGTGCACGAGTTGACCAAGGGCAAGGGCGCGGCCCTGAAGGCGGGTCTCAAGGCCGCTTCGGGGGAGTACCTGATCGCCCTCGACGCCGACGGATCGATGGACGGGAGCCGCATCGGCGACTTCTGCGCCGCGATGGACCGCGGGGCCGACTACGTCAAGGGCAGCCGCTTCGCCCCCGGCGGGGGATCGGCCGACATCACGCGCATCCGTCGCTTCGGCGACTGGGGAATCTGCATGCTCATCCGCGTCCTCTTCGGGGCGAAGTTCAGCGATGACTCCTACGGCTATTTCGCGGTGCGCGCCTCGCGCGCCGACGACCTGAGGATCGACACCGACGGTTTCGAAGTCGAGACCTTGATCAACATTCGCGCTCACCGCGCCGGACTGGCCATCGCCGAGGTCCCGTGCTTCGAGGGCAACCGTATCCATGGCGCGAGCAATCTGAGCGCGGTCAAGGACGGAATTAGAATCGCTCGTCTGATCCTTCGGGAGAGAATTGGAGGCCATCGTGGGGCCTAACTTTGAAAAGGAAAACGGAACGGCCCTGTCGGCCCTGCGGGCCGTGTCGAACGTGGTCGTCGCCGGCCCCGTGTCGACGGTGACGATTCCGGGACTGATGACCGCCGAGGTCGTTGGCGCCCTGGCGGCCTACGCCAAGGTCACCAAGGTTGGCGTCAATCCCTCGAAGGACTACGACTCGGGTCTGCACCGCGCCCGCGCCCTGAGCGCCAATCACCAGGTGCAGCAGGTGGCGGGCAGCATCCGCCAGCCCTGGCTCAATCGGCAACGCCGTCAGGAGTTCCGTCAGTACTTCAAGGAGCGGGCCGAGTTGGCCGTGGCCCTCGCCTGGCCGGGCATCGACAGCTCGTGGATCGGCGAGTTCGTGCACGTGGCCAACCAGGCCGGCGCCCGCACGGTCGTCCTGGTCGTCACCCACCCCTCGTCCAGCCAGGGCGCGACGCAGCTGGCCCGTGAAGTGGTCGACGCCGACCTCGTGCTGGTGGGCGACATCATGGACGCCACGCTCCTCAGCGCCACGCTGGGTTCGATGCGTCCCGTCATCGAAGTCCACCGGGCCCTGTCCTTGACGGGCCGCAGCGCGTCCGAGGACCGCAAGCGCCTCACCACCTTCTTGCCCAAGGACGACGAGCAGGCCCTGCTCAGCGTCTTGACCGCCTTCGACGCGATTCCCAACGACTGGATCGGCAACTACGACTTGCGCCTCATCATGCGCTATTCGGGCCGTGACGTGCCAGATCGCGTGGCGGCGAGCTTCCACGCCAACCGGGTCGAGCTCATCAGCGACGACCTGTCATCGGCCGAGATGGCCCGTATCGCGGCCGATTCGTCGGCGGTGAGCGTGGCGGACCCCACCCTCGACTCGCGGGTCTACGCCACCGCCGTGGATTCCGGTGTGGCGACCGTCGTGCTCGCCGGCGGAATGGTGACCGACGTTGGCCGCGGCTACGTGGGCGGCCTCCTGGCGGACCTGGACCGTCCGACGTCGGTCTACGTGGCGCACAACCACGCGCTGCGCCTCTCGGAGCTCCGCTTCCCCAGCCCCGACGCCTGGTTCGAGTTGGCGGCCCGCCTCGCGACCGTCGTCGCCGAGGAGCCTCGTCGAGCCAACGAGTCGATCTCTCTCTAGGGACCGGCGTTCTCGCGGGGCGACCGCGTGGTACGCGGCCCCCGGGAGACGACGAGCCTAGATTTGGTTGATGACGATGTCGGTAATCATCTGCGCCTACACCATGGACCGGTGGGAGGCCCTCTCCGAGGCGGTGGCGTCGGTCTTTCGCCAGACCCGCCGCCCCGAGGAAGTGATCGTGGTCATCGATTACAACGAGGAACTCCTCGAGCGAGCCACCCGGGAGTTCCGCGGAGCCCGGGTGATCGCCAACGAGTTGACCAAGGGCCTGTCGGGCGCCCGTAACACGGGCGTGCGCGCCGCCACCGGCGACATCCTCGTCTTCTTGGACGACGACGCCTACGGCGAGGACGAGTGGCTGGAGAACCTGCTGGCCCCCTTCGACGACCCCTCGGTGGCCGGCTGCGGGGGCTGGATCGTCCCGCACTGGGAGAGCGGTGAACCCCGCTGGTTCCCGCGGACCTTCTGGTGGGTGATGGGGTGCAGTTACGACGGGCTTCCCCCGGACGGCTCGCGGATCCGCAACCCGATTGGCGCCAACATGGCCATCCGGCGCGAGGTCTTCGTGCGAGCCGGTGGGTTCAGCGCCGGCCTGGGGCGAATCGGCACGACGCCCCTGGGCTGCGAGGAGACCGAACTCTGCATCCGCTACGGCGAACGCGAGCCCGCCGACTCCTTCGTCCTGGTGCGTTCAGCCGTCGTCCACCACCGGGTTCCGGCGTCGCGCTGCACCTGGCGGTACTTCTTTCGCCGGTGCTGGTCCGAGGGACTCTCGAAGGCCGCCGTGGCCAGCCTGGTGGGACACGACGCGGGACTCTCCGCCGAACGGCGGCACGTGGCCGTCGCGATTCCGCGTGAAATGATGTCCAGTTGCCGAGAGCTCTGGCGTCAGCCGGGCGTCCTGGCCCAACGGCTCTTCGCCGTGGCCAGTGGGTCGCTGCTCGCCGCGGCCGGATTGTTGCGGGGCACTCTGGCGGTCAAGAAGAATCCGATCTCCTTGCAGAGCGCCTTCCTCGAAGGCGTGAGCGAGCCCGGGGAGGACCTGGCGCCGTGGCGCCCGGTCGCCATGGTTCAAGTCGACGTGGACGAGGCCGTGCGGGGGCGCTCCCTGCCCGCGGACGTCAACGACCGGGTGTGGGTGGAATTCCTGCGCGAGGGTCAAGTCGTCGGTCGCGAGGAGATGAGGGCGGCGCACGCGACACTGGGCGAGGCCGATATCGCCGCCGCGGTGGCGCGCCACCGCGACCAGGTCAGCACCTTCGTGTCGATGCCCGACGAACTCCTCCCCTCCATCTCCATCGTCGTCCCGACGATCTGCCGCTTCCCCGACGAGCTGCGTCGCTTCGCCGAGGGCCTGGCCACGCTCGACTACCCCGACTTCGAGGTCATCCTGGTCGACAATCGAGTGGCCCCGACCTACGAGATGCCCCGTTTCGACGGCTTCGAGAGGGTGCGCGTGGTGTCGGAGCGAATCCCCGGCATCTCCGCGGCCCGCAATCGCGGTGTGCGCGAGGCGCGCGGCGATGTGGTGGCCTTCACCGACGACGACGTGGTCGTCGACGCTCGCTGGCTGCGGGCCATCGGTGGGCGCATGGCGGCGAATCCCGAGATCAGCGTGGTCGGGGGTCTGGTCCTGCCGGCGGAACTGGCCACCGAGCCCCAGCTGTGGTTCGAGGAGTATTTCGGTGGATTCAGCCAGTCCTTCGATCTGAGGATCGCCCGATTGGACCACCATCCCGACGACTCGCTCTTCCCCTACGCCGCCGGTCGCTACGCCGCGGGCTGCAACATGGCCTATCGCAGGTCGGCGCTCGAGGAGCTCGGCGGATTCCTCGTCTCGCTGGGCACCGGCACCCCGGCCCGTGGTGGCGAGGATTTGGAGGCGGTGGTGAGCCTCGCCTCGCGTGGCGCGGTGATCGCCTTCGAGCCCGCCGCCCTCGTGCGTCACATCCACCGCGCCACCGAGGAGGACTTCCTCAAGCAGGCGCAGGGCTACGGCGCCGGTCTGACCGCGATGTTCACGTCGCTCGTGCTGCGCGATCCGGCCCACCTGGTGAAGATGTCGCGACGGGCCTGGGAGGCGTCTCGGAGCCTCGCGGGGCGCGGCGAGCGGTCTTTCTCCGCGACGGCGACCTATCCCGCGGCGACTCGGCGCATCGAGCGCCGTGGCATGCTCTACGGTCCGGTCGCCTACCTGAAGAGTCGAAGGATGTTCTCTCGACGACGAGAAGAATTGCGCGAGGCCTTCGGTGACCACGTACGGTACTAACTCACGTCCGATGCCGACGACGCGCGAGCACGGGCGAGTAGGGTCGATGCACCATGGGCGCTGAGATTTCTCCGGAGGGGACCCGACGAGGGCATTCGTCGCGGCGAAGCACCCTCCTCCTGGTCCTGGCCGCCGTCGTCGTGATGGGCGTGTTGAGCTATTCGGGCTGGTCGCACATGAGGAAGAACGTGGTGTCGAGCACGACGACCACGCTGCCGACCACCCTCTTCCCCGTCGGCAGTCCCGACGCCTCCGAGCCGTCGGGCTACGCCCCGCCGAGCGCCGATTCCTTGGCGGGTTTCACCCAGACCTACGTCAACGACTTCAGCGGGCATTCGGTGCCGGCGGGATGGTTCACCTTCCACGGGGTCCCGGGTGGCGACCCGGGCGGACAGTTCGGCCCGTCGCACGTGGTCGTCCAGGGCGGCGAGTTGCGGCTCATCGCCCAGCGTGACCCCCACTACAACAATCGCTGGGTGACCGGCGGGCTCTGCCACTGCGGGCTCACCCAGGTCTACGGGGCCTACTTCGTTCGCTCGCGGGCGACCGCGGTCGGCCCGAACGAGGTGGAGCTGCTGTGGCCCGCCAACAACCAGTGGCCCCCGGAGATCGACTTCAACGAGACGCCCGCCGCGCACCAGACCTCGGCCACCGTCCACTGGGGACTCGCCAACTACACCCAGCAATGGGTCAAGAACGGCGTCAACATGATGGACTGGAACACCTGGGGCGTGGTGTGGACCGCCAAGGAGATCGTCTACGTGGTGAACGGACACGTGTGGGGCGTCATCACCAACCCCAAGGCCATACCGCGCCTGCCCATGCGACTCGACCTCGAGCAGCGCACCGAGTGCACCATCCACGCCCAGTGCCCGAGGGTCCCCCAGGTGCAGATGCAGGTGGACTGGGTCGCGGAGTACCGGGCGAAGTAGCCGCCCGGTCCCTCGGACGGCTGGCATTAGCGGTGATCAACGCTGGTATTCGGCGACCCAGTCGATGAGCATGTCTGAAGGACCCGCGGGGCACTCGAAGGTCGAGGGGCACTGCGCGCGGGACTCGAAGTCCAGGGTCATCGGAATGGTGGGAACCTCTCCGCTGACCGCGAATTCGTGCCAGGGGTGACCGTCCACCACGTAGAGGAGGTAGGTCGGCGTCCAGATGACTCCCCAGGTGTGCCACTTGAGCATGTTGATCCGGATGCGCGTGGCCTCGAAGTGGTTGACGACGCCCCAGTGCGTGGTCGCCGAGGTGAGGATGGTGTAACCGAGGTTCTCGTTGAAATCGACCTCCGGGGGCCAGGACGCGTTGCGGTAGGGCCAGAGCAGTTCGACGGAGTTCACGGAGCCGGCGGTGATGCGCGAGCGGACGAAGAAGGCACCGTAGGTGAGGGGCTGACCGCACTGGCAGAGGCCGCCCGTCGTCCATTGATTGGCGAAGGCCCGATTCTGATAGGTCTTGATTCTCAGCAGGCCCTGGGCGAAGACGACGTGGCGGGGACTGAAACTGGTCGTCGTAATCCCACCCGGGTGACCCGAGTAGAGGTACCAGCCCGCGGGCACGCCCGGAGAGTTGAAGTCGTTCACGTAGCTGAGGTGGTAGCCGCTCAGGGCGGCGGGACCCGGTGGGGCCATACCCGAGGGCTCGTGGGAGTTCGGGGTACCCCGGGGGATCATCATCGCCCCCTGGGCGTGCGGGGCCGCGAGCAGGACCGCGATGGCGATCAGCAAAGTGGCGAGCACGACGCGCGCCGTGGCGCGTGCCGTCGCGGTCGCAAGCGCTCGGGACATAGCACGAGAGTCTACCGGGGCATCGCGACGGGCCTCCGGGCGGCTGCGGAGCTAAGAAAGCGTCTCGCCCACGGTGGCGTCGGGACGGGGCAGGGCTCGAATCCGGCGCACGACGATGGGCAAGAAGACGAGGAACTCGGCCGCCGCGGTCGCCACGCTGGCGTAGCCCACGGCGTTGATGCCGCGCGAGCCGATGAAGGTCAGCACGATGCTGAGGAAGACCACCATGACGACCCCCTCGCGAACCATCAGGTACCAGAGTCGCCCGTCGATCCACGCGAAGGCGGCGTAGAGCGCGGCGATGGCCGTGCCCGGCAGGGCCAGTAACAGGAGTCGCAGCAAGGTCGTGCCCTGGTCGGCGTAGGCGGGTCCGAAGAGCCGCAAGATGGAGTGGGCCAAGGGGACGCCAAAGGCGATGCTGGCGATGATCACCGCCGCCTCGGCGCTCACCGCCTGGCGCACGTGGCGGCGCAGGGCGAGCGGGTCGTGACCGGCCTCGACGACGAGGAGCCGCGTGATGCTCCAGAGGAAGAGCGCGGGCGCGGCGGCCACCTGGGCGACGAGGAAGTAGTGCGAGTTCGCCACGGCCCCCAGCCGGGCGATGACGATGAGCGTCGCGACCGAGGTCGTCACCATCGTCAAGATCGAGGTCACGTATTGAGGGATCGACAACGACAGCATCCGGCGAAAGCTCGGCAGGGCCTCGGTCGACGTCTGGGTCCTCATCTGCTCGGGCAGTCGACGAGCGAAGATGTACCAGTTGACGACCAGGACGGTCGCGATGAGCGGCAGGGTCCAGGAGAACACGATGCCCTGGCCGAGCGCCAGGGCGGCGAGGGGAAAGAGGAGGAGGAACTTCGCCAAGCCGAAGAGGTTGTTCTCGACGGCGACCCATCTCGACACGCGCAGGGAGATCAAGACGGCGTCTTCCAGGGCGAAGATCGTGTACACGATGGTGGTGGCGACGAAGAGGAGGGTCCAGCGAAGTGACGGCTCGAAGAAGCGGTGGGTGAAGCCCAACGCGCTGTACGCGAGTGACAGCACGAGGGCCAGTGAGCTGCAGATGATGTAGCCGTTCAGGGTGAAGCGTCGCGACTGGCTTCCGCCGCGCGGGAGGTAGCGCTGGAAGATGGATCCGTAGCTCAGTTGGGCGAAGCTCGAGAGCAGGGTCACCGCGGCGATCTCGCCGGCGGCACGCCCGACCGACGACTCCGTGGTGCGGTGCGCGGCGAGGTCCCAGTAGATCAGCCCCAGGATCCCCGAGCCGGCCATCGAGACGAGCAGGGCGAAGGCGTTGGTGAAGATCCGGTAGTGCGACAACCGATCCGACCACCTGTGGAGTGTTGACCTCATCTGTCCCTTGCGCCCGTTGGTATCGACAACGCTAACTGACCCCGCTCGTGCGTCGGCCAGAAATTGGCGCTCCGCGTCTCGCGAGGGGCAACGATTAGTTTGTTCTTATCGTGGATCACCGAAAATTCTTAGACGAACAAGCGGCTCAGATGCGGCCGGCCACCCTGGTGGTGGTCGATCTGGAGGGCCCACCGCCGCCGCTGGAATTCGACGGGGTCCACTTGGACGCCTGGGTAGTCGCGCGGCGAGACGTTCACCCGCGAGCCCTGTGGGTCGTCGATCTGACCAAGGGGCCCGACGAGGCGCGCGAGGAGATCCTGGCGCGTCGCGAGGAGTGTCACCAGGCCATCGGCGAGCCTCGGTCGACGGTCCTCGACGCGGAGTTGCCGGCCATTTCGGTCATCGTGCCGACCGTGGCCCAACGACTCGAAGAGCTCGACGACTGCCTCTCGGGCATCGCCGCCCAGGAGTACCCCCGCTTCGAGATCCTGCTGGTGGACAACCGACGCAGCGTTCCCAGCCCCGATCCGCTCGCCGACATCTCCCTGCGGTGGCCGCAGGTCACCCTCGTCCGCCAGCCGGTCCCGGGAATCTCCGCCGCGCGCAATCAGGGTCTACGCCGCGCCTCCCACGAGGTGGTGGCGTTCACGGATGACGACGTCACGGTGGGTCCGGACTGGTTGCGCCGGATCGGCGAGGCCTTCGTCCGCGACCCCGCACTCGACGCGGTGACCGGGTTGATCCTGCCCGCGGAGCTCGAGACCCCCGCGCAGCTCTGGTTCGAGGCGTACTACGGGGGCTTCGCGGGCGAGCGCGGCTTCGAGGCGCTCACCTTGAGCGTGCCGGGTCGACGCTCGGCGCGGATCACGGTGACCGACGACGCCGGTCGCGAGGTGCGACACACCGCCCTCTACGGGGCGGGCGCCTACGGGGCGGGTGCCAACATGGCCTATCGGCGCCGTTCGCTGGCCGCGCTCGGCGACTTCGACGAGGCGCTGGGCACCGGAACGCCGTCGCGCGGCGGCGAGGACCTGGCGGTCATCATGAGCATCCTGTGGAGCGGGGGGAGGTGTCGATACGAACCCTACGCCTACGTCTTCCATCGACACCGCCGCGAGATCGACGAGTTGCTGCATCAGCTCGACGGCTACGGGGTCGGTTTCACCGCGGCCATGCTGTCGCTGATCATGCGCGACCCCTTCCACCTGTGGGGATTCGCCAAGAACGCGCCGCTGGTCCTGCGCCAAGGACTGCGCGCATTGACGCGCGTGCTGCGGCGTCGACCCGACGACGAGGTCCAGCAACGCCCCATCCCCTCGGAGTTCTCACGGCGCGAATATCGGGGCTACTTCAAGGGACCCGCGGCCTACCGGGCCAGTCGCCGCCTCCATCGTCCGACGGGAGCCGTCGGCGCGCCGTGAGCGTGCCGTCAAGCGGCGCCCCGGCGGCGCGAAGCGGCGATGGGACCCTTTCAACTCGAGAGGCGCCAATAGAATTGGTTCACTCAGCAGCACTCGAACGTCTAGGGGAATGGTCGTGGTCCAGGCGGTGAACGAACGGTCGAGGAGCGTGCTCGACGCCATCGAGGCCACCGTCTCGCGGTACCCCTCTGAGTACGCCCTCGTCGGTCCACGGGGCACTCTGACCTACGCGCAATTGTGGGAGCGCGCCGTCTCGCTCGCTCGCCGCCTGCGCGCTCGCGGCGTGGACCGGGGGGAATACGTCGGCGTCCTGGCCGAACAGGGCGCCGCGCACCTGATCTCCCTCGTGGGCGTCATGGCCGCGGGCGGGGCGTACATGCCGATGGACCCGAGCTACCCGACCTCGCGTCACGAGCAGATGGTCGCCGACGCCGACGTCAGGTTCATCGTCGCCGCCGAGGAGTTCCAGGGGGCGGCGGGCCAGCTAGGCGTGGAGGTCGTGGACCCCGTCGTCGGTGACGACGATGTTGCCGTCGCCTTGCCGTCGCTCGAGTCGAGCGACGTGGCCTACCTGATCTTCACCTCGGGCTCCACCGGTCGCCCCAAGGGCGTCGTCGTCGAGCACGGCGCCATCTTGCCCCTGCTCGAGTGGATGAGCCGGACCTGCGCCGGTGAGACCGGTTATCGGGTGATGGCGACGTCGCCGCTCAGCTTCGACGCGTCGCTGCCGAACTTCTACCTGCCCCTGATGACCGGGGGGACGGTCGTCGCCCTCGAGCGGACCGCCACCACCGATCCCTACCTTCTCGCGCGGGCCATCGAGGAGTATCACCCCTTCGCGCTGCAGGCGCCCAGCACCATCTTGCGCATGCTCTGCGAGACGCGCTGGGCGGGTGATCCCAACGTGGAGATCTGGACCGGCGGCGAGCGCCAGCCCCCGGCGACGCTCGAGTACCTCGTGCCGAGAGTGCGCCGATTCTGCAACTTCTACGGACCGACGGAGGCCGCGGTCGAGGTGTCGATGTCGGAGCTGCGCGCCGACGACGTGGAGTCGCCGATCGGTTACGCCCTGCCCTTCGCCTCGCTCCTCGTGCTCGACGAGCAGCGTCACCAGGTGCCCCGGGGCGACGTCGGGGAGCTCTACATCGCGGGGCCCAGCTTGGCGCGGGGCTACCTGAAGGACGAGACGCGCACGCAGGAGCGATTCGTGTGGATCGACGACGCCACCGGGCCCGTTCGGGCGTATCGGACGGGCGACTTGGTGCGTTACCGCGAGGACGGACAGTTGCTCATCCTGGGGCGAACCGATGACCAGATCAAATTGC
>Ga0007854_10002671_pt1 | contig 10971 bp, 10 predicted proteins | sample CryBogCBH12Aug08_FD_60382 | JGI IMG/M metagenome (GOLD analysis project Ga0007854, IMG submission 60382) | Freshwater microbial communities from Crystal Bog, Wisconsin, USA - CBH12Aug08 | ecosystem: Environmental > Aquatic > Freshwater > Lake | place: Crystal Bog, Wisconsin, USA | collected... | reverse complement strand
CTTGCGGCTCAATATGAACATCACTAGCTCTAGCCTCAATCGCATCAAGAATGATCTTATTCACCAACTTGATAATAGAAGCATCTTCATTTTGCATCTGCGCGAAATCAACAACCTCATCATAGGATCCTTCATGCGTAGAATCCAACGGCTGATCACCCACTGCATTCTTTAAAATTGACTGCACATTATCTGTCGGTAGGTAATATTTATTCACGTATTGTGCAATTTGACTTTTTTTACATAAAAGCGGCTTGATATCTAAACCTGTCATAAATTGCAGTTCTTCCACAGCCAATGTATTGGATGGATCGCTCATCGCTATAACAAGATTATTATTTTGCTTCATAACGGGAAAAATCCCATAATGCAGCACTTGTTTCAAAGGCAGAAGTTTTATAACCTCCTCATCAATAATCACATCATCCAAATTGACCCTACCGCGGGGAAAAACCTCTCTGGCCACGGTAAAATAATCTTCTTCTTTTAGAAATCCCATATCAATCATTAAATCCTGAATCGGCTTCTGCGTACTTTGGCGCTTAGCCTTCGCAGCAGTTATCTGATCAGATGTTATAAAATTATTCTTAAGTAAAGCAGTCATAATCACGGACATATGAATTCTCTCCTAATTACAAAATTTAAGATTCTTATTTATGGTTATTCTAGAAATAACAACATTAAGGAAAGATTAAAAGAAGATTAATTGCGGATATGCTGCTGACTCGAACTTCTGATGTCACAAAAGAATAAGCTCATTCATCAATCCATCAAGATCAAGAGGCTTTGTATGCATCACCAATTCGCCCTTATCTGTTTGCGGCCACTGTTCCTGCGGACGGTCAACGTAGATTTCAATGCCATTGCTGTCAGGATCTCTTAGATAAATAGCTTCGCTAACCCCGTGGTCTGAAGCGCCTTCAATAGGCCAATGGTAATCTGTCAAACGTTTCAACGCTTTGGCTAATTCTTTACGATTCGGCATCAATATAGCAAAATGATATAAACCCGTGTTTTCTGGCAACGGCGCTATTCCGCCCTGACTTTCCCATGTATTAAGACCAATATGGTGATGATACCCGCCCGCTGAAAGAAATGCCGCACTATTGCCCATGCGCATGGTCACTTCAAACCCCAAAACTTCCGTATAGAATTGAATTGAACGATTAAGATCAGACACTTTTAAATGAACATGGCCTATTCTTGTCCGCGGATGGATAGGTTCATTGTTATTAGACTTTATATTGTTCATCGTTCACCTGGACCGAATTCGCCGAACCAATAGGCTGCCGTTACTCCGCCATCCATAAGAAAATCGCTGCCGGTGATAAATGTGCCGTCAGAACCCATAAGGAGAGCACCGACAGCTCTTATAACAACGATAACATTTGTTAAATTTCCGTGTTTACATTTTTCCACTACATTCTCCCTAACGCCCGTTCACACATCCAACAATTTGGCGATCAACTTTTGCAAAGGTTCTATCTGCATATTCTTCTTTGAACTGATCCAAAAAATATCTGCCGCATTACCCACCAGTTGGCCGATAATTTCCTTCTTTCTCACATCAAGCTTAGAAGGCCCGATCTTATCAATCTTATTAACGACGATAGTAACGGGATACGCCTTATGCATAAGCCAATTAATCATTGAAAAATCTAACTTGGTCGGTCCTGCGACGGCATCAAGAATAACAAATACCATGCAGAGATTTTTCCTGCCCGTCAGATATTCTTCTATCATCGGTCCAAATTCTGCGTTGCCGGATTTTAAACCGACCGCATATCCATAACCAGGAAGATCAACAATCCAACGGTATGGTTTGACCTCATACACATTAATAGTCCTAGTCTTTCCGGGAACCTGTGACACACGCGCCATATTCTTTTTTTGACATAACGCATTAATGAGAGTACTTTTACCGGCGTTAGACCTCCCTACAAAGGTCACTTCAGCATCACTCTCGGTGAGCTTATGCGTATCCGTTTCAGTCATTAAATGTTTGGTTTCGCGTAACATCTTAGTTAAATTGTCCTCACATATTGTTCCGCATCTGCCTCAAAGCTCTTTTTGCATCGATAACAACACAGTTTATATTGTTTCCCTTTATGTGTAACAACAATCTTAGAATTGGCACTCAACCCACATACCACGCATCTTTCATTCTCCATACTCGCCTCCTGTTAATTTTAATTCTAACACTTTCCGCCTCGTCAGAGTATAAACAAAAAATCCCTGCAACCCTGCCTGCCGGCAGGCAGGTCATTAAGCTACAAGGATTTTAAAAAATAGGGTGGCTGGGAGGATGAAATTAGAACTTGTTTAATGGGCTTTTGTTAGCGTTTCGAAAATGCTCGTATAGTTTCATTTCATACTTTACGCGCTCATTAAATATCTTTAATGCTGACTCCGGAATATCCCCGACAGACAACTTTTCTGACGCCTTACTTTCGTTGCGATTATTCTTGAAATCACTCTTAGATTGCCATCGAAACCGCTTATTTAATACTTCCAGGAAATCCTGCATATTATCAAAGAAACCTATCGTGAATGTTGATAAGATTTTAACTGTTTCTTCGTACTGCATATCAGTTATGGGCACATCGTCTGAAAGCCCCGTTAATACTCTTATTACCCAACTATCGGCCATGTGCTTAGAATTGATATACTCAACAAATGACATCCCTGTATAACAACCATATGTAGGCTCCCAAACTCCGACATCTCTAAGATAATAAAACATCGAGCGGTGCCAATCAAAAGACTTCCTTAAAACAGTAAAATAATGCGGCTTACCTGCCGACATTTGACAAAGATCTTCTACGAGAGAAAACTTCTGCTTGAAATCCCCAACAATAGGGTTGATCACAAAGCCCCTCAACTTTAGCCAATCTTTTCTCAAATATTCCTTCAAATGATCGACTGATACCGCACTTTCGAAAGCTGGTAAAGACATCTTACTGAGGTCCAATGATGCCAAGCAGCTTATTTCTCCGGGGAATTGAAGCGGATTGTCAAAACTTAAATCAAATCTGCAAAATTTACTATATTTTACGGACTTTCTCTCTTTTAATAAAACTTTGATCTCTTCCCTATGCTGTCCGAGCAATCCCGAGCACAGAACGTTCTCATAAATATAAGTGCCCGCACATCTTGGAATGTGAAAAAAAACCGGAACTTCTGCCTCTACTTGCTCACTCATAGGAACATCTTAAAAGTTTAAACGAATAATAATGTCATTCTAACGCAAATTTACAACTGCCTATAGATCTCTTCGATTGAATTTCTGCTTAATGCATTAAAGTATTCCTTTTGTGGTTCACTTAACCGATTAATTCTTACTTGTGCTTCTTCACTTCTAAGAGTTTCTAGGAAGACTTTAGATTCACCCCAAGACCATAATTGAACACACTCATACTCTCCAGCTTCAAATTGATGAATAAACTCATAACCGGATGGATCATAAAAATCGCAAAAAGCGCCAATTGCGTTATATATGGATACTCTCTCTTTAGGCAAATCCGGGCCAAATTTGCCTAATTTAGCATCCGTATCTACCAGTTCTTCAATGGTTCGGGAATGTTTCTCAATACAAAATCTTCTGAACTTCTGAAGTGTTGTGATGGAATACAAAAACGGCTGCCTTCTCATGTATTCTCTTTTTACTTCCTGCCCCATAATTTCTGAGGTGGTTTTTTGCCAATGAACTAAAAAGGGCTCCTCATTAATTAAAGTCTCATAATCACGATAAATGATGAGAGGTTTGCCCGTTCTTTTTGAACAAAAACTCTTCGGAGAAAAATTCCGGGTAAATATAGTATCCGTATCCGTAAAAAGAATGTGCGTTACATCACGCTCATCCGCATCTAAAAAAGTGTCCGCCATAGCCTTGGTAACTTTCTGCCCACGATAATCATTAAGATATTCAGGGCAAGTCTTGAAATCATACCCGAATTTCTCAACAATTGGCCTAATGACTGATTCACTGGATTTTGGGCATACCACACGAACCTGACCGAAACCCCTGGCATTATCCCGTATTGATTTTAAACAATACGGAAGAAAATGAGCGTCTCCTTTATATGTTCTTAAGAATATGCCTACTTTATTCATAGTATGCCTTGACTCCATCCCCGCACCATCAGCTTGAAGCCTGTTTAGGATGATGAAACATGTTATGATCCGCACAAAACTTCGCTATTTTCTCAGCAATTACGTTGCAAAAATCTCCTGTATAGTGAATGGTGTCAACGTAAAGATTTCTTTTAATATCCTGCTGTATAGCGGCCAGATTGAGAAAATCATTGGTCGCGACGTTTTCACTAAGATGCTGATTCATAAGTTCATTCAAGACGTCCCCCGAGTTGCCCTCTAAGGCAAAAGCAAACAAATCATATGCCTTATAGTTGTAAAGATACCTAGGCACAGGCTGCCAAACAAACACAACAGGTACGCTAAAAGCCGTGGAGATTGCCCGAATGATCCTTTGATTTGCAAAATAATTCGAAAGTCTTCGTTCATCTGGCGGATACTTTGGAGCCATATTGCTTAAAACGTTAACTTTGGCTTGCGGGAAAAGCCCCTTTTGCCTTCCCAACCAGGACTTGAGTGGCGTGTTCCAGGACCATTCACCTTGCAAGTTTGTTTGCTTCATCAATTGCTCGAGCGTTGATGTGAACCTCGGGCGCTCATTAAACTGTTCGTTGGCCCCGTCAATAAAAACCGCCAGATCAGGCAGGTATCCTGCCACCACAAGTTTCTCAAATAAAGCGCGCTCCTGACTGGAAGCAAAATAGCCCCGGCCAAAATTATACACTCGGAATGGGCGCACTTGTTGGGGAGCCTCCTTCTGAAGTTTCTCTAAAAAACGCGCCAGACATGATGGGATCGTTTGCCCATCCGGGACTCCGTAGCCAAAGGTCGTCGACCCGCCAAAGACAAATACATTGAAAAATTGACCTGAAGGCGGCCAATTCCCTCCTAAATACGATTGACGATAACCATCATCAGAAACGTTAACGTAACGCCCCTTGCGGGGTCTCTCCTTAAACTGGCAGAACGAGTCGTATACAAAGTTATTTTCCCGCAACCAGGCCTCCCTTAGCATCAAATCCACATCTTGACGTTTCCACTGCGGATAAGCCTTGTAAACGATGGGGCCATATTTTTCGACAATAGGGTTTGTTAAAGCTCCTAAAGAGGACGACCGCTGCACCATAACGCTCAGCAGCAGAAATAAAAGCAAAGCAGTGAACGCTGTCGCCGCCACCAGGACATATTGGCTGCAAATAAACCGCGCAATACGTGCTATTTTTGAACCGTTGGAAGTCATCATTGCCATCTATTTTTATAAAATTCCTCACATGCCAAATCTTTAGATTCTATCTAACGCAACAATCACCGTGCTAAAAGAAAACTTCAAGATGACTTCAGCGTTAACCTAACATGTATCAGAAAGATACAATATTTCCTTACTTTTCACAAAAGTTTGTCCTAAGGGCTGTTTTTCAATAGTATTAAATAAACTAATCCCCCTGTCCTTCGATAAAGCAGAGCTATTGTAAATTTCATCTTCAGCCATCAAATTTAAGGAATGCGATAGATCATAATTAACAGCATCAAAATGTTCTGATGCGTTTTCTTTCCAAATCATTTTTCTTTCCACTATTTTTCTGCCTTTTACTTTTGCAAAATCCAATCTTCCAAATAAGTTGTAAACGTCTAATTTATTCTTTTCTATTTTAATATCTAAAGCCGGCTTTTTAACTGCTCTACAAACAAACGCTATTCTCATATCAGGTTTTCCGAGATAGACAAGATCAATGGGTTTTAAACAAAATATCCTGCATAAATGTTCCAATAGCACTATTGTTATATGATTAATTGAACCCGGCGTTTTAAGAAAACCAATGTGATTATCCCTTGATAAGAAACTTGTTGTTTCAATCAACATCAATCCGCCAGGCCTTAAAAAACTTCTGGCAATGGCTAATTCAATGATAGGATTTATAAGATGGTAAAAAATACCGCAAAATAAAACAACATCAAATAAATCTTCATGGGGCGTCTCAATCCTTAAGTCATACAGCGACTTGTCATATAAGTATTTAAAATTAGTTCCGTAAGCTTCTTGCACAAGGTTGACAGTCCCATAATAATCTGCCATAGATTCTTGCGTTACAACGCTCCCGCCTCTTTTAGCCATTAAAACAGGCAGAAGAGCGTTCATTGTTCCAAAATCCAGACATTTTGTCCCCTCTTTAATGTCAATATTCTTCAGCAAATGCCTAATCGAGCTAACTGGATAAACTTTATCTTCTGCACTAAAAAAAGACTTGGTAAAGACCCCCGGCCGCAACTCTATTGACGAATACCAAATGAAGTTTCTTATTTCTTCATCCGTGTAATCTGATAATTTCCGCGGGTCATTAAATATATATGAGTGCTTAAGAACCCCCATGTATTCCCCTTTACTTTCTCAACAGCAATTAAACTTTGACCAACATTCCTTAAGATAACACGAGATTTCGTTGCTGGCAGCCTGCTTGTCTCTGCCAATCGTAATTGTAAAAGTCTTAGACAGAATTCAAGACAGCTTCGCCGTTGAGGAGTCAGGCCAGCTAATTGAATTTTTTTCTATCAAAATCCCCTTTAAAAAACAAAAAAACTCTTCGTTGTAAAAAGAAAATGCCTCCGGATCTTTAGAGTGATCAAGATTGTTATTTTTTATAACTTTTTGCAGCAGACTCTTGTCAATATTCTCATCTGGTTTGACAAAGCGGATTATTTTTTCCAACCCTAAAGATGGGTTAAGGAGAAAATCGTCCTGCCAAACAACCAGCGTATTCTGATTTTTATGACTTAATACCCATTTCTTGACAAATTGATTCCAAAGCATAGCTTTATCCAACGCGAAGTTTTCCCAACTCTCTTGAGAATATTCTTCCAAAATGTCAGCACCCTTTCTTTTCTCTGCCAATTGGCCCTCAAACCAAGCGATAATCGCCTGCAACGGATCGCCAATCTGAATAAGATACTTATCGTTACTATTGTTTTTCAAAGTGAAATCAATGTCACTTTGCTTCTGGATCACCACTCTGGAGTCCGTGCACGGGCTTTGTTGGCAATGCTTATAATAATCGCAATAGCCAAAATCATTCACAATCAACAACCCATCCCTTTCAACACGATCGGCTTTCTTGCCAGCCTGCATAGCAATGTAATCAAACAGGCATTTTATTTGAGCACCGCTACCGCTGTAGGGAAAGCTAACACCTTGAATTCTTGCATAAATCGAAGCTGACTTGGAAAAAGTTTCGACTTGTTGAGGGGTTTTCAATTTAGCCGCTATCTCTTTAATAGTCCCTCTGAACATTGGATGAGGTGTAACATGGTACCTTTTTTCCAAGTACTGATGCGCCGTATCATCTTTGACTCCATGCAAGATCGCGAATTGTTTATCAGGAAGCCAATACAGTTCAGACGACTTGTGCCTGAAATCGATCAAACTGTTGATAAACTTGTACGCTAGCCCTTTATTAATCAAAATCTGCAGAACCTGCAAATCCCACGAGGCCTTCAATTGAAAATTCTCCGGAGAAACTTTCCGGAAAAAATCCTTGGCGTAGCACGCTCCTCCATTGATATGACGGGGCCACCGGCTAATGGGAGAAAAACATAAAAATCCCATCATGACGAGCTCAGCTGACCACTCCGCATTGAATGCTTTCAGCCAATCCTCCCGCAACGGAACCATATCCGCTTCCATCCACAAAGCAAAACCGCCGTCCAAAGGATAGTTTTGATCAATAAACTGCATGGTATCCAAAAACATCCCGCTCGGCCCTTCAATATTGAACCCAGTCTCGGGATTGACAATACCTTTCCCCTCCATGGAACATTGAATGCTTGTTGTCGGCGCCAATTTAGAGCATATTTCATATAATGCCTGGCTTTTGGGACAGTCATATCTGGCCGAGAGCAGGAACTCCACCCTATCCAACCCACCCCAATGAGACAGAATATTGACCAGTTTACCGAACAAGGCCACCTCTTCCTGACAATAGTAAGGCAGTATGATAATGATCTTGGGGAGCGAAACCTTTGAGCGAATGTACTCCAACATGGCCGTTTTATTGGATACTCCCTCGGTCCAATTAGCATGATGCATGATCACTTTTTTGGGCAATCTCAACTTAACTCCAGGTTCCCAAGGCGTTATCCCATTAGACTTACAGAGAGAAAAACTCGCGTTATAAAAACTCTCCGGAAGAAACCCCCAGTTGACTTTATCTGCGTTATCACGCAGGAAGATGTTCATCGCCCGCTGGTCATAATCATTACAATCCTGATTTTTCAAACACAGCTCCTTAACGGAACGCCACAGGTTAAGCGTCCGTTGATTGGCCCGTATAATAAAAAAGCCGATGCATGCCGGACCGTTGTGCCCTATGGAAGGATCAAAAGGTTTTTTGTTAAAATCTCTCTGAAAAACAATATCTTTATCTGCAAGATTATCCAGAATATCACTTCTTTTCATATCAAAAAACTGCACATCAGCATCTGAATAAACAAAAATTCCACCAAAATTATCTGTTATCGCTTTTTCAATCTGTAATATTTTCTTAAAAACCGTAGGCATCCAACCAGGAGAATTATAAGTTCCCGACGGACATTCCTGCCCATGCTCCTCGATCACTAGATCAAAAAACTCCGGCAATGACGGCAAAAAGAATTTTTCCATCATAGGTCGATGGCTGGGCGTGCAAAGCGCATAGATCTTAATCTTATCCGGCCTTTTCAGCAAAGATTGGGGATCGAGAAAGAATCTGAGGTCAACTCTTTTCCTTTGAGAATAGCGCCGGCCGAAATAATAGGCCATCAGTCTTTCTAACACACTGGCAATTCCACCTCTAAAATAAAACCCATGTTTCCCCAAAAGATACACTATTACGCCAAGAAGCCATTTCTGAAATTCTAAAAACACCTCGCGCCGCACAATCACGGTCCCTTTAAGTGGGCCGATCCATTCGCTGCCATACGCGCTGAGACTATACCTTGGATCTTCATCAATCTCAGCTATAATCGAATCTTCAAGATTCCCATTTTTAAGACTAAAAGAATTAAACTCAACACCATAAAGCTTATTCTCATCAAACATGCTCTCCTTGAAGTATTGAAACCGTATTTCCGGCAGAAAGACAGAATGGCAACCCGTTGCATGGGCATGTTTTTGGGAGAATTTCAACGGAATCGAATCATCAAACAGACCAACCATGTCGCTAGTTGGATTAAGACTCAGAATTCCCAAATACTTGGAGTAACCCGCCCGTATTTGGTCATCAGAAAGACCTTTGACCCGCAACGTCTGGGGTATGGATAAATCGTTGACGTTGACAGTAACAAAATTTTCTGACAACGGACCTTGACATGCCTTATCAAGCAGTTCTTTGTCATGATAAAAAATATAATGCGTCACATGCTTTGATAAATTCACAATCGCCTCCTTAGAAAAATACCCCATCATTTTAAAAACTTGCCGCTAGAATTCAAATGAAGACTTAGTCCAAAATTGGGCTTATCCCTTAAGACATTGCCTGCAAGCATAAGATGCTACAGACATTAAGTATATTATCTTATTCTTTAGCCGATATCTTTGGGGACAACAAAGATCAATCAGCTTAAATCCTTTACAAATCTGTTTAGGTGAATTGATAGAAAACGGGATTTGAATCGCATAAAAAATACCCTTAAGTCCTCTGTGCAAATTCTTGTACTCCGGTGTCGTCTCGAAAGAGGTCATCACAATAGCTGTTCTATCTAAAACACATTGCCAGCCTGCCTGTTGTGCCCTAAAACTGAATTCCGCATCCCCCCCATACTGTGGAAAAACCTTTGCGTTGTAATTGCCCACTGCACGAAAACATTTAACCGGTATCAAAGTTCCGCGTCCAAAAAGGACATCCAGCATCACAAATTGATCCTTCCCTTTCGCGGCAGAGACCCCAAGTAAATCAAGCGAATTAGTACGCCTGCCGCTAGCCCAATCTACTCTATAGCCTGAAGAAATGTTCCTCTTAGTACTTTCCTCCACGCAAGCTGCAATGACAAGCGAAGGACCTACTGCGCGCTGTGTATCAAGAAGACGCGCGATCACATTTTGATCAGAAAACACAAGATCATCATTAAAAGAAAGAATGAAATCATCGTCCTTACATTCGGAAAGGACCCTCGTCACCCCTAAAGACATGGCCTCAGTCCACCAGACCGAGGAATCATGCCTTAACTCATATAAACGATCTCTAGTCCCAAAATCCTTGCGAAGCATTTCACTTGTCCCATCCGTGGAGCCGCAATTGATAACATAAACAGTAAGATTATCGTACGATTGAGCAAAAATCGAATGGAGAGCTCTCTTCAAATAGCTCGACCTGTTATATGTAGGAATCAAACAATAAACCATACCCTATCCCTTCCCGCTCAAGATGAAAAAAAAGAAAAAGAATGCTGCTTGCGCAAAAAATCACACATCGGAGGAATGTGGATCTGCGCATTAAACTGATTGCGCGGCACAAAGCTGCCCTCATACATCTTTGCCAAATCGTTTGTTTTTAATAAAATACTCCCGGAAACCCTTAGATGATCCATAATATAAGGCAACTTATAGTATTGATAGCAATTCTGCTGATGCATCGCGTAATCAAAAAAAAAGAACATCAGCTCCCTGAATTTTTCATTCAACGCCACACGCGAAGGCATCTTGATCTTCACGCGCAAGGAAGGATCACCGTGCAAACACAAGCCAAACCTCTCAAAGAGCCATGGCTCAAATAGATGAAACCGCGCTAACCCATTTATACGGCCCAACATAGAACCCTCTCTCCCGACCAAAGGCGAAAACGAAATACCTGAAAAGAGTTCTTTGAGCGCCATAAGCGCCTGCCGGCAAGCTGATTCAGTAACCTGAGGCTG
>Ga0007854_10002670_pt1 | contig 10972 bp, 5 predicted proteins | sample CryBogCBH12Aug08_FD_60382 | JGI IMG/M metagenome (GOLD analysis project Ga0007854, IMG submission 60382) | Freshwater microbial communities from Crystal Bog, Wisconsin, USA - CBH12Aug08 | ecosystem: Environmental > Aquatic > Freshwater > Lake | place: Crystal Bog, Wisconsin, USA | collected... | reverse complement strand
GCCCCTGGCGACAAAATTTTAATCGAAGGGTCACGCTGTTTTTTGCGCAATCGCGAGACCGGGGTTGAAATTTCCGCTGCCCCGGTGGTAAATAATGATGGCGCACATGGGGCAAAAGAATCGGTTGGTGAGATTCAATTGGCTTCCGGCATGCACGTGCTGCGGTTGGACTGGGTCAGTGATATCGGCGGTTCTTATTTGGAAGTTTTGTGCAAGGGACCACAAATGCCCCTGCAAAAGATTCCCGCTGATGCTTTGTGGAAAAATGGTGCTTCTGATGTTACCAATTATCAATCAGGACTCCGGCTGGACAGCTATGAAGGCTATTGGGAAAATATTCCGGATTTTAACTGGTTGACCGAGACTCAGACAGGCAGTGTAACCAATTTAGGACTTCAATTTGGCCAGAGTGTGGAAGGAGTCGGTCTCCGTTTTTCTGGATATTTCCAAGCACCCGCAACGGGAAAATATACTTTTTATCTACGTTCTGCTGGTGGTGCGATGCTGTTTGTTGACCGTATTTATCCTACGGTTAAAGTGCTGGATCATGGTGCCGCACCTTCGCCCCGGGAAAGTTTTGCCAACCAAAAAATTGCACGCGATTTCAAATCCGGCTGGGTTTCCCTTGAAGGCCGTGTAAGTTATATAACCCAGACTGGTTGTGGATATGAATTAGAACTGCAAACGGACTATGGCACATTGTCCGTTAAAGTTTCGGATGCAATGGGGCTTTCACCAGCCGCTTTTTTGAACCGCCGTATTCGTTGCAAAGGCGCTGTCAGGAGCACAATGACCTTGCATGGGGGGAGGGTTCTTGGACATTTGTCAGTTGCCAGTGCGAATGACCTCAGGACGATCGAAAATCTTGACGAAATAAAACCGCCGCTGAATTTATTGACGGAGGCGATCCAAATTCAGCGCTTGAGCCGTTCAAACGCCGAGTATCATCTACCTGTGCGGATTGTTGGCATTGCCACCTATGTTGCTCCGCTCTATTACCATGTTTTTTCGATGCAAGATGACACGCACGGAATCTTCGTGAACTATGGAAAGGCTACAAATGCCATCAATCCGGCTGCGGGGGAACTCTTGGAGGTAGCCGGCCATACGGAACCCGGCGATTTTGCGCCGATTATCATGGCCGAGGGAATAAGGCGACTGGGCGAGGGGCAGATGCCCAAACCTTTGCATCCTTCATGGAATCAATTGATCAATGGCAGTATTGACGTGCAATGGGTGGAGGTTGAGGGGGTGATAACCGGAGTTTTGCCCAATCGAAGAATCAGCTTGTTTATGCCGGAGGGTAATCTGGAAATTAGGTTCGACAAACACGATACCCAAATCGTTTCTCGATTGGAATCATATCTCAATAGCCTTGTACGCATCCGCGGTGTTTTCTTTGCCGTATGGAACGGTGAGACCCATGAAGTCCAGCCCGGTCAGATTGAAATACGCAATGCGACGATAAATGTGGATTTCACCGCCTCGACAAACGTATTTGATGCGCCTTTGAAAAGTGCGCACGATTTGTTGCGCTTCGACATTCGGGCCTCTGCGTTCCAATGTGTTAGGGTGCGCGGCCAGGTGACCCATGCCGCCGGGCAGGTCTTTTTGACCGACCAGGGAACCGGGATCCGGGTTTCCCTGGCGCAAAATGTGTCCCTGCGCCCGGGGGATGTGGTTGAGGCCGTGGGCTACCCGGATATCAGCGGGCCTTCGCCGGTTTTGCGTGAAGCCGTCATTCGAAAAATCGATTTTATTTTGTTGCCGGCCGCCAGGTCTTTGTCCGATCTAAATCTGATGAGTCTTACGAACGATTCAACCCTCGTCTGCGTGCCCGGGAAATTGCTGGGCTGGCACCGGGATGTCGATGGTTTGGTGCTTCAAATGCAGGCAGGCCAGGAATTGTTCGTGGCGCGGTTGATGGAAACGGAGGGCGTTGAAACCGACCTGCGCATCGGCAGCCGGCTGGCGCTTACGGGAGTATATGTCGCGCAAATCCACGGCCAGCTTTTTGGGCGGACTGTGGCTGATGGTTTCGAGTTGCTGATGAATTCACCGGCTGACATTGTCGTTCTTTCAAAACCATCCTGGTGGAACTTGGCGCGGATGCTGGGAGTTGTCGGTATGTTGCTGTTTGTTTTGATGCTGGCGGCGCTTTGGATTACCCAACTGCATCGTCAGGTTGATCAACGAACTTTATTGCTTCAACGTGAAATCCGGGAACGTGAACATGCCGAACGCCTGCGAGTTCTTGAGGCTGAGCGATCGCGGATTGCGCGCGACCTGCATGATGATCTCGGTTCGAGTCTGACGGAAATAAGGGTATTGGCCAGCACGGGCATCCGCCGCCTGCCGGAAGGGGAAAAGTCGCCAGGATTGTTTCATTCCATTAGCGAAAAGGCCCGCGGTTTGATTGCCGCGCTCGATGTAATCGTGTGGGCCGTGGATCCGGAACAAAATACGCTGCAATCGCTCGCGGATTATTTGGGTGGCTACGCCGAGGAATATCTTTCAAACGCGGATATTTCCTGCCGCTATAAGATTCCTGCTAACCTTCCCGTGGTCACGTTGGAAGGTCGGGTTCGGCATGATCTGTTTCTCGCCGTTAAGGAGACACTTCACAATATCGTGCAGCATTCCCGTGCCACGGAGGTGGAATTTCAACTCGCCGTCGTGAATTCTGTTTTGGAGATTGTGATTGCCGACAACGGTTGCGGTTTTATTCCGCAGGATGGCGGTGGTCACGGATTAAAAAACCTTCCCGCAAGATTGACACAAATGGGTGGGCATTGCGAGGTGATTTCCAAGGAAGGTCTGGGTACGCATGTCAAAATCACTCTCGTTTTGCCTGAAATTTCCGCCGGTATTTGGTCGCGCTGACATGCGACGTTTGTCCGATATGACAAACCCTGGGATCGCTTAAGCTTCTGTTAGTGTAAAACCGAATTTTTTTCTGGCCAAAACGCGATGTCCACCCAAGTATTATCAAGCAATAAAACCGATCTGATGACCAAAGTTGCCATTGTGGAAGACAATGCCACGCTCCGCCAGTATTTGGCAGAGTTTATTGCCGGCACCCCTGGTCATAAATGCGTCGGCACTTGCGGTTCGGCCGAGGAAGCCATTGTAAAGCTGCCGTCATACAAGCCAGACGTGGTGCTGATGGACATTCATTTGCCCGGTGAGACCGGTATTGCTTGTACCGCCCGCTTGCGAGCATTAATGCCAGACGTCCATGTCATCATGCTGACGGTCTATAAAGACATTAGCATGATATTTCAGGCGCTCAAGGCCGGAGCCTGCGGGTATGTTTTAAAACGGGCAGACGAACAGGAAATCCTCGATGCCATAGCCGAAGTTCGTGCGGGAGGGGCGCCAATGACCGGTGAAATAGCGCGGATGGTGGTGCGCTCATTCAGCCAGGAACGCCCGGCTGAAGCTTTTGGAACGGAACAACTGACCTCTCGCGAAATGCAGTTGCTGGCCCTGCTGTCCGAAGGTTTGTCCAACAAGGAGATCGCCAGCCAGCTTAACATCAGTTTTGCAACGGTGCGCACACATTTGATGCACATTTACGAAAAACTTCATGTCCGTTGCCGCACCGAGGCTGCGGCAAAATACCTTCGCTCCAAGCCTACTGAGACGATCCGCCCGCCTGCGACCCGCATTTGAGCATACGACATTTGGCCGATGGCCAACCTGCTTTTAACCAAATAGGCTGATGTTATAAATCACTGAACCCACCAAATCCGCATATTTTTTATGAGCAAAAATCAATCCGTTCTACTGATTCGAGCAATACTTTCCGCGTCGCTGGCCTTCGTCCTTGCAGGTTGTCAGTCACATAAATCGCAAACGGCAAGCGTTGCCCCGCCCTCGATTTCTGTCGCGCAGCCGGTTATACCGACAACCCAAGCACCCGAAGCTGCTCCGGTAGCCAGTGTGCCACCTGTCTCCCAGGTCATCGTTCGAATCAAGGCGGGTGCCTCATCAGCTTTCACCGATGCCGGTGGTAATGTCTGGGCCGCAGATCAAGGGTTTAACGGCGGGGACACAATTGAGCGACCTGACATTACCATCACCAATACCGCCGATCCGGGAATTTATCGGTCCGAACATTTCGGCATGGATTCATTTTCGTGTCCTCTTGCCAATGGTAAATACCTCGTGAAGCTGCATTTTGCCGAAACTTTTGAAGGCATCGAAGGTCCGGGTCAGCGTGTTTTCTCCTTCAGCGTGCAAGGCCACGAGTTCAAAGATTTTGATGTCTGGGCCAAAGCCGGCGGCCCCTTCAAGGCGCTCGTGGAATCCATTCCGGTGGAAATCATGGACGGTAAATTGCTGATCACCTTCACCAGTAATGTGGAAAATCCTCAGATCAACGGCATCGAAATTATTCCGCAAAGTTGACCGCTCAAAACGACGGCGAAATTCTTTTAAAAAAGCGCGCCGGGTGAAAGTGAATGGCTTTTATCTGTGCGAACGCCCACTCAGGTTCTTGGCTCACATCGGCTCTGGTTTGTTCGAGATTGCCAATAGGTTGCGGAGTTGGATTTTATCCCGCGATCACAAACGTGGAAAAGCTTTTAAATTAGTGATACAAAAATCCATTATCGTCTCGCTGACATTTTGCGCGCTGGTTTTTTTAACGCTGGTTTGCACTGCCGCTGCTGCCGACTCGTTAACTATCTGGTATCGGCAACCGGCCACGAACTGGAACAGCGCGTTGCCCGTTGGCAACGGCCGCCTGGGCGCGATGGTCTTTGGTGGCGTCGAGCGCGAGCATCTCCAGCTTAACGAAGACACACTTTGGGCGGGTGGGCCGTATGATCCGGACAACACCAACGCGTTCACCGCACTGCCCGAAGTGCGGCGGCTGGTATTTTCGGGCCAATATGATGCCGCAGCGAAACTAGTCGGCCAGAAAATGATGGCGAAACCGATGCAGCAAATGCCCTATGAAACCGTGGGTGATTTGTTTCTGAGCTTCCCGACGAATGCCACAGTCACCGACTATCACCGCGATTTGAATCTCGATACCGCCGTTGCGAGCGTCAGTTACACGGCGGACGGTGTCCGTTTCCGTCGCGAGATTTTTTCCAGCCCGGTGGATCAAGTCATCGTCGTGCGGCTCACGGCCGACCACCCGGGGCAGATATCATTTACCGCCGGATTGCAAACGCCGCAAGCCGCCTCTGTTTTTGCCCATAGCAACCTGCTGGTCATGGCCGGCAGAAACGGCAAAGCCTCGAATATCAACGGCGCGTTGGGGTTTATGGCACGAGTCAAAGTTTTGGCTCAAGGCGGGACGACAGTGCCTCTCACGCCCGATTTTTCAGTGAAGAATGGTGTTCACATCGGAATTGCAACGGAATTAGCCGTCGCCCAAGCGGATTCCGTCACGCTGCTGATCGCCGCTGCGACGAGTTATAAAAATTATCACGATCTCACCGGCAATCCCGATGCAATCACGCAAAATCAAATCACTGCCGCCGGTGGTAAAGCTATTACCGAATTAATCACCGAACATATCGCTGCGCACCAGAAACTATTTCGTCGCGTTGAATTAAATCTCGGTGGTGCGGATGCGGTTAACCTGCCGACCGACGAACGCATCGCGCATTTTGCCGAGGGCCATGATCCCCAACTCGCCGCGCTATATTTTCAGTTCGCGCGTTATCTGCTTATCTCCAGTTCTCGGCCCGGCAGCCAACCCGCGAATTTGCAGGGCATCTGGAATGATTCGATGACCCCGCCGTGGGGTGGCAAATACACCATTAACATCAATACGGAGATGAATTACTGGCCGGCTGAGACTTGCAATCTGGGCGAGTGTGTCGAGCCGCTCACGGCCATGGTGCTGGATTTGTCGCAGACCGGCGCGCGTACGGCCAGCGTCATGTATCATGCGCGTGGCTGGGTGGCGCATCATAACACGGATTTGTGGCGCGCGACTGCGCCGATTGACGGGCCGACCTGGGGCATGTGGCCGATGGGCGGCGCGTGGCTCTGTCAGAACCTTTGGGAACATTATCAGTTCACCGGTGACAAAAACTATTTGGAGAAAATTTATCCCGCGATCAAAGGGTCGGCGCAATTCTTCCTCGACACGCTGGTTGAGGATCCGGCGAATCACTGGCTTGTCACTTGCCCGTCGCTCTCGCCGGAAAACACGCATCCCGAAGGCCGGACCAGTATCTGCGCCGGGCCGGCGATGGACATGGAAATTTTGCGCGATCTGTTTGCCCATTGCATCCGCGCCTCGGAGATTTTGGGCACGGATAAAAAATTCCGGGCGCAGGTGGCCGCTGCGCGCGCGCGGCTCGCGCCGTTGCAGATCGGACATGCGGGCCAGTTGCAGGAATGGCTCTCGGACTGGGATTTGCAGGCACCGGAGATCCATCACCGTCACGTCTCTTTTCTCTACGCGCTGTTTCCCGGTGCGGATATTGACGTGAACGTCACCCCCCAAATCGCCGCCGCCGCGAAAAAATCCCTCGAGTTGCGCGGTGACGAGGCGACCGGCTGGGGCACAGCCTGGCGCATCAGCCTTTGGGCCCGACTTCATGACGGCGACCATGCCTTCAGGATTTTACAATTTCTATTGAGTCCACAATGCACTTATCCCGACCTGTTTGATTCGTGCCCGCCGTTTCAGATTGACGGGAATTTTGGTGGCGGTGCCGCCATCGCGGAAATGTTGCTGCAAAGTCAGAATGGTGAAATCCAGTTGCTGCCGGCGCTGCCGCGAGCGTGGCCGGCGGGCAGCGTAAAGGGCTTGCGCGCGCGTGGTGGTTTTGAAGTGGACGAAAAATGGCAGGACGGCCGGCTGGTTTCCGCCACCCTCCTTAGTGTTGGCGGCACAACTGCTCGGGTGCGTTACGGAGATAAAGTCGCTGAAATCCAGCTAGCACGCGGTGACGCATTGTTGCTCGACGCAAATTTAAACCAGAAAAACCGGGGGCCCCATTAACCGGCTTCAAAAAGACAGCCATGAAGTTATGGAACCAATTTACATTCATGCTTGCCGCAAGTTTGTTATGCGTAGATGAAGCCAAAGCGCTAGGTGCTCCGCCGCTGTATTCATTTCCGACTATTCAGGCGGATGCAGTTGGAAACAAACTGGCGCAGACGATGATCTGGACGCATTCGGTCGAAAATCGTTCTGGTGTCGCCGTCGCTTTTCGAAAGACGTTTGACCTGCCGAAATTACCACGGCATGCGTGGCTGAATTTATTCGCAGATGCGCGTTACATTCTTTGGGTCGATGGAAACTATGTTGAGCGTGGTCCGGCGCGGTTCCAACCCAACGGTCCAGAATACGATGTCATTAATCTAGCTCCGTATTTACGCGCGGGTAAGAATGTCGTCGCCCTGCTTGTGGTGGGGAATTTGTCCGGCGGCAAGGTTATGCGCCATGTGCCGGGACTCACCGCCTTGCTGCAAGTTGATGGGAAGGAATGCTGGCAAACCGATGAAAGTTGGAAGTGGAGCGAACAAACGCGATTCAAAAAGATCACCGCGTCATGGGCCGATTTACGGGACGCTGAAATTGATGCTCGCGTGGAGGACGGTGATTGGGCGCGCGCGGAGTACAATGATGCCGCGTGGAAATTCGCCGCGCCCATTGACGGTAGCGCGTGGGGACCATTGACCGCCCGGCGCATCCCGTTGTTGCGGGAGTCACCCGTGCCGTTCTCATTTAGCGATCATGTAATTCTTCCGGTGACTTTATCTGCCGGACAGAAGCTGGAATTTAATGCCGGCCGGATTGTGCAGGCTTATCCCATCATCACGCTGGACGCGGAGGCGGGAACGGAACTTGCCTTGGAGCCGTTCGGTGTGCGTTATCTCGCGCGGGCGGGCAGGCAGACGCAATTCACGATTGATACCTGCGGTTTATCACACGGCGAGATCGCGGTAAAGACCGGCAAAGTCACTATTATCGAATTGAAATTGATCGAGCGACTTTATCCCTACGAACGGGTCGGTTCCTTTACTTGTAGCGATCCGTTTTTGAACCGTCTCTGGGACATGTGTGCCCGCTCCTGCGAGGTGTTGAGCGAGGATTCCTATGTGGATTGCGCCGACCGGGAACGTGTGGAATGGATGGACGATACGCCGCCAGGTTTTGACATTACCCAAACGGCTATGGCAGGTCCGGCGGGCGCCGATGGCAAGCCGGTGTTCAGCGATCCGCGACTACTCGAAGAGTTGATCCGGCGCACGGCGTTGACGCTGCAGCCCGACGGCTGGGTCAAGGCGCACACCTGTTCCGACCGGTACGACATCCATGCCAAAATGGAAGACCGCGCCTGTGACTGGATTGATGGAGTGCGCCGTTATTACGAGGCGACGGGAGATACGAATATTCTCAAGGAAATTTGGCCGGCCGTAGTTGCTCAAATGGACTATTTTCTGAAACATCGCGGCGATACCGGACTGGTTTCTGCCCGCGACTGGGTTGTCTGGGGCAACCCACTCGGATATATGACCGGCCAAACGACGACCCTCAATGTGTTTGTGCAAAAAGCCCTCGCCGACAGCGCATTTTTAGGTGGTGTGATCGGAGAAAGAGCTGATTCGGCACGTTTCGCCGGGGAAGCAGATCGTTTATCCAAACTCATAAATACTGTCTTGTGGGATGAAAAATCGGGGGCTTATTTTTCCGGCTATTTTTCGGATGCTGAAGTCGCCACTAACGCCGCAGTGAAAAAACCATTGAAAATGCCGTGCATCAATGGTCTGACTCCGCCGACCCTGCACGCCAATGTCTTTGCGCTGGACCGCGGCGTTGTTCCTCCCGAACGTCGCGACCGCGTGATTGCCTCAATGCTCAATGAAGCACCAGAGAAGCTTTCCGGGTCAATCATGGTTTATTATTATTTGATGAAACAAATGTATCTGCTGGATCGCCTCGAATTGGATGAGCGCGTTTTGGATATGTTTCGCCAAGGTTGGGAGCCGATGGTGGAGAATGCCTGGCAATGTTCATGGGAAGAATTTCAGGGCGGATCCAAAGCACACATTTATGGGATGTACCCCGGTTATTTGTTGAGTAGCTATGTCCTCGGCGTCCGGCGCGATGCCCCGGTCTGGAAACACCAAATCATTATCGAGCCGCATCTGGCAGACCTTACGCAGGCCGAGGGCGTGGTGGTTACGGAGTTTGGGTTGGTAAAGGTTTCATGGAAAAGGGAAAGGGAAGGATTGCGATTTCAGATAAACGTCCCTGCAAATACCGAGGCGAAACTGGCATTGCCTGACAAATCGTTACCTGGGGAACTTAATTTGGATGGCAAAGCTTTGCCCGGCACTGTTCAAGGCTCCCGTCGTGTAATTATGCTTACGCCTGGCGATCATTCCGGCGGATATTAATTGTTAACTCGCCCTCACGCCGATGACAAATTTTCAGTCAAATCTTTTAGAACCCCTCTTTGCCGACTGCCGAAAGCTGCGTGGCGCGGCGGAACTTCAAGGGTGTGATTTTTAGTTCGCGCCGGAAATAAAAAGTCATGTATTCGGGCGAGCCAAATCCGCATGCCTCGGCCACTTGATCAACAGAAAGGTCGGTTTCGGCCAGCAAAGTGCGGGCGCGGTCAAGGTGTGTGCGACGAATTTGCGCCGCTGGAGTGCGGCCGAGCGTAGAGATAAAACGTTGCTCCAGTAGCCGGCGCGAGATTCCCGCGTGCGCGGCGATTTCATGGACACGGATGGGCTTCATGGCATTTTCGCGGATGAAGCTCAATGCCTTGACCAGTGCCGCATCAGAAATGGCCATCGTGTATGTGGATTGCCGGGTGACGACGCGCAACGGTGGCACGAGCACCGGTCGGGCGGGAGGGGTGCCGCCGCGCAAGAGTCGGTGAAGCAGCGCGGCGGCCTCTTTGCCAATGCGTTCCGCCGAGGCCTGCACCGCCGAAATGGGCACGCGTGATGCCTCGCATAGAAAATCGTCCGAACCGCTTAACAGCGCGACTTCCTCCGGCACTCGCAAACCGACAAAATGGCAGGCATGAATTACTTCTCGCCCGCCGCTCCACGTTAGTATGGCCACCGGCTTAGGTAGGGACAATAGCCATTGGCCAAGATTCTCTATGCGTAAATTCCAGTCAGGTGCCTGCGCACCGGCATGGGTTTTCACGCCGTGTAGGACGCATTTGCAGCCTGCCTTATTTACCGCCGACACAAAGGCGGTTTGCTGGCGCGCGGCATACTCCAAGCCAAGCAGGCTCAAATAGGCAAAGTTGCGAAAGCCTCTTTCCAAAAAATAATTTGCTGCAAGTGTTGCGGTGTCGGTCACGTTGGTGTTCACGCGCGGAAAATCTGGTGCATTGGGAACGTGGATCGCAGAAACATTAACCACGGGAATGCCTCGCATATGCAGGTGGTGGGCCATTTCCAGGTTTCCGATGCGCGCAATGATGCCGTCGCCCTGCCACCCGCGCGGCAGTTCCAGCCTTTCTTCCACTCCACGTGGCTCGACAAAGAGATGCCAGAATCCATGGGTGCGGACGTATTGCATGATGCCGCTTATCACGCGGCGGGACCAGTCGGTGGAAGTATCCACGAGCAGGGCTACGCGCGGCACATGGGAAGGTGGTAGCGGGCGTCTTTTTTTTATCATAATCGTTTGCGCATAATCTACGAACAAATGCGCAAATGCAGCTAGTCAAATCATGGTGATAAATTTAACCTGATGATCACACCGTGAAATTCGCCCTTTACATGTCCGTGCTGCTGGGCCTGATGGGGGTGCCAGACTGTGTTCAGGCCGAGTATCCGGCACGACGTCCAGAACGAAACCTTCCGGCTCCGGCCGAGAGTTCTTTTACCGTTTTTCCAGGTCGTCCGAAACAAGTCATCAAAGGTATTGGTTTTGAAATTCAGTCTGATTCCATTGCCTCCGGCAACCAAGGGTTGCCCGACGTTGCGACGAGCGTTCCGCACGATCTGGTGCCGGCGGAAC
>Ga0007854_10002669_pt1 | contig 10972 bp, 9 predicted proteins | sample CryBogCBH12Aug08_FD_60382 | JGI IMG/M metagenome (GOLD analysis project Ga0007854, IMG submission 60382) | Freshwater microbial communities from Crystal Bog, Wisconsin, USA - CBH12Aug08 | ecosystem: Environmental > Aquatic > Freshwater > Lake | place: Crystal Bog, Wisconsin, USA | collected... | reverse complement strand
CTCATCTCCAGACCTCTCATCTCCTTTGATGTAATCCTCTCTTTTATTCATTGGCGTTCATCAGGATTCCATCAGAGCTCTTAGAGAAAGTTTCTTGGCACTGTGATCACATCGCCTGGCTGCAGCAGCATGTTCTCCTCCATATGCCGCCCTCGCATGGTTTCCCGGAGATCAAACTCATAGACCTCCACCTTGCCGGCATTCTGCCTCACTAGATGGACACGGCGCTTGTTGGCGAGCGGTGTGAATCCGTTGGCGGCTGCGATTGCATCCATCACGCGCATCGGACCATCCGATAACTCCGTGTGAATCTGATGAAAGACCTCCCCCAAGACTGTCACTCGATTCGGACGAAACTCGACGATCTCGATCTTTTTTACGCGGGGATAGGATCGAAGGAGAAGTTTATGAAAGTCCTCAAGTTGCATCCCTCTCACCATTTGGGAACCAACAGGCAGATCTATTCGACCATCCTGCTGGACAGTCACCTCGTTGACGCTTCCATCCAGACCTTCGATTCGTACGGAATCAAGGGGGGCCATCGCATAGGGGTGCGTCGAGATGGAGGTCGGAAGAGCTGATCCGGTACCAATCGTACTGCAACCTGCCCCGATGGTAAGCATCACCGCCGAGAGAAGAATCAACCTGAATAAAGACATCTTGAACGCCTTGGATCCGCAGGTCTTGGAAAGAACCAAGTCGGAAACTGTCATCATAGTGTTACCATAGGTCTGTTGACAGTCTTTGGATAGGCTAAAACTTGCAGTTAAACCCCGTCGAGATCCGTAGATTCTCAACCGGAGAACCCGATCCCTGGATATAGGTGTAGCTCATGTAGCCCGCTTTGACGAAAATCCTTGAGTCATTCGGGTAGTAGGCACTGGGAAGCGCATAGGCAACCTCCAATTCAGGACGAAGTTGGATTGCGGAAGCGCCACTGGTCTCGAATTGCTGATAAGAACCTCCGAAGTAAGGCGTCACATACCAGCCACCACCAAGAAATGTCTCCGCCTTCAACTGTAGAAGGGTGGAGACATAGTTGTTGTTAACACCCTGCTCGGTGAAAATGTAGTCACGATCGTAGATAAAAGCGATCCTGAGCCGCGGACTTATGTCAAAACTCGTGTAGCCGTTGAATCGGAGTCCCGACATATTCTGACGACCTGGCACATTCCCCTGCATTTGCACGGAATCGTAGCCAATCCGTAGTTCGCTATAGATTCGTGGATCGGGTCTTCCATAGTAGCCGAGACCATACATGAACTCCGAACCACACGATCCGGCGTCAGGCTGCGTGTAACGGTATTCCCCCCATGTCGTCACCTTGATCTGGTCTGTGACTTTCCAAGTCAGTTCCTGACGGGTCTTCCCCATCATATAATTGATGTAGCCGGGGTCAGGGTGAATGAGTTGAAAGAAGTCTAAGGTCTGGTTCATTCCCAACTGCCCTGTGAACTGGTACTGACCGACCACGCCCGCTCCGGTCCTCAAGCGACGGGTTCTGTTGACCAATTCAGCGATCAGGAGATTGCTTCCCGTGATGTCACTATATCCAAAATAAGGTCTCCAAATGGCTGAAGTACGGCCGATACGGCCGGCAAGATTCACCTGCTGATTGAAAGCAGAGAGACTGGGATTCCTAAAAAACTCATCGACCCAGGCCTCGTACCGGGCATTCAAGGCGGTAATCGTATCGAGGAATTCATTGTAGACAGAATCGGGCGTTCCCAACTGCAACTCGCAACCGACACGCGGAGTGATGTAAAAATCCGAGATCTGATTGCTTGAGGTTAGGTTGACGTTCGATTCCCACGATTGAGCCACGCCGAACCAAGGGTAAAATTCAATCAGTCCCTTCCTGTAAACCCGAGGGTGGAGTCCTATCGGCGCCTGATTCATGGTAACGGGACGGAAAGGCGTGTCATCACCCACGAAAGGATCGCGTTCAGAATACATCGCCTGCATGTCCTGGAACTTCGAGAGTTGAAAAAGCGGCAGGTAGGAATCTACCGACTCGTTCGTGGAAGCTAGAGGAATGGCACGTTCCGAGAGACCGGGTTCAACAGAACTCGTGAGATACTCCTCAGGGGACTGCATTTCGTAACTCCGATCGATCGGCTGATCAGTCTCCCATTGGGAGAGTGTGGAGAAGGCTTTCAGATTGATGATCAACCCAACCATCATAGAGAAAGAAAAAATCCTGACGCTGACTTGAACCGCTCTGTTGCTCGTCCTAGTAAGCATTCTTGGGAGGAAGCAACGTCAGCAACAGAATCTTGAAATCAAACACCATGCTCCAGTTTTCAATATAAAAGAGATCGTAATTAATCCTCTCTTCAAGAGAGGTGTTGCCACGAAAACCATTTACGGAGGCCCATCCGGTCATTCCCGGCTTACAAAGATGCCGTAGATTGTAACAATGAAGGGAAGCTCTGAGCCCCTCGATGAGTTCATAAATTTCAGGTCTTGGGCCCACAAGACTCATATCTCCCTTCAGGACGTTCCAGAACTGAGGCACCTCATCGAGGTTCCACTTACGAATGAATTCACCGATCCTGAGCCGCCGTGGGTCATTCTCAATGGCACGGGTCACCCCTGTTCCCTCATTAGCATCGAGTCGCATCGAGCGGAGTTTGATAATCTTAAAGTTTCTCCCCCGATATCCACTCCGGGTTTGTGTGTAAAAAACGGGCCCTGGAGATTCCCTCTTGATCAAAAAACCGAGCACCACAATCAGGGGGGCAGAGAACACGATCCCAACGAGGGCCCCGCAAATATCGATCAATCGTTTTAGAATGCGATTGGAAAATCGCTCCAAACGTAGTTCCGCGATTACCATCGTTGGAACTCCATTGAGCATTCTCAACACCAAACGTCGTGACCAGACATCAAATGTCCATGGAATAAGCTCTAATCCCACCATCAGATCCGCACAGATCTCAGTGATGGCCAGAAGAGGCATTTCACCGAGATTGCTGAGATCAACGATCAGCAACGTGATCTTGTTAGATTCGAGATGAGCGCGTAGTTCTTGAAGGGTTCCGAGATCTGTAAATCCCGCTGTGTCAGGTGGTCTGAGGGATGGTTGCTCGGGATTGGTGAAGTATCCGACAACAGTTGTGGAGCTAATCGCATTTTGCATCGACCCCTGAAGGACCTGCTCAATCCGGTCACTCCAACTGACAAAGGCTAAACGTTCGATTCGAGAGCTCCTGAAATAGTGTGATTCCAAGAAAAAAACACCCATGCGGAAAGAGGAGACCAGAAGAAAGATCCAGCCGGCGTTCACCAAGAGAGCAGGCAAATAACCGAAGGAGAGCATGATATGATCCGTCGGGAGCAAAAACAACCGCAGACCAATGAAAATCAGGGATCCTGTGCTAATGGAAAGTGCCAGAAGTCGGAGCATGAGACCCTTCCTAATGAAGGGTTGCCAGCGATAGAGTCCGAATAAGCCCATCAGATACAGATCAATGCATCCTATGAACAAGCAGTTAACCCAAGTTAACCTGTCAACGATCGGAGTGGGGAGAGCGTCCCAGTAATAAGTAGTCCAATAAGCGAAAGGAAAGGAGAGAGAGATCGAGAGCAGATCACTCGCTCGAAGGAAAACACGCCAAGTCGAAGTCTGATGGTTGGCACTATACACTTGTTGTTATTAATCTTATCCATCGTTAACATTTTTAAAACGTTTAAAAAACAACGTTGTTGCAAAACCATTTCACGTTCCCTTCAAGTCCACAGGATCCTCCATGAAATGAGTGCTCACTTTCCGCATCAAGATCGCGATGCAAGAGGTTCAGCACACATCTCTGGATCGGGAGATCAAGGCCCCCACTTCAGACCTAGTCTGGCGATTGCCATCTCCCTACTGGTAGCCTTCGTGCTCATCCCAATCGGTTTCTTAACTGGAATTTCAAACCCACGATTATTGGAGTGGGTGACCGAGGGGTTTCCACCATCATGGCCGGCATGGTGCGCTGCAATCGCAGCCTGCTCCCTCTTGTTGATACCCCTGATCTGGGTATGTGTAAGCGGTTCACTAGATCTCATTGCCTTCTTTCTCGCATGGGAGGCCATGATCATGTGTGGATATTTCTTCCTGGGAATCACCGCCTGGAAACTTGATCCGGGACTCGGCCAGGGAATCTTAAACTCGGCCCCGTTGGTCGTCCTGATCAACTGTGTCGGATTCGCCCTTCTTTTCGTTGGGATGGCTCTCAGCTATTCGCTACTTCGCGGTTTCAGCTTCAGGGTGCAGGATGTCAGAAAGTCTCCGCAGGAATCTGACCTACGTTTAATATGGATCCTGCGCATCGTCGGTCTCTTCACGGTCGTAATCCTTGTCCTGCCCATGTGCGTCACGGGGATCATCCCGATGCTCGTTACTGATCCGGGCGGGACAGATGTGGATCCCAGACTCCTTGTCACAGAGTCCTCTCCGCTTCGTGCTCTCTATAACCTTGGGTATGGGCTCATGCCCTTCGTCACCGCGGGGCTCACTCTTCTCTGTATTCGTAAGCCGCTCCGGTTCCTAGGGATTGACGGAGTGATCGTCGCATCGCTCATGCTTGCACAACTCCTCAGTGGCAATCGTTTCCCCCTTGCCCTTGCTGGAATAGCGGCCCTCTGCCTGGTAAGTATGGAATGGAAGATCCCCCGCTTCCTGCTTGTGGGAGGGTTTCTCCTCTACATGCTCATTTTTACAGCACTCGGAGGACTCACTGGCCTCCTTCGCTGGGATCCCGCACGACTCTCCGAAGGTAATCCTGTCGTCAATAGCCTTGAGGCGGCATTCACAGGTAATAATCTCATTGATGTGCGTGACGCCTCGTGGGTCATGAGCCAATGGGATTACGAGCCGCTCAATGGAATCACTTACCTGGGAGGACTGACCTCATTTCTCCCGAGCGGCTTCTTTCCTCAGAAGAAGGAGTGGCACCTTGGTCTTACTGCTGTGCGGGTCGTCGGATGGGATGACACGACGCACCCCGGACTCCGTATCACCTTTTTCGGGGAATCGTTCATGAACTTCGGACTGGCCGGGGTAATCACCCTCGGCACCATTCTAGGCATTCTCTTCGGCACACTTCTTCGTGTCTTCCATCAGGCTGCCGAAGACCGACCCTCCTGCCTGAACAGGAATCTCAGGATTCTCATTCTCATGGAGATGACGCTCCACCTCTCCAACACCAGCAACGCTTTCTCTTTCTGGGCACTGGCCGCATTCCTTCTCATTCAGTGGATTTTCGTCGACCGTTTTCATCCCGTCATATCACATGCATCGCATTAATCCGATCGCCCTTAACGGACGCTTCAGCGGGTCCAGACAACCTACAGGTACGCAGATTGCCTCCTTCCAACTCTTCGATGCGATTCTCCGTCATGAGAGCAGGAGACCCGAAGAGCTGAATTTCGTGGTCTTTGCGGACGATCGCTTTCCCGGAGTTGGACGGTGGGCATCACTTCCCGGCGTAACCTTCGTGCAGACACCCTTTCAGGACTGGTCTCAGGCACGGGGACATCTCTGGGAACAGTGCCTCGCCGCTCGGCTTGCGAAGCGGCACGGATGCCGTTTCATGCATCATCCCATGAATACCTCGCCGGCATGGCAGGGAAGAAAGCAAGAAATCGATCACATCGTCACCCTGCATGACTTGAACTTCCTGCTCCATCCGGAGTGGTATACCCGATCATTTCGGATAGTCTATGATATCTGTGCACTTCCCGGACTCCGGAAGAGTTGCTGTGTGGTCGCGATCTCCGAGTATGTTCGCAAGCAGGCTGAAAGTCTCTTGAAACGGTCCCCCGTTCAACTGCAGATGATCCATGACGGAGTGAAACCGATGAAGGTTACCTCCCCCCGGCAGGGAAACTATCTTTTTGCTGCCGGATCTCTCCAACCCCACAAAAACCTTGTGCGATTGATCGAAGCCTTCCTGCGGATTAGGACTTTTTATCCGAACCTTGAACTGATCGTTGCAGGGCGAAAACAGATCCCTTTCACCCCCCCCCCAGGACTCTCTTCGCTTCTTCAGAGCCCGGGGGTCTGCTTCACCGGATACTTGAGTGAAGAAGAACTTGCCAATGCCTATGCCGGGGCCAAGGCCTTCTGCTTCCCCTCTCTTGAGGAGGGCTTTGGACTACCTGTTCTTGAGGCGATGAGCCTTGGATGCCCGGTCCTCACATCCGATACTTCCTGCCTTCCTGAAATTGCAGTCCCTGCATTGCAAGTTGATCCCTATTCCGTGGATGCCATTGCAGGAGGCTTGCGACATCTGCTTGACCTCACGCCAACCGAACGTGAAGAGATCATCACCGCTGGACAAACGTGGTGCCAACGCTTCAGATGGGAAGACTCCGCCAAGAGGTACCTCTCTCTTTATCGCGATCTCAACCGATAAGCACTCCCGCAGAGACTCAGGGAATCCATGAGCAACAGTGTGTAAAACTTAAAAAGAACGAGACGAACCAATGTGGGGCAACTCTCTCTTCCTTTTCATCTCAATAACTCTGCGTCTCTACGCGAAAACTTATTTATATTCCTTCCTATTCCGCCAGAGCCTTCCTGTATTCCTCCAGCACAGGAGCATAGCAGGCCTCATGCGAAAAGCGCTTCTCGATCAGTGATCGATGGTTCGTCCTGACACCCTCCGGATGACTCCTGATCTCGTCAATCATCACCTCGATTTCATGTTGTAGCGCGAAGACATCTCCCACCCCTGCCGTCCAGCAGTCAGAAAAACCCAAGGGCGGCAATTCACTCAATCCGGGTGGAAGAGTTGTCACAAGAGGGAGTCCACAAGAGGCTGCTTCCAGAAGTACAAATGGAATACCCGCTTCGTAGCGGGAAGTTAGCAGGAATCCATCAAGGGCATGGTAAAAGGGGAGAGGATCCTCGAGATAGTTGAGACGAAGGATCTTGGAAGCAACTCCAGCCTTGCCTGCCTCTTTGTCCAACTCCTGCTTTAATGCCCCCTCACCCAAAACGGAAAAAAAGAGATCGGCTTGATCCTGAAGTAGCGGAAGCAGTGCTTTCAGTGCTGACATCGGATCCTTCTGGAAAACAAGACGCCCCGAGGTGCCAAGGATGACCGCATCCTCTGGAAAACCGAGAACACGCCTCGCGGCCCTTTTTTGCTCAGGGTTGGCAGGCGTGAAATGCTCCACAAGAACCGGATTCGGGATGATCGGGGAAATTCCTTTTGAGCCCAGCACCTCCCTTGCAAACATCGCTTCGTCGGGCGAGATATGGATCGTGATCCCGTGTGGTGCCAACCAGCGCTCAAGAAGGTTGAAGATGCTTGTCAGAAGTCCACTTCGTCCCATGCCGTAATAGGCATTTGGTGTATAGAAGACGGGAATAGGGTACTTAAAGAGATTCACGATCCTGACAAGGGCACCCGCCTTGGAGCTATGAGCATGGATCACATCAGGTTTCATCCTGTCGATGAATTTGGAAAGATTCCACAAGGCTGGCAGGTCCGAGAGAGTCGGGCGGTTAATGGTCTTGAGGTTCAACACCTCACCTCCGTGCTGGAGAACCTCATGCACGAGGACCGAAAGTCCGGGACTAGGACGTCGGTCAGAATAGGCAAGTGAGACTGGGACCCCTTTCCGGATAAGATAATGAACCAATCCTTCCGCCTGACGGAAGACTCCTGCAAAACCAGGCTCCACAACGACAAGAACCTTCATGACTTGGTAAAGTATCTTAGCGCGATGGAATGACCGGCGCGGTTGAATGGTAGTTCAATAAATCGTCTGAAGAGTTCCGCAATCGGCACCGTCACGACAATCGATACCAGAAAGAGGATCAACGCGGGAATGATCGAGGGCCGAATCATCAACACTTTCGGCATCAGATGAGCCAAAGCAGCGTAGGAGAGAAGGAGAAGAGGCAGATTGATCAGGTAGAAGCTGAACGAGATAATCCCTAGAAAATGAAGTGGCCGGCTATTGAGAAGGGTGAGGAGTTTCGGCCAGTGGCAGGGGATTAGAATCATGAGAATCCCGCCAAGGATGACCGACTCGAGGATGTAGTTGAAACGATGGTGGATGGAATAGAGCCACAACAAGATGCCGAATGAGAGCAAGAGCTTTGTCCGGCCAGTAGAGGAGAGTCGTAAAAACGGTTCCACGAGATGAATCAAATAGCCGATGTAGAAACCAAAGAGCGGAGCAATCCAGTAACGGGTACTCCCATCCTGACGGAAGGAAAAGCAAATGAGCACGCATGCCACCGCAAGGAGCGGCAAGGGGGTCCGCCTCGGTAGGAGCATGAGCCAAGGGAGCAGGAACGAGCCCATTAATTCGATGATGATTGTCCAAAGCGGCGGATCAAGACGCCTGTCAAGAAGGAGGGCATTCAGGAGATAAGACGGCAAACCGGAAACGGAACGAGCCTTCTCTACCTGCTCCTGGAACCAAGTCGTCGCATCACCTGGATCTGGAATCTTCCCGTACCAGAGGGCAACCAAAGCGGCAAGAAGGACAGCAACAAGGACAGCTGGATAGATCCGAAAGAACCTCTTCACATAGTAGGCAGGGATACCTGCAACACCAACCTGACCTCCCCGGTCAAGAGATCGACAGAGCACAAAACTGCTGAGCAGGAAGAAAAAGACAACCGCCGACTCTCCCGCCATGCGATAGATATACTCATTACCCGGGATATCACGGAAGCTGTAGAGCGCATGGTGAAGGCAAACACCGAGTGCGGCGATCCCACGCAGTGCATCAAGATGAGGGATCCTTCCACCGGATTTTGGGGAATCAATCATTCTCACAAGGGACTTACTAGACATCTCAAACATCACTATTTCCCCAGAGTTCAATCACGCCAAGGCAATCCGTTCATTCTTTTCAGAGGAATCCGGGGAACAAGTGATTAACGGCTTAAAGATAAGAATTCCGCTTACATCTATTCCTTCCCCATTCCTAGTTAACAGAGATATATTGAATCCATGAATAACGAAGGGACGGGTTCCCCCGCCGTATCAGTCCCTCCTCCCCTCCACCCAAGGGAAGAGGAACGCATCGCTCGACTCCTCGGCTATGATATTCTCGATAGCACTGACGATCCCCTCTTGGATCGTCTTACCAAGATGGCTGCTGAGATCACCGGCACCCCGATCTCCCTTATTACACTGATCGACGATAAGAGACAGTGGATCAAGTCTCGGTACGGAATAGAGCTTCGAGAGACATCTCGCGAGGACGCTTTTTGCAGCTACACCATTCTTGAACCAAAGGGAGCCGAACTCGTCGTCAAGGATGCGCAGAAGGACAAGCGATTCAACGATAATAAGTATGTCACTGGGGATCCCTACATCCGTTTTTATGCAGGCGTTCCGCTGGATGCGGGGGATGGCCTTGCTATTGGAAGCCTCTGCGTCATCGATCAAAAACCGAGTTCACTCTCCCAAGAACAGATCAAGGCCCTGCACTCCCTTGCCGCCATCGCGATGGATTACATCGCGATTCACCGATCCAATCGTGAACTGACCAACCTTCTGATGCGGGAGAAAGAGGTCTACAGCAACCTCCTGAGAGCCTCTTCGGAAATGGCAATCGAGGCTCCCACCTTCGATGATGCGCTTCATAGTCTGATCGACCACCTCGATCCCAACCTGGGCTACCTCTCCTGCAGAATCAGGAACATGCAGACAGGTGGGACGACCGGCATTATCTACAATCCCCTCCTTCCGAAGGATCCCGAATTACCATTGCTCTGGGTCCAGCTTGATTCGGCCCCCCAACACCCGACGGGGGACACAGCAAAGACGGATTTTATCTCCACCGGAGCACTACGCCCGGAGTTTTCTTACCTGGTGGTCCCTGTCAGGATCCGTGATCGCCTGGTAGCCGTCATTGAACTGATCTATCCGGATCACCGCAAAATGGACTCGAGGATCAGGGAGGTCTTTGACATCATGGCCACGAATCTCGGGATCGTTGCAGAACGGGAGCTTGTGAACCTGGAACTCAAGAAGCAGGCCACGCACGATGGTCTCACCGGAGCGGCAAACAGAATCGTCTTCATGGCACAGTTGGAGAGGGCGATCGCGGAAGCTGACCAGAACTACCCCTCCTCGGCATTGTTGTTTGTCGATCTCGACGGCTTCAAAGAGGTGAATGATAATTTCGGGCACCAGATAGGAGATCGCCTGCTTATCGAAGTGACGCAACGACTCAAGGGGATCTGCCGTGGGGAGGATCTGATGGGGAGGCTGAGCGGCGATGAGTTTGTGCTGATTGTCTCCGGAATATCGGATCGGAAGGACTTGGAGCGTGTGCTCGAGCGTATTCATCGCCACTTGGCCATGCCCATTATCCTTGGGGAACTCGAGATAAGGATCGGATCGAGCATTGGTTGTTGCATGGTGGAGAGTAACGAGATCTCCTCCTCAGAACTCATCCGGCGGGCTGAAGAGGCGATGTATCTCGTCAAGACAGGAAAAATCAAAAAATATTGTATCGCGGACAGCCAACTCATCAAGGGGTTCAAGGCGAAACACGATCTGGACCGCATGATACGTGACGCCGTGAAGGAGAAACGGATGTTCATCTCACTTCAACCGATCGTCGACTTCTCAACGGGAGCGGTTGTCGCTGCCGAAGCTCTCCTCAGGGCCGTTGACAAGCAGGGCGTGGTCGTTAATGCGGAATCCTTCATGGAATCTCTTGATCGGCTGAGGATTCTCCCGGAAATCGACGAATGGGTCTTCGCCGAGACACTGCGCATCCTGCAAATACACCTTAAGGAATTCTCAGTAATTCCAGATTTCCGAATCTCCATCAATGTCAGTCCCGCCATTCTCATCACCAACGGCTATGCAAAGACCTGTCTTGCTCGTATGGAAGATGCCGGGATTCCCAGCTCAATGCTACGTATTGAAATCGTGGAGACGCATCTCCAGACTAACAATCCGTGGCTGCATGAGAACCTGAAGTTATTCCGTCATGCGGG
>Ga0007854_10002666_pt1 | contig 10983 bp, 12 predicted proteins | sample CryBogCBH12Aug08_FD_60382 | JGI IMG/M metagenome (GOLD analysis project Ga0007854, IMG submission 60382) | Freshwater microbial communities from Crystal Bog, Wisconsin, USA - CBH12Aug08 | ecosystem: Environmental > Aquatic > Freshwater > Lake | place: Crystal Bog, Wisconsin, USA | collected... | reverse complement strand
CTGTACTAAAGCGCGCGGGGTGGACTGTAAGTGTGGATATACCGAAGAGAAGGAAATCTTGAAACAATTCAACGAACTGATTGAGAAAATAAATTTAAATGAAATAGAAGTTAAAGAAAAGATAAAGGCTGATGTGGAGAAATTTTCAAAATTACAAAAATTCCTTTTGGGAACCAAAGAGAAAGTCAGCACTGACAGTGTCGATGTTAGAGGATATGCAAAATTTATCCTGAAAGAAGGAAATGATATTGAGAAGCGAGAATTGCTAGGTTGTTTGAAGAGTAAAATTACATTAAGCAACAAAAAAGTCACATTAGTATGATGTTATTCACAAGAAAAAATTGCTAGAATTTTTTAAAAGTAATACAATGTATCTGTAACATCATATACATAAACATGGCCATAACAAAACAAAACAATATAAAAATCAAAGACATCGGTCAGTTTATTGCTGACTATAGAAACACTAAAGCATGGTCACAGAATCAAATTGCAGAAAAGCTAGGAGTGTCCCGAGTTACAATCGCAAGATGGGAGACGGGTGAGGCCAAACCCTCCACGCTTGCTTTGAAACAATTCCAGAAACTTCTTACCGAGGACATAGATATTGAGACGCCCCCATCTTTCAATAGTATTGAAAAAAAGACAAGTAAAAATTTGCCTTTTTCACATAAAAAAAATATTAAAAATATAATACCTGCTCCATATGTTTTAAATGGACCTAAAGACCAAAATTCTTTCCATAAAAAATTAATAGAAATGCAACAAGTAAACTCAAGCAGTAGTCTCGATTGGGATACATATAAGATGAGACTTTCTTTAGTTGAGCTTTCCGACGGAGAGCCGACCGCTCAAAACATACTTGAACGTCCAAAGCAGTCAGCGAAATCATGGAGTTCAAACTATGGACCTCATGGATGGCATAGATATGTAGGTAGATTTCCTCCTCATTTGGTGAGGTCTTTGCTTAACTACTTTGAAGCAACTCCTGACGACCTTGTTTGCGATCCTTTCGTCGGAAGTGGCACAACATTAGTTGAGGCTCGATTATTAGGAATTCCATCATTAGGAATTGAGATTTGCCCCTTATCGTCACTCATCAGTAAAACCAAATCGGGTTTCCCTGAAACAACCGATAAAATAACTATTTCAATTAAAGAGCTTGAACAATTTTATACCAAAAAACAGGAAGAATTCTTAAAGAAAAATAGTGGCGGATTTAAACATGATGATGTATTAAAAAGAAAAGGTAATAATATAAAAAAGTTTGTAAATGTTGAACGTTGGTTTACGGCAGAAGCATTGTTGGGGGTATCAATCGTTACAGAATTTATTGAAACACAAAAGGGATACGAGCGTGATTTAATCATAACTGCTCTTTCTTCAAAGATGCGTAGTATCGGTAACGTAGACGTCAACGTCATTAGAGCGGAATACAGCAAGAAGCCCAGAGAAAATGTAAATGTTTTAAAAGTGGTAAAAAATCAATTACTAAAAATGGTAACTGATATTCAATTAACTGTTAGTAGTCACAAAGCAATTATTGCTACTAAAAAAACTGTCACAGTCACACAGAAAAGTCTCCTCGATGTTGAAATCAAACCTGGTTCAATTTCTTACATCATCACGTCACCACCGTACGGTGTTGAATCTCTTAGTTATTTAAGAACACATCTTTTGTCTTATAGGACATTGGGTTACTTTCTGAAAACAGATCCGTATGAATTTGGAAGTAAGGTTATTGGTTCAGAATATCTCCCAAAAAACGAGCCTGATTTGCTGAATCTTTCAGTTTCCAAGGTTAGTAAAACCTATAGAGAATTCTTCAAGAGAATATATAAGGAGGACGAGAATAAGACCTATAAAATCAGAGTTGGTATGATGATGCATTTCTTTCAAGATATGGAAAATATCGCTGAGAGATTTAATTTATGGGTTAAACCAAATGGAAAGATAGCATTCGTGGTTGGGAATAAAAGGATTGGTGACGACCTCATACCAACCGATGTAATTATTAAAGAGATATTTGAAAGCAAGGGACTCAAATTAGAGGAGGTACTGGAGCACAAACTTAAAACGAACAATAGTAATTCAAAAGTTCCTTGGCAAGACAGGATTATAGATCAGGAATTTACTATGATTTTTAAGAAAAAAATATGAAAAAGGACGAAACATTTGTTCATGTAGCAATAAGAAATTACCTTAAGTTACAAGGTTGGTCATTATTAGCTGGTCAGTATCCTGGAGGTTCTGACGACGAACTTCATGTCTTCAATGTGTTTGACCCACTATTGGCAAAAGACGAAAGTCCTGATCATCGAAGACATAGTTTTGGTAAACTTGTGCCTGATTTAATTGCTTTCAAAGATGACACCCTACTCATCATTGAAGCAAAACCAGAATATTCAGCTAGCGATAAGGATAAATTGGAATACTTACTTTCTGAACGTAAAAATGACTTTTTAATTGGTTTCAAAAAATTCTTAATTGAAAGAGTTGAAAATAGTAATATTGATTTGGAAAAAGTAAAATTAGTTCCCGTACTAGCTTTTCTCTCTGATTATCAAGGCATCGAGGATGGATTCCCATATCTAAAGGTGCAAGACTTAAACACTGTTTTTGTAGAAAATCTAACAATATAGTAATGAAAAAAGGTATTCCCAAGATTAATACAAAAAAACTAATTGATACCGTCTTAAAAACTGACTGGGGTTTTAGTGATGCAGATACAAAAAAACTGACCCACGAAATTCATAGATACTCTGGAAAATATATTCCACAAATCGCTAAGCAAGCTATAGAATTAATATCTTTCCCCGGGGAATTAGTTTTAGACCCATATGTAGGCTCGGGCACGACCTTGCTTGAAGCAAATTTATCTGGAAGAAAATCAGCAGGGATTGATTTAAACCCCCTCGCCGTTTTAATTTCTGAGGTTAAAACTACACCTATCCATGATGATAAACTAAATTCCTTATTGGCTTTTTTTGAAGAAATACAATTTAAATTTGAGTCAAAAAAACGTGGTCAAAAAAGTTTACTCGGAGATGATAATAATTCTTTAAATTTTGAGGCCTCATTGGATAAAAAATTTGAAGATGTATGGTACACAAAATGGTTCAATAAAAAAATACTTGAGGAATTAATTACCTTAGAACATTTTATACAGTTATATTCAGATAAAAATTGTCGCAATCTTGCAAAGGTTGCTTTTAGTAATGTATTAAGAAAATGTAGTAATGCACACAGCGGATATCCAAATGTAATGCTGGATAAAGAAAAAAATAATAAAACCTCTCCTATTTCAATCTTTATTAAAACTCTTAAAGAAGACATAGAGAAAGTTCGAGGGTTAAGCAAAAATTTAAACCAGAGTATCGAAATGAAAGTAATTTATGGAAGTGCAACTCAAATTCCATTCGAGGATTCTTCTGTAGACTCAATAGTTACACACCCTCCCTATATAGGCTCTGTACCTTACGCAGAATATGGCTCACTAAGCCTTAAATGGCTTGGATTTGAACCAAAGGAGATTGACGGAAAGTTAACAGGAGGCAAGAGACAGAGCAAGGATGTGGTCCAGAGATTTATCAAAGACTATAAATGTATGCTTTCTGAAAGCTACCGTGTTTTAAAAGCAAACCGCTGCTTGTTTATTTTAATTGGCGACCCCACCGTTAAAGGTGAGTTTATTGATTTAGCAAAAATGACAAAAGATTTGTCGTTAGAGATTGGTTTCAAACTATTGGTAGAAAAAAAGCGAAGTGGAGTTAATCGTCGTGCAAATAAAATGGGGCACGAAACAATCCTTTTTTTTCAAAAATAATCTAACTATTTTTAGACCAAAAACCATCCTTAAAAAGCATAATGTCTGCAATATGATTAAACAGGCGAACATCTTTGCGTTTACCTGATTTTGAAGCAGCAGCCCACATTTCCTTTGTGATATGGGGAAAATGTAATACCAACCCTCTCTTAATTGATTTTTCTCCAAGAACGTACAAGTTTTGATACAACATGCCTGTACCAGTATATGGGTCAGAGCGCACATATGTCATACCAACATTATAAAAAACTACTTCTTGAAAATTCTTAAGAAGCTTTTGTGGTATTTTAGTAAGATTAGAAAAATCTGAAATTTTCATTAACTGAACAGACGGTGGCGGAGAATTATAGTCCTCAGGAGATCTTACATATTTTTTAATAAACTCTTCTCTTTCTCGTGTTTGTTCATCGCTAAACTGAGATTTAACGATTATAGAATTGATACCTTTCAATCCAACTTTTTTGTAATTTGAAAGAAATAAATCAAGGTACTTTTTTATTCTCTCATCCTTATCTTTTGTTCTTAGTAGTTCACACTTACTATCAACAGGCCAATTGATTGTTGTTACCGCTGTTTTATGAAGACTGGATAACACATCAAGTGCGTAGAACAACCTTAAGTTCATATATCGAGGACCCGAGGTTATACCCCCATGCTTGCGAGCCATATAAGGACCAAAATAAACCAATGGAATTTTTGCCTCTGCCGCTGCGGCAAGTCTAGCAAAACGCTGCCCCACATTATGTCCAGTAGGAACTTCGATTGTTCGTTCTATCACTAAAATAGGTATGCCGTTATCAGCGAGGATGATATCGGGTCTGTCGTACTCCAAAGCTTTGGAGACGGGCGTACCGCTCTTTATATCATTAATTGCTATAAGTCGAGCATCTTTTAAATCATCATGCATCGACTTAAACCAAGTACCTTCTTGTAGGCTATCGTAATAAATTTCCATCTGTGTTTCCACTATAGCTTTTTAATGACCTAAACTCAATAATATCCCTAGGTGATAATAGAACAAACAAAAAACACGAAATTAATCGTGTTTTTTGCAATCTAATTCGTGACAGCACGACATGCTTGTATAAAACACATCTCGTGCTACCTGTCAAAGGCGGAGGCGGTGAGATTCGAACTCACGGTGCCTTTCGACACTCCTGTTTTCAAGACAGGTGCACTAAACCACTATGCGACGCCTCCAAATATTCAATTTTCCGATACCTGACTACATTACCTTATTTTCAAACATTTTTCAATTGATTACGTTTTTGTGATAAGCTATCGGTATGAAATACATTGGAATTGATTTTGGTACAAAACGCGTTGGGGTTGCACTTTCTGATAGTTCTGGCTCGCTCGCTCGACCGTTTGAGGTGCTCAAAAACACATCCTCACTTATCAGTGAGCTCGAAAGTATTATTGCAAAGGAGCAAGTAGATAGTATTGTTATCGGAAGTTCAGAGGGGAACAAAGTGCAGAATGATATTAATGAACTTGTTGGACAACTAACACTCACAACGATGCTTCCTGTTGACCTCATGAACGAATCTTTTTCTTCAGTTGAAGCACATGGGAGAAAGGGGAAGGAACAAACGGCGGCGCGGGCGACTCGTGCACCACAGAAACCATCTGATTTGGACGCCCGCGCCGCAGCTGTGATTTTGCAAAGATATCTTGATACTCAAAGTAAGAAAAAATAATCTCATACAAATATATGGAATACGTAACATACGAAGAATTTAAAAAAATGGATATGCGAGTTGGCACGATTGTTGAAGTCTCACCTGTCGAAGGTACAGACAAGCTTTTAAGATGCCAAATTGATTTTGGAGAAGAAAATCTGCGTCAAATTGTTTCGGGTATCCGAGAATTTTTTCCTGAATACGAAACGTTGGTTGGCAAGCAGGTGCTTTATATCGTCAATCTCGAACCGCGTATGATTCGTGGAGTTGAATCGCAGGGAATGTTGATGGCTGTTGATGGCAAAGACGGCAAGCCAGTATTTCTCACGCCGGAATTTGAAGTGGCCCCTGGTGCAAAAGTTCGCTAATAATATATGTTTAACTTAATCCTTTTAATAAAAACCGCAGGCTACGCAGGAATTTTTGGAATCATCTTTGTTGAGACTGGGGTGTTTTTTGGATTTTTCTTTCCTGGAGATACATTACTCTTTTCGGCTGGAGTGTTGGCATATGAACACTATTTTGATCTTCCTGTTGTGATAGTCGTTCTTTCGGTGGCTGCAATTACTGGGGGATTTTTTGGATATTGGACTGGCAAAAAAATCGGCCCACACATATTTACTCGTGAAGATTCACTCTTTTTCAAAAAGGCACATGTATTACGTGCCAAAACATTTTTTAATAAGCATGGCAACAAAACGATTTTTCTTTCCCGATATATTCCAATTGTTCGCACGTTTGCTCCGACTGTAGCTGGAGTTGCGCAGATGAGATTTAAGAATTTTGTTATCAACAATATTCTTGGTGGTGTGGCATGGTGTGTAACCATTACTTTGTTGGGCTATTATCTCGGACAAAAAATACCAAATATCGATACATATTTGTTACCGGCAGTTGCTTTTGTGTGCTCGGTCTCATTTGCACCGATTGCAATTGAAGTTTTCAAGAGAAAAAAGAAGACAGAATTAAAACTCTGACGTATAATATACGCATGGTACGTTCACACGCGCGAAATGTTATTTTTAAAACACCGCAATTCCTTTCAATGCCTGCCGTTGGTATCGACATCTCAGATCACAGCATAAAATATGCTGAGCTGTTTCCTGGCAAAAAAGGTTTTCGTCTTGGCCGCTTTGGTGATATTCCTATATCAACTGGAATCGTTGAAGGAGGCAAAATCGTAAATCCTGCAAAACTTGCAGATATTTTGAATACACTTCGTATCGAAAAAAATCTTTCTTTTGTTCGTTCGGGTTTGCCTGAAGAACAGGTATACTTTTTCCGAGCACGATATCCTAATGGCACACGAGAATTATTGCGCGAAACGATTGAGCTTTCACTCGAAGAACATGTGCCTATTCCAGCATCGGATACGGTATTTGATTTTGAAATTGTTGGCAAATGTGGCGATGACGCAGATGTTGCCGTCACTGTTGCTACTCGCGCAACGGTTGAGAGTTATTCGGATGCGTTTCGTGCAGCAGGACTCACTCTTCTCTCGCTCGAGCTTGAAGCGAATGCGATTGCGCGTTCGGTTGTAAGTGGCGATGATACAGATGCTCACCTTATTGTTGATTTTGGAGAGGCTCGTACTGGGGTTGCTATTGTATGTCGAGGTCAAGTGTATGTGACATCAACTGTAAGTGTTGGTGGACAGATGCTTACAGAGACTGTTGCGAGACATATGGGAATTTCTTTGGCTGAAGCAGAATCACTCAAGCGTGAATTCGGTTTGCAACGCAATTCCGCTCACGAAGAATTATTTGCAATTTTGCTTACCAATATTGCAATCCTTCGTGATGAAATAAATAAACACTTGATATATTGGCACACGCATCCTGATGAAGAAGGGAAGCCTCGACCTGAAATTACCAAAGTCCTTCTTGTCGGAGGAGATTCAAATCTTCCTGGCTTGCCTGAATATTTGTCTGCGACACTTCGTGTCGAAGCGATTGTTGGAAATATTTGGACCAATGTGTCACTTCCTACACACGGTATTCCTGAACTTCCAAAAGCTGCGTCACTTTCGTATGGGACATCTATCGGTCTTGCACTGTATAATGTAAATCAAGAATAATTATTATGAGTAACTTGCTACCCCCACAAGAAATAAAACGCATCACACTTTTGTATCGAAAGCGTTTTGTTGTTGTTGCAATGCGTGCACTTATGATTTTGGTTATCATTGCAGGTATTGGTTTGTTGCCTTCGTATATATATTCACAAAAGGAGCAACAAGAACTGCTTGCACAAAAGGCTGTCTTTGACAGCAAGGAAACAGGCGAACTCAAGCAAACTCTTATTTCTTCGATTGCCGATATCAATACACGCTTGAATAGTTTTAATGAAAAATCTTTTTCATCTCCCGTCATCGCAAGCTTTATTGACCCCGTTCTCAAAGCTCGCGTACCTTCTGTATACTTGTCTGATTTTAATTATTCAGTTGCTCCTGACGCAACTGTTGCAAAAATTGATATTTCTGGAGTTTCGACGAGTCGTGAAGCTATTTTGTCATTTGCTGACAATTTGCGAAACACACCAGGTATTGTAAATGTTGATGTGCCAATTACGAACTTTATCAAAGAATCCAATATTCCTTTTTCGATTACCATAACCGTGTCTCTCAAATAAACATATGATACCTGTCGATCCAAAACCATTTCAAAAAATAAATAAAACTGTCTTGTGGACAGTGTTGTTTGTGTTGATATGTTTGTGTGGGTACTCATACTTTTTTAATATCGAGAGTGCGTCACGAGACAGTGTCGTCAATCTTACAAAAGAAACTGCCTCGTTAAGAGCTGAAGAATCAGAATCCAGTCAAATCAAAAATCAGTTATCTTCGACTGATGCACAACGCTTGGTTCTTGTTTCGTATTTTGTTGATGCCGGCAATCCTGTGCCATTCGAAGAGACAATCGAAGGATATGGCACTCAAACTAATACAAAGGTGTTGTTTCAAGGTCTTAGTGTAAACAAGAATCCAAACAGATTGGATGTATCGTTTGGTATTGATGGAAACTTCGTTAATATATACCGCTTCTTGGCGCTTCTCGAATCTGCACCGTACGAACTTTCTATCAACAATTTGGATTTGCAAACCGCAGACCCTTCCAATATTGATCCAACAAGCAAGACCCCTCGTGCTCCTTCATCATGGCATGCCAATGTATCGCTCTCTATTTATAGTGTAGGTGGTATTCAATAAAACATATGGACAAAAACAACGACAAAAACAAAAAAGATTTGAAATTTGTAAAAAGCTTTTTCCGCTTTTCTATTTCACCGCAAAAGCATTTTAATAATCTCATGCTTGTCTTTGTTTTGGTTTTTGTTTGCATTGCTATTTTTCATTCGTATCTTTTTTATCAAGTAAAATTTTTTGATATTCAAGAATCAGACAAAGGACAAGTTGTACCCATCCCATCGATAAACGAAAACAAGCTTGAGGCGATACTCAACAAATACAACCAAAAAGCAAAAACTCAATCGTCTATACAGAGTATCGTTCCGGGTATCGTTGACCCAAGTAGATAAAAATCGTATAGTGTGCGTGCATTCCATATACGCCCCTGTAGTTAAATGGATATAACTGCGGACTTCTAAGCCGCTATTCGAGGTTCGATTCCTCGCGGGGGCACCTTAAACGAACTAAATGATTTTGAAGAAGATAAGGAGTGGGCGTTGCGAAGCAACGCCCACGCTGTTTCGCCCGTTTTCGCCAAGGAATTCTGGGTTCGGAATTCGGCACCGCCTTCGGCGGTGCGCACTGTTTTTTCGCCAAGAAGCAGGTTCGCATCAAATGCAATTTTGGAATTTGCTTTGTCTTAAATACAAAAAGAATTTTGATATAAAATATTTTTTGGTATACTAGAAATGTTGAAACCGATTATTAGAAAAGTTAGCAGAAATGGCTATTCTAGCTATCTTAACTTTTCGTTAAGGTTTCAACACTAGAGTAGCCATTTCTGCTTCATAAAAAAATATATGCAAAAATTCTTTTTGTATGCTCGCAAGAGTACCGATGTCGAGGATAAACAAGTTTTGAGTATTGAGGCACAGCTCACCGAATTGCGGGAGTATGCCAAGCGAGAAAATATTATCATTTCCACCGAAGTGGTGGAAAAACAATCTGCGAAATATATTGGTCGTCCTTTGTTTAATAAAATGTTAGACGAGATTGAAAAATTCGGCGGAAACATTCTCGCATGGAACCCCGATCGTCTCGCCCGCAATTCGGTGGACGGAGGCAGGATTATTTATCTCCTCGACACAGGAAAACTTGCGAGTCTAAAATTTCCCACATTTTGGTGTGATAACACTTCGCAAGGGAAATTTATGTTAAATATGGCTTTCGGGCAAAGCAAATATTATGTAGATTCTCTTTCCGAAAATACGAAACGAGGGCTTCGCCAAAAAGTTAGAAACGGAGAATATCCAACGCTTGCTCCTGTTGGCTACATCAATGATTCAAGAATAAAAAGTGTCGTTGTTGATAAAAAGAAATCTAAAATTATCAAGCAAGCGTTTGAGCTGTATGTTACAGGAAACCAACGGTTAGAAGACATTGCAAACTTTTTGGCGAAGAAAAATATAATTTCGAAAAACGGAAAGATAATCCACAAATCCCGTGCGACTTCCATTTTATCAAATCCTTTTTATACTGGACTATTTCGATATGGCGGTGAACTTCACGAAGGAAAGCACGAGCCAATAATTTCAAAGAAACTTTTTGATGAAGCACAGGAAATGTTAAAGAAACGAGGCAAACCTGAACGAAAAACAAAAAAATGAACCTCAGCCACTTTGCGGACTTATTTCCTGTGCTTCTTGCGGAATGATGATAACTGGCGAATACAAGGTTAAGAAACAAAAAAATGGAAATGTTCACGAATATATTTACTATCACTGCACGAAGAAAAATAAAAATGTGAAATGTCCAGAACCTTGTATTCGCCAAGAAGAATTAAGCAATCAGTTATCATTAATCATTCAAAAAGTTTCTTTGCCCAAAGACTGGGCGGAGGAATTATTGAAAATGGCAGAAAACGACCACAAAAACTCCGCCCAGTCTTTGACTGCTTGTGTGAAAGAGAAAGAAGAAAAAATACAAAATATAAAAATCAAACTGGAGCGACTTCTCACAGGTTATCTTGACCAAGATATTGAAAAAGAAATCTATCGTGCTGAAAAAGGAAAACTACTTTTACAAAAGAAGTCGCTTGAAGAAGAAATGACATCTCTTTCACACAAGCAAAATTCTTGGCTCGAACCTTTCCAAAACTGGGTAAAAGTCGCACAGGGATTGGATCAAATTGCATTTGATACCGACCTTTTTGCAAAAAAGGTCGTAGCCAAAGAAATCTTTGGCTCGAACCTGCTTCTTGGCGAAAAAACAGTGCGCACCGCCGAAGGCGGTGCCGAATTCCGAACCCAGAATTCCTTGGCGAAAACGGGCGAAACAGCGTGGGCGTT
>Ga0007854_10002665_pt1 | contig 10983 bp, 7 predicted proteins | sample CryBogCBH12Aug08_FD_60382 | JGI IMG/M metagenome (GOLD analysis project Ga0007854, IMG submission 60382) | Freshwater microbial communities from Crystal Bog, Wisconsin, USA - CBH12Aug08 | ecosystem: Environmental > Aquatic > Freshwater > Lake | place: Crystal Bog, Wisconsin, USA | collected... | reverse complement strand
GGGTCGAGTTCTTGGAGTTCGGCAAAAAGTTTTTCCACCGGTAACGCTTCCAGCCGGGCACGCAATACATCGTTCCGACCGGGACCGGTGAACAATCCTTGCCGGAGCGAGCGCACATACATACCGGTCCCGCCGACCACCAAGGCGCGCGCCAGATGTGGACTGGCCAGCTCGACGAATTTTTTTGCGTCAAACGATTCATGGATGTCGCAGACATCGACCAAGCGAGCGTTTTTATCTTTCGCCGTGCCGATGTCCATTCCCCGGTAGACTTGCATCGAATCAGCGGAAATAATTTCCGAGCCGAGCCGGCCGGCTAGCTCCAGCGCGATGGCGCTTTTGCCGGAGGCGGTCGGGCCGACGAGAAAAACTGGGAACATAGGCGGATACGATAAAACAACCGGCGGTTATTGGCGAAGGAATTTCGTGAAAGCGCTGTTGACGCTGGGCGGATTTGGTCGTAGTTTCTGCGCTCGAATGGCTAAGATTGTCACAATCTACGACACGACGTTGCGCGACGGAACGCAAGGCGAAGGAATTTCATTTTCGAGTGCGGATAAAATCCGCATCGCCGAGCGGCTCGATGCGTTTGGTGTGCATTACATCGAAGGCGGTTGGCCGGGGTCAAATCCGAAGGACATGGAGTTTTTTGAATTGGCCGGCAAACGGAAGTTCAAGCACGCCAAAATCACGGCCTTCGGCAGCACGCGCCGGGCGAAGACAACTTGTGCGGCGGATGCGCAAATCCAAATGTTGGAGAAAGCCGGCACGCCGGTGGTAACGATATTTGGCAAGACATGGGCATTGCACGTGACGGAAGTATTGCGGACGACGCTCGAAGAAAATCTGGCGATGATTTCTGACTCGGTCCGGTATTTCAAACAAGCCGGCAAGGAAGTGATTTACGATGCCGAGCATTTTTTTGACGGTTACAAGGCGGATGCGAAGTACGCGTTGGCGACATTGACGGCGGCGCAAGAGGCCGGTGCGAGCATGGTGGTGCTTTGCGACACGAACGGCGGCACGATGCCGGTGGAAATCAGTCGGATCACCGGCGAAGTTCGTAAGGCGTTGAAGTGTCCGGTGGGAATTCACACCCATAACGATAGCGGTGTCGGCGTGGCAAACGCATTGGCAGCAGTGGAAGCCGGTGCGACACAGGTGCAAGGCACGATGAATGGCTATGGTGAGCGCACCGGCAACTGCAATCTGACATCAGTGATGCCGTGTCTCGCGTTGAAACTGGACTACGACTGTATCCCGAAGGAAAACTTCCGGCATCTCCGCGAGTTATCAAATTTCATCGACGATTTGGCGAATGTGCGGCCGGATATCCGACAACCGTTTGTCGGCGCAACGGCGTTTGCCCACAAAGGCGGCATCCATGTGAATGCGGTGGAAAAAGTTGCGCACAGTTACGAGCACATTACGCCGGAGCTTGTCGGCAACCACCGGCGGGTGCTGGTCAGCGACTTGAGTGGCCGCAGCAATATTTTGATGAAAGCGCACGAGATGGGCATCGACCTCGGCAAAGACACGCCGGAGGTGCGCGAGATTTTACAGCAACTGAAACAGATGGAACACGCCGGCTACGAATACGAAGCGGCCGATGCGAGTTTTCACATTCTCGCGCAGAAGTTGCTCAAGAAACACAAACCGTTTTTCAAGTTACTCGCCTACCGGGTCATCATGGACCGACAAGGTGCCGGCGCTGGCATCGTGGAAGCCAGCGTAAAACTCGAGGTGGCCGGTAAGGTAATTCACACGGTGGCGGAAGGCGATGGTCCGGTGAACGCACTCGACCAAGCATTTCGTGCGGCATTGAGCAATTTTTATCCGGTGGTCAACACGGTCCGGTTGGTGGATTACAAAGTCCGGATTCTTGATGGCGGAACTGGCACAGCGGCCAAAACACGGGTCATCATCGAAAGCACCGACGGCACCGACACGTGGGGAACCGTCGGCGTGGATGACAATATCATCGAGGCCAGCTGGGAGGCGCTTGTGGATGCTGTCGAATACAAACTTTTTAAAGACGAAAAGAAAAAATGAAACACTCAATGAAATTATTGACTGTACTTGGCGTGCTCCTCGTTGCCGTTGGCATTGGGCAGGCGGATGAAACGAATCTCAACCGGCATTTCGTATTCAGTTTCACGGAAGAGAATGACTTTTTTTCCGTTCCGAAAACCGATAAATATTATACGCAAGGTTTGCACGTCGGCTTGCTCTGGCCCGACGAAGAGTCGCCATTACCGACTCGCCCGCTGACTTGGTTGCCGGATTTTGGCATCGCCGGCGCAGTTCATACCTACGGCATGCGAATCGGCCAAGACATGTACACACCGGTCAATCTTACGAACAACCCACCGACGCCGACTGACTGGCCGTACGGAGGCTGGTTATTTCTAGGATTCATTCGGAATACTCGTGGCACAATGTTTGGCAGCATTCCGGTGCGCGACCATTTAGAAGTGGATATCGGCGCGGTTGGTCCGGCATCATTCGCGCACGATGCACAGGTTTGGTGGCATCAAGTAATTAGTGGCCAAATGCCGGCGGGTTGGGATTCCCAAATTAAGAATGAACCGGGGTTTCTGATTAGCGGCGACCGGCAGCTAAAACTCTGGGACACCGGGACTGCCGAATTTTTCCAAGCGCAATTTCTACCACACGCCGGTTTCAATCTCGGCAATATCCAGACTTCGTTGCGCCTCGGCACTGAAGTCCGCCTCGGTCACAACATGCCGGACGAATTTGCCAGAGTCTCTGAGCCGAAATACGGTTGGTATCTTTTTACTGGCGTGGACGGCCGGTTTGTCGGTTACAACGAATTTCTCGATGGTAATGCGTTCCGAAGCAGCGTGAGTGTTGCCAAAGAGCCGGCGGTGCTGGAAGCGCATGGCGGGTTGGTCGTGGTGTTTAAGCGGACGCAAATCAGCTACACCTACACCTACATCAGTAAAGAATTCAAAACGCAGGCCAAGTACGACGCCTACGGTTCACTCAACCTAACGCAGCAGTTCTAAGCTGCTGGTAAATTTTATTTAAAGAGGCGGCACTACCGGCGCGCAAAACCGATTGCGCCATGATGCTGTACACTTCCATCCGCGAAACCTTCACACACTGCGCCGCGTCCAGCGGATTCGCTTGCCGGAGTCGCGCGATGGTTTTTAAACCAATCCACAACGGCCAGACACACGCCAAGCGCAATCGTTTCTGATTCGCCGGTATCGTCAACGTATATTGCCAGCCAGCGTCCAAATGCTCGACTGCTACATCGAGCCACTTTGTGAAAACCGGCAAAACTTCAGAGTGATCCAGCGGATTTTGTACCGGTAGGTAACACCGGCCAATCGCATAATCGCGCGGCATATCGCGCAAAATATTGACGAGTTGCAGTCCTTTGCCGAACCGGATTCCATCGGCGATACTCAATCGCTCCAACCCCGGCAAGTGCGCTTGACACATCTCCGTCCAAAATTCACCGACGCATCCAGCCACCAGATAGGTGTACCGGTCCAGCGTTGCCTCGTCAGCGATTGCCCTGAGATTACCGGGGAAAGTTTCGAGATCAAAAATCTGACCTGTGATAATCGTGTTCAGCAATTGCTGAATCAACCGCCGGTCCCGCGTATCGAAAGTATTGAGCATCGCGAGACATTCTTCCAACCGCTCTAAAAGCACGCGTTCCGCCGGTAATGTTTGATTTTCTGCCAACACGCCGAGTTCCGGAACGCGAGTCAAATTTTGGAGTTCCCGGAGAAGCACGATGCGTTTGGCGCGTGGCACAGCATCCGTGTCAGCAATAGTATCCGTCGCCCGAGCTAGGAGGTATGCCAGCGAGATTTGTGGTCGAATCGGCGCCGGCAACACGCGCAGCGTCAGGTAAAACGACCGCGAGACCGCTTTCAATAGCGGGCCAACCAATTGCGCTTGGGTGGGAGGCGTCATGACCAACAGTTTAGAAGCGTTGGTTGTGTTCTGCAAGATTTGACGTATGGTTAAAAATGTTTTCATTACTTGCCGAATTTTGCGGGTTCCTAGCGGGCATAGTTTATTGCAGCTTTTTTGAATGGACGCTGCACCGGTATGTGATGCACCGGCCCGTCGGAAAGTTTGTCTACCCCTTCCGCGCTCACGCTGTAATTCACCATCAAACATTTCGCGCGGATGACTCCTATCATCTCCAGCAGGAGTCCGACAAAAAAACCGTCCCGATGGCATGGTGGAATGCGCCACTCTTGATTGTCCTCCACGCCCCATTGGCATTATTTGTGGGCTGGTTGATTGGACAACCGATTACGATTGGCGTGTTGAATGCAATGGCGCTGTACTACGGCACCTACGAATACATCCATTGGTGCATGCACGTGCCGCGCTCCCGGAACATCGAGCGCTCCGGAATTTTCTTCCGTCTCAATGGCCACCATCTCCTACACCACCGGTACATGGGGAAAAATTTCAACGTTGTGATGCCGTTGGCGGACACGGTACTCGGCACACTCATGCGCCGTTCCCAAGTGAGCTTCGCCCAAGTCACCGGCCCCAGCGTGCCGAATGTTCAGCCCTGTCTTGACTGAGTTGCGCAACTTGTGTTCGCCCGTCACCGCTGCTATTCTACGCTTCACCGTGGGCAACGACCGAACTAACCAACTTCGCGCCGCCTTAAACGATCGAATCCTCGTGCTCGATGGCGCGATGGGTACGATGATTCAGCAGCGCAACCTTACCGCCGGCGACTTCGGCGGCCCGGTGTTCGAAGGCTGTAATGAAAATCTCGTCCTCACCCGTCCCGATGTCATCCGTGACATCCACCGGCAATACTTCGCCGCCGGAGCAAACATTGTTGAGACGAATACTTTTGGCGCCACGCCACTTGTCCTCGCCGAATACGGACTTACTGAAAAATGCCGCGAAATAAATATCGCCGCCGCTAAACTCGCCCGCGAAGCCGCGGCCGAGTTCAACGGTTTCGTTGCCGGCTCGATGGGACCAACCACGAAAGCGATTACCGTCACCGGTGGCGTAACATTCCAGCAGTTGGTCGAAAATTTCCAAACCCAAGCCGTAGCCTTGATTGAAGGCGGTGCAGATTTATTGCTCGTTGAAACCTGTCAGGACACTCGCAACGTCAAAGCCGCGCTCATCGGTATCGAACAAGTCGGCGTGAAAATACCAATAATCGTCTCCGGTACCATTGAGCCGATGGGGACGATGTTGGCCGGGCAGGCCGCCGATGCGCTCGTAGCCTCGTTGCAACACGTGGACTTATTTGCCATCGGATTGAATTGTGCCACCGGCCCTGAATTCATGACCGACCACATTCGAACGATTCATGAAATGGCCACCACCGGTGTATCGTGCTACCCGAACGCCGGTTTACCAGATGAAGAAGGCAAGTATGGAGAAACTCCCACATCGCTTGCAGCATCGCTCGAACGCTTCGTGAAAAACGGTTGGGTGAATATTCTCGGTGGTTGTTGCGGTACAACGCCGGCGCACATCAAAGCGATTGCCGAAATGGTTGCCGGTAAATCACCACGCCGGCAACGCGGCCAACGCAAATCATTTTATTCCGGTATCGAATTGGTCGAAGCCAACGATGACAACCGGCCGTTGATTGTTGGCGAACGGACGAATGAAGTCGGCTCACGCGCATTCAAACGGCTTATTACCGAGGAGAAATTCGAGGAAGCTAGTGAAATCGCCCGGGCTCAGGTCAAAAACGGCGCGCACATCATTGACATCAATCTCGAAAACACCGACCGGGATGAGTTGGCGGACATCGACCGGTTTTACGAGAAGGTGATTCACAAAGTCAAAGTGCCATTGATGATTGACTCGACCAATCCGAAGTCGGTCGAGCGAGCGCTAACCTATTGCCAAGGAAAAGCCATCATCAATTCAATCAATTTTGAAGATGGCGAAGAGAAATTTAACAACATCCTACCGCTTGTGAAAAAGTTTGGCGCAGCAGTCATCATCGGTTCGATTGACGAGGACAAGCAGCAGGCGCAGGCAATCACGCGCGAACGCAAGCTCGCGATTGCTCTTCGCGCCCACCGGTACTGCACCGAACGCGGCATCCCGGAAGAAGATTTAATTTTCGACACACTCACGTTCCCGTGTGGTACCGGCGACGAAAACTACCTCGATAGCGCTGGTGAGACCGTTGAGGCCATCCGGCTCATCAAAGAAAAACTGCCGCGCTGTAAGACCGTGCTCGGCGTCAGCAATGTCAGCTTCGGTTTGCCACCGGCGGCGCGCGAAGTCGTCAACTCTGTGATGCTTTATCACGCCACGAAAGCCGGCCTCGACCTCGCCATCGTCAATGCCGAGAAGTTGGAACGTTATGCCAGCATTCCGGAAGCAGAGAAGACGCTCGCCGAAAATTTACTCTTTCACTCGCCGGACAAAGCCAGCTCCCAGCGTGCCATCGCCGCAATCAACGACCATTTCCGCGACGCCACCAGCCGGGTGAAGAAAAAGACTTCTGATTTGCCGCTCGATGGCCGGCTTGCCAATTACATCATCGAAGGCACAAAAGAGGGTCTCATTCCGGACCTCGACTTGAAATTGAAGGAAGCCGGCCCGCTCGACATCATCAACGGCCCGCTCATGGCCGGCATGAGCGAAGTCGGTCGGTTGTTCAACGCCAACGAACTCATCGTCGCCGAAGTTCTCCAGAGCGCCGAGGCGATGAAGGCCGCCGTCGCGCATCTGGAACAATTCATGCAGCACGCCGAGAGTTCGACCAAAGGAAAAATCGTTCTCGCTACCGTCAAAGGTGATGTCCACGACATCGGCAAGAACCTTGTCGAAATCATTTTGTCGAACAACGGTTTCCGAGTCATCAATCTCGGTATCAAAGTCCCACCGGAACAACTCATCGAAGCTTGTCACCGGGAAAAACCCGACGCCATCGGCTTGTCCGGCTTACTCGTGAAAAGCGCCCAGCAAATGGTCGTTACTGCTGCCGATTTGAAAACCGCCGGCATCACCGTGCCACTGCTGGTCGGCGGCGCCGCGCTCAGCGATAAATTTACGCGCGGCAAAATCGCACCGGCCTATGACAACATCGTCGCCTACTGCCGCGACGCCATGACCGGTCTCGCCACGATGAACAAGTTGATGGCCCCGGCCGAACGCGAGAAGTTGGCTGCCGAACAAGCCAGCCGCGAAATCGCGACTACAACCGTCGCCACCGAATCTGTTCCCGAATCCACCACTCGCAGTAACCGGGTTCGGATTCTGCCGCCGGTACCGGTGCCGTATTCTGACCGGAAAGTCATCCCGGTGCCGAACCTCACAGAAATCTGGAGCTACATCAATCCGCAGATGTTGTTCGTTCGGCATCTCGGCTTCAAAAGCAATTTCGAGCGCGCACTCGAAAGCCGCGACCCGAAAGCGCTGGAACTCCATCACGCTGTCGAAGAAGTCAAAACCGAAGCGGCGAAATTCATGAAGATTAAAGCCGTCTGGCAATTCTTCACCGCCGCCACCACCGCCGGCAACGCCATTCAACTACCGGGTCACACCTTCACCTTCCACCGGCAACGCCAACTCGACGGCTTGTGCCTTGCGGATTACATCTCACCGGCCGGTGGTGACTCTATTGCCGCGTTTGTTGTCACCGCCGGTGCCGGTGTTCTCGAACACGCCAATGAGTTCAAAGCGCGCGGCGAATTTTTGAAATCGCATGCGCTCCAAGCACTCGCACTTGAAACCGCTGAGGCCGCCGCCGAGTGGCTGCACCGCCGGCTTCGCGAAGACTGGGGTTTCCCCGACCCGGCCACACTGACGATGCTCGACCGGTTTCAGGCAAGATACCGGGGCAAACGTTACAGTTTCGGTTATCCGGCGTGTCCGGCACTCGAAGATCAAGCCGGTATTTTTAAGTTGTTGCACCCAGAAGAAATCGGCGTGCAGCTCACCGAAGGTTTTATGATGGAGCCGGAAGCCAGCGTCAGCGCGTTGGTATTCCATCATCCGGATTGTTTGTACTTTGGGGTGGGTGAAGCAATAGAATAACCAATGAAATTCTCACTGCGGATGTTGCTGTCGTTTGTGACAATCTTCTCGCTGATTTATGGCGGGGCGCATCTGTATATTTATTGGCGGCTGGTGCAGCCGTTGAAACTCTCCGGCGGACCGGTCTGGGTGGTGCGACTCGGACTACTGATTTTGTTTCTTTCGTTTCCGGTGATTCATTTTGTGTTGCGGCGAGAAAACGGCGCGGTGCTGGGCGCGGCTAACTTTGTGAGTTCGGTCTGGATGGGAATGCTGGTGTATCTGGTTTTGGGAACGTACCTCTACGATTTAGTGCGGCTCTACGGGTTGATTCTGATTCCGGTCGGAAAAATAATGACGGTGATTGTCACCGGCATTGCCACGGCGATTACGGCGTACGGATTATGCGAGGCACATTGGATTAGCGTGACAAACCTGCCGGTGCGGATGCCGGGCTTGCCGGCGCACTTGGAAGGTTTCCGCATCGCGCAACTTTCGGATGTGCATCTCGGTCGGATTATGCGCGGGTCGCGCTTGGAAAAAATTGTCGCCCAAGTCAACGCACTCCAGCCGGACTTGATTGTCATCACCGGTGATTTAGTCGACGCGGAACCGTCGCACATGGAGGAAATGATTCCGGCGTTGCGCCGGTTGCAGAGCCGGTACGGTGTGTTCGCGGTGACAGGCAACCACGAATTTTTTGCCGGTGTCGAGCGCGCCCAGTCGTCCATCGAACGCGCTGGTGTGACGCTGTTGCGCAACCGGTGGGTGACCATCGCCGACGATTTGCAACTCATCGGGCGCGATGATGTGGTTGCGTCGCGTATCACCGGTGTGCCGACACTGACGTGGGACGACAACTTGCGCGGGCTGGATCGCACGAAACCGGCGATTTTGTTGTATCACACACCGGTGACGACATTGGCGGAACTAGAAGCACGTGGCATCCAACTACAACTCAGCGGCCACACGCACCAAGGCCAGCTCTGGCCGGTCAACTTCATCGTGAAATGGATTTTCAAAACGCCATACGGCTTATTCACCGATGGCAAGGCGACAATTTACGTCAATCGCGGCATCGGCACGTGGGGCCCGCCGATGCGCGTGTTGGCGCAACCGGAAATCACTTTGGTCACGCTGACTGGAAAATGAAAACCAACGAATTCATCGAAAAATTTACTAGCAGTTTACGCGACGGCACCTTTGTCCGACTCACGCTGACGCGGCCGGTCAAGGTCATTGGCCGGCTCGTCGAGATTCAAGGCCAGCCGGTTTTGTCGCTGACCTTCCGCGAAGCCACGCGCGATGTGACTAAGAATTTACCGGTGGCCGAAGCCGCCGGCTGGTTACATCAGCAAAAGATTCAAGGCGCGTTGCTGAGCACGACGCAGCAGGACTGGCAGTTGACGCCGAAACATCTGATTGCTCACAAACCATCCGTCACCGTCACTCCGGTCCGGACGCACGACCGGCAGAAAAAAACTTTTCTCGACGACTCCGCGCAAGTTTGGCTGAGCGCGCTGCACACTACTCCAAAGAAACGTCAACAGATTGACCGGTATCTCGAAATTTTTTCTCATCTCGCTGAGGGGATGGAACTGCAAACCATTGCCGACATGGGCTGTGGCAAAGGCTACCTGACTTTCGCACTCTGGCATTTGCTGCGGACACGAATCATCGGCGTCGAACAGCGTCCAGAACTTGTTGTCGCCGGTAACCAACTCGCTCAGCAAATCGGCGCAACGGGTTTAGAATTTATCGCCGGCACAATTGAATCAATGAAATTGCCACCGGTCGATGCGCTCATCGCGCTCCACGCCTGCGACACAGCGACCGACGATGCGATTTGTCGTGGTGTCGCCGCCGGCGCGAAGCTCATCGTCGTCGCGCCCTGTTGCCATCAGCAAATCCGGCCGCAACTTGGACGGCCAGAGCCGTTGGCGGAAAGTCTCCGGCACGGAATGCTGGCTGAGCGAATGGCAGAATGGGCCACCGATGCGTTGCGCGTGTTGGTTTTGGAATGGGCCGGTTACCGGACGAAAGTCATTGAGTTTGTCGCCAGTGAACACACACCGAAAAATCTGATGATTGCTGCCATTCGTGAACGCCCGCCGTTTGCCGATGCGGCCGCGCGGAAGCGAATCGAGGAATTTAAAAAATTTTACGGGATTACCCGTCACGGATTGGATGAACTGGGACGAGATTGATTGGTCAGCGCTGGAACGGTTGCGAGCCGGTTTTATTGCCGGCACCGCCGGTACATCGGATTACTGGCGGCGCGAAAGTGATCTCGCCAGCTACGACCTGACTTTTGCCCAGCGGATTGGATGGAAATGGGATTACGTTTTCGGAGAACTTCAACAACGTGATTGGCAGCCACCGGCCGGCGCGATTCTTGATTGGGGCTGCGGCAGTGGGATTGCCGGGCGCGCATTCTTGCAATATTTTCCGGGACACGCGGTGCAGCTTTGGGACCGCTCCACGCTGGCGATGCGGTTTGCTGTGAGCCGGCTTGGCGGAAATGCCCCTACCGGTCAGCAACCATGTCCGACGCTTTTGCTCAGCCATGTGCTAACGGAATTATCCGACACTCAAGTGCCGGCGCTGTTGGAATTGTGTCGCGCGGCCACGACGATTCTTTGGGTTGAGCCGGGAACTTTTACGGCGAGTCGTCGGTTAATCACGATGCGTGAGCAACTCCGCGATAGTCATCAGGTTGTCGCGCCGTGTGTCCACCGGCAGGCGTGCGGGATGTTGACGGAAGCGAACGCCCGGCACTGGTGTCATTTTTTTGCGTCATCGCCACCGGAGGTTTTTACCGATGGAAATTGGGCGCGCTTTGCGAAAATTGCCGGAGTGGATTTGCGGAGTTTGCCGGTGAGTTACCTCGTGCTCGACCGGCGCACGCAACCTGAATTACCGGCCGGTGCGGTGCGGGTCGTCGGGCCGGCGCGGTTTCGGAAAGGACAT
>Ga0007854_10002664_pt1 | contig 10984 bp, 9 predicted proteins | sample CryBogCBH12Aug08_FD_60382 | JGI IMG/M metagenome (GOLD analysis project Ga0007854, IMG submission 60382) | Freshwater microbial communities from Crystal Bog, Wisconsin, USA - CBH12Aug08 | ecosystem: Environmental > Aquatic > Freshwater > Lake | place: Crystal Bog, Wisconsin, USA | collected... | reverse complement strand
CTGAAGTTCCGCCAGCACGGCCGCATAGTCGCCCGCCGCGGTGACAATGGCCACGTCCTGCCAGTTCTTGGCCGCGGAGCGGATCATGGTGGGGCCGCCGATGTCGATGTTCTCCACCAGTTCCTGGAAGGTGGCGTCCGGCCTGGCCGCGATCTTTTCGAACTGGTAGAGGTTGACCACCACCATGTCGATGGGCTCGATGCCGTGTTCGGCGAGCGACGCCATGTGTGCGGCGTTGTCCCGGATGGCGAGGATCGCGCCCGTGATTTTCGGGTGCATGGTCTTGACGCGCCCGTCCAGCATTTCCGGGAAGTTCGTGACTTCGGCGACGTCGCGGACCGGGATGCCGGCATCGCGGAGGAGGCGGGCTGTGCCGCCGGTCGAGATCAATTCGGCTCCGAGGGCGGCCAGGCCGCGCGCGAAGTCCGCAACACCGGTCTTGTCGGTGACGCTGAGGAGGACTTTCATAGGTTGTGGGGAATTCTTAGGTTACCAGGCCGTCAGGCCTGGAGGTGGAACACTTTGCGGATCAGCTCCACAGCCTGGTCCCCGTCGGGCTGCCCGGCGTTGCGGCGCAGCTCCGAGATGGGACCGTGGGCGATCTTGTTGATGATCGATTTGGTCAGCGCCTCGATCTGGTGCTCCTGTTCCGCCGTCAGGCCGTGCATCCGGCGCAGGGTCTTGGCGACTTCGGCGGCGCGGATCTCTTCGAGTTGCCCCTGGAGACTGACGATGGTCGGCGTAACCTCCTCGAGCTTGAGACGGGTGAGCGTCTGGTCCAGCTCTCTGAGCACGATGCCTTCGGCGGCCTGGGCCTGCTTGGAGCGCTCCTGGATGTTGGCGTTGACCACCCCTTCCAGATCATCGACATCGTAAAGGAATACGCCTTCGATGTCGTTCACCGCCGGGTCTATGTTGCGCGGCACCGCGATATCGATCAGGAACATCGGACGGTTGCGGCGTGCCGAGATCGCCCGCTGGAGATTGTCGCGGTTGAGAATGTAATGCGGAGCGCCGCTTGAGGCGATGACGATGTCGACCTCGTGCAGCATCGACGTAAACGTTGTGTATTCCACGGCGCGCCCGCTGAACAGAGCAGCCATTTCAACGGCGCGCTCATGGGTGCGGTTCGTGACCAGAATCTTGCTGGCACCGGAGCGGTGGAGGTGCTTGGCCGCCAGTTCCCCCATTTTCCCGGAGCCGATGATGAGAACCGTCTGGCCCTTGAGCGAGCCGAAGATGCGCCTCGCCAGTTCGACGGCGGCGTAGCTGACCGAAACGGCCATCTGTCCGATCCCCGTCTCCGTGCGGACCCGTTTTGCCACGTTGAAGGCGCGGGTTACCACTGTTTCGAGCAGGCCGCCCACGGTTCCCTCGGACTTGGCGACCGCATAGGCCGCCTTCAACTGGCCCAGGATTTGCGGCTCGCCCACCACCATGGAATCGAGGCTGGCCGCGACACGGAAGAGATGGTGGATGGCCTCGCGGGATTCCAGCCGGTACAGGTGGCCTTCAAACGCGGAGGAGGAACCCTGCCAGGAGCGCAGAAACTCGTCGAAGATCTCGCCGGCCGGGGCCGTGTCGGGTACCGAAAGCGACATCTCCACCCGGTTGCAGGTGGAAAGGACCATCGCTTCGGAGGCCCCGAGCTTCTGGAGGTCCTGCAGTGCTTTGGGCAGAGAGGCCTCGGCTATGGCAAATTTTTCGCGCAGATGGACCGGCGCGGTCTTGTGGCTCAACCCGGCAACAAACAACTTCACTGCAGCAGCCGCCTTTGCAGTTGGGAATGGGCGATCCACGTAACCAGACAACAGACCAGCGCGATAATCGACAAGATGGCGGTTTTGCGCCCGCGCCAGCCTGCGGAGACACGGAAAAAGACCAGCGCGAGATAGACCGCCCAGGTGACGAAGGAGATGGCGACGCTGCCGTTGCCGATCCAGCGGGTGCCGGTCTCCACAAAGGCCCAGATGCTGCCGATGACCAGCCCGATCGTCACAAACAGGAATCCGAGGCCGAGCGATTTCGATATCAGGTCATCCAGCACGCCGAGGGGGGGCAGCACGCGGAACACCGCGGGGATGTTCTTCCGCTTCAACTGGCGTTCCTGCATGAGGTAGACCACCGAGGCCGCCGCCGTGAACAGCAGCGCCGCGTAGCCCATCAGGGAGGCCACAACATGCACCGCCAGCGACGTGCTCCGCACCACCGAATTCGACCACGGCGAGACCGGATTCCGCAGTGCGCCGACCAGAGTCATCACAAAAACGAGGGGGAAAATGAACACGCTCAGACTTGCGGCCTTGTACCGGTAGTGAATGGCCAAAAACACCACGGTGACGATCCATGCCAGGAACGCCATGGTTTCGAAAATGTCGTTGACCGGCAGGCGGCCCTGCGCGAGGCCCATTTCGACCAGCGACACCAGTTGGAACACCGCGCCGAGGGCGAACGCCACAATCGCCACCCGGAAAATCGCCTCGCGCCGCCGCAGAACGGTGATGATCGCGTCGAGCAGGCCGAAGGAGTAGAGTCCGGCCGCCACACGTAGCCAGAGGATGCCGGAGTCGCCCATCTCTCCCTATTATAGGTGTGCGGGCCGGGAAGCCGGATGGGAGAATGGAGAATATGGCCGAAGGCAGTTTTTTTGTGCAGAGTTTCGGGTGCCGCGCGACCCAGGCGGACTCTGCCGCGCTGGAAGCCCAACTGGCCGGACGGGGCTTGACCGCCGTTTCGGACCGGTCCGCTGCCGATCTCGTCATCCTCAACACCTGCACGGTAACCGCCGAAGCCGATTCCGACGCCCGGTCCGCGATCCGGCGCGTGAACCGCGAGAACCCGTCGGCCAGGATTCTCGTCACAGGCTGTTACGCCCAGCGGGCTCCCGACGAACTGAAGGCGATGGCGGGTGTGGAGTGGGTGGTGGGGAACTCTCACAAAACGCGGATCGCGGACCTGCTGGCGGGTGGCGATACGCCCTATCACTCCCAGATTTTGACCGGCGACATCTTCCAGACCACCGACATTCTGACGGCCCCGATTCTCGACGCGGCCGGGGACCGCACGCGGCCCAATCTCAAGATTCAGGACGGCTGCCACAACCGCTGCTCGTTCTGCGTGATTCCCTTTGTCCGCGGCAGGAGCCGCTATGTGTCGGCCGACGAGGTGGTGGACCAGGTGCGGTCCCTGGCGGCGCGCTACCGGGAAGTGGTCCTTTCCGGGATCAATCTGGGCCGCTGGGGCCGTTCGACCGGCAGCGGCATGCGCCTGCCGGATCTGATCCGGCGGATGCTGGCGGAAACAGACATTGCCCGGATTCGTCTGAGCTCGGTGGAACCGATGGACTTCTCCGACGATCTGCTGGAACTGATGGCCGGTTCCGACCGGATTGCCAGGCACGTTCACGCCCCGCTGCAGTCGGGTTCGGACACCATCCTGCGCCGGATGCACCGGAAGTACCGGCCCCGCCATTATGCAAGCCGCGTGACCAAGGCGCGGGCACTGATGCCGGATGCGGCGGTCGGGGCCGACGTGATGACCGGTTTTCCGGGCGAGACGGACGAACTGTTCGAGGAGTCCCGGGCATTCATTGAGGCGATGCCCTTCACCTACCTCCATGTGTTCACCTACTCCGAGCGGCCGGGGACGCCGGCGGCGTCGATGCCGGACCCGGTGCCGATGCCCGTACGCAAGGAACGGAACCGGATTCTGCGGGACCTGGCGGCGCGGAAGAATCTTGCGTTCCGCCAGTCTCTGGTGGGCCGGGAGACGACGGCCGTCACGATTGAACCCCTCGGGCTGGCGCTCACCGGGAATTATTTGAAGGCTGAACTCGATATGCCCTATGCAGCCAACCGGCTGGTGCGCTTGCGGGTGCGGGGTGTGACCGCACAGGGTATTGTGGCCGGCGTCGCGGCCGAGCTGTGACTCAGTCCGCCGGCGAGCGGTTCAGGTGCCGGAGCATCATCGCGCGGTAGGTTTCCAGTCCGGGCCCGGTCCAATTCGGGTCTTTGGCCATTTCATCCCAGGACCTGAGCCGGAGCGCGTCCCGCAGGTCCTCCCGGGAGGCGAACGTTTCCGCCTCGGCGGCAGTCATCGGTCCGCCCTGCAGCTCCAGGGTCGTCCGGCTGGCCGTGGAAAGCCGGTCCCGGTACGCCGGATTGGTTCCGGTCAAATAGCGCTTCGCGTCGACGTGGCTGGCCACCAGTCGGGCAAGCCGCGGGGAAAAACCGCGTTCCAGAAGCCATTTCCCGCCGATGTCGTCATGATTGACGACGCCGACCTCCTGGTCCCGGATCGTCTCCGGCAGGTCCAGCAGGTGCCCGATATCATGCAGCAGCGCGGCCAGAACCAGTTCCTCGTCGGCTCCGGCCTCGCGGGCGCACACGGCGCACTGCTCGGAATGTTCCAGCTTGCTCACGGCCTCGCCGAAATACTCACCGCCGCCGTTGTCGCGCATCAGCGCGATTACCTCGTCGACCACCGCCTCCGTGTTCCGCACACTGTCATCCCACGTACAGATCTGCGGACTGGATCGGCAGAGTGCTGGAACCGGCATCGACATTGAGGATCGTGCCGTTCACCTGCGCGGACTCGTCCGAGAGCAGGTAGATGCACGCATAGGCCGAATCGAGCGGGGTCTGGTGCCGGCCCAGCCCGAGGGAGGCGCCTTTGCTCGAAAGTTCCTCAAAGCTGTGGCCTCCGGAGGTATGGAGGGCCACTTCGCCCTCGGTCAGGACCCAGCCCGGGATCAGATAGTTGGATCGGATATTCTGGCGCGAATAGGCTCCGGCCAGAGTGCGGGTGAGTGTGAGGAGCCCGCCCTTGGCGGCGGCGTAGGCCACAAGCGTCGGCAGTCCCTGAATGCCGTTGATGGAACCCATGTTTACGATGCTGCCTCCACCGTTTGCGCGCATCAGGGGCACTGCGTACTTGCAGCAGTAGAACGGGCCGCGCAGGTTGATGTCCTGGATTTTGTCCCAGAATTCGGTGGTGGTGTTTTCGAGCGTCGCGCGCGGGTACCAGCCTGCGTTGTTTACCAGACCGGTCAGGCATCCGAAGTGGTCGATTGCGGCCTGCATGAGCCGGGCGCAGTCAGACTCGCTGGCGACGTCGGCTCTAACAAATGCGGCCCTGCCGCCGGCATCGCGGATCTTCGCCGCCGCGGCCTCGCCTTTTTCGACATTGATGTCCGACACGATCACGGCGGCGCCCTCGGCACCGATCATTTCCGCACATCCGAAACCGATCCCCTGTGCGGCTCCCGTGACCACAACGACTTTTCCTTCGAGTCTGCCTTTTCGCATGCTCATAGTTTATCCGGGCGCCGCCTCTATTGGGCCGGCAGATAGCGGGGGCCCTCGCCCGGCGGCAGCGGTTGCCGGTTCACATTGAGCAGTGCGGCGTAGGCCGAATAGGTGGCGACCAGCGATGTCAGATCCACAACGTTCTTTTCCCCGAACAGCCGGAGCGCCGTCTTGTAGGTGGTGTCGCCGACCTGGTGGGTCCTCAGCAGTTCCGTGGCGAAGTCGAGGACCGCGGCATCTTCGGGTTTCATTGCCGAGGGCCGGCGGCCCTCGCGCAGATCGGCCAGCAGGGCGGGGGATACACCCTCGGTGACCGCGATCGGATAATGCATGTACCACTCGAAGGGCGCGTGCCATTCCCGCCCCGTGACGAGAATCGCGATTTCCACCAGCGGCCGGGGCAGGGCTGTCTTGTACCGGAAGTAGAGGTACAGGTCCATCAGGCCCTTCGACATTTCCGGGCTCCGCAGCATGGAGTTGAACGGGCCGGTCAGCCCGGACCGCGTCTGGCTGATCATCTGTTGAGCAAGCTCGCGCTGCGGGCCCGGTGCGGTGTCCTCAAGTTTCAGTTGCGGCAGGCGCACCTCCTGGGCGGACAGAGCCGCCGCGAGCGCGGGTGCGAGGAAGAGTACTTTTCGCATGTAGAACCTGAGCATACTATCGCCGGTGCCCGCATGGCTCCCGAACGCGGAAAGGCCCCGGATTTCTCCGGGGCCTTTCGGATACCAATGTCTTCGAGTGGACTGCTTTCGGATGGACCGCGTTCGGGTCGACTACGCGACCTTTTCGACTTTACCGTTCTTGATGCAGGACGTGCACAGGCGAATGCGCCTGCCCGCCCCGTTGATCAAGGCGCGAACCGACTGCAGGTTCACATTCCACCGGCGGTTGGTCACGTTGTGCGCGTGGCTGACCTTATGACCGAACTGCGGACCCTTGCCGCAAACTTCACAAACCTTTGCCATGTTGACGAAAACTCCTGGGGATCGAAAGTGACTGCCCCAGTCCGTCCGGTCCGGGCGCAAAACATCAGTCTACCACAGAATGCTCTAATACTTCAGCTCGGTCACAATGACTTCCACTTTGTGGTCCGTGGTGTTGATCTCGCTGTGCCGTGCGGGCCCCCCGGCTACGATGTCTCCGGCCTTGTGGGGAGTTTCGTCGACGGTGCCGTCGGCTGCCGTAACCCGGGTCCGCGAATCGTTCAGGTAGAGGATGATCCGCTTCAACTGGTGCTCATGCAAAGGTGTGCCCTCGTGGGGTCCGAAGGTCACATGAAGCACCCGCACCTGGTCATTCTCGAATTCCAGCTTGTAATGCTTCGGGTCCACTTTCAGGGGATCGAGCAGGCTGGTGACCGTTTTCCCCGCACCCGGCTTCTTCAGTTCAATTTCGACAATGTTAACGGGCTTGGGGGTGGAGACTTCCGCCGCGTGCAGGCCCTCCATCGGACTCCATTTCACTTCATTGTCGTGGAACTGGAGCACCGCACGGCGTCCGCCCGAATACTCAAAATTCTGTGCTCCGGCATTCCGGTAGATCATGACCCGGTTGGCCTTGTGCTCATGCATTTTGGTCTTCTCGTGCGGTTGGACCACGACGTCGAGAACACGGACATCCTCATTGTCAATGGGACGCTTGATGATCTCTTCGGCCGAAAGCACGGCGGTCACCGCCACGGACAGGCCGAGCAGGGACAGGCACAAATTGGTGTTTCGCATGGATTGCCGTAATTCTACCTCACGGACGCCGGGCCGGCCTGGCTGACGCGCTAGCGGGAAACCAGCCGGAATGCGAAGTCGCGTCCATAGCCCCTGTGGAATGCCAGGCTGATCCACAGCAGGGCGAACGGTTCGAGCAGGCGCGCCTGCTTGAGCGGCCCGGCGTCCCGGGCGTCAAAGCCGAGTTCCTCCGCCAGCCCGTGCACAATCTGCTTTGCCGGCCCGTCGTCGCCGCAGTAGAAGAGCAATGCTTTCTCTCCCGAGACAGACGGGTCCGCCATGATGTTGTAGCCCACCGTGTTGAACGCCTTGACGACCTTCGACCCCTGAGCCCATTCGGCCACCATTTCTCCTCCCGATGTGGAGGTGCCCGCCTCCAGTCCGGCCAGCTGCGGGAGCAGCGGGTTGGTGGCGTCGATTACGATTTTTCCTTCCAGACTTCCGGCTCCGGCCAGCACAGCCTTCGTTGCGGGCCAGGGCGTTGCCAGCAGGAGAACGTCGCTGGCAGCAACGGTTTCCGGCACCGTGGCGGCGGACGCCGCGGGTCCCGCATCGGCGGCCAAAGCCCTCATCTCGTCCGATTGCGGGTTTCTCGAACCGAAGACCACCTGGTGGCCCGCCCGGGCCCACCGCGTTCCCAGGGTTCCGCCGACATTCCCTGCTCCAATGATTCCAATTTTCATGCCCCTTAGGATCAATCCCGGCTGCTTCCGGCTTCAAAAAAATCCTTGTAACATGACATTCACCACTGACATGAGGTATTGTGATTCAATCTATGCCGAAACTAGCGAATGCGGTCCTGCTTGCGCTATCTGCCGCCGTAACTCTGCCTGCGGCTGCAAACCGGATTCCCGGAGCCGTGGATCCGGTCCGCACCACGGTCCTGCACGGAAAGGTCCACCCGCTGGCAAAGCCGGAGTTCGACCGCGGCCCGCTCCCGCCCTCCCGCAACATCCAATATGCGTCCGTGTATTTCGTTTCGGCTCCGGGACTGGAAGAGTTCCTTGCCGACCAGCAGAATCCGGCTTCGCCCAACTACCACCGCTGGCTGACGCCGGAACAGTTCGGCGACCGCTTTGGCTTGTCGGACGAAGACACCGCGAAGGTTGCGGCCTGGCTCAAATCTAGCGGGCTGCAGGTTCACGACATTGCCCGCGGCCGCCAGTGGATCACTTTCTCGGGTACTGTGGCCCAGATTTCGGCCGCGCTGAAGACCGAGTTCCGCCAATACCAGGTCGACGGCGAAACGCATTTCACCTACTCGACCGACCCTTCGGTTCCCGCAGCACTCGCTCCCGTCGTCGCCGGTTTTCGCGGTCTGGACGATTTTGATCCCCGCCCGATGCACATCATCGCCGATCCGGTTGCGGTCCCAGGCCCTCAGCCCCGCTATACGTCGGGCAGCACCCACTACCTCACTCCGGACGACATCGCCACCATCTACAACGTGAAGCCTCTGTACGACTCCCTCATCGACGGCACCGGCCAGAAGATCGCCGTCATTGGACGAACCGATATCAACCTTGCCGATATCCGCGCCTTCCGGGCCCGTTACAACCTTGCGCCCAACGATCCCCAGGTTATGCTCTACGGGCCCGATCCCGGCACCAGTTCGGTGGACCTGCCCGAGGCCAGTCTGGATATCGAGTGGGCGGGGGCGGTCGCGCGCCGGGCCACGGTCATCTACGTGAATTCCACCAGCGTGCGCACCTCGGCCCAATACGCCGTCGACCAGAACCTGGCGCCCGTAATGACGTACAGCTATGGCGCCTGCGAATTGCTCTACACCACCGATACGCTCCGCCCGATCGCCCAGCAGGGCAACGCGCAGGGCATCACCTGGATGGCCTCAACCGGCGACCAGGGTGCCACCACCTGCGATTCCGGTGCCGCCACTCCGCAGGCGACGAAAGGCAACACGCTCTCCTATCCGGCGAGCATTCCGGAGATCACCGGCGTCGGAGGCACGCAATTTGACGACGCGCCCGGAAGCGGAAGCTGGTGGGCGTCGGCCAACAGCGCGACCCTTTCCTCGGCGCTCTCCTACATCCCGGAGCGTGTCTGGAACGAAAGTGCCACTCGGAACAGTCTCATCGGCGGCGGCGGCGGGGCCAGTTCCCTCTATTCCAAGCCCGTTTGGCAGAAAGGTCCGGGTGTTCCCGCCGACGGCGCCCGGGATCTCCCGGACATCTCCTTCAGCGCCGCCGTCCATGATGCCTACGAAGTGATCTACAGCAATGCCGTGCACCACGTTGGCGGCACTTCTGTGTCCAGCCCGGTTTTCGCCGGTGTGGTGACCCTGCTGAACCACTACCTCGCAACCCAAAACCCGAAGGCACCTGTCGGTCTGGGCAATATCAATCCCAATCTGTACCGTCTGGCCCAGGCTTCTCCCGCCATGTTCCATGACACCACCGTGGGCGACAACAAGATGCCCTGCGCACAGGGCTCTCCCAACTGTGTGAACGGTCTTGCGGGCTTTGCCGCCGGTCCCGGCTACGACCAGGCCACCGGACTCGGCTCCCTGGACGTCAATCAATTCGTTACCGGCTGGACCGCTGCTTCGGCCAGCACGACCACACTGACAGCCGCGCCCGCCTCCTACGCCGCCACAGACACCGTGGTCCTGACCGCCACAGTGACGGGCTCCGGCGGCGTTCCAACCGGCACCGTAACGTTCATTGGGGGCGACATTACCATCGGATCGGCCGCCCTTGTGCCCGGCGCGGCCTCGTCCGTGGCGGTCCTTAAGCTGGACGGCATTGCGATGGCCGCCGGAAACGGCACGGTCGGGGCGGTCTACAGCGGCGACTCCACATTCGCCACTTCCGGTGCCACCGCCAAGGTGTCGCTCCAGCTGCCCGCAAGCGGCTCCCTGGTCGTGCCCTCGGTGAGCCCGAATCCGGTCCGCCAGGTGGGAACCTCGTGGCCGTATACTCTTGCACTCAACGAAAAGGCCGGTGTCGCCACCTCCCTTACGGTATTCACCATCGACGGCGTAAACAACCTGAGCGGCAAAGTGTCCATTGCGGCCGGCGGCAGCATCTACAACAGCCTCGCGGGCAGCAACCTCAATGCTCCTCTCACTCGCACCTTCCACTTCGAGGGTGCCGACGCCGACGGAACCACCTGGAAACGGGATCTGGCGGTTCCGTTTCTCGGGCCGCTCCAAAACTCCATCACGCCCAGCATTTCGGTGTCCGTGGCCCCCGCCACCGTCCAGCGCAACCCGGCGGCCGACCCCTCCTGCCAGTGGCAGCAGCAACTGACTGTCCGCGAAACCTCCGGCAGTCTGGTCAATCTTTCGACGCTGAGCGTCTCGGGAACTTCCATGAGCTCCCAGATTCCCGCACTGTTCGGTACTACCCGGCTCGCCCCGTGGGGAATGCTGACGGCTACCATCTGTCTCTCCAACGTTACGGCCCCGGTCCAGCGCACCTTCACGGTTTCCGGTTCCAGTTGGGACTTCGGCAACACCGTAACCGGCACGGCCACAGCCTCGCTGACCGCCGAATCCGCCAGTCCGGCAAAGTTCACGGCCTCGGCACCCGCCGTGGCGCTTGCGGTCCCGGGTGCGGGGAAGACCGTCGACGGCCCCCTCGATGTCCGTTTCTCCTCCGGCAGTCCGGCTTGGACCGGAACCGTCCTTTCTTCCAGTCCCGCCAAGTGGCTGACCCTTTCGGCCACCTCCGGGTCCGGTCAGACTTCACTCACGTTCCACGCCAATTCGACCGGTCTTTCCAACGGCGTCTACAACACGGTCGTCTCGTTTGAAGCCGTGGACGCGCTGCCGCAGGTGGTTCAGATTCCGGTCACGCTGGTCGTGGGCGCCTCGTCCGATACCTCAATTACAGGTGTAGGCAATGCGGCCTCCGGGGTGCAATCCTTTGCGCCCGGCCAGTTGGTGGCGGTCTACGGCACGAATCTCGCCGCGTCCACCCAGATTGCGGCCGTCCA
>Ga0007854_10002662_pt1 | contig 10987 bp, 7 predicted proteins | sample CryBogCBH12Aug08_FD_60382 | JGI IMG/M metagenome (GOLD analysis project Ga0007854, IMG submission 60382) | Freshwater microbial communities from Crystal Bog, Wisconsin, USA - CBH12Aug08 | ecosystem: Environmental > Aquatic > Freshwater > Lake | place: Crystal Bog, Wisconsin, USA | collected... | reverse complement strand
ATCCGCGCCCGCGCCTCGGCTGGCTCGACCGCGCGCTGCTGCGTTTGATGTTGCGCCGGTGAAGCGCGCATTTTCGAATTTTGAAATGATCAAGTCCGCCCATCTCACCGCGTCGGTTTCGCGCAAGGCCGGCGGTTTGTTCGACGCAGTGATGCGGCTGGCACAATCGGAGCAGCAACTCGGCGCGGCGGTAAAAGCCTTTGGCCTGCGCGACGAAAGGACCGACGCCGATTTGCCGGCGTGGTCGCCGGTCCCGGCGGCGGCATTCCCGCCGGGCTGGCCGAGCGGCATCGGGAACGCAAACGGATTTCTCGCAGAGCTGGAAACTTTCACGCCGGACATCTGCCACACGCATGGCTTGTGGCTTTATCCCAGCGTCGCCGCAAAAAATTACAACCGCAAAACCAAACGGCCTTACATCATTTCGCCGCACGGGATGCTCGATCCGTGGGCGCTAAATAATTCGCGCTGGAAAAAACAAATCGCGTGGCACTTGTTCGAAGCGGCGCATTTGCGCGGCGCACGCTGCTTCCGCGCGCTGTGCCAGTCGGAAGCCGATTCCATCCGCCAGCTCGGATTTAAAAACGCTATCGCGGTCATTCCAAATGGAATTGATTTGCCAACTACCGATTCAGCCGCCGCGCCGCCGTGGAAAAATATTGTCGAGCCGGATAAAAAAGTTTTGCTCTTTTTGAGCCGGATTCATCCGAAGAAAGGTCTGGTTAATTTGCTGAAGGCGTGGCCGGAAAATCGGAATTCGGAATTCGGAATTCGGAAATCTGATGAATGGGTTCTCGCCATCGCCGGCTGGGAGCAAGGCGGACACGAAGCGGAATTGAAACAGCTTTGCACCGAACGAAAAATTTCGTTTACTGACCTCCGCACCCCAACTTCCAACTTCCAACTCCCAGCTTCCGTCTTGTTCCTCGGCCCGCAGTTCAACGCCGCCAAGGCCGCGTGTTACCATCATTGCGACGCGTTCGTGCTACCGTCGTTCAGCGAAGGTTTGCCGATGGTCGTGCTCGAAGCGTGGGCGAACGCGAAGCCGGTTTTGATGACGCCGGAATGCAATTTGCCGGATGGTTTTCAAGCTGGCGCGGCGCTGAAAATTGAAACCAACGAAGCCAGCATCGCGACCGGCCTGCAAAATCTTTTTGCGATGAGCGACTCCAAACGCGCTGCGATGGGGGTGCGCGCGCGGACGCTGGTAGAATCGCGCTTCACTTGGACGCAGGTCGGCAAACAGATGCGCGCCGTCCACGAATGGATTTTAGGCGGCGGCTCCAAACCGAATTGCATCTTGGACGCTTGAAGCCGCGCGGCGAAAACCTTTACCCTTTGACCATGAGCGAAACTTCATCCCAATCCGGCGGCGGCCAGCCGGCGGTGGATTTGTCGCGTTATTCGCCAGGTCGCTTTGATCGTGGCGCGGGCGTGTTGAAGGAAGCTCTTTGGATTGTCGTCAGCCTGATTTTGTTCCGGCTGTGTCCGTTCAGTTTTTCCGCGCTGAAATGTTCTGTCCTCCGCGCGTTCGGCGCGCAGATCGGCAAAAACGTCACCATCAAGCCGCAGGTGAAAATCACGTTTCCGTGGAAGCTCACCGTTGGCGACCACGTCTGGTTCGGCGAGGAATGCTGGCTGCTCAACCTCGAACACATCAGCATCGGCAGCCATGTCTGCATTTCGCAACGCGCGTTTCTCTGCACCGGCAGCCACGATTACAAGCGCGCCAGCTTCAATCTCATCACCAGACAAATCACAGTTGAAAATGGCGCGTGGCTTGGCGCGGGCTGCTGGGTCGGACCGGGCGTCATCGTCGGCGCGCACGCGGTGCTGACCGCCGGTTCCGTGGCGGCGAAAAATCTGGAGGCGAATGGAATCTATCGCGGCAACCCCGCCGAGTTGGTGAAGCAGCGCGTCATTTCCTAAAAAATCTTAATGGCCGTTTCAGAAAATAATTTCGTCCGCAAATGGGCGCTGCTGGCCTTGCCGCTCGGCTACCTGTGGTTTCGGCTAATTGACAACCTCCGGCTGGAATGGTCGTCGAATCCACAATACAGCTACGGCCTCGTCGTGCCGATTTTGGTCGCCGGTCTGCTGTTGCGCCGTTGGCATCACGCCAGACAAATTCCGCACGAAAATTTCTGCGCAGAAAAATGTCTGCTGCCGGTTTTGCTTTGCGTTGCGCTGGCGTTTCTTTATCTGCCGACACGGCTGGTTGAGGAAGCCACGCCGGAATGGCGACCGACTCAATGGCTGCTGGGCCTTGAAACCATTGGCCTGACGCTTTTCGCCATCCGGCTCGCGGGCGGAAAATTCTGGCTGCGGCAACTCGCTTTTCCCATCGCATTTTTTCTGGTTGCGATTCCGTGGCCGACCTTAATCGAAGCGCCGATCATCCAAGGTTTGAGTCGCATGAACGCCGGGCTGGTGGTAGATGTGCTCGGCATTCTCAACGTGCCGGCCATCCAGCACGGCAACACCATCGAGGTCAGCACCGGCATCGTTGGTATCAGCGACGCGTGCAGCGGCATCCGCTCGTTCCAATCCAGCCTGATGATCTCGCTGTTTCTCGGCGAATTTTATTTGTTCAACTGGCAACGGCGAGTGTTGCTCGTGCCAATCAGCTTTGCGCTGGCAATGTTGCTGAACATTTTCCGCGCGTCGCTGCTCACTTGGATCGCGGCAAAAAAAGGCGTCAGTGCCATCGCCGAATATCACGACGAAGCCGGCCTGACCATTTTGCTGGTCTGCACCGCGCTGCTGTGGGGCGCGGCGTGGCTGCTGAATTTGCGAAGAAAATCCGCCGCTGAAAATTCTGTTTCAAAAAATATTTCTGCGACGCCAATTGGCGAAAATATTTTCCGGCGCGTGAACCGGTTCGGTTTGGTTTTGATTGTCTGGATTGTCGCCGTGGAATGTGGCGTGGAACTTTGGTATCACGTCCGCGAATCGCATTTGCAACCAACGGCAAGCTGGACGGCAAATTTTCCGCGCGACAATGCAACTTACCAAGACGTGCCCATCACGACTGACGACCGCACGCTGCTGCGTTTCGACGAAGGCCAAAAAGGCCGCTGGCGCGACACCGACGGCACGGACTGGCAGGCGTTTTATTTCGCGTGGAAACCGGGTCGCGTCGCCGGCTATCTCGCCAAGCGCCACACGCCGGATGTTTGCATCACGGCGACCGGTCTGAAACAGATTGGCGAGACTGACCTGACATTGATGACCGTTGGCAAAGTCGTTTTGCCCATGCGTCATTACGTTTTTGAAACTTCCGGCGGGCTGCTGCAAATTTATCAATGCCACTGGGAAGCCGGTTTGCCCGCCGACGCTTACACCGCCGAGGAATCCGCGCGGTTCAATTTGATTCGCGGTGTCTGGGCTGGACGCGGCAACCACGGGCAAAAAGTTTTAGAGGTCATCCTCGCAGGCTATGAAAATGCCGATCAGGCAAAAGCCGCGCTTGAACAACGACTGAACCAGCTCATCAAGGTGGAAAACTAAATGCGGATCATCCTCGTCAATCAGGCGTTTCATCCCGATGTCGTCTCCAGCGGACAACATCTGACCGACCTCGCCGTCGCGCTGGCGGCGCGCGGCCACGATGTGACGGTCGTCACCAGCCGCCGCGCCTACGATGACCCGAATAAACTTTTTCCAAAGCGCGAAACGTGGCGCGGCATCAAAATTCATCGCGTGTTCAACACCGGTTTCGGCAAGCGCGCGAAATGGCGGCGCGCGGCGGATTTTTTGACGTTCCTGATTTCCTGCTGTTGGCGGCTGATGCTGCTGCCGAAGCCGGAGGTCGTCGTAGCGCTCACGTCGCCGCCGCTGGTGTCGGTCATCGCCGCCGCGTTCGCGAAACTGCGCGGCGCGAAATTCTGCTACTGGATCATGGATTTGAATCCCGATGAAGCCATCGCCGCCGGCTGGCTCTCGCCGGATTCGTTCGCGGCGAAATGGCTGGAAGCATTGTCGCGCTTCAGCCTGCGGCGCGCGGCGTTCGTCGTGGTGCTCGACAAATTCATGCAGCAGCGGATTCTGGCGAAAAATATTCCCGCCGAAAAAATCGCGGTGATTCCGCCGTGGTCGCACGATTCCGAAGTGAAATTTGACGCCGCCGGTCGCGCGCAATTTCGCAAGACGCACGGATTGGAAAGCAAATTCGTCATCATGTATGCCGGCAATCACAGCCCGTGCCATCCGCTCGACACGGTTCTCGCCGCCGCGAAAACTTTGGCCGCGAGCGAACCGGAAATTCATTTCGCCTTTATCGGCGGTGGCTCGGAACAGCGGCGCGTGAAAAGTTTTGCGGCGGAAAATAAATTGCCGGATATTCTTTGCCTGCCGTATCAGCCGCTGGAACAGCTCGCCGGCGTTTTGTCGGCGGCGGACTTGCACCTCGTGGTGATGGGCGACCCGTTCGTCGGCCTCGTGCATCCGTGCAAGGCTTACAATCTGCTCCGCGTAAACGCGGCGATTCTTTACATGGGACCGCGCCCCAGTCACATCTCGGAAATCCTCGACGAATTGAATGGGAAATTATTCGGCGCGGCCACGCCGCACGGCGATGCGGCGGCGGCGGTCAAATCCATCCTTGAATTGAAACTGGCCGTGTCCCAAGCTGCGCGCAAGGATGCCGTGCCTTTGGACGGGCGTTTTTCCAAAGAAAATTTGCTGCCGCAACTGGTGACGGCGATTGAAGCCGCCGGCCAGAAAAATTGAGCGTCCCGCTTTTGATTTTACAACCACAATAGCCCGATGTTTGGTGAACTCGACAAATATGTGCTGGTCTTTTTGACCGGCCTGTTCGTGACCTACCTGCTCACGCCGGTGGTGCGCGGACTGGCGCACAAATACGGCGTGGTGGACAAACCGGACGAGCGCCGCCCGCACAAGCGCATCACCGCGCGCGGCGGCGGCGTGGCGGTGGTCATCGGCGTTCACGCGGCGTGTTTGGTGGCGATTTTATTTCCGTGGGCGCAGTCGAACGGCGCGCTGGATTTTGGCTGGTGGCAAAAATACGCGCTAGCCTCGCTGGTGCTGTTGATTGTCGGCGTGATTGACGACGTGCGCGGGATGAAACCATTCATCAAGCTCGGCGGGCAAATCGCGGCGGCGCTGGTGATGTGGCTTTCGGGAACCCATTTCGGAACTTTTCTCGGCCACGATTTGCCGCCGGTGGTGGATTGCGCGATGGTGGTCATCTGGCTCGTCGCCATCATCAATGCGTTCAACTTGATTGACGGCCTCGACGGTCTGGCGTCAGGACTCGCGAGTATTTCCGCTGTTGGCTTGACCGGAATTTTGCTGATGCAAAATGTTTCCGGCGAAGTGCTGCTGCTCGCCGGCTTCATCGGCGCGTGCCTCGGATTTCTGCGCTACAATTTTCATCCGGCAAGTATTTTTCTCGGCGACACTGGCAGTATGTTTCTCGGTTTCACGCTCGGCGTGGTTTCGTTGCAAACATTCACGAAAAACACGTTCCTGATTTCCATGACGATTCCGATAATGGTGCTCGGCGTGCCGATTTATGACGCGCTGCTGGCGATTTGGCGGCGCTCGGTGCGCTCGTGGGTGAACGGCACCGGCGGCAAGCGCGGCATCATGCAGCCGGACGTGGAACATCTGCATCATCGGCTCGCGAAGTCCGGCTTGAGCACGCAACGCGTGGCGACGTTCCTCTATATTTTGAACGGCGGGCTGGTGACGGTCGGGTTGTCCATCATGTTTTTCCAGTCGCACGCGGCGGGGATTTTTCTCATCGCGCTGCTCGCCGGCGTGTATGTGCTGATGCGGCAGCTCGCGGTGATTGAACTGCGCGAAACGGGCCGCGCGCTGCTGATGGGCTTGCACCGGCCGACGCACACGACGTTCAAAGCGCTGTTCTATCCGGTGTGGGACATGGTTTGCCTGTCCGGTTCGCTGGCGGCGATCATGTGGTTTATCGAGGCAGGTGGGCGCGTGGATTTCTGGCACACTTGGTTCGTGGATTTGCCGGTGTGGGCGACGCCGACGTTTTCGCTGCTGGCACTCTCGCGCACCTACATCACGCAATGGCAGCGCGCGCGGTTGCGCGACGTGCTGATGGTGCTGTGCTGGCTGGTAGCGGGAATTCTGTTGAGCCTGGGGCTGGCGCTGGTCATTGATCCCGGGAACGGTTCAAAATGGATTGTGCGCGCGGTGCTCGTCGCGGGCACGAGCCATCCGGTCATCATCGCCTCGCGGCTGATTTACCGGTGCATCGAGGAGGCAGTCCTGTGGCTGCGGCGGCAGGATGAAATACCCAGCCAATCGGAACGTGTGTTGCTCTACGGCGCCGGCACGCGGGCGCAGCTTTTTTTGAAGGATCGCGCGCTGAAAATTTCCAAGAAGCCGGACGGACGGCATATCATCGGTTTTATTGACGACGAGAAATCGCTGCATTTTCAATGGGTTTATGGTTTCCTCGTGCTGGGCGGACTGAAGGAATTGCCGCAGTTGATTGAACGTCGGCGCGTGCACCGGGTCATTATTGTGTCCGAACTTTTGCCGGAAAGCCGCGCGGCCATCCAGGAAATCACCGCGCGGGCCGGCGTGAAGTTGAGCGAATGGGAGCCGGCGGAACACGAAATCAAATTGCCGGTGAACTGACGGCGACAGAATTTATACAAATTAAAATGCGTAAAACTACGATTGTCATCTCCGGTTGCATCGTCCTGTTACTGCTGGGTTACACGGGCTGGCGCGGCTACAAAGTCTGGAAGCAGGATCACTGGCTCAAGATGGCCCAAGAATACGCGGCCAAGGGAGACGCCCGCAGCGAAGTCCTCTGCCTGCGCCAAGCGTTGAACCTGAACCCGCAAAACACCGAGGTCTGCCGCCTGATGGCCGAGCTCGCGGACGCCGCGCATTCCGACGCGGCGCTGATCTGGCGGCAACGACTCGTGGATCTGAATCCCAAATCACTGGGCGACCGGCTGGCGCTGGCGCAGTCCGCCATGCAATTCAATGATTTCGCCGTCGCGTCTAACACGCTGGCCGGCGTGGAAGCGGCGGATCAGAACACGGCGGTTTATCAAAACGCCGCCGGGCTGCTGGCGTCGGCCGCCGGCCAGTTCGCAGCGGCCAAGGCGCACTTCGCGTCGGCCATCAAACAGGAACCAAATAATTTCGTTCCGCAGTTAAATCTGGCGGCGTTGCAAATCCGCCGGTCGGATCCGACGGAAACAATCGAGGCGCGTGCCAGCCTGCGCCGCATCAGCCTGACCGCGACCAACCTCATCATCCGCAACCAAGCGAAACGCGAGTTGATTGCGGATGCGATGCACGTAAATAATTTCACCGCCGCCGAGGCGATGGCCAAGGATCTGGCCACCCAGCCCAACGCGGTTTTCCCCGACCGATTATTGCAGGTGGAGGTGTTGCTGAAAGACAAGAACCCGGAATTGAACCGCGCCCTGGCCGTCTGCGAACGCGAAGCCGCCGCGAGTCCGACCAAACTTCCGCACATGGCCACCTGGCTGATGAAGAACACGACGTTGGAACAATCGCTGGCCTGGCTGCAGTCGCTGCCCAAACCGATCCAGACCAACCAGCCGGCGGCGCCGCTGCTGGCGGAATGCCAGTTGCGGCTGGGTCAGTGGCATCCCTTGCAGGCCGGCATCCAAAACCAGAATTGGAACGAGCTGGATTTTGTGCGGCACGCCTTTTTGGCCCGCGCGCTGCGCGGACAGGATTTGAAGGACGCCGCAGCCGGCGAGTGGAGCGTGGCGCTGAACATGGCGAATGATCAGAAGGGCGCGGAGATTTCGCTGTTCCGCATGGCGGCGGCGTGGCAATGGCACACCGAGGCGGAGGAACTGCTCTGGCTGGTGGTGAACCGTTATCCCGAAGAACGCTGGGCGTCGCCGGTGCTGATGCAGACGCTGATTGATGGCGGGCGGACGCGCCCGTTGTTGCAACTGTTCAATGTCCTGGCCAAGCGCGCGCCGGCGGATTTGGAAATGAAAAATAATGTGGCGTTCATGGCGCTGCTGCTCGGCGCGCAAGAATTGAACCCGCATGAACTGGCGCGGGAAGTCTATGCTCAGTCGCCGCAAAGCCCGGCGTTTGCCGCGACTTTTGCCTATTCGCTGTATGTGCAAAAGCGTTACGCGGACGCGCTCAAGGTCATGCAGGCGGTGTCGGAAAAAGATCTGCAGAACCCGGCGGTCGCCGGCTATTACGGCCTTGCGCTCAAGGCGACGGGCAATCCGGACAAGGCGAAGATTTATTTGCGGCTGGCCTTGAAGATCAAGCTGCTGCCGGAAGAACAGGCGCTGTTCCAACAGGCGTTGATCAACTGATCCCGCTGATATTTCAAACGCAGGCCGGTCATTTTTGACCGGCCTGTTTTGTTTTGCAAATGAGTGAGACTTGAAGACGGGACACCACGACTTGATTTGCTTCAACGTTCACCGCAAAAAAAACAAGCCGGCCATTGCTGGCCGGCTTGTAAACGAAACAAACAGAAACTGCTTACGAGACTTTGTCTTTGCGGAGGATGCGAACCGTGCTCACGCCAAACGGCAGGAGCAGCAGCACGCCGGCCACCACAGTGCTCGGTTCGGGCACCATGCCCAAAATCGGCTGGGCATACGCGCCGTTCGGGGTGGTCAAGGTCAGGGCAAACACACCATAAGCGCCGCCCGAAGCGTTGGTGGCGTTGCTCGCGCCGACGGCATTTTGCGCGTCAACCACAAAGGCGTTGTCCACGCCACCGGGGCTGCCTTGCAGATACCAGATGGCATCCTGAAGCTGAACCGCCGAACTCGCGTCGCCATACACATAACCGTAGCTGGCGAGACCGCCGGAGGTGAACTCGCTGTAAAGCCAAGCCGTGCCGAGGGTGACCGTGGCGGGGCCGCCGCTGTTGGCCGGGGTGATGGTGTCAGAAGACGTGTAGTTATAGGTCGTGCCGGAATCGGCATAGACCGTTGAGTTCAGACAGAAAGAGTCAAAGGTGCCAAGACCGGAAGAATTGACGGCGATGGCGTCGCCGTAGGCGAGGCTAAGCGACAGGGTTCCGGTGTAGGTGCCGTTGTAGGAAATAGTGGCAAATGCACTGGTGGTGGCCAGCAGACTGGCGGCACCCACGAGAGCGCACAACTGTTTTACGATTTTTGGAGTTTTCATTTTGGTTTTTCCGTTGGTCAACCGATTTGTTTTGGCTCGACGTCCAAGCCACAACCCGTCGGCGACCTTTGGTTTCGTTTATTTATTTGGTTAGGTTATGTCGAATCTTAAACTTTCAACTTTGACCATTTCACCAGTTGGCAGAGGATTTCTCTATGATGTTATGGGACATACACACCCATTTTTGGGACACAAGGAATTGCCCGCCCAGCCCGGTCGCAACCATTTAAATCACTAATGCCACCGCCGGCAGCCCCGGTTAAAAAATCCCGATGCCCGGCCAGAAATAATCGTGGCATCGCTGCAAATGGTCGGATATTCTTTGGTTGAATTTCGACCAAAACGCGACAGCTGATGGATTTAACGGTTCAATTGATGTTTGCCGGTCGCTGGCTTTGAACAAGAAATGCACGAGCCATTAAAAAAAGGAGGCGCTCCGCTTTTTGCCAGCCAGCCGGTTTCTGTCCACGAAACCCGGTCACAGCCAACGCCGGCGAAAAAGTGCATCCACGAATGGTTTGAAGCGCAGGCCGCGCTGGCTCCAGACAAGATTGCCTTAACTTTCGAAGGCCGGCACTTTACCTATCGCGAACTCAATGAGCGCGCCAACCAGCTCGCCCACCACCTGCGCCAGCTCGGCGTGAAACCAGAAACGCTCGTCGGCCTGTTTGTGGAACGCTCGCTGGATTTGATTGTCGGCCTACTCGGCATCCTCAAAGCCGGCGGCGCGTATGTGCCGATGGATCCGCAATACCCGCAGGCACGGCTGGAGTTCATCATGCAGGACGCCGGCGCGGCGGTCGTCGTCACCCAAAAAAATCTCGCGGCGCAGCATCCGATCCCGAATGCAAAATTAGTTTGTCTCGACGCCGACTGGCCGGCGATTGCCAACGAGCCGAAATCAAATCCCAAAAATTTCACCAAGCCGGAAAATCTGGCGTATGTCATTTACACGTCCGGTTCCACCGGCACGCCCAAAGGCTCGCTGATTTCGCACCACAACGTCGTGCGATTATTTCAAGCAACGGAAAATTGGTTCCGATTCAACCAAGACGATGTCTGGACGCTGTTTCATTCCAGCGCGTTTGATTTTTCCGTCTGGGAAATCTGGGGCGCACTTTTTTACGGCGGACGACTCGTTGTCGTTCCATTTCACACCAGCCGTTCGCCGGAAATTTTCCGCTGCCTGCTCGTCGCGGAAAAAGTGACGGTGCTCAACCAAACGCCGTCCGCCTTCCGCCAGTTGATGCACGCGGACGAACTTGCCGACGACAGTGAAAAACTTTTCCTGCGCTTGGTCATCTTCGGCGGCGAGGCGCTCGATTTCAAAAGCTTGAAACCGTGGTTCGACCGCCACGGCGACCAGCAGCCGCAGCTCGTGAACATGTATGGCATCACCGAAACCACGGTGCATGTCACCTACCGCCCCATCCGCGCGGCGGACACGGACAGCAGCAGCGTCATCGGCGTGCCGATTCCCGACCTGCAAATTTATCTGCTCGACGAAAACCGCCAGCCCGTGCCCGCCGGCACGCCGGGAGAAATTTGCGTGGGCGGTGCCGGCGTCGGGCGCGGCTACCTCAACCGGCCTGACCTGACCGCCAGCAAATTCATTCCCAATCCATTTTCGGCGCTGCCCGAAAATCTGCTTTACTGCTCCGGTGATTCGGGACGCCATCTCCCGAACGGTGATTTGGAATATCTCGGCCGGCTGGACCAGCAGGTAAAAGTCCGTGGTTTCCGGATTGAGCTGGGGGAGATTGAGAGTGTGTTGAACAGTCATGCTGCGATCCGTGCGAGCGTGGTGGTGGCGCGGGACAATCAG
>Ga0007854_10002659_pt1 | contig 10991 bp, 6 predicted proteins | sample CryBogCBH12Aug08_FD_60382 | JGI IMG/M metagenome (GOLD analysis project Ga0007854, IMG submission 60382) | Freshwater microbial communities from Crystal Bog, Wisconsin, USA - CBH12Aug08 | ecosystem: Environmental > Aquatic > Freshwater > Lake | place: Crystal Bog, Wisconsin, USA | collected... | reverse complement strand
TGAATCAGAGTGAATCTCGATGGTTTCCCCCTTTTGAATCTTACTGATGCACTTGGGGATAAACTTTTCGGGGTGTTGAGTCTCTCCGAAAATGTTCATGGTATGTGTGATTATCACGGGTATGTTGTACGTGTTTCGATATGCAACCGCAAGCTCCTCACCACCCGCTTTGGTGGCTGAATATGGATTGGTTGAATTGTATCGAGCATCGTCATCATAATAAACCCCAATTGGGGCTGGACCAAACACTTCATCGGTTGAGAAGTAGATGAACCTTTTCAGAGTTTGGCGGACACTTCGCGCAAATTCCAAAATGTTACACGTTCCGAGGACGTTATCCAAAACAAATTGACGAGGATTTTCAATGCTTCGATCCACGTGGCTATTGGCTGCAATGTGAATGATGTAATCCACGTACCCAATCTCCTTGGCAACGTGATCGTTGATGTCACTCTGCAAATTATGAAGAACCGACGTGTACCGGGAAAGATTCACCTTGAGTCGGTCGAGGGATCCCGAATATGATAGACGCTCGAGACCAACAACTTCCCAATCGGTGTTTTCTAGGATGTGCTTGACGACAAAACTCCCCACAAAACCAGCGGCTCCGGTGATGAGAACCCGCATTTACTTTTCATCGGTGATATTTTTTAAGTACTTGTAATCCCGAATGTCGATGGATACTCCCCACTCTTCAAGAAAGGCTTTCTCCGCAGCTTTCTTCATCACCTTCATCTTTTCAAAATCCTCCAGGATATCCACAAACTTGATGTTGGAAGCCTGGTATCCTCGAGTGAAATTATAGGGGTCGATGCGCCACTTGACATCAGAATACTGATGGATTCCTTGGAGTGGAAGTGGATTGATTGCAATCCGGGTCTTTTTGTACTCGGGAAACATTGCACCCACAACCACATCATGGGTCTGACGAGTGTCGACGTTGTTCAAGTAGAGGCGCGCAAACTCCTTGGAGTACACCGCACAAGACATGTCGGTTCCGGTGAGAGACTCCACCATCTTGGTACCCGGTTCAGGTTCCCCCTTTATCAAAACATGTTCATTGGTCCTCATCACAAAGTAATCCTCATCGTCATCGAGTGCATTCATGAAGATGCGACAAATGTCCAAAAAATATGCAGTGTACTCCTTGGTGAGAACCGGAGCCACGAGCGTGTTGAAAAAGTGCACAAAGTCATCGGGTGTGTTTGATGGATCCACGGTGTACGTCTTCATTTGGGTTTCAGGGGGTGAACTCTTTAAATCGTGGTACCACGATTTAAATCTAGGTGCACAGTAAATGAGCCCCCCAAAGCCCGTAAAGGGACCCTTACCCCTCATGCGTGTTCCCAGACCCAACGCGGGTCGTGCAGTCAAATATACCAATTTTGGACCACGTAAAGAAACCAAGGCGATTGCAGCACCAAACCTTTCGTATTTGCGCTCAAACAAGGCTGGTCCAAGCATGACTCAAGCGAACCGGAACAAATTGGCCCAGATGAGATTTCGGTACCCTCACTTGGAGCACCTGAACCTCGCTCAGTTTAAGGTTCTGAAAAACACCGGGCTCATCACTCCGAGTCCCCAAGCCCAACTCGAAAGAGTTGTTCCAATGAAGCGTCTCACCAGAATTCAACAGGTTGTCAACCAGACCCCTGGGGTTGCGGGCATCGTGAGAAAGCCATCCCCCAAGAGGAGAATCAGGGTTGACGGGAAGCTCCCATCCGGGTACAAGAAGGATGAACTCATAAAGGTGCTAAAGAAAAAGGGGATTGATGTCGATCCAAAGATGAGCGTCTCGGAGATTACGGACATGTTGAACCGGTACGTGACCCTGAGTCCCATTTCAAAGGTTCGATTGGCGGTTCCATTACCCAAGAAACCGGTGCAAGCTGTTGCGCAAAAAACCAGAGAGGAGTGGCTTCTCAAGATGGCTTCCAAGTTTGTTCCTTTTGAAAAGAGAACCAAGAGACAGATTCAAAACTATGCAAACCGCCACCGGATTCAGAATGTAAAGATGAGTCAACTAAAGGCGAAGATGATTGAAAAGGTGCAGAAGAAACTCAACACCAACGTCAAGGCTGTTCTCAGAAACTACATCATGAAGAATAACGGGAGTCCATCCAAGTTGACCATGCGTATGATTCTCGATCGTTTGGTTTCTCATCACGGGTGGAACAAGGCGAAGAATCTGAACCGAGCTGCAATCCAAGAGATTGTTGAGAAGAATTGGGAGGTACTTAAAAACAAGTAGATAATAAAAGGAAATGACGGACCCATATAAAGTTTTAGGTGTCTCTCATGGAGCCTCGGAGGATGAGGTGAAAAAGGCGTACAGGAAACAAGCCATGAAACATCATCCGGATAAAGGAGGGGATCCCGAAAAGTTCAAAGAGATTCAATCCGCTTATGAGCGAATCACCAATCCACAGGCTGAACCTCTTGGCGGGGTCCCCGGTGGTGGAGGATTTGCTGACATCTTGAGAAATATGTTTCATGGAATGAGCCAACAGCAGCAACAACAACAGCACCACCAGGTGAACATAAGCATCCGAGACGTTTTCTTTGGGAAAAAGATTACACTCAATTTCGTCGAGAATTCCCCGTGCCCCGGGTGTTTTTGTAAAACGTGTGGGGGTCAAGGTACAGTAAACATCGGTGGGATGTTGTTCGGGGCCCCATGTCCCGAATGTAACGGTGCCCGTGGAAAGGGATGTGAGGATTGTGGACGCACACGGTACAAGACTGTGGAGAAGAGACAAGTGGTTGATTTGCCACCCGGTTTGACACAGGGACAAAGAATCGGAATCAACAACACGGTTGTCCTCTCCGTGAATATAGTGAAAACATCAGAGGATCCATTTCAATTGGATGGATCCGATTTGATTTACACCCAAGATGTAACCTTCAAAGAGTCCCTCTTGGGTAAAAAGTTTACGGTGCCCCTCTACACGGGTGACATTGAATATTCAAGCGGGCTCTTGAAGATGAACAAAAAATACATCGTCAAGGGGGCTGGAGTTCCACCCAATGGAAATCTTCTCATTCGATTCAACGTGACTGATTATCCTGAAAAGTTTACCGATGAGCAAGTTGAAACCTTAAAAACTATTTTGTAACCGTATTATAAATGCCAGTAACATACGCCGTGAATCGTAACATCGTCGGAAATGCGATCCTCGGATCCAACGTTGCAGCCCCACAGGGGAGCACGGTGAATTTCGCAGTCGCTGACAATCAGAGCAACATCTTCATCGGAGGAACTTTCATCAACGGTCCAGCATCCTCCACCGCCGTTTTCCTTCCTCAGGCTTCCAACACTGGCCCGGTTACAGCAAGCACCTCCAACACCATGTCCACCGCAACCCCTCTGGCTGTTGGTGCCTCCAGCGGTTTCATCGCCAAGTACTCCTCATCCGGTGCTCTCTACTGGTCAATCGGCATGGGAAGCTCCACATCCAACGTGATTGTCAACTCCGGGTCCCTGGATCCCACCAATTACTCCAACATTTACATCGGAGTCACCTATTCCGGTGCCAGTTCCCCAGCCTTGACTCTGAACAACGGAACGCTCACCGGTGGGTCCGTCTCTTCAGGAGTTACTCTTCCAGCCGTATCCGGTTCGGTGACTGCCGGTGCCCTGATCAAGGTTTCAACCTCCGGTGTGGTGCAGTGGGCATCCGCTCTCGATAACACCGTGACCAATGAGGCTGGTGTGGCTGTCGTGGTTGACCCAACCGGTTTCCCATACATCACCACCACCTACTCCAACACCGCCGCCTTTGCCATCCTCAACGGTGTCACCGGCGCACCCCCATCCGGCTCCACTGTGTCCCTCCCAGGTGTCCCCACCTCATCTTACACCGCATTGGCCCTGGTCAAGTACAGCAGTGCCGGTATCGCCCAGTGGTCCACGGCCATCGTGCCCAACACAACCGCGGAGACTCTGGTCAGTGGGTCTGCAATCGCAGCCGATGCCTTTTCCAACGTCTACATCACCGGTTCATATACCGATGCATCCAGTGGAGTTGTTCCCGTGTTTTACAACGCAACCAGCGCCGGTGGGACCGGAACCGGGTTCAATTTACCCGTCACTTCTGGTGTGACCAACACCGGATTCCTGTTGAAGTTTAACAATGCCGGAACCCTCCAGTGGGGATCCACCATCAACAACACCGTGGCTTCATCCGTGTCCTCTATCAACGGAGTCACAGTCTCTGGGTACAACACGGTGTATGTGTGCGGAAACGTGGCATCCACGTCAGCCACCACCATCTGGAACGGAAACGGAGGCACCAGCGCTCCCAGCAGTGGAACAATCACCATTCCAGCCCAGGCTGCTGTAGGAACCCCCAATGCCTTTGCGGCGAAATATTACGGATCCAACGGCACGTGTCAGTGGACCACCTCCATCCCAACCAGCGGTCTTTCGAGCTTCAACTCGTGCGCAGTGGATCCAAGCGATGCCAATCTGTACCTGACTGGCCGCTACACCGCTTCAGCAACCACCAACATCATCAATTCCAGTGGAGGCACCACATCCACCATTCCAGCTGCGGCCAACGGTGCCGGCTTACTCGTGCGTAATTTCATCGGAGGTGCGTTGGCCTGCACCACCCAGCCATTCTCTTCAGCCTCTGCGATTGGAAACATAGGTTTGACCAACGTCTCCATCGACCCATCCGTGACCAATGTGTACCTGGGGGGCACCTACTACAGCACCACCGGAACATCTTCTCTTTACAACAGCACTCCTACAGGAGGCCAGGGTGGCACGATCGGGATCACGTTCCCGACGACATTTGCATCTTCCAACGCGTTTGGCTTCTTTGCTAAATTTGGTTAGGTAATATAAGAAGAAGATGACGAGCATGCTCTTTTTCAATCCGTACCTCTTTTCAAAAATAACATACAACGGGTACATCACATCGAATCTGGTGGGGTACTGGGACTATGGGTTACAATCGAGTTATTACGGGGCCAATGCGTTGGTTCTTCACGATCTATCCGGGAATGGGCTTGACATGACATACTCGCTTGGGGATGGGTACTACCCCCCTCCTTATACATCGAATGGGTACAGTGCCACCGTACAGGTTGGTGGGCCAGCCGGGGCTAGTTCTACTCAAAACGGATATCTCGCAAACGTTGCATATGTACAAAATTTTTCAAGTACCGGATTCACATTCGAAAACGCATACGCAATACCGGGTCTCATTGCTCAGGGTTATTCAATATTGTCTCTCACAAATGGTTGCGTATATCCCACAAACGCGATATATTTAGGGTACAATACATCAGGGGGGTGGGGGTGGTGGATCACTATAATTTCAAACGGCGTCGGATACGCCACTCCAGCTTTACTCAATACATCAGCATTTGCAAACCAATTTTATCACGCTTTGTGCACCATGACCGGTTCTGGTGCGTATAATATATACATAAACGGAACTCTCATCGGGTACGGAACAACTGGATTCAATCTTCCACCTTCATCATTCGCACCAAGTTTCTTGGCGATCGGTTCATATAATACCGGTAATAGAACTGGCCAAGCGGGTATAGTTAACATGGCCCGTGTGTACAACGCGCCTTTAAGTGCATCAAATGTTTGGACCAATTATGGGAACGTGTACCAGAATTTGACTTATAAAACGTACACACCGACAGTCCCATCATATAAAACATACGTCACCAGTAATTTGGTGGGGTACTGGGATTTTACAAACAGTGCCAGTTACCCCGGATCGGGCGTTGCCGTCACCGACCTCTCGGGGAGCAACATCGGGTTGACCATCTCCGGGACTCCCTCATACAACTCCACCGGGGCTCTCTCTTATAACCCCTCTTCAAGTTCATACGCCGCCTCGAGTGCTGTGGCACTGAATCTTTCTTCTGGGTTTACCTTGGAGACCCTGGTTTATTTTACGAGTCTGAGTAATTCACCGGTTACGTTTGCTTATGCAACTGTGAATAATACAACTTATATATTTCAATATGTTTCAACCGCAGGGGGTTTATATGGGTCATCTTCCAATGGTGGTTATTTTTCTTCGGGTAACGGTACAATAGTAACTGGACAATGGTATCATCTCGTTTCGGTGTTTGCAAGTCTTACGGCATCAAGCTGTGTACATTACATAAATGGAGTTGCGCAAACAATTTCAGGTAATGTCAATTTTTCTTCATTTCCCAATAATCCAGCATCAACCCAAATTTATCTAGGATCTGGGTATAATAACTTTTACTTAAATGGTAAATTTGCACTGGGTCGCATATACAACACCGCCTTGACCGCCGCCCAGGTTCAAGAGAATTATGTGAGTGCATTTTCGAAACTCACCGGGACCGTCCCATACGTCATGACCGGTCTCTTGGGGTATTGGGACCTCGCCGATTCGAGAAGTTCCTCTCTGGCTGGTTCTGCTTTAAATGACCTGGGGCCGGTTGGGACCAATCTTTCCATCTCCGGGACTCCATCTTACAACTCCACCGGAGCTCTCTCTTATAACCCCTCTTCAAGTTCATACGCCGCCTCGAGTGCTGTTGCTCTTAATTTCACAAGCGGACTTACTGTAGAATGTTTAGTGTATTTTACAAGTTTATCAACAACTCCTAATACATTATCATATGGCTCTTCTATTAGTTCTTATTTTCAACAAGAAATACAAACAAATGGAGCACTTTATTTCAGTATACTTGGGTTTTCATCATACACTGGACAAATGTACACAGCTGCTAGTACAATTACAACCGGACAATGGTATCATATTGTATCGGTTGTACCTAGCCCAACATCAGCTTATACTGCGTGTAGTCATTATGTAAATGGGATTTCAATTCCAATTACAGGTGGTATTAATTGGACTGGCTTACCAAATAATCCAGCAAGTACACAAATTTATTTGGGAAATAATTCATGGGTGTCTGGGCAATACGTCAACGGCAAGGTGGCCATGGGTCGCATCTACGGAATACCACTGAGTGCCTCACAGGTGCTTCAAAATTACAGCGCCGCCTTTTCGAAACTGGCTTCGAACCCTTACGTCCTCCCCCCTCCTTTGAATTTGGACCTGGCGTTTCCGCCGATTCCTTTAACATCTTCACCAATGTCTATGAGTGCACAGTCTTATGGGAACGGACAATATATAACCAATGCTTCAAGTGCACAAGGTTCATTTCCTGGATATTTGATAACAGGATCGTGGTGGAACACGCCAACTGGTGTATATAATACATCTTCACCGTATAACTGTACTTCTGGTAAATCTCTCGGTGGAGTTTCTGGCGAATGGGTAACAATTCAATTACCAGTTCCATTATTATTAAATTCATATTCATTTGGATCTTTAGCTGCAAATGCACCTCAGATATGGTCTCTTTTGGGATCCAATGATGGAACTAACTGGACCGTACTCGATAATGCCAGAAATTATACAACACCTTGGAACGGGTTTACGTCTACTGTGTTATTTATACCATCAGCTACTGTAACAACTGCTTATACAATTTTTGGTATAGTTATAACGAATCTACAAGGTAATAGTGGACAATTAAACATTGGATATCTTAAATTCTTCGGAACCCCGGTAAGTTCTTTGGCTGTTCCACTGGGTCTTCCGTATTGGACCTCCAACCAGTACACCACCACCAATCTCATAGGGTACTGGGACGCGGCTCTGACCCCCTCGAGTTCCGGGACCGGGTCAAGAACCCTTTATGATCTGAGCGGACTCGGAAACAACATGATTTTTGCCAGTGCCCCCACGTATACATCAAGTCCTCCAAGTTATACGGTCGGAACAGCCAATTCATACGTCACGAGCTTGACAATCTACCAGGCTTCGATTGAAATACTCGTAAATCTCAACGGGTTTACTGGGACCAACTCGAAACTTATTAGCTTGGGTCCTAATGGAGTTTCCAACGTTTTTTTTCAGGTGACTTCGACCGGATCGACCGTCACCGCAGCGAGCATCACAGGATATGGTACATCTGGATCTCTTTATTATGTGACAGCGAGCATAACAACTCCTAGTGTAATACCAGCAACCGGTTGGTTTCATTTGATCTTTAGTTATGGTTTCGATGGAACCTATAGTAATCCTATAGCTATATCAATAAATGGACAAATTGTCCAAGTTACCCAGCCATATAACAACACTGCCATAGGAACAATAACACTAGGTTCTGAGTGGGAGCTCGGTCATAGTATACCAGGTGATAGCGGGATAAGTGGTGCCCAAATTGGTATGTGTAGGGTCTATTCCAATGTCGCACTGAATGCGAACCAGATCATGACAAATTATATTCATACCATAAACAAATTGCCAACCAATGTTTACTCTTTACCGTATACACCGACGGTAACCACATTCCAGTTTTATACAGTGACCGCATTCTTGAACAGTGGTATTTTCACTCTAGCAAGCACGACCCCGTGTGACATATTGGTTGTGGGCGGAGGTTCTGGTGGAGGAATCGATGCGGGAGGTGGAGCCGGTGGGTACCAATTTTTCACGGGACAAATTTTAAGTGCCGGAAATTACCAAGTTATAGTTGGATCCGGAGGTGGTAATGGAATCAATTCAGGACAACAGGTTCTAAGTCTTCCACCGATCGGTGGAAACTCCCAATTTGGTTCTTTAGCACCTTCTATAGGTGGAGGCGGATGTATAATTAATACAATTACTGCATATTCTTCCAACCTTTATGTGGTAGGGGGGTCCGGATGTGGAGGAGGTGGTACTTATACTGGTGGTGGTGGTACCGGTGGTGGTAATGCGGGAACAGCCGGACAAGGGTATGCTGGTGGATCTGTCGGTCCGGGTGGACCCACTGGAGGAGGAGGTGGAGGAGGTGGAGCCGGTGGCGCAGGGTATAATCCGGTTGGAAATACGGGAGGAAACGGGGGTCCCGGTGTAATAAATAACGGATTCGGAACTGCTTACGGTCAAAACGTTTCAGGAAACTACTATTTTGCGGGAGGGGGTGGTGGGGGTGGTTCTACTCCAGCCATCGGTGGAAATGGCGGTGGTGGAAATGCTGTATATGTAAATGCAAATGGTAATAATGGTACACCGAACACCGGTGGTGGGGGTGGTGGTTCAACCGGCGGAAATCCTGGTCAGGGTGGTATCGGTGGGTCCGGAATTGTACTGGTTAGATATTTGGTAAGTCCACAAATTTTCCCAAATATAAGTCTTAATGGTGGGACAGGGTCCGGAACGGTCGGTTCCCCATATACGATTACATCAAGTGGTGTGACGTTCACGGTCACGGCATCAAGTCAATATGGGTCAAGTATCGGTTACCCTTGGTACGCTTTTGATAAGTCACCTACGGCTAGTAATAATAACGATTGGTTGGCATCTGGAACCAATACTGTCAATACATCCGGAACCACTTCAACAACTACCACCGTGGTTTCCGGGACGACCATATGTGGCGAGTGGGTCCAATTGGCATTCACGTCTCCGACAAAAACAATGACACAGTATAGTTTACTCGCACCATATTCTGCGATCAGTGTGTCGTCTTGGGTCATAGCGGGATCGAACGATGGGTCCACGTGGACTTTAATTGACCAGAGGGGTCAGACTACAAATTCATCAGGGGTTGTTACCGGTGGATCCGCGGTCATATTGAGCTCAACATCTATGACAACTTTCACCGTTTCGACATCGGCATTTGCATATTTTAGATTGATAACCAGGGCTGGATATACCGTGGGCGCTGGGTTTACAGGCATGAGCGAATTTATCATCTATGCAAATTAATTTATCATTCAATAATAAAATGCCTCTCCATCCTGCATTGCGAGCAAGGATTGTCGGCGTCCAGCAAGCTGCTCACCGGTTACGCTCAATGGTTAAGCCAGTCATAGTTCTGGACCAAATGTAAATTATGGTTCAGTATCTTCGATCTTAGCATCGAACACCGGAACCACACAAAATTATTCAATATATACAAATGGTGGAAATCTAGCAACCAAAACTTTGACAAGTCTTTCATTCACTGCTTCGGGAGTATCTGATGTACTTGGAAGTGATAGAAATGGTACAAATGGTAGTACAATAGGTCAAAATAGTTTCAACGGACAGCTTTATTGGCTCAGTATATATAATTCGGCTTTGAACGTACCTGATAGAATGACGGTTGAGATGCAGTGAAAAACAACTCGGAGATTGAAACAACTCGGGGAGTTGGATCTGGTGGGGGAATTGAAACAACTCGGAGAGTTGGATCTGGTGGGGGAATTGAAACAACTCGGAGAGTTGGATCTGGTGGGGAATTGAAACAACTCGGGGAGTTGGATCTGGCGGGGGAATTGAAACAACTCGGAGAGTTGGATCTGAGATTGAAACAACTCGGGGAGTTGGATCTGGTGGGGAATTGAAACAACTCGGAGAGTTGGATCTGGTGGGGGAAAGCGTTGAAAGAAGAGTGCTGCGCACTCTTTTTCGGGTAAGAAATTCAGGAGTTGTAAAAAACCACCTTGAGACCCGCGGCCAAGGTCCCGCTTGAGAATGAAGATACGTTTGATTTGAGGTAGTACCCTTCAGAAAAAGTGGTTGGATTCACCGACAATACACCGGGGGAACTGGATCCACCATCGTTGGTCGAATAGTTCCCAATCGCAATGACTGGTTTGGTGCTGTAGATGCTGGTGAATGTCACCGGAGTGGTTGTGGAACTCACTTGAACATCCAGGGTGAGATTGGTTGTTGCGGGAGACACATTCACTGAAAAAACAGGTAACTTGTTGGTGCTTATACGCCAATTAAATGGGAGACGTATCGTGACGCTATTCGTCGTGGTCAAGACGGTGGTTTCATCGGATAACGCACCCCCAATAATTTGCGGATAATTCACGCTGTTTATCGCTTGACAAAAGAGATTGCCGTTGAGCGCCACATCCCCTATGATGACATTGGATGAAAAGAGGTCCCCGTTGATCACTCCAAAGTTCCCGTAGACGTTTGAGTTTCCTA
>Ga0007854_10002658_pt1 | contig 10992 bp, 11 predicted proteins | sample CryBogCBH12Aug08_FD_60382 | JGI IMG/M metagenome (GOLD analysis project Ga0007854, IMG submission 60382) | Freshwater microbial communities from Crystal Bog, Wisconsin, USA - CBH12Aug08 | ecosystem: Environmental > Aquatic > Freshwater > Lake | place: Crystal Bog, Wisconsin, USA | collected... | reverse complement strand
TGCGAGCCGATATGTCCATAACCAACGATACCGAGGACCTTCCCCCGCATCTCATGGGCATCCTTAGCACTTTTCAGCCATTTGCCGGCATGCGCCTGCCGTGACCGCTCAGGTATCCCCCTCAGCAACATCACAATCTCGCCGATGACCAGTTCGGCCACCGACCGGGTATTGGAATAAGGCGCATTAAAAACCGGCACACCGGCGCGCCGGGCGCTTTCCAGAGAAACCTGATTGGTTCCAATGCAGAAACAGCCGATGCAGAACAGGCGGTTTGCCGCCTTGAGCACCGCCTCGGTCACCCGGGTCCGCGAACGGATCCCAAGAATATGGACACCCTGAATGCGCTCAACAAGCTCGGCTTCGTCAAGCGCTGTCGGTAACGAGTCAATATTGCTATAGCCGCGGGACCGCAATTCGCTGATGGCATTGTCGTGAACGCCCTCAAGCAACAGAATCCGGATTTTGTCTTTGGACAAAGAATGCTTCAACACGGCTCAGCCTCATAGCGACAGTCAGCGCAAGGGGCGATTTATACGAGGTTCTCCCTGTCACTGTACAGAGGCGGCGAAATTACGACGGCACACCGCCCCTCGGGCAGCAACCGGGCCCAACGGAAGAGATCAAATAATGTGCAGAGTTGACAAGCGCACTATAATTGGGCAAACTGAGAAAGTGCAGAATAGAAAGTCAAGACGCAGACTATTTCATAGGCAATTTTCACAATATTTGCCTATTTATTAATCAGATACTTAATCTAGACCAATCCCGCCCCACATTAACCCATTGTAATGATAGGTATCCTTGGAGGTCGTCCGCTTTGGCATGGCTTTTGATTGCGACGGGCAGACCTTTTTGTTCTGCACGAGCATCACGAGGAAACGATGGAAACGACGAGTTCGGCGGTGGACGTCCTTTTTATTTTGTTGGGCGCAGTCATGGTTCTGGCCATGCATGCGGGATTTGCCTTTCTTGAGGTTGGCACCGTTCGACGGAAAAATCAGGTCAATGCTCTGGTAAAAATCTTGGTGGATTTTGCCGTTTCCACCTGTGCCTATTTTTTCATCGGCTATTCCATCGCCTATGGCGTCGACTTTCTTGTCTCAGCTAAAGTTCTGACGGGTGCCGCCGGCGGCAGCTTCGCCCCCAAGGGCTATGATCTGGTCAAATTCTTTTTTCTGGCGACTTTCGCTGCCGCCATCCCGGCCATCATCTCGGGTGGGATCGCCGAGCGGGCCAAATTTCTGCCCCAGCTTTGCGCCACCGCCATTTTGGTAGCCTTTTGCTATCCGCTCTTTGAGGGCTTGGTCTGGGGAACCCGACTCGGCTTTCAAGACTGGGTTACCGCACAATTTGGGTTCAGCTTTCATGATTTCGCGGGATCGGTTGTGGTGCACGCCTTCGGCGGCTGGGTTGCCCTGGGTGCTGTCCTAACCTTAGGAGCCCGCCGCGGTCGCTATCGCAAAAACGGTAAAGTCGTCGGCATTCCACCCTCGAATATTCCGTTCCTGGCCTTGGGTGCCTGGATATTGTCGGTCGGCTGGTTCGGGTTCAATGTCATGAGCGCTCAGAAACTGGATGGGATGTCCGGCCTGGTCGCACTCAATTCGCTGATGGCCATGGTCGGCGGAATCCTTTCGTCCTTGGTCATCAGCCGCAATGATCCTGGCTTCGTCCATAACGGCGCCCTGGCTGGACTGGTTGCCGTCTGCGCCGGTTCGGACGTCATGCATCCGATCGGGGCCCTGGCCACCGGGGGCATCGCCGGCGCCTTGTTCGTCTGGGCTTTCAATCAGTGTCAAAACCGCTGGAAAATTGATGACGTGCTCGGGGTCTGGCCACTGCATGGCTTTTGCGGCACCTTTGGCGGCATCGCCTGCGGGATCTTTGGTCAAGAGTCGCTGGGTGGCCTGGGCGGCGTTTCTTTGCCCGCCCAGTTTGTCGGCACCGGCCTCGGTGTTGGCATGGCTCTTATTTCCGGATTCGTCGTTTATAAGGCTTTGCATGCCCTTCTCGGTCTGCGCCTTGATGCAAACCAGGAGATGCGGGGAGCAGATCTTTCGATTCACCAGATCGGCGCCTATCCCGAGGATGATGTGCCAAGCTTTGCTGGTGATAACGCCATGTATGACCCTGATGACGAGGACGAAGACCCAATCCCGGTGCGGGCCCGCGCCTGAATCCCGACGCCCGCTGCGAAAAGCGGGCTTTTCGGAACAATAAAATTGCTGTAGTGGTTCCCCGCAAATGGGAATCCGGCATTCAAGTGGGAATCGCAGGGGCTAAACCGTCTGCGATTCCCTAACTTTTTGGAGCAAACGCATTGACCCTCTGTCCCTGTGGCAGCGCCCGCCCCTTTGACGCCTGCTGCGGCCCGATTCTGGCGGGCCACCCCGCGCCAACGCCCGAAGCCTTGATGCGATCACGGTACAGCGCTTACGTTAAATGCGATGTCGACCATCTCGAGCGCTCGCTGGCCCCCGAAGCCCGCACCGACCATGACCGTAAGGCGGCGGAACAATGGGCCAAGGCGGTGGAATGGCAAGGGCTGGAAATCCTGAGCACGGACGGCGGCACTGAAGGTTCGGATACCGGCCGGGTTGAATTTATCGCACGCTTTCGGCAGGGCGGCTTTGACCAGAGCCATCATGAAACCAGCTCGTTTCGACGCCATGAGGGCGCTTGGGTTTATGTCGATGGCAAAACCCACAACAAGCCGATTGTAAGGTCGGAACCAAAACGGGGACGCAATGATCCCTGTCCTTGTAACAGCGGTAAAAAATACAAGCATTGTTGCGGCCGTTGATTAACCAATCAGGGCAATTGAGTGAACGCCCGATTGCCCTTTGTAACGAATTATTGAGGAATGGCGGCGTAACAATCCAAGGATGAAGCCAAAATCTCATAGCCCTTTTCCGAGCGCCCGCGCCGACGCCCAACTGGCCGAGCGCAGTAAAGAACAATCGCAAATCGGGGCTCCCGCCTATCGCCTGGCCTTCAAGGATATCGACTTCCTGCTCCGCGATGATCTGCGTCCAGTGCGTTTGCAATTGGAACTGCTGAAGCCGGAACTGCTGTTACAAGAGCAGCGCATCCATTCCACCATTGCCATTTTTGGCAGCGCCCGAATTCCCGATCAGCAAACGGCCGAAACCCAGCTGGCCGCAGCGGAAGCAGCGGCGCGGGCCAATCCGGGCAATGCATCTCTGGCGCGACAATTGGTCGTTGCCCGCCGGATGCTGGCCAATACCCGTTATTATGAAGAGGCTCGTCGCCTGGGCCAAATTGTCTCTTCCGTCTGCGCCGCGCCCGAGGAATGTGACTTTGTCGTCCTGACCGGCGGCGGCCCGGGCATAATGGAAGCGGCCAACCGCGGAGCTGACGACGTCAAAGCCAAATCCATCGGTCTAAATATTGTTCTGCCGATGGAACAGGCGCCAAACCGCTATATCACGCCGGAGCTGTCCTTCCGCTTTCATTATTTTGCGCTTCGAAAAATGCACTTCCTGGCCCGGGCCAAGGCCTTGGTCGTGTTTCCCGGCGGCTTTGGCACGCTTGACGAACTCTTTGAAGCGGCGACCTTGATCCAAACCGGCAAGATCGAGCGCATACCCTTTCTGCTGTTCGGCAAGGAATATTGGGAAAGGGTGATCAATTTTGACACCATGATCAGCGAAGGCATGATCGATGCCGCTGACAAGGATATTTTCCAGTTTGTCGAAACGGCAGAAGAGGCCTGGCACCATATTGCCCGCTTCTGGAACCTGCCCTCCGGAAAAGCCGAGGAATGACTCAGCAACCACGCCAGACCGGTGAGCGCTTGCCAAGAAAGGCATCAATGCCTTCGGCGGCATCGGCAGCCATCATGTTGTTGGTCATCACTTCCCCGGCATAGGCATAAGCCGCATCCAGGTCCATTTCCAACTGGCGATAAAAAGCTTCCTTGCCAATGGCCAGGGTCAGGGACGACTTTCCGGCAAGTGCCTCTGCCATTGAGGTGACAACCTCATCCAGCTGGTTGGCCGGAACCACCCGGTTGACCAGACCCATGCGAAGGGCCTCATCCGCCGCCACCGACCGGCCGGTCAGTAACATATCCATCGCCGCCTTACGGCCGACCACCCGGGACAGAGCCACCATCGGCGTCGAACAGAACAGGCCGATATTGACCCCCGGCGTGGCAAAACTGGCCAGATCGGCAGCCACCGCAAGATCACAGGACGCCACCAACTGACAACCGGCTGCCGTGGCCATGGCGTGCACCTTGGCAATCACCGGCTTAGGCAGACGCACAATCGTCTTCATGAGGCTGGCACAGCGGGAAAACACCGCCTGGTAAGCCTGCTGCCGGGGATCTGAGCGCATTTCCTTGAGATCATGCCCCGCGCAGAACACCGGCCCAGCGGCCGCCAGAACCACGACCTTGACCCCAGGATCAGCCCCGGCCATAACCAAAGCCTCTGTCAGAGTTTGCATCAAATTCAAGGACAGGGCGTTGCGGGCTTGCGGACGGTTCAGGGTCAAAGTCCGTACCCCGGCCTGATCAGACGCAAGTAAGACAGTGGATTCAAGAGCAGAGTGCGGCATGGCCGATGATCCTTGGCAAAGTTCTTAACAGGGAAAAGAAAAAATCATGAGTGGTTGGGGCTGTCCCCATGAGGACAAATCGATCTGCCTCCGCCTGAGCGGAAAACCCTGCGATCCGGGAATCAAGGGCTGCATCCTGCATGGCCGCTTCCGCTTCGCCGATGAAGCGAAAAACCGTAAGCCTTGCCCCCGTTCAGCAGAAATGGGGGAACCGGCCTCACCCGTGGCCGATGATCTGACTTAGGAATTTGCGGGTCCGCTCCTCCTTCGGATTGCCAAACAACTCGGCTGGCGCGTTCTTTTCTATGATCTGCCCTTCATCCATAAAAACCACTGTATCGGCAACTTTTCGGGCAAATCCCATTTCATGGGTGACACAGACCATGGTCATACCGTCAGCGGCGAGTTCAACCATGACATCCAGAACCTCTTTTATCATTTCCGGATCGAGCGCCGATGTCGGCTCGTCAAACAACATGATGCTGGGACGCATACAAAGGCTGCGGGCAATCGCCACCCGTTGCTGCTGACCACCGGAAAGTTGAGCCGGAAACTTATGGGCCTTTTCAGCAATTTTAACCCGCTCCAAATAACTGAGCGCCAATTCATTGGCGGCGGCCCGCCCCATTTTCTTGACCCAGCAGGGGGCTAAGGTCAAATTTTCAAGAACACTGAGATGGGGAAACAGATTGAATTGTTGAAAAACCATTCCGACCATTTGGCGGACGGCTTCGGTGCTGGCGTGATCCCCTGTCAATGTCGTCCCATTGACGGTAATCGAGCCTGCCTGATGTTCTTCCAGGCGATTGATACAACGGATCAAAGTGGATTTGCCCGATCCGGAAGGCCCGGCAATCACGACACGCTCGCCTTTGCGGACATTAAGAGAGACATCGCGAAGGACATGGTGCGCACCATACCATTTGTTGACCCCCTGCAATGAAATCGCCAGATCCCCTTGGGCAGTGACACTGTTTTCGCTCAAACCGATCCTCCCGAGGATGCAAGCCGGCGCTCCAGATAACGGCTGTAGCGGGACATCAAATGGGTAAATAAAAAATAGATGGCGGCCGCAACCAGATAGCCTTCCACATAGAAGGCCCGCCATTGCGGATCAGACAAAGCCATTTTGGTGCTGCTGAGCAGATCATAGAGCCCAATCACCACAACCAATGAGGTATCTTTGAAGGTGGTAATGAACTGCCCGACCAAGGGCGGAATCACCAGACGCAAAGCCTGCGGCAAAATCACCAGACGCATCTTTTGCCAATAGCCCAGACCAAGCGCATCCGCCGCGTCGCTTTGGCCGACCGGAATGGCCTGCAAACCACCCCGCACATTTTCCGCAAGATAAGCGGCCGTGAACAGGATGATGCCCAGTTGCGCCCGCAGCAATTTATCGATGCTGATCCCTTCCGGCAAGAACAGCGGAAACATGACCGAGGCCATGAACAGCACACTGACCAAGGGCACCCCACGCCAGAACTCGATATAAGCGATCGACAATGACCGCAAGGCCGGCAGAGACGACCGCCGTCCAAGTGCCAGCAGCAGGGCCAGAGGGAATGACAAGACGATACCCGCCGTGGACAGGATAAGCGTCAAAGGCAATCCACCCCAACGGTCATCGGCAACAAAGGGCAGACCGGCAATGCCGCCCCACATCAAAAGAGCCGAGACGACCAACCCTGACGCCCACATCCAGAACAGCCAGCGCCGCCAGAATTTTGGATTGGCGCTGACCAGCAACATTGCCAGAAAGAGAACAATCGCCAAGGAGGGCCGCCATTGCTGGTCATGCGGGTAAATGCCGAATAAAATCAGGCGAAATTTCTCACCGACAAAGGCCCAACAAGCACCGCCGGCGGCCCGACAGTCCGCTGGCCCACCCGACCAGACGGCCTTAACCAGCCCCCATTCGATCAGCGACGGGACAATTTTTGCCAAACCACCCAGGATCAACAGACTTAGCAAGGCATGACCGGGCGAAGCGAACAGATGGCGCCCCCAATTCAGCCAACCCTGGTTCAAACCTATGGCTTTAGGCGGGGCAGGCATTCAGCGCCCCCGACCTGGCAAAGTGATATGCTGATTATAGCGATTCATGGCCGCCGAGAGAGCCAGGCTGACCAACAGATAGACCAACATAATGATCACAACGCCTTCAACCGCCTGTCCGGTCTGATTGATCGCGGTATTGGCAACGCTGACCAGATCCGGATAACCGATGGCGACGGCCAAGGTGGAGTTCTTGGTCAGGTTCAAATATTGGCTGGTCAACGGTGGTACAATGACCCGCAGACTTTGCGGCAATAGCACGAGTCTCAAGGTCAAGAATCGACTGAGCCCCAAAGATAGGGCGGCTTCTATTTGCCCGGGCGGAACAGCAACTATGCCGGCCCGAACAATTTCAGCGATGAAAGCCGCCGTGTAGATCACCAATCCCATCAGCAAGGCTGCGAATTCCGGCGTAACCGTCGCACCGCCGCTAAAATTAAAACCCTGCAAAACGGGTATTTCAAAGGAAAGCCGCAAACCGCAAACCCCATAGCCGAGCAAAGGCAGGCCCAGGATCAAAAGTGTAACGGCAAAAAACGTTGGAAAAGGACGGCCGGTTTCTTCGCGGCGACGGCGCGCCCAGACCGCCAGCAGAACCGAGGCGATGACAGCCAGGGTAACAATCAGGAGCATTCCAGTCAGATCGGCCGTGCCCAGCGGGGCCGGCAGCTTGAGACCACGATTGCTGATGAACAGCAAATGGAAAAGGTCGATGGCCTGTCTTGGGCCTGGAAGGCTTTCCGTAATAAGCTGATACCAAAAGAATAATTGCAGGAGAAGCGGCAGACTGCGCACCAGTTCGACATAAAATCCGGCGCATCCCGAGACCAGACGATTGGCCGAAAGGCGGGCCACACCCACCACCACACCCAAGGGCGTCGCCAAGGCAATACCAAGCAAAGCAACGGCAATGGTATTGAGCAACCCGACCAAAAAGGCCCGGAAATAGCTGTCCGTCGGCGCATAGTCGATCAGATGTTCACTGATGCCGAACGAGGCTTCCCGCCCAAGAAAGTCGAAACCCGTGGCGATATGACGCGCATGCAGATTATCGAGGGTATTCCTGACCAGGACCCAAGCCAGCAAGGAGACCACCGCCACCAGCAGCAATTGATAGAGAACGGCCCGGCGCTGCTCACCGCCACGCCCTTTTTCGATCAATCCGTTGGACCGACCTTCCATGCCGATTTCTTTATCGAAGCGGCATGGCATACATCAGGCCACCCTTGCTCCACAACTCATTGAGCCCCCGGTCCAATTGCAGTTTGGATTTTTTTCCGACATTGCGCTCATAGCTTTCGCCATAATTTCCAACCTGCTTGATCAGATTGTAAGCCCATTTGTCGTCAACCCCGAGGCTTTTGCCTAAACCACCCGACACCCCCAGCAACCGCTGCAGGTTAGGGTCCGCGCTTTTGGCCATTTCATCCACATTTGCCGAAGTGACGCCCCGTTCCTCGGCTTCGACCATGGCAAAAAAGGTCCATTTCACCAGATTGAACCATTGATCGTCACCTTGACGCACGGCCGTGGCCAACGGCTCTTTAGAAATGCGCTCGGGCAAAATGACATAATCGTCAGGGTTCGCCGCCTGATTGGCGCGAATGGCCGCCAATTGGGATCCATCCGACGTCAAGGCATCGCAGCGGCCAGACATAAAGGCCCCGACCGATTCCTCAAAACTTTCAATGGTGACCGGCTTCAGATCCAACCGGTTGGCCCGGGCGAAATCCGCCAGATTCAGTTCGGTGGTGGTTCCGGTCTGCACACAAATAGTTGCCCCGTTCAAATCTTTGGCATTTTTAACGCCCAATTTGCGCGCCACCAGGAACCCTTGCCCATCGTAAAAATTAACCGCAGAGAAGAGCAGGCCGCTGCCGGCATCCCGGGTCATTGTCCAGGTGGTGTTGCGGGACAGCAGATCGACTTCGCCCGACTGCAAAGCGGTCAAGCGCTGTTGCGCTGACAAAGGGACGAAGCGAACTTTTTTCGCATCGCCAAAAACGGCGGACGCCACGGCCCGGCAAACATCAACATCCAACCCAGCCCATTCCCCCTTGGCATCGGGCGCGCCAAATCCGCCCAAACCGGTATGAACGCCGCAGACAAGGACACCGCGTGCCTTGACAGACTCAAAAGTCGTCCCGGCCTGTGCAGGAAGATTTATTACCAGCAGGAACAGGCCGACAATCCATGGAAAAAATCGTTTCATAACGCCCTCCTCGCTCGTCACCCCTGTTCAGCCCGCAGCCATCCCATTGACCCGCCGCCGCGCACCCGGCCACAATTTCGGCTGGGCCCGCTCATATTGCCTGGCATAGGGAACGGGCTCACCCAAAGCTGCCGCCGCACGCCAGACCCATCGGGGATCATCGAGGAAAGCCCGTCCCAGCGCCACCATATCGGCCCGTTCATTGCCCAGGATGGCCTCGGCCTGATCGGGGTCGGTGATTAATCCCACCGCTCGCACCAAAAGCCCGGTTTCCCGTCGAATGCGCCAGGCAAAATCCACCTGGTATCCAGCGCGCACGGGGATCTTGGCGTCTGCGATCAAGCCACCCGAGGAGACACAGACATAGTCGACGCCTTCATTTTTGCAGGCGACCAGATAACGAACAGCCTCATCCGGGGTAAACCCGCCTTCGACCCAATCACTGGCGCTGATACGGATGCCCAGTGGCTTGCTATGGGGCAGGGCCCGACGCACGGAACGGATCACCTCAAGAGGAAAGCGCATACGGTTGTCCAAAGGACCACCATAGACATCGTCCCGCTTATTGGTCAGCGGCGACAGGAATTGATGCAATAAATAGCCATGAGCAGAATGAATTTCGACGATATCGACACCGGCGCGATCCGCCCGAACCGCCGCATCCGCGAAGGCATGACGCAGTCGATCAATATCGTAAGGCCCGATTTCCCGAGGGGTCGGCCAACCGGCATTGAACGGAATAGGCGAGGCTGAAATTGTCGGCCAGGACCCCTCCGCCGCAGTCAGGGCACCGCCCCCCGCCCAAGGAACCTGGCTCGCCCCCTTGCGACCAGCATGAGCAATCTGCACGGCAATCCGCGCCTGCCCAAACGGCCTTATGGCTTTTACCAAACGAGCCAAAGCAACTTCACTGGCATCGGAATAAAGCCCAAGATCGGCCGGCGAAATGCGACCATCGGCCTCGACCGCAGTGGCTTCCATGACCACCAGTCCCGGCCCTGACGCCACCAGACTGCCATAATGTTGTAAATGCCAGTCCCCGGCCACGCCATCGGTCGCGCTATACTGGCACATTGGCGCAACAGCGATGCGATTGGCCAATTCCAGGCCTCGGATTGTCACAGGTCTGAACAGACGACTCTTCCCCGCCATCGATACTCCTCCATAGGCTTTGCGCGGCATGATAGACTCGAAAGCGCAAAGTGGCGAGGGGGCAGTCGCCGATTCTTAGGATGGACTGGCAAGCTACTGTCAAAGAGGATAAGGACCCAAATCAAAACACAGGATTTCGCTTTCACTGTTTGCTCGCAAATCCACCAAGGCTTCCGCCTCGAGCGCGACACCATCTCCCGCTTCGGCCATGACACCATTTACCCGGAGCCCACCGGCGACCACCTGAAGCCAGGCGGCACGCCCGGGCGTTAATTCCCGTTGCAGTTGGACGTCAGGATCGAGACAAGCCGCAAACAGCATAACATCTTGCCGGATACGGACCGAACCGTCGCGGCCATCGGCGCTGGCAATCGTACAAAATCGGTTGCGTTTGGCCAGATCATCAAAGCTTTTCTGTTCATACCCCGGAGGCAGCCCCTCTCTTTCAGGCATGATCCAGATCTGCAGCAATTTTACCGGCGCATGGTCTGAACTATTGAATTCACTGTGGCGGATCCCGGTTCCCGCCGACATCCGCTGAACCTCGCCCTGACAAATCATGGCATGCTCGCCCGTGCTGTCGCGATGTTCGAGAGAGCCGGACGTTACATAGGTAACGATCTCCATATCCCGATGGCCATGGGTGCCAAAGCCGGTACCGGGGCTGATGATATCTTCATTGATGACCCGAAGGGCTCGGAAGCCCATATGGCGCGGATCATAATAATCAGCAAAAGAAAAGGAATGCCAGCTGTCGAGCCAGCTAAGCCTTGCATGCCCCCTTTGCCTGGCTGGACGAAGAATGACGGACATAGGGGCCTCCCGGGTCTGATTAATGGACGGAAAAATTTTAACTTGCGATGAGGATGCGGGACAATCGATCATCCCGACATAAGACTGTCCTTACAAAAGCGACAATAGGAGAGGACGCGTGGATCGGCTTGACGCAATGGAAGCCTTTGTAAGAGTGGCCGAATGCCAGA
>Ga0007854_10002654_pt1 | contig 10997 bp, 10 predicted proteins | sample CryBogCBH12Aug08_FD_60382 | JGI IMG/M metagenome (GOLD analysis project Ga0007854, IMG submission 60382) | Freshwater microbial communities from Crystal Bog, Wisconsin, USA - CBH12Aug08 | ecosystem: Environmental > Aquatic > Freshwater > Lake | place: Crystal Bog, Wisconsin, USA | collected... | reverse complement strand
CTCTTTAAATAGGCTCGGTTGACATCAGTGATCTCAAGTTCGCCACGCGCACTCGGTTTGATTGATGCGGCAATGTCACAAACCTGATTATCGTAAAAATACAGGCCAGTAACTGCATAGTTACTACGCGGCTTTAACGGCTTTTCTTCAATGGAGAGTGCCTTGTATTCTTTATCAAACTCTACTACTCCATAACGCTCAGGATCAGTCACGTGATAGGCAAACACAGTAGCGCCCTCTGTGCGCGCATCCGCATTGGAAAGATTCGCAACTAACTCGTGGCCATAAAAAATATTATCTCCAAGCACTAATGCGCTAGGATGATTTCCAACGAAATTCTTACCTAAAGTAAATGCTTGAGCAAGACCATCGGGAGATGGCTGAACGCAATACTCTATATTTAAACCCCACTGCGAGCCATCGCCCAATAACTCTGTAAAGCGTGGAGTATCGTGCGGCGTGGAAATCAACAAAATATCTCGGATACCAGCCAACATTAAAGTGGTCAGGGGGTAGTAAACCATGGGCTTGTCATAGACAGGCATGAGCTGCTTTGATACGGCTTGTGTCACTGGGTACAAGCGCGTGCCAGACCCCCCTGCCAAAATAATACCCTTACGATTTGTTGTCATTGCAACCCTATCTTTATTTTGGCCAGTCTAAACGAGACCATCAGCTACCAGTTTACGCACGTACTCTCGGACCATGCCTTCCCACTGAGGGAATACTGACTGAGGCGAAAAATCATTATAAGAGCGGGCCAAAGTAGCTTGGAGCTTGTCAGTGGACATTCGGGAGTTCATGGGCCTGGGAGCTGGCAAGGGATATTCCACAGCAAGAATAGGCTTTATAGCGCTTGGCTGCGCTTTTAAGACTGCACCTGCCTCTATTGCCGTTTGCACTACCAGCGAGGCTAAACCATGCCAGGTGGTTTCCCCTGCTGGGACAGCATGATAAATTCCCGATGGAAAGCTGATTAAATCACCCTGTTGATTAAAGGCCAGGCTCAAACTTACTCTGGCCAACCAATCTGCACTGGTAGGCACCCCATATTGATCCTGAATAATTTTGAGCTCGTCACGCTCTTTTGCCAACCGTAAAATTGTGCGGATGAAATTGCCGCCATCACCATATACCCAGCTGGTGCGAAAAATAGCGTATTGACCTTTGGAGCCCGCAGAAAACACTTGAGAAATCGCTTTCTCACCAGCTGCTTTGCTTTTTCCATACACGCCTAAAGGGTTACAAATGTCACCCTCTAAATAAAACCCATACTTCTGGCCATCGAAAACATAATCCGTCGAATAATGCAATAAGGTAGCGCCATTCTTCGCGACATACCTTGCCATTATTTCAGGGGCGATAGCATTTACCGCATAGACCAATTCTGATTCCGTTTCTGCCTTATCAACCGCGGTATAGGCAGAAGCATTAATAATCAAATGAGGGTGAAATTGATTGAGCAGCGCACTGATGGCATCTGCATTACTTAGGTCGCACTCCTGACGCCCGGCATATCGAACGATAGGCTCGCTGGCTAAAGTGGGAATGAGAAAATCAAACAAGACTTTAAAGGCTTTACCTAGCTGACCATCCTTACCAAATACCAAGATTTTCATAGGGAATATAGCCTATGTATATTGCTTTTGTAGCCAGTCTCGATAAGAACCACTGACAACGCCATCAATCCAGAGGGGATTATCTAGATACCATTGCACCGTCTTACGAATACCCGTTTCAAAAGTTTCCGCAGGACGCCATCCAAGCTCTCGCTCAATCTTGCTTGCATCAATCGCATAACGGCGATCATGGCCAGGGCGATCTTTTACATAGGTAATTTGACTGGCATAAGGCACGCCATCGGCACGAGGCTTTAATTGATCAAGGATGTGACAGATTGTATTTACCACCTCGATATTTTCCTTTTCATTCCAGCCGCCAATATTGTAAGTCTCGCCTAACTTACCTTTTGCCAGAACCTGACGAATGGCAGAGCAATGATCGCCTACATAAAGCCAATCACGCACTTGCTGACCATCGCCGTAGATTGGTAATGGCTTGCTATTGAGCGCATTGAGAATAACCAATGGAATGAGTTTTTCTGGGAAATGATAAGAACCATAGTTATTGGAACAATTCGTTGTTACCACTGGAAATCCATAGGTATGAAACCAAGCACGAACTAAATGATCGGAGGCTGCTTTGGATGCTGAATAAGGGCTATTAGGCTCAAAGGCTTTTGTTTCAGTAAATGCAGGATCAGTTGCCGATAGGGAACCATAAACCTCATCAGTAGAAACATGATGAAAGCGGAATACTTCTTTTGCATCCCCTTCCAAGGAATTCCAATATTCGCGAGCGCATTCGAGTAAGCTAAAGGTACCAACAATATTAGTCTGCACAAACTCAGCCGGTCCATGGATTGATCTGTCGACATGACTTTCTGCGGCAAAGTTCACGATGGCGCGAGGTTGGTATTCTTCTAAGAGTTTTCGCACTAATTCTTGATCGCCGATGTCTCCATGAATAAATACATGGCGGTCATCATTCTTAAGGGGGTCTAGGGTAGCTAAATTACCCGCATAGGTTAATTTATCTAAATTAACAATTCCTTCGGCACTGGGATCGGTTAACCAATCTAAGACAAAGTTACCACCGATAAATCCAGCTCCGCCAGTAACTAGAATCACAAACTCTCCGATCAATATTAGGAATTCAACAATCGTCGATTTAAAAACTCGACTGCTTTAAATGATACCAACTCATTCCTTCTGGAAATTCTTTCCATTCGCCTCGTAAATCCTGGGCTTTGGAATATCTTTTTATGCCAATTTTCGTAATTATTTTGTACATCTAAAATAATGGCTGGTAACTCATCTAAATTACCCCAAATGATGTATTTTGAGTATCCAGTTAACTCTACTAGGGGTGCGCGCTCACTAATGACGATCACTCCACACCTAAGCGCTGGAAGAACCCTTAACTCTTCTAGTGTGTCATGATGGTTTGTTTGTCGAATATTAATCAGAATTTTTGTATTGCGATATAAAACTTCAACATTATCAAATATATTATTTATATTTTGATATTTCACCCTTTTTAATGTGAGATTAGCAAGAAATTTCTTCCTTCGAGGCTCATCTGGATTTCCGAATAATGTGATGGTGTCAAACTTTCTTCTGCTTGAAAATAAAAAAGAGTTTTGCACAAGTTTATAAAGAGCGGGGGTGATGCAAAATATTTTGGAAGAGTAATTATTAAGCGATACAACCTTTGCAATATTAAACTGGTTAATTTTGCTGTATTCAAAAATAAGATCTGCGTTATTTAATGCCATGGGTTTTGTAATCCTGACTAAAAAATATTCATTTGAATTAGGAATTTTGATGTGCCCTAATACAGCATTACTTGAATCTCTTGCTCCAACCCTGACTAAGGTATGCTCAATTTGTAATACGACTCTGACTACAGGAAGGAAGAAAAATAATCCTTTAAAAACATCACAATCAAATGAAATAACACTGGGTCTTTTTATTGATGAAATATTTTTCAAGCATAAAAGTTGAATGTAGTTATAGTAATCTCTAATAGCACTATCGTACGAAGAATTTGTTATCCAATATACATTGGATAACCGTATCAAATTATAATTTTTTTTCCAAAAAATTTTCGCAATTAATATATAAATATTAATTAAAAATTCAGTCAGCATTAATTGATACCGCGGAAAAAAAAGCAATAAGAAAAATTAAATAATCTAATAAAATTCTCTCGGCAGCTTCAGAAGTCATAAAAACTAAAGTGATAGATGCAAGCACCCAAACCCCAGCCTTAGCATAAAGAGAATTTTTGTATATGCATGAACGAATTGTCATGAAAAGAGGAAATAGAATTAACAATAACCCCGGCACCCCAAACGCTAGCCCCAAATCTACCCATCCGCTATGCGTGTGATTGAGGGTGGAATCAGGCCAACTCCTCTTGGCCAGGTAACCAAAAGAATTGCTAACTAAGCCATATCCCAATGGATTTTGAATAATTACCTCAACCCCTTTAACCGCCCATGCAACTCTTTCATAAGTACTTACGCCAACAGTAGTGCCATACTCATTCAGTGGATACCCTTGTTTTCCTACATACTTCCAATGGTTGTTGTGCTCAAAATCTAATGCAGCTTTTGTATCAACTAGCAATGTAAATAATGTTGGCTGAGATTTTACATGTAAATAAATCAGAGGAGTTATTGCAACTGCAGTACCTATAATCACCACATAAAAGGATAATTTTAGCTTTTTAGAACTATCTATAAAAATCAGAACTAAAAAAGAAAAAGAAATGATTAAAAAATCTAATACCCCATTTTTATTTTCAATAATATAAAAAATATAAAAGGTTCCAAATAAAGAAAAAATAGCCATTGAAGAAATAATACTTTTATATCTAAATTTTGAGAAATTATTACTAAATAAAAAGCAATAAATCAACCCAATAAAAGGCATAATGAAGACAGTAAAATGGTACTTTGGAATATAACCCCGTCCATCTGGAATGAAATAATTTATAGCAAGATAATTCGGTAGCGAATTAAACCCAAAAAAATCGATGCAGTAGCGCAAATAAAAAATAATCGTAGTCGCAGCAAAGCCCAATACAACTAGGGCCTTGTTATTTTTACTAGCCATTGGAATTGATAAACCTAGGCCAATAGCGAATATAAATGATAAAAAAACCCTTTTCCACACGCTAGATAACTCTTGAAACTGTGCCTTGGGGTCTTCCGCGAAGAAAAAATAATGCGCCAAAATCCAGGCAAATAAAAAACAAAGGGCTATAAGTGATGAAGAGTTTTTAATACTAAAAATATAGCGGTTTCTGTAAATTAAATAGACCCCAATCATCGCACCAAATATAAGGGAAATATTCCTAAGGAAAATGGCATCCGGAAGAATCGAAATCGAAGTCATTAGGATGAATAAAAAGCAGTTTATCCCAGTTAACCAATTTGGTGGTTTGTAGTATGTGGTCCTCATAGTTCTAATGATATATTATTGGAAAAAAGGATGATAGTGACAATTACTTTTGAAACTAAGGTTTGGGAAAAAGACTGGGAGTTAATCCTTAAGACTTCTAGACTTGAAAAAATTCTCTCCCGTTGCAACCATGAGTTTGATAAAAAAATTTTACTAATTAACAATGTTAGTCAATTTGATAAGGTAGCCTCTCAGGCTGAGCGCTTAATTAAAAAAGGGGTCCTTACGGAATTCATCAATGTCGATCAGCATGCATCAGATGCGTTAGACTATTTTGATTTAACTAAAGAATCCCTTGGTAATGGATATTACTATTCTATTGCAGAGCTCGTTTCCCTTTATTTATCCAGCTCAAAGTATCTTCTTCACTTTTCTGGAGACTCAATGATCGATGTAAATGCGCCGCAAGATTGGCTAAATACTGGACTAAATATTCTCGAAAATGAGCCCCTCATTAAAGTAGTGAATTTAGGATGGCAAAATTTTGACTCGACGCTAAATGAAGAGTTTATTGCTGAAGCAAATGGTTACTTCAGCTCATTTGGATTTTCAGACCAAATGTATCTAGTTCGAACAGATGACTTTAAAGATAGAATCTTTAACTTTTATCACCCTCTTTCTGATCGCTATCCAAAACATGCCGGTCAACTCTTTGAGAAAAGAGTTGATTCTTGGCTTCGGCTTCACAACTATTACAGGGCGACACTGAAAAATGGGAGGTATTTGCATAGAAATTTCACGAACGTACCCTGGGAAAAAAAATTATCCATCCTCCTGAATCAGTCAGACCTATTCTCTTAACGCCAAGCTTTCTTTTTATGTCACTACAGTCGATTCTTATTCTCTAAATAAAAATTCTCATAAGGATATTGAGCTTCATCGGACAATATCTTCTTTGCCCTTTTATCAAACATGCCTTTGTAGCCACCAAATAAAATATCTTGATATTTTTGTTTTTTGATAAATTCACGATTAAATTTAGAGGCAGTACGAATGCCCTTAACGTATCCATCATCAGTTACATCTGAGTGAATATTATCGATCAGGCTAATTTCGAGATTAGGAATTTCTCGATTGAATTTTTCATGGTATCTCCAAAAAAAATCGCCATCTTCTTCACCTAAACCAAGCAAACGCTCATCAAAGAACCCTACCTCAATGACTTCTTTCTTGCTGACACCGAAATGAGAAAAACTTCCATTGATAGTAAATGTATCAGGCGCAGACATAAAAGCAAGCTCAAACTCATCAAAAAATGACTTGCCATCTTCTAAGTGAATTTTTAAGTCATCATTGAGGATTAAGACGCGCTCATTGGAGGATGTAAGAATTCCTCTATTCCATAATTTTGCGAGTGACTGGAATGTAGGAAAGATAGTTGGGTAAACAGCATTATGACCAGCAATAAAACTGAGTAGCTTAGAGCGGTATTCCTGGTCGAAATTTGCACGTCCAGGTCCATTAATCATCAAAATGACTTCCATTTTGGGACGTAAAGCCTTAATACTATTTAGCAAGGGAATTAAGTCGCTTTCAAAGCGCTTATCAAAGGTAGTAATTACAATCGAATACTTCATATAGGTATTTAGAAGGTCAGATATTAATGAGAGCAGTCCGAGTATCCACTTTGGGAGTGCCCAGAGACTATAAAGCAAGCCTATTACCAGCTGTCTGCAGGAGCTTAGGCTATCAAATTCAATGGGTTAAGCCAAATCAATGTGACTTGTTAATTATCGGGCCTTTTATCAATTTAAGCAAAAAAAGGCTTGCTTGGTGCCCAAAACCAATAAGGCCTTACTTTTCAGGACTAAGCGAGAGTCTAGCCTCTTTTTACAATTCCAGAAAAGAGTCCCCGCTCACCCTCTTTCATACCGGTGAAAATACTCGGTTTGACTTTATTGAGTCCGACTATACAATTTCATTTGATTTAGGAGTTTCCAATTCAAAGCACTTTCGCATGCCTTATTGGATGGAAGTAGTCGACTGGTCAATCGATGGGGTGAGTGGGAATACAAACCCACGATATGGCCGGCTTTTAGATATTGATCGCCTTATGCGACCGTTAGGTAGGGATTTTTTAATACGGCCACAAAGGGTGGCTATATTTGCTTCACATCTAAGGGAGCCAAGGGGCACCCTTCTGAGGGTAGTTAAAAACCAAATTGAAGTGGTTGAATTTGGAAGATCATTTAATTCTAAGATAAAAAATCATTTAGAAAGTGGCCTTATTAAATATGACGAGTTACAGCTTTTTGCCTTTAATTTATGTCCAGAGAATGGGATGCACCCAGGCTATTACACTGAAAAGATCCCCGAAGCGTTTATGGCGGGCTGCCTACCCATTACCTGGGCAGATGAAAATGTAAAGTCAGACTTTAATCCTCACGCCTTCATTAACCTTGCGCCAATGTCAGCAAATTATTTTTCTGAATTAACAGGCATCCTCCACTCTCAAAAAATCTTATCTACTTACGCAGAACAGCCCTTGCTACTGACTCGACCATCTATTGAGCCATTAAAAGTCTATATAAAAGAAATTATTGAGACGGCGATATCCTAAATTAAGATTTTGGAAACCAAGGGCTGCAACCTAGATGCCTATCCATAAATCGAGCTATTGAACGAACAGTTTTTCGAATGCCTTTGACTGGTTTTCTCCCGGGTCGGTCGATAATCGTGGATTTGGTATGGGCCAAGCTGACTGGGTAAGGTTTGGCAGCTAAAAAATGAATGCCATGCTTTGTATAGTGCTCTAAATAATGGTCTACGGGTTCGTATATATCGACTGCGTTTTTTAATAGCGTCTTAGCAGCTGCTGGGTGAAGCATATAAGCAGCCGTACCGCAGGGCTCACCTGAATTCTTAACCAACTCATATCCCGGTCTTTTCATCAAAGTTTGATGATTTGTTTGATTAATCCCAGACAGCCTCACTAAGCTCCAATTTGGTGAAATGGTAAGTAGGTCGCCTATTACAGCCTCTAACTTTTCGCCAACTAAGAAATCATCTTCAAAGACGAGTGTAATAGCGTCATTGACTACACAAAGCTCCCATGCCTTAATATGCGAAAGAAAACAGCCTATCTCACCCGGTGTTAGTTGATAGCCTTGTAATATATTTACCTTTATTTTTTTATACGAATCGGGCATTCGGGAAAGTGCGTACCCGTCCACAGCATTCAAAAATTGCCACTGAATCCTAGTCTTATTCAGTTGCTCTGAGACCCTCTTTCTTCTCTCGGCAGATCTTTCAAGTGAGATTACGAATACTTGCAATGCGAGCATATATAAAATTTTTGTTTAAAAAAAACTGTTTAAATATCTAAGAAATCTTTTAGCTTTTCTATTGCATCTTGAGAGCAAAGATTTTGTGGGGCCTCCAAAGTCCATAACCGAATCCCAGTTAGACTGATAGATGACGCCTAAGTAATTTTTCTTTAATTTATCTTCGGTCTCACCCATTCTGCGCAAGAGATAGTATTGCCAGTCGTAGTAATAAATCCTAAATAATTGCTCAATAGGATGCAAGGGGATCGCCTTAAAATTTAGCAAGGCTTCCAGATAAAGCAGTGTTTCTGGATGATCATCATTAGAAATATCCCAGTAATTCAGCCCCTGAGGTTGCAGATATATTTCATCAAGGGAGCTCCAAACTTTAGCTGACCAAATAAATGGTGGGCAAGGGCAATAATAATTTGGCCCACCCCTGCCAAATAAAGCCTTCACTCGATCACCTTCTTTGCAAAGATTCATTGCAACTTTATCCAGACCTCGGTTAAGGGCCAGCTGAAAGAATTCTTTATTCTGATAAATAACGGTATATGGGTTTCCATCTGGCGCCAAAAAGTCAGCCTTAGTAAATTCTTTAATAAAAATACAATCCGAGTCCAGACATACATAATTCTCAGCAATCGCAAGTCGCCAAAATTCTGACTTGATCGCTTGCTGACTTAAGCTACCTGATCGGGTTTTTTCAATCCCTAATGGCGCCCTGGGATTGGATGCAACGATGGACTCATCAGAAACCCAAAGAAAGCCCTGAGTCGAACCCAAAACTGAAATTAAATCTTCATATTGATCCTGAGGAGTTGAGATGTAAAAAGGAATATGGTCAGCATTGTATTTTTCGATTGTCGCCAGCAAACGTTTCACACGAAGAAAATCCCGGCGGTAGGACTTGCAGTAAAGAACGAGATCTTTCAAGGGTCTTCCTAGTTTATCTTTTCGACTTCAGAGAGTATTTTAGATGCCGCTTGATCTACACCAATGGGCAGCAATTTTGGCTCTATCAATTGTTGACTATTCCAATCCAGCCAAATTCTCTCTAATGCTATTGCAATACCCGGCTCATCGCCCGCATGACTTAAGTAAGCGCCACGATCCTCTAGCATTCCGTCTAGCTGAGGATTTCGATGGCTCAGCGCCCAAATTGGCCTGCCCGTCCAGAGGTATTCGTAATACTTGGACGGAATATATTCTGCACACCATTCATCATTACCATGTAACAAAATCAAAACATCAGCGGATTGCATCTTCTCCAAAGCTCTTTCGCGTCCACTTTTTCCTGTGATGGTATCTTTTTCCAGCCTGCCGTGGGCAATCAGAATATTCTCGAACTGCAGACTCTGGATGGCCTCTTTACTCAAGTAATCCAAAGGAGCGCCGTAAGCATGCAACTGAATTTTTTCTCTTGCTTCTGGATACTTTTCTAATAGCTGAGCTAGCGCATTCAAGATAACTGAAAGTGATCGATCTTTCGCTAAAGAGCCAAAATGACATAGATTCAGCTTATCGCCATAAATATGCGGCGCATCTACTGAGGGCAATTCCACATTAACAGGAGGTTCTGCTCCAGGAATGATGGCAAGCCCATGAGCATTGCCTGGAGTATTTAAATTTGTATTTCTTACTTTTGCATAATGCAAAGCGCCATCAGTAAACCACCACACCAAATCTGCATATTTGCAAATCTGTTTTTCTAGGTATTGCCTAAATTGGGCATCCCGGTTCTTGGGCTTTGCAAATCCCTGATCATTCGCATCTTTGCGGATAATCAGTGGATCATGTATTTCCGCAATCCAAGGAAGGCCTGTTTTTTTCTTTAACCACAAGCCAGCTAAATGGGCAGACCAAGCCCCACCAGTAGAATAGATCAAATCAATATTATTTTCATGGATAAGTTTGTAGCCATGAAAGAAGACGGGCATCGCCCATGACCATTGACTCGAATATCCCAAGCAGAATTTTTCAAGCGCGATGAAAGGGGCTAATAGAAAAGATATAAGCCCCGTTGAGGTCTTATAAAAAATACCCCTGCCATATTGATTTGCAATCCAGTGACGAAAATCAAACCGAAAGGCTGCAGGACCCCAAGCCAGAAATTGCTTATGAGGGAAACGCGTATCCCTGGCTCCAGTAATGGCGCTAAACACAATAGGCTCAATACCAGCATTCAGAAAATAAGGGATCTTGTCAGTAATGGTTTGGCTTGATGCCCTCCCATCCATGTTGAAGCCATGTGACAAAATCAGCCATCTTCTTTTTTCCAACGTGGATGCTGGCCTCGAGATCACCGCTCTACCAATGCAATCATTAGTTGCCAGCAACAATCGACATAACGGCCATACGGACTGCAATACCGAATGTAACCTGATTAAGAATTACCGATTGAGGGCCATCAGCTACGGCAGAATCAATTTCAACCCCACGGTTCATGGGGCCTGGATGCATCACAATGGCATCAGACTTAGCAATTGCCAAACGTGCAGGATTTAAGCCATACTGTCTAAAGAATGCATCCCCCTCAGGCACTTGCCCCGCCTCCATGCGCTCCTTCTGAATACGCAAAGTCATCACTACATCAACCCCCTTTAATCCCTCTTCCACACTATGAAATACCTTAACCCCAAGCATATCTAAGTCACTAGGCAAAAGGCTTTCTGGCCCAATGACGCGAATATCAGTACAA
>Ga0007854_10002653_pt1 | contig 11002 bp, 9 predicted proteins | sample CryBogCBH12Aug08_FD_60382 | JGI IMG/M metagenome (GOLD analysis project Ga0007854, IMG submission 60382) | Freshwater microbial communities from Crystal Bog, Wisconsin, USA - CBH12Aug08 | ecosystem: Environmental > Aquatic > Freshwater > Lake | place: Crystal Bog, Wisconsin, USA | collected... | reverse complement strand
ATCGCATCCGGTGCGATCATGGGCATGCGGGTGTGCCTCAGCATTTTGCTCGGCAGCTTCGCGTGCTGGATGCTGTATGTGCCCGCGCTGCAAAACGTCGGCCTCATAAAAGCCACCGGCGGTTTTCGCGAATGTGTGCAATGGACTTTGTGGCCGGGCGTTTCGTGCATGGTCTTCGCGAGTCTGCTGAATTTTATTTTGCAATGGCGCATTTCGCTCCGCGCCTTTCTCGACCTCGGCAAAATCTTTTCGCGCAAATCAAAATTCCCGACGGAAATGGAAGCCATCGAAACGCCGATGACGTGGTTTGCGGTCGGACAATTTGTTTCGCTCATCGCGCTGGCGTTGCTCGCACATGCATCGTTCGGAATGCCGTATTGGCAAAGCGCGCTGGCCGTCGTGCTGTCCTTCGCGCTGGCGCTCGTCGCCTGCCGCATCACCGGCGAGACCGACACCACGCCCATCGGCCCGCTCGGCAAAGTCACGCAACTCACGTTCGGCGCGCTGAGCCCCGGCAACATGAATGTGAATCTTATGGCCGCGAACATCACCGCCGGCGCGGCTGGTTCATCCGCTGATTTGCTGACCGATTTGAAGAGCGGCTATCTGCTCGGCGCAAATCCGCGCAAACAATTTCTCGCACAATTCGCGGGAATTTTTATTGGCACGGTTGTCAGTGTCTTTGCGTTCACGCTCATCGTGGATAAACCGGAAGTCATCGGCTCCGACCAATTTCCTGCGCCCGCCGCGCAGACGTGGGCTGCCGTCGCGCAGGCTTTGAGCAAGGGTTTTGAAGCGCTCGCGCCCGCGAAAGTCTGGAGCATCGCCATCGGCGGCGTGGTGGGAATTGTGTTTGCGATTTTGCCGGTGCTGTTTCCGAAACAGGAAAAATATTTACCGTCTGCTTCCGGCTTCGGACTGGCGTGGATTTTCCAGTGGTATTACGGCGTGCTGTTTTTTCTGGGCGCAGTCATCTCGTGGTGGTTCCAGAAAAAATCACCGGCGAAGGCAGAGGAATTTACGTTCCCGGTTGCGTCCGGCGTGATGGCCGGCGGCGCATTGATGGGCGTGGCGATTATCTTTTGGCAGAACGGTCCCGAAATGCTGCGCAAATTTTTCGGTCACTGAAAAAGGAAGTTGGTAGCGCGCACGGGAATCGAACCCGTCTTCACGAATTGAGAATCCGTTGTCCTAGCCGATAGACGAGCACGCCAAGAATCGGAATTTTAGCCGCCGAAGTGGCGAAGTCAATGCGTCCCTACGTTTCCACATCTTCACCGAGTTCCACGTTCCAGTAGGCGAGATCCACGAAATGCCGCCAGCTATCGTGTTTGTGCAGCGTGAAGTTGACTTGAACAAACGGCCGCCATTTCGGGCGTTTTGGTTTGCGGACGAGATTCATGCCGGCCTCATACGGCGTGCGGTTGGACTTACGCGTGTTGCACGGGATGCACGAGCAAACGATGTTTTCCCACGTCGTCGGGCCGCCGCGATCGCGCGGGATGACGTGGTCGAGGTTCAAATCTTTACGCTCGAAAATTTTGCCGCAGTATTGGCAGGTATCTTTATCGCGCTCGAAAATGTTGTGCCGCGTGAATTTTACTTCCTTCTTCGGCATGCGGTCATACATGAAGAGCAGAATGATTTTCGGCACGCGGATGCGGAAAGAGATGGCGTGAATCGAATCATCGTGCGGCGCATCGGCGGAGACATCGGCCCATTCCTGAAAATTAAACGTGCGGAAAGAACCGTCTGGATTATTCATCACTACCTGCGCCTGACCTTGGAAGAGGAGCGTTAGCGCCCGACGCGCCGTGCAAACATTAACGGCCTGCCATAGCCGGTTCAAAACCAAAACATGCTGGTTCAGTGCGGATTTCATGTCGCAACTGAACGGAACGTTAACAAGGTTTTTTCTGCCGGTCAATCTTTCCGCAGGTTACAGTTGCGTGACACGCGGCGCGATTGTGAAGGGGATAATTGCGCTTGTCGGTGCGGCGGGTGGAGTTGCAGATTTATTGCGAGATGAGCCGGAAGAAAGCGTTACTGTTAGTCCGTGCGACGATGACCTGATTCATGCCGTTGTTCACGGTCGGCACGTTTGGCGAATTTACCCAGTTGGCAGAAGTCAGATTCGTGTTCATTTGCAGCTTGAAGGCCGTGCCGTTGGTCGGCCATGAAAATGCGAGGTTGCTGCCGGAGTTGGTGACGATGAGGGACGGCGGTTGCCAGAAGTAGATTTTATCACTTGCAGTGGAGGTAGTTGCCGCCATCCGGCTGCCGTCTGCCGAGATGGCGATGCCGCCGCTCCAAGATTTGCCGGGAGCATAGTTAGTTGTCCATGTAACACCCAAATTGGTCGAGATATGCATCCCACCGGCGGAATTGAGCAGCACCACAATTTTTTTCCCATCGCCTGAGATACGATATGGGAATGAAGAAATGGGCATGGAATTGTATGTCCAAGTGACACCCCAATCGGTGGAGCAATAAAGTCTATTCGCTGATGTTGCTGCCTGCAGTAATAGGCCGCCATCCGCCGAACACCGAAGGCCACCATCGGCTGGGGGGGAACTGTGGTTCCACGATGCGCCGGAATTGGTGGAAGTGTAAAGCTGCTGGGTTACGCTAATTGCCGCCAACTTGGTGCCATCCGCACTGCAAAGCAACCCACCCCAAGAGCTGGAAGGATTGCCGCTGTTTTGCCAATTTGCCCCCATGTTCGTCGAATAATAAACATAGCCGAATTGTGCGCCCGCGATGAGCGTCGAACCATTGGCTGAAGCGGCGACCGAAATCCAAGTTGCGTTTACCGGAACACCATTGGTTTGCCAAGTGCTTCCGAAATTAGTGGAAGAGTAGATGCCTCCTGTCGCTGCGGCTGCCAGCAAAAGTTTGCCATCCGCCGAAGCCGCCACGGTCGTCCACACCTTGCTTGGCGCGCCCGATAGCGACCAGCTTGTTCCGAAATTGGTCGAGGTATAAATATAATAGTTGGGAGCGCTGCTCCCAATCGCCACCAGCACCGAGCCATCCGCCGAGGAAGCAACAGACGACCACGTCAGGCTTGGTGAACTGGAAGTTGTCCAAATTTGCGCGGACGCGCGCTGAGCGGAAATGAACGCGGCGGAAAAAAAGAAGATTGTTAGCAGCGTTTTAATTCGAAAATTCGACGACAAGACGACAAGACGACAAGATAGCGAAAAGGTAGTTCGACAGTGCTTGCACAAATAATAATTTATTCCTGCAAAATTTCACTGTCAATTCTATCCGTTCAAACCTTATCGCAAATCTGGCAGTCCTAATTTGGCGGACAAGCGTTGCGTGACACGCGGCGCGATTGCCAAAGTAATTTTCCTCTGGCATTTTACCGTTATGAAATTTCTTTGTGTCGCCAGCTTGTTGTTCGCTGGCCTGTTGTTCACAGCGCGGGCGCAGTCGGGCGCGGATGACAAATACATCGGTATTTACAGCCTGATTCAACAGGCGGATGGGTTGGCGACTTCAGGCGATCCGGGCGAGGCGGCGGCGGCTTTCGCCGATGCGCAAAATCAGTTGCAGCAGTTTCAAAAAGAATTTCCGAGTTGGAATCCCAACATTGTCGCGTTCCGGCTGGATCAAGTCACCGACAAATTGGCGGAACTGAAAAGCCGCGCGGATATGCTGGCCAACGCCAAAAAAGCGGTGCAGGCCAAAGCGCCGCCGGTGGCCGCCGCCAAGCCGGTGGTCGTCGCTCCCGTCGCGGCCGCGCCGCAACCGGACGTTGCGGATGTCACGAGCGAAGTGGATAAGCTGCGCACGCAATTGCAGGTGGCGCAGGCGGCGAACGACATCTGGCAGGCGAAATTGAAAGAGGCTTTGGCCGTGCAGCCCGCGGCGATTGACCCGCGTGAATTGGAAAAGGCGCAGGAAAAAATCCGTTCGCTGTCGAAGGAATTGGATTTGCTCAAGGTGAGTTCCGGCGGCGCGGTGACACCTGCCGTGGCCGCAGTTGCGCCGACCATTGCTCCGAAAGTAGAAACGCAATTTGTCACCAACGTGGTGATGGTGTTTGTCACCAACGCGGTGCCGGCGGCGCCTGTGGAAGTCACGAATCTCGCGTCGGTGTTCGGTAAGAATACGGAGCCGGTGATTGTGACAAATTATATCCGCGTGCTGGTTCCGGACACGAACGCTCTGGAGATGGCGCAACTGGATCGCGCGGCGGCAGTCAAAAATTTTAACGATGAACATGACCGCGCGGAGAAGTTGGCGGATGAGTTGGCGAAGTTGCGCGTGAATCCGTCAGCGGCCACGAATGACGATTCGGTGCTGGCCGGATTGCGCGCGGAAAACGAAAGTCTGAAGGCGCAACTGGCGACGTTGCGCGCAGCGGCTCCGGGAACGAACAGCGATGAGACGTTGGCGGCGGAATTGAAATTATCGCGGGCGCTGGTGGCGGCCTTGCGGTCGCAGGCGGAAGTGGCGGCGCTGGAAAAAACGGCGTTGCAAAACAAATTGCAGGAACTTTCAGCGGCGACGAATTCTGGCGTGAATGCGGCGGATTACGAAGCGCGCATCCGCGATTTGACACAGGAACGCGACGGCTTGGTGGCGAAGTTGGAACTGGCGGGCAAGGCAAGTGCCAGCAGCACTGCGCCGGACGCGTCGGCGCAGATCACCAAATTGAACGAAGAGGTTGGTATGTTGCGTTCGCAGTTGTCGGTATTGACGGCGGCGTCAGTTGCCTACGCGCCGGAGGAATTGGCGTTGCTCAAATCGGCGGTGCCGCCAGCAGCGAATCCGGATGCTGAAAAGAAATCCATTTCCGAAATGCCGGCGGGCACGGCGGAGTTGGTGGCGAGTGCGCAATCACATTTTGCCGCGCAACAATTTGACGCGGCGGAAGCGGACTACTTGAAGATTCTCGATCGCGACCAGAACAACGGCATCGCGCTGGCGAATCTCGCGACGATTGAATTGCAGCAGGGCAAACTTGATGATGCGGAGAAGCATATCACTGCCGCGCTCGCGAAGACGCCGGACGACGCTTACAATCTTTCCACGCTGGGCTATTTGAAATTCCGTCAGGAAAAATATGACGACGCGCTGAAGGCCTTGAGCCGCGCGGAACAGATTGATCCGAACAATCCGGAAATTGAAAATTATCTCGGCGTGACGTTGAGCCATCAAGGTCAGCGCAAGGCGGCGGAAACGGCGCTGCGCCGCGCGATTCAGTTGAGTCCGAATTACGCGCCCGCGCACAACAATCTCGCGGTGATTTATTTGAGCCAGACGCCGCCGCTCGCGGAACTCGCGCGCTGGCATTATCAAAAGGCGCTCGACGCCGGCCAGCCACGTAATGCCGACCTCGAAAAAATGCTCGCCGACAAAGGCGCGCCCGTGGCGCAATAATTTTGCTGTAGCGGCGCTCTGTGAGCGCCGTTTTCGGCGCTCATAGACCGCCGCTACAATCATTAAAAATTATGCGCCAGGCTTTCCATGAACTAGTCATCGCGACGCGCAGGCGCGGGTTGGTGGAGTTTACGGGTGCGGTGGAAAAGTGGATTGCGGAAAATAAATTTCGCGATGGTTTGGTCACGCTGCATTTGCGCCACACGTCCGCTTCCTTGTTGATTCAGGAAAATGCCGACCCAGATGTGCGCCGCGACCTCGACGCTTTTTTCGCGCGGCTTGTGTGCGATGGTGACCCGATTTTCGTTCACACTGCCGAGGGCGACGATGACATGGCTGCGCACATCCGCACCGCGCTGACGGCGGTGAATCTTTCCATTCCGCTGCGTGCCGGCGAACTCGCGCTCGGGACGTGGCAGGGAATTTATTTGTGGGAACACCGCACGCATCCGCATTCCCGCCGCGTGTCGCTGCACTTCATCGGAGAATAAACTCGCCAATTTCTTGTGGCGGTGGCAGGTTGCGGCGCATGAATCGTTGCTTGAAATGTTTCGTCGTCGCGCTTGCGGCGTTGGCGGGTTTTTCCCTTTCCGTTCGCGCAGCCAGCGTCACCAATTTGTTCGGTTTCACCGGCAAAGAAGTTTTCCCCGTGGATCAGATGATTAACAATCTGCGCGTGGCCGACCTCGATGGCGATGGCTTGAATGACATTGTCGTCGTCAACAATCTGCGTTCCAAAATCAGTCTGCTTTACAATCTGACCGGCAAGACGAATCGCACGGACACGATGCCTGCGCAGAAACCGGAAATCAACGACCTGCCGCCGGGTTCGCGCTTCCGCATTGATTCTGTGCCGACGGAAGAACGCATCGCCGCGCTCGTCGTCGCTGACGTGAACGCTGACGGTCGTCCTGACCTGATTTATTTTGGCGACACGAAGGATTTGATTATCCGCTACAATCTCGGCACGAATGGCTGGAGCGAACCTAAGCGCTGGCACATTGACGATGGCCGACTCGACGCAAACGCGCTTTCCGTCGGCGATTTGAATGGCGATGGCTTAGCGGACATCGCGTTGCTCGGCGACAACGGCGCGGTGTTTTTTCTCGCGCAACAAAAAGATCACACGCTGGCCGAGCCGGTGAAAATCCCTTATTCCGGCACACCCAAAGCGGTGCAGATTGCCGACATCAACGGCGACGGTAAAAACGATTTACTCTTCGTGGATTTTGATACGACCACGCCATTCCGTGTGCGTTTGCAAATCGCTGGCGGCCAGCTCGGCCCGGAAATTTATTTTAAGACGCAGCCAGTGCGCTCGTTCTGGTTGGATACGCTGGCGGGCGGCACAACAAATTTTCTCGTGGACATCGTGCAGGCAACGGGGCGCGCGGAAGTTTCGCAGTTCACGCGCCAACCGGCAGAACCGCTGGCGGGTAATTTTAAGCAGGGACAATTGCAAATTTTGCCGCTCAACAAATCGGATGCCGGTGCGCGCGGCGTGTTGTGGGCGGATGTGGATGGCGATGGTCGCGCGGATTTGATTGTGGCGGAACCGGAGAGCGGCCAACTCTCGGTTTATTTGCAACAAGCCGACGGCACGCTCGCGTCGCCTAAAAAATTTCCGAGCCTAGCCGGCGTTTCGCAAATTGCCGTTTCGGATTGGAACAAGGATGGTCATCCGGAAATTTTTCTGTTGAGCCGCGACGAAAATTCTGTCGCGACGACGCAGTTTGATAAAAATGGCCGACTGCCATTTCCAACGCCGCTGCCGCTCGATGGTAAACCGATTGCCATGGCGGTTGGCGCGCTTAAGTCAGGCGCGAAGCCGACGCTGGCAGTGATTGTGGACAAAGATGGCGCGCGTTCGCTCGTCACGCGCACGTCCGACGGCAAGACTGCGTCGCAGAAGTTGAGCGAGAGTTTCAAATCAAATCCGTCCACGCTGGCGATTCAGGACGTGAATCAAGATGGCCTTGCAGATTTGGTCGTCCTGATTCCTTACGAAAAAATCAAAGTGTTGCTGCAAAAGAAAAACGGCACGTTTGATGAAGTGGATGTGGACCCGCCGGGCGGCGCGATGGAACAGCCGTGGCTCGCCGCCGCCGATGTGGATGGTGATGGCAAAACGGAATTGCTGCTGCCGCAGAAAAATTTTCTCCGCGCGGTCGTGCTGGAGCAGGGGACGAAGATTGCCGGTTCAACCAACGCGGTGAATTGGAAATTCACGGTGAAAGATCAAATCAACGGTTCCGCCAGCGACGCGCGCATCATCGGCGCGGCGACGTTGGTAAACGGCACAAACGCCGTGCCGTCGCTATTTTTGTTTGATGCGGAACACAAGCAATTGACCTTGTGCGAACGCGACGCCGCTGGCGTTTGGCAAGTCGTGAAGAACATTGATTTACCGGTGACGACGTTTAGCTCCATCAACTCCATCGCGCTCGGCGGCGCGGCGGTGGCGTTCACGGGTCAAAATTCCGTGGCGTGGTTGCCGCTCGCGGGTGACGTTTGGAAACTCACGCGCTTGGACGATTACGACACGCCGATCAAAGACGGTTTTCTGAATGACGTGATCGCGGGCGATTTGACCGGTGGCGGTCGCAAGCAACTCATTTTTATGGAGACGCAGAAAAACTATCTCGATCTCGTGAACTTCAGCGCGGCGGGTAAACTGGTGCCGGGCGATCGCTGGCAGGTATTCGAGCAACATACGTTTCGCGGCGCGCAAAATGCGTTGCCGGAACCGCGCGAATGCGCTGTGGCCGACGTGACGGGCGACGGCAAGAATGATTTGATCGTGCTCGTCCACGACCGGATTTTGGTTTATCCGCAGGAATAAATCCCCCGTTTTTCAGTTGCCACAAAAGTCCTGTTCAAAAGCTATCGTTGACTATTTTTTGCCTGTGTGCCAAAAAAATATTCAGCGCCGAACGCCTCATTTATCTGCCATTTTGGCGAAAACATTTGGTTTTTGGCGGTGGTTGACGCTGGCATACAATTTGCGACAATTCCTTTGTGAAGATGGCAATGGACACCGGCCCGTTGTTGACGGAAGCGGAAATGCAGCGTCAACGGCAATTGCGCGATAGCCGCGTGCAGGAGGGTCGCGTCCGGTGGTGGTCGGGGTTGGGGCGAAAACTTTTTAATTTGCTGCGCAATCTGTTGATTTTCGCTTTGGGAGCGGCAATCGTATTTCTGCTTATCTCGCATCGCAAAGAAATCGCCCAGAAATTTAATGGCGCGCTGAGCGCCGTTCAGAAAAAAAACGCGGCGAGTCCGCTGCGCAAATCGGCTCTGGACTACGAGCACGAAGTGGATAATGTGACCAAATAAGTTTCCGGTGGCACGGTGCTCGAATCTAGGTTTGACTTTCCCTTTAGCGACAGGCATATCAGCGTCGCTTTTTACACGATTATGAAGAATAATTCATTTGATGATGCCATGAGCAAAATTGTCGGCCAACATGAGGCCGAAGTTCGCGCGGAAGCGAAAGCTGCCAAGCGCGCCCAAGTTTATGGCCAGATTCGTTCGGTGGTTTTCTTTCTGCTAGTCGCCGCCGCTTTGGTGGTGGCGTATAACTTCCGCGATGAGTTGAAGGATAAGTTGCTCCCGAAGCACGCGGCGGTAGCCGCCGAAGTCATTGTAACAACGAATGCCGATGGCACCGTCACGACCGTCACCAACAGCAGCACGCCGGAAGGCAAGACGGCCAACATCGTGAATACCGCCCAGCAGAACGCGGCTACGCGCGACGCGATTATCGATCAAATCGCGAAATAAATTTCGCCTTCTCCTTGCTTACACCGCCACGCTGCCGGCGATGTATTGTTCCATCTGTTCGATTGTGGCGTTCTGGGCGGAGATAATCCAGTTCACGAGATCGCCGATGGAAACAATTCCGACGACGTTTGTGCCCTCAACCACCGGCAGATGACGCACGCGGTTTTCCGTCATCAGGCGCATACAATCTTCCACCGAGTCGTCCGGCGTCACGGTTAAGATTTCGCGCGCGATGACTTCGCGGACGCGCGTCTCCTTGGAAGTCTTGCCCATCAATGCCACCTTGCGTGTGTAATCGCGTTCCGTAAAAACTCCGACCAAGCGGCCAGCGGCCAGCACCGGCAGCGCGCCGATGTTTTTTTCCGCCATCAAACGGATGGCGTCGAACACGGTCGTGTCGGGAGTGACGCTCCAAAGCACGGAGGTTTTCTGGTGGAGCAGTGAGCTGATGGGATATGAAGTGGTCATAGGCTTATAACCTGTTATCCGTCCGTTCCGAGAACTATTCAAGTAAATAATTCAATTCATTAGAAATAAATTTGCTTCTCCGTCTCGCCTGCGCCTGCGAAACTCTCCGCTATGTCTACAATCAATAATGATACGCTCCCTAATGTCCTGTTGCGTCCCGGCGAAGCCGACCGCATTGTCGCCGGCCATCCGTGGGTTTACGGCAACGAAGTTCTCCGTTTAAGTTCGCCTGCCGCAGACGGCGATTTAGTGCAGGTGAAAGATCATCGCCAGCGTTTGCTCGGCACGGGCTTTTACAATTCCAAATCCAAGATCAACGTCCGCCTGCTTGCGCCGGACCGCGTCATTCCCAACGAAAGTTTCTTTGAAGAACGCATCCGCGCCGCGCTCGCCGTGCGCCAACGGCATTTGCCGAACGCCACTTCTTTCCGTGTCGTCAATGCCGAGAGCGATTTCCTGAGCGGCCTCATCGTGGATAAATATGAAGACGTGCTCGTCGTGCAGATTTCTGCGCTTGGCATGGAACTCCGTAAGGCGCATATCATCACCGCGCTGCAAAATATTTTCTCGCCGCGCGCCATTGCCGAACGCAGCGACGTCGCCTCGCGCAAATTTGAAGGCCTGACCGAATCCAACGGCATGTTGGTTGGCGAACAAAACGGGCCGGTGTCCGTGAATCTCAACGGCCTCAAGTTTGAAACCGATCTGGTCGGCGGCCATAAAACGGGCATGTATCTCGACCAACAGGCGAATTATCAAGCCGTCTCCGCGTTCGCCAAAGGCGGGCAAGTGCTCGACTGCTTCAGTTTTCTCGGCGGCTTCGGTTTGCACGCAGCGCGCGCGGGCGCGGCGCACGTTCACTTGCTCGACCAGAGCGCGGATGCCATTGCCGCTTCCGAACGCAACGCCAAGACCAACGGCATCGCGAAAAATTGTTCGTTCGAGACCGTGAATGTCTTCGACTGGCTCAAGTTGAACACCGCCGTCAAACCGCACGAACGCGTCATCCCGCGTTTCGATTTGATCATCCTCGATCCGCCGTCGTTCACGCGCAATCGCGCTTCTGTGAATGATGCGTTGCGCGGCTACAAAGAAATCCACCTGCGCGCGCTCAAGCTATTGAAACCCGGCGGCACGCTCGCCACCTTCTGCTGCTCGCACCACGTCAGCGCCGAAATCTTTCAGGACACGCTCCTCTCAGCCGCGTATGACACGCGTCACGTCCTGCGCCGCGTCGCGCACTACGCGCAATCGCCCGATCATCCCATCATCCCGATGATTCCCGAAACGGAATACCTCAAAGGCTTCGCGTTTGAAAAAGTCCGGTAAGCGAATGAAATTCTTTTCCGCCGCGAAA
>Ga0007854_10002652_pt1 | contig 11010 bp, 9 predicted proteins | sample CryBogCBH12Aug08_FD_60382 | JGI IMG/M metagenome (GOLD analysis project Ga0007854, IMG submission 60382) | Freshwater microbial communities from Crystal Bog, Wisconsin, USA - CBH12Aug08 | ecosystem: Environmental > Aquatic > Freshwater > Lake | place: Crystal Bog, Wisconsin, USA | collected... | reverse complement strand
GGCCCCCCACCGATGGTGATCGACCCCGCCAAGCGCTACAGCGCGGAGATGGTGACCACCAAGGGCACCATGACCATCGCGCTCGATCCGATCGCGGCCCCCAAGACGGTCAACAACTTCGTCTTCCTGGCCCGCTACCACTACTACGAGGGCGTCATCTTCCACCGGGTCATCCGCGACTTCGTCCTCCAAGGTGGCGACCCCGGCGGGACCGGAACCGGTGGTCCTGGCTACCGCTTCGAAGACGAACTCCCCAAGCCCGGTCGCTACGAGTTCGGCTCCCTGGCCATGGCTAATGCCGGACCCGACACCAATGGCAGCCAGTTCTTCATCATCTGCGGGCCCTCGGGCACCTCGTTGCCGCCGCTGTACTCGCTGTTCGGCAAGGTGGTGGCCGGCGAGGACGTCATCCGAGCCATTGAGGCCATCCCGACCGACCGCCACGACCGTCCCCAAGAGCAGGTGACGATCCTGTCGGTCACCATCACCGAGCAGGACTGACCCTGCCCGACGGCGACCTCCGGCCGGCCACCCCCGGCGACGTGGCTGAGCTCGGCCAGCTCATCCGGGACCTCGCGGCCTACGAGCGCGAACCCGAAGCGGCGACCGCCACCGACGACCAGCTCCACGACCTGCTGTTCGGTGGCGCGACCCATCCCGCACGGGTCCCCGGCACCTACTGCTTCGTCATCGAACACCACCGAGCGGACCGGCACCTGGCCGGGATGGCCCTGTGGAACCTCCGGGTCTCCACCTGGCGAGGGGCCTACGGCATCTACCTCGAGGACCTCTACGTCCGCCCCGAGCTGCGAGGGCTGGGCTACGGCCGCCGCCTCCTCGAGCGGTTGGTCGAGGAGTGCCGGAGCAGGGGCTACCCGCGCCTCGAGTGGTCGGTGCTCGACTGGAACACCCCAGCCATCGACTTCTACCGGGCCCTCGGCGCGCTGCCGCTCGAGGAGTGGACCACCTGGAGGCTCGAGCCCTAGGAGCGCTCCTGGCCCGCCAGGAACCGCCGGGGGTGACCGAAGTCCCGGACCTCGTGTGGACCGCCGAGGAGCACCGCGTCGGTCGCCGCCAACGCCAGCACCAGGACCTCGGGCGGGGCGAGGGTGACGGTGCGCGACAGTTGCGCTGGGCTCACCCCACTCTCGGGTGCACCGACCTGGGTGACGACCGCCATGCCGGGCAGGAGGCCGAGCCCGGTGGTGTACCCCCCGCCACGGGGATCCACCATGGGTTCACAGAGCACCTCCGCGCCCGCACCAACCCCCACCACCACCGCACCTCGCTGGTGCGCAGCGAGGATCGCCTCGAGCAACGGCGTCGCCCGCAGGACGGTGCGCAGGTGCAGTGCCGACCCGTCGAGGAGCCAGAGGGAACTGGCGGCGGCGACGGCGGCCACCACCTGGGCATCGCTGGCCTCGGCGCGACTCGTCGCCGCGGCAACCGCCACCTCGAAGCCGAAGGCGCCGAGGGCCGCGGTGGCCGCAGCGACCGCACCGGGGAGGTCACCGAAGGCCGAGGCGGTCGGCAGCAGCACCGCCGGTCCGGGCTGCACCAGCGCCGCGACCGCGGCGAGCACCTCCTCGGCGTGGGCCAGCTCGCCCCCTCCGAGGAGGGCGACGGGGTGGAGGAGGTCCATGCTCCCATCGTCGCATCTGGGGGCCCACTTCCGAGCCGCTCGCCTCGGCAGTATCGTTCCGGCCATGACGATCGAGCGCGTAGGCATCATCGGTTCCGGGATCATGGGCAGCGGCATCGCCGAGGTAGCGGCGGCCGCGGGCCATGAGGTGGTGCTGCGCAGCCGCAGCCAGCACAGTGCCGACGAGATGGTGCAGAACCTCGAGCGGAGCTTGGCCAAGCAGGTGGAGCGCGGCAAGAAGACCGAAGCCGAGCGCGACGAGCTGCTGGGTCGGGTCACCACCGCCGTCGACCTGCACGCGCTCGGCGACTGCGACCTGATCATCGAGTCGGTGGTGGAGGACCTCGAGATCAAGCGGCAGCTCTTCATCGAACTCGACCTCGTGGCCAAGCCCGGGGCGATCTTGGCCACCAACACGTCCACCTTGGCGGTGGTGGAGCTCGCCGTGGCGACCTCTCGGCCGGAGCTGGTCTGCGGCATCCACTTCTTCAACCCGGCCACGGCGATGCCGCTGGTCGAGATCATCCGGCCCCTCACCGCCAGCGACGAGACCATCTGGGCCGCCACGGCCTTCGCCGCACGCTGCGGGAAGGACCCGGTCGAGGTCCTCGACCGAGCGGGCTTCATCGTCAACGCCCTGCTGTTCCCCTACCTCAACGACGCCGTCCGCCTGGTCGAGCAGGGTGTGGCGGATGTGGCGGGCGTGGACGCGGCGATGAAGGGTGGCTGTGGTTTCCCCATGGGGCCGTTCGCCCTGCTCGATCTGGTCGGCCTCGATACCTCGGTGGCGATCCTCGACGCCCTCTACGCCGAGACCAAGGACCCCGGGGCCAACGCCGCACCGACGCTGCGCCGGATGGTGGTGGCGGGGCACCTCGGCCGCAAGTCCAGCAAGGGGTTCTACGACTACGCGAAGCGCTGAGCCCGTGACTGCCGAGGCTCGCCGGAGGGACCAGCCCTGGGTCATGCGGACCTACTCGGGCCACTCGACCGCTGCGGCGTCGAACGCTCTCTACCGCACCAACCTGGCCAAGGGGCAGACCGGCCTCTCGATCGCCTTCGACCTGCCCACCCAGACCGGCTACGACCCCGACGACCCCCGGGCGAGAGGCGAGGTCGGCAAGGTCGGGGTGCCGGTCGCCCACCTGGGTCACCTCCGCCAGCTGCTCGAGGGGATCCCCGTCGAGCAGATGAACACCTCGATGACGATCAACGCGCCGGCGGCGTGGCTGCTCGCCCTCTACCTCGCCCACGCCGACGAGCAGGGCGCGGACCGCACCAAGCTGTCCGGCACCACCCAGAACGACATCGTGAAGGAGTACCTGTCCCGGGGCACCTTCATCTTCCCGCCCGAAGCCAGCCTCCGGCTCATCGTCGACATGGTCGCCTACACCGTGGTCGAGGTGCCCAAGTGGAATCCGATCAACGTCTGCAGCTACCACCTCCAAGAGGCCGGAGCCACCCCGGTCCAGGAGCTGGCCTATGCCCTGGCGACCGCGATCTCCGTCCTCGACGCGGTCCGAGACTCGGGCAAGGTTCCCGCTGACCGTTTCCCCGAGGTCGTCGGTCGGATCTCGTTCTTCTGCAACGCCGGCATCCGCTTCGTCGAGGAGACCGCCAAGCAGCGGGCCTTCACCGAGATGTGGGACCAGATCTGCCGAGATCGCTACGGCGTCACCGATCCGAAGCTCCGCCGCTTCCGCTACGGCGTCCAGGTGAACTCGCTCGGGCTCACCGAGCAGCAGCCCGAGAACAACATCCCCCGGATCGTCCTCGAGGCCCTCGGGGTCACCTTGAGCCGCGATGCTCGCGCCCGGGCCATCCAGCTCCCGGCCTGGAATGAGGCCCTCGGGCTCCCCCGCCCCTTCGACCAGCAGTGGAGCCTCAGGATCCAGCAGATCCTGGCGCTCGAGACCGACCTGCTCGACTACCCCGACCTCTTCGAGGGTTCGGTGGTGATGGAGCGGCTAACCGCGGAGTTGGTCGCGGCGGCGACCGCTGAGCTCGACGAAGTCTTGGAGCTCGGGGGGGCGTTCGTGGCGGTCGAGGAGCTGAAGCGGCGGCTAGTGCGTAGCCAAGCCGAGCGGGTCCGCCGCATCGAGACCGGCGAGCAGGTGGTGGTCGGGGTCAACGCCTTCACCGAGTCCGCCGAGTCCCCGCTGCTCAGCGACGAGTTCGAGTCGATCCTGCGGGTGGATCCGGCCGTCGAGGCCGAGTTGGTCGCCGAGGTGGCCGCCTGGCGCTCGAGTCGCGACGCCGAAGCGGTCGCCAGCGCCCTCGCCGCCTTGGAGGCGGTGGCCGCCTCGTCGGACCCCAGCGCCAACCTGATGCTGCCGACCCTGGAGTTAGCCCGAGCCGGCGGGACGACCGGAGAGTGGGCCGAGGCGCTGCGCCGGGTCTTCGGGGAGTACCGCGCCCCGACCGGCGTCTCCGGTGGGGTTGGCCACCGCGGGGCCGAACTCGCCGCGGTCGTCGCCCGCACCGCGGCCATGGAGCGCTCGAGCGGGAGCCGCCCACGGCTGCTCGTGGCCAAGCCCGGCTTGGACGGCCACTCCAATGGGGCCGAGCAGATCGCGGTGGCCGCACGCGACGGGGGCTTCGAGGTCATCTACCAAGGCATCCGGTTGACCCCGGCCGAGATCGTGGCCGCGGCTCGAGACGAGGACGTCGACGTGGTCGGGATCTCGATCCTGTCCGGGAGCCACCTGGACCTCGTGCCCGAGATCGTCCGAGGGTTGCGGGCCGCCGGCAGTGATGCCCGGGTCGTCGTGGGCGGGATCATCCCCGCCGAGGACGCCGAGGTGCTCCGCCGCGAGGGCGTGGACCAGGTCTTCACCCCGAAGGACTTCTCCTTCGAGCAGATCTTGGAGGTCCTGGTCGACCTGGCCGAGGTGCGACGCGCTGGCTGATCAGCGCAGCGTCGTCGCCATGGCGTGGAAGCCGCCATCGACGTGGAGCACCTCACCGCTGATCCCCCTCGAGGCCCTCGACAGCAAGAAGCAGCAGGCGTCGGCCACCGAGGAGGCGTCGTCGGGGTCCCAGGGCAGTGGCGCCGTCCGCTCCCAGGCCTCGAGGAGGCGCTCGAAGCCGGGGATGGCCGAGGCGGCCCGAGTCCCGAGGGGGCCCGCCGCCACCAGGTTGACCCGCATCCCCGAAGGGCCGAAGTCTCGGGCGAGGTAGCGAGCGCTCGACCGCAGGGCGGCCTTGGCGACCCCCATCCAGTTGTAGACCGGCCAGGCGCGGTCGCCGGCGTCGAAGTCGAGTCCGACCAGCGAGGCGGGTCCCTGGGCACAGGCGGCGAGACAGCGGGCCAGCGCGGCGAAGCTCACCACGCTGGTCTGCATCATCGGCCCGACGGCGTCAGCGGGGAGCTCAGCGAAGGGTCCCCCGAGCGCTGCTCGAGGGGCGAAGGCCACGGCGTGCAATGCCCCGTCGGCGCCGCCGAGGTGCTCAAGCGTCGCCGCCTCAAGTCCCTCGAGGTCGGCGGGATCGGTCAGGTCACAGGGCACCACCGCAATCGCCGGGTCGAGCGTCGCCGCCAGCGCTCGAGCCGCGTCGAGGTCGCGAGGGAACGCGGCCAGGAGCAGCTGGGCACCGTCGCGGTGCGCGGCTTCCGCCGTCTTCCAGGCGATCGAGGACGCCGTGGCGACGCCGGTGATGATGAGCCGGGTTCCCTTCACCATGCTGCTGCTCCTTCGTTGAGATCCAGTGCCCAGCGCAGGTGCTCGCGGAGCAGGACGGCTCGGGTCGTCCCGAGATCGCTGGCCAGTTCAAGGGGGGCGAGCCGGAGCTCGACCAGGGGTCCACCGAGTCCCGCCTGGCCAATGGCGACGAGCCCGACGGCGTGGAGGCACTCGGCCGCGGCGCGCGCCTGGGTGGCCGCGGCCTCGAGGAGGTCAACCGAGGCCGCGCCACCGCCGTGGACGCTGCCGAGCACGAGGAGGCGACCCGAGGGGGAGCGCAGGACGGTGTAGGCCGTCGCCAGGCGACCCGCGACCGGGAGCCCGAAGGTCTGCCACCAGCTCTGGACCCGACGGGGTTCTGCCGCCAGCAGTTCGAGGTGGGCTCGAGGGCGGACCTCCACGCCCGCATCCTCCAACGCGGCGGTCAGCAGGGCGGCGCCCCGACGGGGTGGTCCCACCACCACGACCAGCGCGCAGGCCGCTGCTCGGGTGAAGCAGTCGTCGAGGTCGCCCGCCTCCTCGGCGGTCAAGTCGACCAACGCGGCGTCGCCGAGGTCGTGGATCGGTTCGCCAGCTGGGGCGAGGACGCCGAAGAGGTGCGGCTCGGCGCGGCGCTGTCCGAGCAGGGTCATGCCGCTCCCTCCTCGTCCCATCCCCCGAGGGGGCGGCGACGGAACCACGCGCCGCCGGGCGCAGGGGTCGCGAGCACCCGGATCCAGGAGCCCTCGACCAAGGTGGCGGCGTCCGGCGCGGCGAGCAGCGCGGCGTCGACCTGCTCCGGGGGGGCCACGATGGCGACCACCAGGCGGACCGGTTGGTGCCGCAGGCCGGTGTGGTCCGCCACGGACTCGAGCGGGAAGCCCACCGCCAGATCCCCGCCGGCGCCGCGCAGGACCCCGAGCGATCCGAGGGGGTTGGTGAGGGCCTTCGGCCCGGCGCCGAAGGAGTTGGGCGCGAGTGCGGAGAAGCCGTAGGCCACGTTGATCCAGCTGGCCACCACCACCGGGGCGGCCAAGATGCCCGCCAGGGTGCTCCCCTCGGGGTCCGTCGCTGCGTCGTAGTCATGGAGGAAGACCCGCCGGTCGAGGTCGGCGGCGGCGGTCAACCGGCGGGGACCGATCACCATGGCTTCGTTGCCCGCCAGCCCCCACTCCGGCTGCGACTCGGCCCAGTCCCCGGCTCGGCGCTGCGGAGCCCAGCCCTCGAGGTCTCGGGCCCGCTCGATCGAGAGCCGTCGACCGGCCTCGGTGAGATCTCGGGCCAGGCGTTCGAGCAGGTCTCGGTGGACCGCGGCGGTGGCGGGGCTCGACACCAGCTGCACCGCGTCGGTGGTGGTGTCGTGGACGCCGGCCACGAAGCAGGTGTCGGGGGAAATGGGGTGGCCGCGCGCCGCCAGGACCTCGCGCACCGCGCCGTCGTTCAGACAGGCGACCGCGACCTGGGCGCTCGCGGCGCCACCGTGGCCGCCGCAGGCCCCACAGTCGAGGGATGCCGCGTGCGGGTTGGCGGTACTCGTCGAGCGGTGGCCGAGCAGCAGCACCACCGGCGGGAGCGGGGCCGGGGCGAGCACCCCGAGTACGGCCGAGGCCACCTGCACGCGCGCCTCGAGCTCGAGGGCCTCGCAGCTGAGCGCTCCAGGTGCCCTGGCCGTCGGTCGCTTCGGCCACAAGGTGCGGCGCAACCCCTGGAGCCCCTCGAGCCACCCGAGGGTCTCCGCCAACCCGTAGCGGGCGAGGGTCCCATGGACGCAGGCCTCGAAGACCGCGTCCTCTGCGGCCTGGCGTGCCCGCCTGTCGGCGTCTCGATCCTGCACGCCGGTCACCTCTCCGGCCGGGCGGAGCAGGACCGGCGCGGAGGTGTAGGGCTCCTCGGCCAAGGCCGGGCGCACCGAGACCGCGGCACCGAAGAAGCCCGCCATCGACCCGGTAGACCAGGGACCGAGCTGCTCGAGGTGGCGACGGAGCCCCTCGGCACGGCCATCGATGCAGCACAGCACCAGGGCCTCGGTCTTCGCTGGGGCAGACGCCGGGCGCAGCGAGCACAGGCGCTCGCCCACCTGGTCTTCGAGATCCTCCAGGACCAGCAAGCTGGCTGCTCCAGGCGGGAGCGCCTCGGCGACCGCTGCCGCGAAGCGACGATGCGCTGGCGATGCGGGGTCGAGGCCCACCTCGGCCAGACACGCCGTCACCACCTCGGCGAACTCGGCCTCGGGGGCTCGCCCCGGTGCCCCCGACGCTCGGGTGGCCGCAGGCAGGGTGGTCCAGGCCGCAGCGTCGAGGCAGACGCCCATGGCCACGAGCTCCAGCATCGACAGTCCTCGAGCGGCCTCGTCGGGGCTGGCCCAGTCATCGCAGAAGCGGGCGTAGCCCGCGAAGCCGGGGAGCCGGTGGACCTGGCTGGTGAGTTCGCCTGGCCACTCCTCCGGGGTCAGGCCCAGGATCTCGAGCGCCTCGACGAGCGCCGCAGCCGGGTCTGCGCTCCGACGGGCGCAGCTCGTGGTCGCCGCGCGCCCGAGCAGGCGTCGCAGGCGACGGTCGTGCCGCAGGAGCTGGCACCAGGTGGCGAAGCGCTCTGGCGCCGCCGCCGGGAAGGCCCAAGGACCCTCTCCGGCACCAACGAGCAGGGCGGCCCAACGCGCCAGTTCCTGGTCGAGCAGCTGGGCGAGCTCGGCGTCGTGGCGGGCGAGGCGTCGCTGGTGGTGCTCGCCCGCAGCGGGCGAACCGCGTCGCAACGCCGCGGCGGCCAACTGCGCCGGGAGGACGACCCCGTGGCTCCCCCCGCAGGGCTCCAGCTCCACCAGCGTCGGGAAGCACCGCGCCGCCAGGGTGGCCGCGCGCTCCGGATCGAGTTCGGCCATCTCGGCCGGCGCGACGAGTGCCCCATCGCGCCGAACGGCTTCCCCCACAGCGGCGGTGAACCCCCGCTCCAACTGCCCGGCGAAGGGGTTGACCGCCACCGCACGCTCGAGGGGGAACAGCGGCGCCACGGACGCGGCGGCCGTCTCGAGGGCCGTGAGCACCGAGGTCGAGGTCTTGGACTCAGGTGGCAACGGGCACCTCCACTGGGCTCGGGGTGGCCACCTGGGCCGTTCCCTCGAGCCCCTGACGGGCCGAGGTGGCCCGAGCTCGACGGCTGCGGGACGGGAGGGGGTCGAGGGAGCTGGCGGCGGCTGCGAGGACCCACAACCGGCGGGAGAGCTGAGGTCGCCGAGGGGCGACGGCGAGCACGACCCACCAGCTGAGCAGGACCGCCACCGCGACCTCGAGCGGCCACCAGGCGGCGGTGGCCGGGCGCAGTCCTGCGCTGAGGGACCGCTCGAGTCCCCGAACCACCACCAGGTACGCATCGACGCCCAGCAGCGCCACCGCGGCCACCGGCCAGCTCCTCGGCCGAGGCGCCGCGGCCGCTCCGAGGCCCATCGCCAGCGCCAGCGCCGCCAACGCCGCCACGGTGAAGGAGAGAGCCCCCGGCCCGGTTGGCGCCAGCCACCACCAGAACCCGAGGACCGGCAGCGCCGCGACGGCGGCGCCGACCGCGGCGCGGGATCGTCCAGCCATCGGGTGGTCGAACCGGCGGACCTCCGCGCTGCGCTCGGTGCTCGATCCGGCATCGAGGAACCCATTGGCCTTGTAGAGCCCGTGGCCGAGGAGGTGGCTCGCCGCGGCCAAGGGCGCGCCGACCCCCACCATCGCCAAGGCCACGCCGAGCTGGGCGCCGGTGGAGATGGCCAGCATGCCCTTGCGGTCGGGCCGCACCCGCATCGCCAGCGTGGCCCGGCCAGCGGTGACGAGGCTGGCCGCGAGCAGGAGCAGCGACGCCACGGGGACCTGCCGCAGCAGCACCCCACAGCGCAGCAGCACCAGTCCACCGGCGCTCACGACCCCGGCATGGAGCAGGGCCGACACCGGCGTCGGGGTGGCCGCGGTCGACGCCAGCCACACCGGGCCCGGGAACTGCCCGGCCCGCAGCAGGGCTGCGGCCACCAAACCCACCGCCACCACCACCCCAGCCAGGCCGGCCGGGGCAAGGTGTGCGAGGTCGAGCGAGCCAGGTGCGGACCAGGCGATCGCCACCACTGCGGCGACGAGGAGGTCGGCAGCGACCAAGGTGCGTCGTGCGCGTCGCAGCAGCGGGCCTCCGCTCCGAAGCGCCACCTGCGCGCCGAGTGCGCCCAGCCACCACCCAAGCGCCACGAGGGGGAGCTCGACCGCCAAGGACAGCCACACCGCACCAGCCACGACCAGCCCGGTGGCGATCTGGACGTCTCGCTCGGCGGCGTAGGCCTCGAGGTTGCGGCCGGCATAGCTGGCCACGGTCACCCCGATGACGGTCGCCACCAGCGCGGTCATGAACGCCAGTGCCCCCTCATGGGCCACCACCACCGAGCCCACCTTCCACTCGAGGGGGCCACGGGCGAGCGAGAGTCCGCCAGCCAGGAGGTCGGCTGAGAGCGCCACGAGCAGGACCACGGTGGTCCGCCGGCCCCGGCGACGAGGGCTCGCCGGAGCGAGCGCCACCGCTGCGGCGAGCAGCGGCACGAGCACGGTGGCGAGGAGGAGGCTCGGCTGCATGGCCTCATCATACGACTTCCATTTCCGGTGTCAAGTGTCCGGTGATTGTTTTCTGGTTTTTCTTGTCTGGTATTGTCGACCCGTGGGAACGACGCCCTCGACCGCCCGGGTGCCGGTGGCGCTCGGGACCCAGCACCGCAAGGGCCCGCTGCTCGCCCCGACCCTCGCCACTGTCGGCCTCGAGGTGGTCGAGGTCGCCATCGACACCGACCGCTTCGGGACCTTCTCGGGCACCCGGGCTCGAACCGGCACCGCGGTGGAGGTGGCCCGCGCCAAGGCCTTGGCGGCCATGGCCGCCAGCGGGTTGCCCCGGGGCCTCGGATCCGAGGGGAGCTTCGGACCGAACCCGATCCTGCCGACCGGCACCGTCGATGAGGAGCTCCTCGTCTACGTCGACCAGGTCGCCGGCCTCGAGGTGCACGGGGTCGCCCAGGCCCCAGCCTTCGCGGTGGAGGTCGAGATCGAGGTCGCGGCACCCCCGCCCGGGCTGGCCGAACTGCTCCGCCTCGGCACCCATGCCGCCTTCTGCTCAGCGATGCCGGCCTCAGCGGGTCCGGTCGCCGAGGTGGGGAGCGCTGCTGAGCTCGAGCGGGTGTTGGCGCAACTGCGGTCCTCCGGGAGCGCTCGCGCCCGACTGCGTACCGACCTGCGGGCACATCGCTGCCCGTCCCGCCAGGTCGTCCTGCGAGCAGCGGCCGAGGACCTGCGACGGCGGCTCGCCGCTCGCTGTCCCGTCTGCGACCGTCCCGATGCCTTGGGACCTCGCGCCGTTTGCTGCCGGTCGTGCTCGATGGTCGTCGCCACGGTGCTCGACGCGGTGGCCTGCGGACACTGCGGCCTCGTCGTCGCCGCCACCCCTGAACTGGTCGATCCGGACTGCTGCCCGGCCTGCAGCCCCTAGGCCGCTGGCGTCGCCCCCGGTGGGATGGAGTAGGTCACCTGGGCGTGAGCGACGGGAGCCCGATCCCCGGTGACCGGGCGCACCGAAACGGCGACCACGCCCAAGCGTCGACCGAGCTTCAGCAACCGCCCCTCGGCGACCAGGTCTTGGTCGAGCGGAGGCTTGCGCAGGAAGTCGATGTGCAGGCTGGTGGTGACCGCGAGAGCCACCTCG
>Ga0007854_10002651_pt1 | contig 11013 bp, 6 predicted proteins | sample CryBogCBH12Aug08_FD_60382 | JGI IMG/M metagenome (GOLD analysis project Ga0007854, IMG submission 60382) | Freshwater microbial communities from Crystal Bog, Wisconsin, USA - CBH12Aug08 | ecosystem: Environmental > Aquatic > Freshwater > Lake | place: Crystal Bog, Wisconsin, USA | collected... | reverse complement strand
CTGGTGATTGGGTTCTGGTCGATGTCAATACACCAGTGACGGCAACCAAGGCGTTTTTCGATGACAATCTGACTGCGGGTATGAGGAAGGCAGCAAGGGGCGTCTTGGATGAACGCGTTCGTCGGGAAACTCGTAATTTCGCGCGTGCGATGTCAGCACAAATCTCATTTTCGAGCACGCCTCTCAAAACACGCGGCATGTGTTTGCGAGCAGACCTGGACGGGTTCTCCAAAGCTGTGGAGGACGCTTTCAAAAACAACAAGGTGCAAGAACTTGTTCATCAGTTCACCGACATCATGGAGTATCCGCTGGAATTTAAAGACAAACTAGGGAGAAACCTGATTGAGCTTCCGTGGGCCGGGGACTGCTGCACGATAATGATTCAACCTCGTTTTGGTGAGACGGTTGAGGAAATGCGAGCCATTTTACCGGTAGAAGCCGGGCGCTGCTGGCATGAGATCGCCTACGAGAATGGCGGCGGTAAACGGTGGCGGTCATCGCTTGGTTCAGCCAAATGGGCGGTTGGGTTTGCTTGCGGTGACCGAGATGAAGGCGGTGATGGAAATGTAATTATTGCCGAGTTTCCAGCTGCCGGACGCTCATTCCGTGTGATTGTCGGCTGGTGCTCGCGCCGGGCAAAAGACGCACAGGAAACCAGCGGAATCAAGGGGGATGATGTCGTTGTTCCAATTGTTGATTACCAAAACCTGGAAGAGGTTTTCAAACCACTGTTTGAACTTGCTGGTTCAAATTACCGTTACTCAAGCTATGCCAAACTCAAGGACGCAAAAGATTACGCCACCAAACCGCTTGCTTCTTGCACAACGAAGCACGTCACAGGTGTTGTCGCGGCACTTCCGCGCCCCAATCCCTACTGGTGGTGAAATCGAAAGATGCTTTCGACAGAGCAATCTTTTGATGCTGGCTTCATTACTTGCCTCGAATCTGAACGGCTCAGAAATGTATCTGGATCCGGCGGCGGAATGGACGGAGGTTTCAGGCTTGTTGAATTTGTCGCATGACGATACCACGACTAGCAAAGCGGCTAGATGCCTGATCAAATTATCACCTGAATGGAATGTGCAACCACCGAAAGTCTGGTGTTTGGAACCCTGGGTGCGGTTTGAAGCCGACTGGCACGCAGGCGTAGGAACAAACAGAGATCAATTGTGTTATGTGCTCGCTCAAGAGTGGTGCGACATGGTCACTAAAGTTTTGATTGATGAAGGGCCTGTTGCCGCTTCAGCCTACGCTGCTGCATTTTGTCTGCGAAATATTCGATGGCTTTTGTATCGCCATTACATCGGCCACGTAACGCAAATGTCAATTTGGCCAACGGACTGGCCATCAAGGCCTCATGATCTCGAAAAAGCGCTAAAACAATACCGTCGGCAATCCATACCCTGTCCCCAAAAATGATATGAATACACCGGATGATAAACTCTCGCACAGCATTGAGATCGCGAAGGCTGGATTTGAAAATGCTCAAGGTCGCATTGGCTTGATTGACACGAAGGTAAGCATCGCGGTTGGCTTGCTCATTGTGTTATTACCAGCCCCGCTTGGCCTGATAAATTGGCTTACAGGACTTCAGTTGGAAATCTCGAAGGTCATTTACAGCACATGCTTGAAAAGAGAGATTTTAAGCATTCTCATTGTGGTTGGGGTATTCGGTGGGATGGCGAGCGCATTTGTTGCAATTTTACGAGGTATTTCTTGTTTGAGTCCGCGCGGACCAAAGGGCTATGGCAAAGTGATCCCGTTTCAAAGAGAATGGCAGCCAAATGTTCTTTTCCCGATACATAAACCTGAAAAAGCATCAATTTTGTTAGATCACTTGCAAAAGCTTCACGCTGGGGTTGGCCGCTCATTTGTCATCAAAGAATACGATCATCAATTGCAGCAGTTGGGCAGCATTCTCCATGAAAAATTTACGAGGATGACCCTGTGCTTTTGGTGGTTAAACATGTGTTTAATCTGCTACGGAGCAGCAATTCTGTGTGCTGCGGTTATGGGGCTAATGACGATTTTGTCTGGAGGCTGAAATCGGTCGGCATTCAGCAAAAAATTAATTGCATCATCGGTGATCCTGACAATACGAAAACGGCCCAGATTGGCGAATCGCCTCACACTCAAGTAGCTATTGCGTTTTGCATCGCCACAAGTGTCATGGCTGGATTAAATTGCTGGCTCCATCTGGCGGAATTTTTGTGTATGCGCGTTTACAAAGACAGTTTTTTCAGAATCTTTCAGTCCGATATTCGAAACGGACTGCAACGATTCTTTGAAAATCGGCTGGTTCGGGTCACGCCAGAAATTGCTGCCGAATTGATTGACGCCGCCACCCTTGAAAAGTTGACAGGCCTGCAACTTGTGGAATTCGATCCTGATACCGGGGAATACCGCTTGGATGATCGGGCCGAACGCTTTTTGGACGAGATGCTGGGTGCGAGTGAAATTGCGCAAGCGGACTGGCTAATTGGTCTGCTCGAAGAATTGCGTAGGCTGATCGAGGGCCACCAAAAACTCGCTGATACGGCTAAGAGCAACGCACTGCTACGTCGCATCTGCCGACTGATGCGCACCTGTCTCAGCCGAATCCAACGCCATTTGGAGGACGTTAAGACAGCGGTGGACTACGAATACAGAGCAGGCTCAGATTATGAAATAAAGTTAATGAAGCTGCAATGGCACCTCGAACGAGCCAGAAGCTTTGGCCACTCAGTTACGGATTTAAATAATCTATTAAGGAACGATGCGTTTTTTCAGGTTCATCAAGAAATTGAACTCTTGTCCCTACGCAGTCGATTGATCCGGACATGCGGCCGAATTGGTGAAGCCTTGATTGATGTTTACCAAAGCATTGAGGAATATCTGAATCGCGTGTTGCGTGAATATGGACGCGCTCGAAAACTAATTCAGCTTCGCGGATTAATTGAGCGACACGAGCATCTCACATCAACAAACCTCGAGGAAATTTCAACTAAGGCTGAAGGCCCATGGTTTCGTGAGTTTCGCGTTCGGACATTGCTCAATCCTGACTTAATCGATAGTCGTCCCGATCTTTTGCAGCGGGCATTGGCCAAAGCTGGAATTGGAGATGCCTCCAGCAAGGCGAAGCGGGTTCGCCTCATTGAACAACCAGCGGAAGAGCTCCCCCCAGTGATTGATTGGACAAATGTTTACGAAGTATTTGTCGGTCAAAAGCAGGATCTGTTTGCGTTTCTTACAACGGTCAAAATTGAAGGCCGTTGCTTAACCGAAGCCGAACGCGTTGATGGATATTGTGCGATCCTGAGCAACGAGGACTGGGTGGAAAATTTGGACAGCCGCTCCTTTCTGGTGGCAGCCAAAGAAGGGTGGGAATATGCCGTCGTTAAACCGCCAAACTTGAAAACCGCATGAACATTGAAGCTCCAACAATTGCTCGACGCCTATTTGCGCGCTTGTGCAAGGGTGACAACTTATTGCTTTCACGCAACGGACCAGATGAAGACGCGAAACTTTTTCAACAGGTCGAAGCAGACGAAGACAAATGTGTCCGCTACTTCGAAGTCTTAGGGTTTCGACTTGAGCGAAGCGACAATTGTTACTACTTCACCGCTCCAGACGAGCCCCAGGTCAATCTTGAGATGAAGCTGGAGCGAATGGTCCGCCTTGTCCGGCTGCTGGACTTTTTTTCAACCCATGTTGAGTCATTTGGCGAAGGGCAGATTTTTTCTGCTTCCACGCTGGCTGCCCGATGCAATGGCGACACAAAAGCTGAACGATTTCTTCTGGAAATAGGTAAAGGTGCCAACAACCAGGAACGGCTCGAAAATTTACTGCAAACCATGGTTCGTCAAGGCTACCTTTCGGATTACGATACAAACAGGCAGGAATATCGAATCCTTTCTGCAATCAATTACATCTTCGAATTCGCAGATCGAATTCAAATCCTTAACGAGGGCACTCAAACAGAGGAATTAAATGCGAAAGCTTAATCGGATCATCCTGATCAATGCTGCGGGTTTCGATTATGTCGAATTTCCGGTTGGCGGTCACACTCAGGTGATTGGCGTCAACGGTCATGGCAAATCGACGTTGTTGCGAACGGTGTTATTTTTTTATCTGGGCACCAACGAAAAGGCTCCCTACGCCTTACACGAGACCAAAACCGATTTCGTCAGCCATTATCTGGGCGATCCGCCATCATACTTGATTTACGAAGTGGCCCGCAGTGACGGGGAACCTGCGTTTCACATCGCGGTCACGCGGCCGTCCGGTCGCATTCAATTCCATTTTATCGATGCGCCTTTTCGAAAGGATTATTACGTGGACGGCAGCTTCGTGCAGTCCACCGAGAATGTTTCACAAGCCCTGCGCGATGCAAAATGCTCTTTTGACACAGTGACGTCATACGAAGAGTTTAATCATCGCATCTACGGTCTTACACCATCCCCATATTCGATATTTCAGCCAGCGCCAAGAAGCACTGGGCACATCGGAATCCTGCCCAGAATTATCAGCGGCATTTTCACTGTCAGCCAGCTTGACGCCGATAAACTGAAATCAGCGTTAACGTGTGGCGTGCGTCAGGACTCGCTCACAACGGAACTTGATTTGGGGCTCTTAAAAAATCAATTAGAGAATTTCCGGCGTGTGAATAATGCCGTAAAAACCTACCTCCGTTATGAAAAGGAGGCCGTGGATCTCGTGTATTTAGCCGAGCAATTTGAGACCGTCAAATCAGAGCGACAGAATTCTATTGAGGAATTGGTGCGCATGGCAAAGCGCTTGCCGGAAGATCGACGCATTCTGACGGAACAACAAGCTGCCTTGGAAACGGAGCGGGTCGAAGCCACTGCCCAATTTGATACGGCAAACAATGTAATTACGGGAGCGCTTCAAAAGTTGGGACAAGACATTGCTGTCCTCACCAGCGATATCACAAAGGGTGAGAATACTGATGCTGAATATAAAAAACGCGAGATAGAGAAGAAAAGCAGAGAACTTGAAAAACTGCCCGCGCTCAAGGAGGAGTGCCAGTTAGCCCAAAACGAATATAGTTTACTGACTGCAAAATATGGGGATGAACAGCAGCGCAAGGCTGGCTTGCTTGCGAATGTCCAGCACAGCTGGGCAACGCTTTCCAGTCAATTTGCCGATAATAAGGCTGCTTGTGAGCGGGAATCCTCTCAAAACCTCGAGCGACTTGACAGGGAGCGGACGGAAGCCCTGGCATCAATTGAGAGAGAGGAGACCCAAGCAAAAAACGCGCTGATACCAAGACGCAAACACGTTCAGATTGACCGGGCCACCCTGAACACAGATTTTAGAGAGTTGGCCGACATCAAAGAGCCAATGGAATTGGTGCAGCTCAGGAAAACACTGGCAGAAACCGATGGCAAACAGCGTGAAGAAACTAATCGGCAGGACCGGTTGCGCAGCCAAATTATACTAGAAAAGGAAATAAACCAACGTGAGCGTGAGCGCATCAATCGCGAAGCAGAGATCGAACGGAACCAGTTGGAAGCGTCCATTAAGCAGCTTGAAATTAACCGCGACCGCACTGTAGCAGAGTTGGAAAAGTTTGACAGTTCACTCGCGCGGTTTTTCCAAGTGGAGGTTCCTCATGCGTGGCCGCAAGCTTCGAAGACACTCAATCGCGAAACCCTTTTTCAAAGCGCAGATGATTTGGGGGCCAAGAAATATTCAAAAAATGGAACCTCGGCATGGGGTGTCGAATTTTCAACTGAAACACTTCCCGAGTCTCTCGAAAGTTATAACCGCGAAGATCTTTTGTCTTCACTTCAAACAACCAAAAAAAATCTTTCCCTTGAGCACGACAAGCTCCAGGCAGCGCGTGACCGATATCTTACTGCTTCGAGTGAACTTGATAAGAAGGCGGTTCAAACCCAGAGCGGTTGGAATTCTGAAATTGAAACCAGCATCGAACTGCGGCGAAACCTGTTGGATGAAGGCGTCCGCATGGAGAACCGTATTCTCACGCTTGAGAATCAATTCAACGAGGATCAGCAGAGCCGTCGAAAGAAATTAAACGAACGGGAGGTTTCTGTAAAAAATGAAGAAGATTTGCTTCGTCAAGATGAGCAGGAATTGCAGGCGCGTTTCCAGAATCGCAAAAACAAGGTCCAAGAAGATTTCCGGAACATGCGTAAGACCTTTGTTGATGAGATTGGCAGCAGGCTTGAGACCATCGCTCAGGCAGAGCTATCGGCTAAAATAAAACGCGACGAGGAATTGAAACGAATTGAGGAGACTTTTCAGGAAACACTTACCAAACAGGGGGTCAATCCAGATTTGATAAAATCAGCCCAGGAGCGAATCGACAAAGCCATATCAGATATTGACCGCATTTCTCAATATCAAACGGAAGTAACAACCTACGCTCAATTAAAACGTGAATACATTGATCCGTTACCGGGGCTCCAATTCCAACGTGAACGCTTGCTGGAATCAATTAAATCCAATCAGGCTGATCAGAAACTTCTTGTGAATCGCCATGAAGAAACAATGCGATCCTTAAAGGCTCGCCAAAATAAATTGTTTGAGGGCGACCGGGAACTTCAAAGCGACGAAAGTATCGTTAAGCGTTTTCGGAATGACGCACGCTTTCAAAACGAGTTGGGTTATTTTAACCGAGAAGATCTTTCGCCGGCACCATTCTATCGTTCTAATGCCATTAGCGGCTTTGAACAGTCGGCGGCGAACTCACACGAAAGCATGGTGGCGATTGGGAAAAATGGCGACAAAACCGCCAAAATATTCCTGAACCACTTTGATTCTGAAACCCTTGATCGGAAGGTTTTAGGCTTCTCTCCCATTCATACATATTTTGACTGGTTCATTTTTGTAGGTGCCGAACTTAAACCATTTGTGAATGGACGCAGGATTCAGGGTATGAAGCAAATTCAAACTCAGGAATTTGAGCAGTTGATCCGTAACATCTGTGCCAAAAATGCGGACTTTCATGAGGGCATTCGCCAAGTCAACCAAACCGCATCATTGGTAGAAAAACATCTCAAGGAAAATAACTTTGTCGACGTTCTGGACTCGATTGAGCTAAAGGTCGAGCGTGTCGATAGCACTCTAACCCGCACTCTGACACAACTGGAAGAATTCGCCGACGTGACCTTCAGCGCGGATCGTGACTTGTTTGTTAAAAGGGCTGACCGTTCTCAAATCGACCGGGCAATTGAGACATTTGATAAATTATTGCGCGAAATTGATATTTACCGAGGCCAGCGCCTTCAACTCACGGACTATTTTGATTTCTTTATCCGCATTCATGAAAACGGTCATAACATGGACTGGAGAAAGTCGCTTGATCACATCGGTTCAACGGGAACCGATTATTTGGTCAAGATGCTAATCTATTTATCCCTGATTGAAATTTATCGGGAACGAGCAATTGACGCCAAATCCGGATCAATCGTGCATTGTATTCTCGACGAGACTGGAGTCCTCGCTCCCAAATATGTCAGGAGTGTCCTGGAATATGCGCAAAGCCGTGGAATCATTTTAATCACAGCAGGGCACTCCCAGCAAACGCTTGGATTTGCAAATTGGATGCATGTCCGCAAATGTGGCCAACGGTTTGCCGCACAAACCGTTCTTCGGAAGGTATTGAAATGCGATTAAGTCCCGCCCAAGCAGCGAAACTAGCGCGCCTTGCTGCTGGAGAATCACTCCCCAAAAGTCAGATTCCAAAAGTATTGCTGTTGCCGTTGCAAGCGGGCCATGCTGTGCGGCTTGAGAAATCAGGTTCTAGTTACGTCGTTCGCGGCATCCCTGGAAAACTGGCCGATTTCGTCGAACATCATTGGGGTATTCGTGATTTGGATCAATTTGCGGAGGTGACGACTGAGAATCGTAACCGTGCGATGTTGACCGAAATTGCTGGTGATTCCAAGGCGTTGCCGACTTCACCACTCGATGGAATATTCATCCGATCTTTTGGTCGTTGTTTTCTTCGAGACCAGTTGCTGGCAACAACGCCACAAGGAAGTGCGCTTCTCATTACGACGAGCGAACTTCCCCATTTGCGTATCGAGAGCGAATATTTGGTAGGAATTGAAAACGTGGAATGTTTGTGGAAGTTTGAAAAAGTTCGCAAACATTTTTCCCTTTTAGATGGGGTCGAAATTACACTGGTTCTTCGTTGGCATTGGGGGGCAATTTGGCAGCAATGGCTAAAGTCGTGGAAGGGAAAATTTCTGCATTTTCCCGATTATGATCCATCCGGATTGAGTGTATTTGTTAACGAGATTTTGCCGCACCGTGGTGATGCGCGCCTCTTAATTCCCCGCGATTTTGATTCAATCCTTGAAGACCGAGGGAATCGTCTGCTTTACTTGAAACAAGAAAAATGTCTGCCCTTGTTTTGTGAACATGCCGAGGTTGCTCGCCTGTGTTCAAGTCTCCGGAGTTCACGCAAAGCATTAGAGCAAGAATTTCTTCTTTCGGAGAATGCCGACACATGAAACTGATCAAAAATACAGGCAACGATCGGGTGATGGATGCGTTGCGTAGCGGGCTGTCAGCATCGTCTAAACTCGACATCGCCACCCCGGCTTTTTCGGTGTTCGCATTCGCCGAATTTGCGGCGCAGTTGCAAGGCTTGTCCGCCTGCCGCCTCGTATTGCCGGATGCTTCGCAGACAGACTTGCAGCTTCTCGGCTCAGAATCGGATCGGCCATTTCGCAACCAACTCATGGCTCGCTGGCTGGGCTGCCGTTGCGCAGACTGGATCGCCAATTGCGCAGAAGTCCGCAGCACACAGACATCACTCCCACAGTCCAGCTTGATTGCCACCGACGCCGATGCCGCGTTGAGCCGCGCCATCACCGGTCATTGTCCCTTCACCACCGACGGCCTGGGCCTCACGCCTGGAAATCCGTTCAGCCTGATCCAGTGTTCGGAAACCCCGGACGAATGCACCTCGCTTCAAACTTGGTTCGCAAACCTGTGGGAAAGTTTGCCCGCCTCGCCCGCGTCCAAGCAAAACTTGCTGGCGCAGCTGGCCGCCATCACCGAACACAAAGCACCCGCGCTCGCATATTATCTGATTCTTTACCATCTGTTCAAAGACCTTGGCGACACGCTGGACGAGGAACAGATTGTCAAATCCGCCACTGGCATTCGCAACACGGTGGTTTGGAAAAAACTGTTCAAATTCCAGCGCGATGGTGTGGTTGGCGCAATTGACAAACTGGACCGCCTCGGTGGTTGCATCATTGCCGACAGTGTCGGCCTCGGTAAAACTTTTGAGGCTCTCGCCGTCATAAAATACCACGAGTTGCGCAACGATCGCGTTCTCGTGCTGGTTCCCAAACGACTCCGCGACAACTGGACGCTTTACAAGGCGAACGACAAGCGAAACATCCTCGCTTCCGACCGTTTTCATTACGACGTTCTCAATCACACCGACCTTTCCCGCGATGGCGGCATGTCCGGCGACATTGATCTCTCCTACGTGAATTGGGGCAACTACGACCTAGTGGTAATTGATGAATCCCACAACTTCCGCAACAAAGCGACCCACAAGGACCGCGATACGCGCTATGATCACTTGATGAAACGTATCATCAAGTCCGGCGTGAAGACCAAGGTGCTCATGCTCTCGGCAACCCCGGTCAACAACCGTCTTGCCGATTTGAAAAATCAAATCGCCTTTGTCACGGAGGGCGACGACTCGGCACTCACCGGACAAAACATTCCCAGCATTGAAGCCACCGTCCGTCAGGCGCAACTCCAGTTCAATCGCTGGCTCGCCCTTGAAGAAGCCGATCGCAAGCCAGCCAAGTTGATGGACATGCTGGGCTTCGATTATTTCAAGTTGCTCGATCTGCTCACCATCGCCCGCTCCCGCAAACACATCCAGAAATACTACGGCACGGAAGAAACCGGCGAGTTCCCGGAGCGGCTGAAGCCCATCAACATCAAGTCTGACGTGGACGTTGCCGGGGCTTTCCGAGCCATCCGCGAGATCAACAACGAGATTCGCCGCCTCAACCTCAGCGCATACGCTCCGCTCCGATACGTTTTGCCGCACAAGCAGGCCGCCTACGACGAAAAATACAGCACCAAGATTCGCGGCGGTGAAAGTTTCTTTCGTCAGGTGGATCGCGAAGAGAGCCTCGTTCATTTGTTGCGCGTAAATATCCTCAAGCGGATGGAAAGTTCCGTGGTGTCCTTTGCCCTCACTCTGAAGCGCCAGCTTGCGGACGTGGACAACTTGCTCGCGCAGATTGAAGACCATCAGCCGGACGTTGAGGAAATTTCCATCGAAGATGTGGACGTCGACGATCCGGCTTTTGAATCCCTCCTCGTCGGGCGCAAAGTGAAAGTGCTGTTGCAGGACGTGGACTTGGTTCGCTGGCGCCAGGATCTCATCGAGGATCGCAACCGCCTCGACACGTTGCTTTCTGCTGCCGCCGAGATTCTGCCACAGCGGGACAAAAAGCTCGAAGACCTCCGCGGCGTCATTGAGGGAAAACTGCGGAATCCAACCAACCCCGGCAACCGCAAGATCATCGTCTTCACTGCCTTTGCCGATACGGCGCATTATCTGTATGGTGAACTCGCGGGCTGGCTGAAGGCAACACACGGCATTGAATCCGCTCTTGTCACCGGGGCCGGGCGCAATAAAACCACGCTGACGACGATCCGCACCGACCTCGCCAGCATCCTCACTTCATTCTCCCCGCGCTCCAAAGAACGTGGTGAGGAATTCGCCGCCGAGGGCGAAATTGATTTGCTCATTGCCACCGACTGCATCAGTGAAGGTCAGAATCTCCAAGACTGCGATTTTCTCATCAATTACGACATCCATTGGAATCCCGTCCGCATTATCCAGCGCTTCGGGCGCATTGACCGCATCGGCTCGCCCAACGCGCGCATCCAGCTCGTCAACTTCTGGCCCAACATAGAGCTGGAGGAATACATCAATCTTGAACAGCGCGTCAGTGGGCGCATGGTGCTCCTCGATATTTCCGCCACCGGCGAGGA
>Ga0007854_10002648_pt1 | contig 11017 bp, 10 predicted proteins | sample CryBogCBH12Aug08_FD_60382 | JGI IMG/M metagenome (GOLD analysis project Ga0007854, IMG submission 60382) | Freshwater microbial communities from Crystal Bog, Wisconsin, USA - CBH12Aug08 | ecosystem: Environmental > Aquatic > Freshwater > Lake | place: Crystal Bog, Wisconsin, USA | collected... | reverse complement strand
GCCCGAAAAGACCGTCAATATCCCATTGGTGGGCCGTATCGCTGCCGGTGGTCCAATCCTCGCCGAACAACACATCGAAGAGGTCTTCCCACTCCCCGAGTCCCTCGTAGGCCAAGGCGAACTTTTCCTGCTGAAGGTCGTTGGCGACTCCATGATTGACGTTGCAATCTGCGACGGCGACTACGTCGTCATCCGCTCCCAGAAGAATGCTGAAAAGGGTGAGATAGTCGCGGCAATGATCGATGGCGAAGCCACAGTCAAAACTTTCTCCAAGAAGGATGGCCACTACTGGCTCCTACCCGCTAATGAAATCTACGCCCCAATCCCTGCAGATAACGCGGAGATATTGGGCAAGGTAACTGCGGTATTAAGGAGTGTCAGGTAGTTCTTCTTTATCGTTCGTTCGATTGTAGTTGAAAAAATTATCGCGAAAATTCGGATAACTACCAATTCGCTTAATGACAACAAGATTCCGCTGTTAGCACCCCATCGCATAAATCGAGACGCAAATCTAGTCAAAAGGTCCTCGATTCCCGCTAATCTCGCCTCACACCAAAGTGTTCTATTTAACGGCTTAGGAGGCCACCTCAAATGGGACGAAAAGCTTGTGGGCTTGACCCTTCACGTCAGAGATAGTTAGAGAGGCTTTACAACTTGGACAACACTCAAAGAGATGAGCTCCATAAAACCATCTGGCGAATCGCAAACGAGCTTCGCGGAAGTGTGGATGGTTGGGACTTCAAGCAGTACGTTCTCGGTTTTCTCTTCTATCGTTTCATCTCTGAAAATCTCACCAACTACATCAACACCAATCAAATCGCTGCCGGTAAGAAAGACTTTGATTTCACGAAATTAGATGACAAGAAAGCAAACATCGCTCGCAAAGAAACTGTCGCTGAAAAAGGCTTCTACATCCTTCCAAGCGAACTCTTTGTAAACATCAAAGCCACAGCCGCTGAAGATCCAAACCTCAACGAAACTCTCTCGCGAGTATTTAGAAACATTGAAGCCTCGGCTATCGGAACTCCCAGTGAGCTAGATCTAAAAGGCCTCTTTGACGACCTAGACATCAACTCCAATAAACTAGGTCCCACCGTCATCAAGCGTAACGAGCGCCTGGTTAAACTCCTTAACGCGGTAGGAGATCTCCAACTAGGCGATTACTCCTCTAACACCATAGATGCCTTCGGTGATGCATACGAATATCTGATGACTATGTACGCATCTAGTGCCGGTAAATCTGGTGGAGAATTCTTCACTCCTCAGGAGGTATCTGAACTTCTAGCTCGCATAACCTTGGTCGGAAAAACTAAGGTCAATAAAGTCTATGATCCGGCATGCGGTTCAGGATCGCTCCTTCTGCAATACGCCAAAGTTCTCGGCAAAGACAAGGTTGTAAACGGCTTCTTCGGCCAAGAAATTAACATCACTACCTACAACCTGTGCCGCATTAACATGTTCCTCCATGACATCAACTACGAGAAATTCTCGATCGCCCACGGAGATACCCTCACCGATCCCTACCACTGGGATGATCAACCCTTTGAAGCCATCGTCTCTAATCCGCCTTACTCAATTGACTGGGATGGCGATGCCAATCCCTTAATGATTAATGATCCACGCTTCTCCCCCGCAGGCGTTTTAGCCCCGAAGAGCAAAGCAGACCTGGCTTTCACCATGCACATCCTCCACTGGTTAGCCACCAATGGCACAGCAGCCATTGTTGAATTTCCCGGAGTTCTCTACCGCGGAGGAGCTGAGCAAACCATCCGTCAGTACTTAGTAGATAACAACTACGTGGACGCTGTAATCCAACTTCCCAAAGATCTATTCTTCGGAACTCCTATTCAAACATGCATCCTCATTCTCAAGAAATCCCGAAAGGCAAACGACGTTCTCTTTATTAATGCAGAACGACAATTTATTAAAATAGGAAATAAGAATAAACTTCGCCAGGATGACATAAAGATCATTATTGAAAATTTCAAAGCTCGAAAAGACATAGAGTATCTTTCTAGAGTTGTCTCCCACCAGGAAATCAAAGAAAAAAAATATCTGCTTTCAGTGAGTTCCTATGTTGCGGATGAGGATACGAGAGAAATTATTGATATTAAGTCACTAAACGAGTCGATTTATGAGATCGTTCTAAATCAAAATAAACTTCGTAAATCAGTCGAAAAAATTATAAAGTCTCTTGAAGGTGAAACAGAGTGATCAAAATTGAAAATCTAATTGCCAAGCTTTGTCCAGATGGGATGCCATTTACTTCCCTGGAGTTGATTGCTTCCGTAATTACTGGTGATCAGCTCAATAAGGAGTTATTGAGTCAAAGTGGAAAGTATCCGGTGATGAATGGAGGAATATCACCCTCGGGTTTCTATCACGAATTCAACAATGAGGCGGAAACCACAGTAATTAGCCAAGGCGGTGCTTCTGCCGGATTCGTTACATGGATGGATACTAAATTTTGGGCAGGCGCACATTTATTTGTCATCAAACCCAAACAGAATTTCATAAATGCACGCTTTTTATACTATTTCCTTAAGGCGAGAGAAATTAATATTCAAGCAATGAAAACTGGTGCAGGAATACCAAGCTTGAATAGATCCAAACTTATTGAAATTAAAGTCCCTGTCCCGCCAATGGAAATTCAGTATGAGATAGTAAAAATTTTAGACACTTTTTCGGAATTAGAATCTTCACTAAAAACTGAATTGGATGCCAGAAAGAAACAGTTTGATTTTTTTAGAGATCGATTTGTTTCGGAACTCAAGTCTAACTGTGATTGGATCCCATTTGGAAGTCTTGCAACGATAGTCAGAGGAGCTTCGCCTCGCCCCATTGAAAAATACCTTTCAGAGGATGTTGATGCAGTGCCTTGGATAAAGATCGGTGACACAGACATCAACGAAAGATACATTATTCAAACTGCACAACGAATTTCCGTTGAAGGCGTTAAGAAATCAAGAAAAATAGAGCCTGGAGACTTCATTCTTTCAAACTCGATGAGCTTCGGCAGACCTTACATTTCCAAGATTCAAGGTTGCATTCACGACGGTTGGTTAGCAATTAGCAATTTTCAAGAACATCTAGTCTCTGATTTTCTGTACTACATTCTTCAATCCAAACACATTCAAAATGAGTTTAACCAAAAGTCAAATTCGGGATCTGTTTCTAATTTAAACGCCGAGATCGTTAAATCAGTCTTAATCCCAGTTCCAAAAATCGATAGGCAATTGGCTATCGTTAGCATGTTAGGTGCAATGGAAGATTTAGTAATCAGTCAAACAACTGGTCTTCCAGCAGAAATATTTGCGCGAAGAAAACAGTTCGAGTACTACAGAGATAGACTCCTGACGTTCAAGGAACTGGAGTCTGCCTGATGGTCCGGAGATTTGAGCCGATCTCAATCAGCAATGAAAGCACCGTCGTAGCTGAACTCAGCGATTTTGATCGGAAAGAAACCTCCTACCAAAGTGAGTCCGCCCTAGAGAAGCAGTTTATAGAACTCCTTCTAGAACAGGCCTACGACTACCTCTCCATAAGCTCTGAAGAGGACTTAATTGAAAACCTAAGAGCGAAGTTAGAAAAGCTCAACAAGATCCGATTCTCCGAGAGCGAATGGGAGAACTTCTTTTCATCCTGCATCGCCAGCGAGAATGACTCCGTCTTAGATAAGACTAGGAGAATTCAAGAAGATCACATTCAAGTTCTTAAGCGCGATAACGGTGAGATTAAAAATATTTACCTAATTGATAAGAAGAACATCCACAACAACTCTCTTCAAGTACTAGACCAATATGAGATAGAAGGCGCTAGAAAGAATCGTTATGATGTAACCATCTTGGTCAACGGCCTTCCGCTAGTCCATGTAGAGCTCAAGCGTCGCGGGGTGGACATCCGTGAAGCCTTCAACCAGATAAACCGCTATCAGCGAGATAGCTTCTGGGCAGGATCTGGCCTCTTTGAGTACATCCAAATCTTTGTGATCAGCAACGGCACCTACACCAAGTACTACTCCAACACGGTTAGATCTCAACACATCCAAGAAGCAAACGGTTTCACTAAGGTTAAAAAGACCTCAAACAGCTATGAATTCACAAGCTGGTGGGCTGATGCCAACAATAAGGCTATCTACGACCTTATTGCCTTTGGAAAGACCTTCTTTGCTAAACACTCAATTCTCAACATCTTAACCAAGTACTGTGTTTTCACTACCGATCCAATGCTGCTAGTAATGCGCCCCTACCAGATCGTAGCAACCGAGAAAATCCTGCAAAAGATTGTCATCAGCGAAAACCAAAAGGTTCTAGGAACTATCCAAGCTGGAGGCTACATCTGGCATACAACCGGCTCTGGAAAAACTCTCACCAGCTTTAAAACTGCTCAACTGGCTTCAAAGCTTCCCACTGTAGATAAAGTCCTCTTCGTTGTAGATAGAAAAGACCTTGATTACCAGACCATGAAAGAGTACGACCGCTTTGAAAAAGGCGCTGCTAACTCCAATGTTTCAACGTCTATTCTAAAAAAGCAGCTTGAGGACCCAGATGCCAGAATCATCATCACCACCATCCAAAAGCTCGATAAGTTCATAAAACAGAACGAAAACCACTCCATCACAAAGAAGCGTGTAGTTCTCATCTTTGACGAATGCCATAGATCCCAGTTCGGTGACATGCACACCGCCATAAAAAAGGCTTTCAGTAATTACAACCTCTTTGGATTTACCGGGACTCCTATCTTTGCCATCAACTCCTCCTCCGGCAATAACCCACAATTGCGAACCACCGAGCAAGCCTTCGGGGTAAAACTTCACACATACACGATCGTTGATGCAATTACCGATAAAAACGTTCTCCCTTTCAGAGTGGATTACGTCAATACCCTAAAACTTCCCGAAGAGATTAAAGATAAGCAGATCTCGGCTATTGATAAAGAGAACGCCCTCCTCGCTCAGCCACGTCTGGAAATGATTGCCAACTACATCCTGGAGCACTTTGACCAAAAGACTCGGCGTAACGAGAGCTACAAGCTCAAGGACCGAAGGGTCGCCGGCTTCAACTCCATCCTGGCTACTGCCTCTATTGAGGCGGCCAAAAGGTATTACGCAACCTTCAAAGAACTCCAGAAATATCTCCCAACAGATAAGAAACTCAAGATCGGAATTATCTATAGTTTCGCTCCCAATGAAGCTGACGCCGATGGGCTCCTTCCTGAGGAAGGCTTTGAGTCGTCCGATTTGGATGTCTCTTCCAGAGATTTTCTAGATGATGCCATCAAGGACTATAACGAGATCTTCCAAACGACCTGGTCTACTTCGGCCGATAAGTTTGAGTCCTACTACAAAGACTTGGCCCTCAAGCTAAAAAATCGAGAAATAGATCTAGTCATCGTGGTGAATATGTTTCTCACCGGATTTGATGCAACCACTCTTAACACCATCTGGGTTGATAAGAATCTTAGGCTTCATGGCCTCCTACAAGCCTTCTCCAGAACTAATCGCATTCTCAACTCCGTTAAAACCTACGGAAACATCGTCTGCTTTAGAGATCTAGAAGAAAACACCAAGGAGTCCATCTCTCTCTTCGGCAATAAAGAGGCCGGAGGTATCGTCTTACTTAAGCCTTACTCCGTCTACTTTGAGGAGTACACGACCCTCGTAAATCTTCTTAAAAGCAAGTTCTCTCCTCGCCAAATCCCCGCAGGAGAAGCCGATAAGAAAGAGTTCATTAACCTCTATAACCAGATCCTGAGACTAAGAAATATCCTCTCCTCGTTTGATGACTTCCAAGGCCACGCTCTCATAACCGACGCTGACTTTCAGGACTATCAGAGCACATACATTGAGCTCTACAACGAGCAAAAGAAGTTCATTGATGCAGATAGAGAATCCATCGTTGAAGATCTCGTCTTTGAAATTGAGCTTGTAAAGCAGATAGAAATCAACGTTGATTTCATCCTCATGCTAGTAGGAGATCTTGTTAACTCAACTGGCAATAAGAATAAAGAAATTCAAGCCAAGATTGAAAGAACCATCAACTCTTCCTACGTGCTGAGAAGTAAGAAGGATTTAATTCTCCAGTTCATTGCCTCCGTCAATAACAGTACAAACATTGATGAGCACTGGAAGATCTTTATTGATCAACAAAAAGCTATAGAGTTAGATGAAATCATTGAGCAGGAAAATCTAAATCCTCAGAAAACCAGAGACTTAATTATTAACTCCATCAGCGAGGGAGAACTAAAAACTACTGGTACGGCTATAAGTTCCTTACTTCCCGCTATGGATCTTTTTGATGAGAGCAACTTACGGGGTCTTCAGAAGATGAGAGTTATTGAAAAATTAATGGCGTTTTTCGATCGATTTGCCAATCTTTAGCCAAAGTTAGATTTTGAATATTAGATCTCGGTGATATTCCAAATAACTCTTTTGAGAATCCCTAAATCCCCCAACATTTTGATCTGGAGTGATTGACCACTTTTCTAAGACTACTGGGTTTAGTTTTCTCGAGACGAGCAGATCTCCCGTATCTTTGAAAGAAATGAATCCACGGTCAAAGAGATGGTCGACATGAGGTGATAACAAGAGACCATTCGAGCCATCGAGTTTCTCCCGATCGTTGGATTTTGCCCAAGGTTTAATATGGCTTGCTCGAAGATGCCTTACGTTGGTGACTCCCGTTATCCGACAATGATTCTCAATGAGTCTCACGTTCGACTTAAATATGCCTTGACCGCGTCTTGATTTGGTTACTTGAATTTTCTCTAAGTCGCCCTCAAGGTGTCGAGATGCGATTTCAAGATTAATCTCATAATCGGACTCTGATTCAAAATCGGGAGACAACTCCTGCTCTATTGCAGGTAGGTTTGCATTTGTCAACAGTGTGAGTAATTCACCAAATTCTTTTGAAATCTCAGTCAAATAAATACCTTGAAGTCCATTTCCATTGGCTTGTAGAGGTGCGTATTTTTCAGCCAGCAGTGGTCGAATCTGATCCATATATTCTTTTGGTTTGACAGGATTTGGTAATTCTACGAATTCAACTTCTACAAACCAACCAGTGTTCGACCAATTCTCGCCAGCTGATTGAAAATCTGGCTTTGGGGTGGTCTCCGCTTCTCGCTGCACTATCCCAATCGCCTTGATGAGCGTGTCGCAGAAGGAGAACACGATGTCACCCGGTCTGACTTGTTGCATAGTGTCGTAAAAGTAATTGCGTCCGCCGTCTGCGCGTTTTTTTGGAGACCAGAGATAGCCTCCGGGCACTTCGAATCGATAAGTCTGATTCTGATTCACCCACCAATATCTCATTCATGCAGCTTAGAGTCTTCTACGTAAGGCGGGAAGACACTTACTTCCCCTGTTTAGACAGAATGAAACGAGTGACGTCACTAGGTTCGGATACGATTTCACCCGCACCATAGTTAAATAGGCCGAGAGGAAAATAATGATCCTAAAATACGATGAGTATTACGTCTATGTCCTCGATTATTTATCTAATAATGGGGAAAAATCTGGAGCGGATATCCGATCGAAAGTTATGGATTTAGCGGGGGTGACTCCTGAAGAACGTCAGTTGAAGTCGCCAAAAGGCACGTATATCGCCAATTCCCGCATCTATTGGGCAGTGCAGTACTTATTCCAAGCTGGAGCGCTATCAAGACCTTCGAGAGGCATTTACAAAATTTCCGATTTGGGAATGCAATTGTTGAAGGACCATCCAGATGGTTTCTCCGAAGATGTCTTGCAGGAAACCGAAGGCTTTAAAAATTGGGTGGCAAGAATGGGGCAAGGCAAGGCTATCCCCTCTGAAACGACATCCGTTTCTAATTTAGGTGAAGCTCCGCAGGAATTGATTGAATCGCTGGTTGGTGGCATTGAAAGGAATCTCGCTCTTGAATTGATAAGCAGAATTCAGGAAATGTCTCCGGAATTTCTCGAAAAGTCTGTGCTCCAACTCTTGGGGGCTATGGGTTATGGAATCGATGATGAGTCCCTTCAACACACAGGCGGACCCGGGGATGAGGGGATTGATGGCATTATTAATCAAGATCGCCTTGGCATACAGAGAATTTACGTACAAGCCAAACGATACAAAGACGGTAGCAACATTAGCCGTGAAACCATTCAATCCTTTATAGGAGCCATGCAAGGTGCCACTGGTGGGGTATTTATTACGACTTCCGCATTCACCCAAGGCGCGCTCGACTTTGCCTCAAAACATTTGACGCCAAAAATCGTCCTAATAGACGGGGTTCAACTTGGGAATCTGCTCATAAAGCACGAGGTTGGAGTTGTGGTGAAGCAAACCTACAAACTAGTCGAAATTGATGAAAACTATTTCTTAGAGTGATCACCATTTAGATCTCAGTGCTGACGATGTCAGTCCTCCCTGTTACTTTTCAATTGCTCCAAGGGGGGAATCCAAGTGACCGACGAAATAGTTTCCACGGATGGCACTAGCCAAACGCCCAAAGTTTTTAGTTTGCCGATCAGCGATACTCCGCCAAGATTCACGGAATACTTTGAATTTGCCCACCAATTTAATGGTGAGCGAATCGAAGACTGGGAAAAAACTCGTGAAATTGCTCGAGAGATAGAGAAAACGTGGTGGGAGACTGGATCTCTGCCAGAGGAGTTATCTTTGCTCCGGGCAGTGCTTTTAATACAAGTGAGGTACGCCAGGTTTGTAGAGGGCTATCCCAGCGAAGCCGACATGCCTTACCTTGATGCCTTGGTTGCGACCATTAAAGAAAAGCTCTCCAATATCAGTGAATAATTAGAACTAATAGCGCCGCAGCCACAAGCATCGCTGAGATTCCAGCACTCCACCTTTTACCGATTCTTTGTGGCAACCCAAGCACCAATTGAGTTCTATCCCACTCCAAATCCTTGATGACGTTTAGGAAATGGAATGACATCGATACAAGGATGAAATCAAGGAACAGCCAGGTGGGTGGATGCTTGTGGCCGACTGAGTAAACAGCCCAAGGAAGTGCCCCAAATGAAATTGCATATGGCACCGGGGAGAGCCACGTTGATTTGGCCCAGAAGTTATAGATCGTAGCGCTTGCAAGGCCAAACATATGGAGAAGGCCTCCCCTAATTCCAAGGGGGCCTAAAAATGAAAGCAGAATTGCTGCAGTAAGGGCGAACGCAATTCCCATTCGGATTTGGTTGCGGGTGACCGTGTTTTCAACGAGGGGCTTCCTAATCCTCCCCGCAGCTTTATCTAATGGATAGTCGATCAAATCATTGGTCCATCCCACAACAAGTTGCCCACAGAGAATTGCTGACGCAACGCCGAATGATTTGGCGGCTGAGAGCTGAGTAATCGAAAGCACGAAGGTGATTGAAACGACTAGGACTGTGGGGCCAATGTGACAGGCTTTCGCCATGCCTACAAATGTTCGATTCACCACATCAATCTACAACGCAAGTGGATGGTTGACTTCCGTCAAAGATAGGGACCATCACCATACTTATTTGGCGGAGCACTCGGCTTCGAAAGCAAGTAGATGTTGTATCCTGGAACCAATAACCACCATGGGCTTCGATTGACATCGTGCATCCGCTGAACGGTTTGAACGATGGTTAAGACAAAGAAGAAGAATATCCCTTGAAGCAAAAGGAAATTCCAATTATTACTTTGGTAAAATTGATCCCTAGTATATATATTATTAGTCCACCACATCAGAAACATAAAAAATGGTGTAGAGATTAATCCATGGACTGTTATCTGATTCCAATACTTTCTTCGTGAGATCCGAGCTTTGAATTTCCATAGATTCTTTGTGTAAGCCTCTCGCTCAGCACGAGTGGGTTTTTGTTTCCCTCTGCGCATTAACAATAAATCAACCCAGGAAGTTCCAAAGTATTCAATGATTTCAGGGTCCTGTTCTGAACTATCTTTCATCTTTCCAAAAAAATTTCTCCTCCTCAACTCTTTCGAAGAGACAAAGATTGGCTCAGAATTTTGTTCACTCATTCGTTCTTACCCGCCTCTGGGAGATCAGGTCCTTCTCCCCATTGATTCGGGCCATCAGAAGGTTGTCGTAAGAGTCGATAGGCGCTTACGGGGCGCCAGAGCCATTCTCCGCTAACACCAACATCATGCAATCTTCTGATTGAAGGAATTCGAATGTTTATGAATACACCAATTACTAAGATCAGTTCCAAAGTCCAGAACCAAGAGTCCAACTGAATCTCGTGGTGATGAAGGTGCGCTTTAATAACTTTCGCAGTGACAATAAATGCTTCATAAAACATTGCGAGGAGTAGAGGTTCTCTAACTCTTTTTTTATAACGATTTAGACTCGTTCGACCATTTTTGTTCCAAATTTCCGCGCGAAGTAAAGCTTTCTCTTGTTCTGTCCGCCGGTCTCTGAAAAAAGCAAACCGAGAAGCCAGTGATTGGCTTTCGGGAGTGGGAGAACTCATCTCGGAATAGTACGAAAACCTTTGCTTAAAAGCACTAGATCAGATGACTACGTCAAACCTATTCATGGATCCGGATGGTTGAACTAGAAAGTAGAGATTCGCGAAAGGGACAAGGAGCCACCATCCGCGCTTGTCGACGTCGTGCAGGCGTCGTACTGCTGCAGAGAGAATTGGGATGAAGAGGAATATCCCGGCCAGGTTTGAGATGTAAGCATGTCCAGCAAAGAGGATTCGATCAAGAATGGCCGTTGGGATATTCAAGAGAATTGTGAAGAGGTAGAAGAACCAGAAGTCGGCTCTCTTGGTGCGACCGCGAAAGACCGCGTAATTGGCAAGGGCTAGGCGTACAGCTCTGTTCATTGGGCAATTATGTACGAAACGAATGCAGAATCAGCCCGTAATCAAGCTTTGTAGCCGAACTTAGAGGTCTGAAACCATCTCGATTGCACTGGCAGGGCACTCGCTGACGCAGATGCCGCAGCCTTTGCAGTAGTCCAAGTCGATTTCGAAGCCGAGGCCGGGGCCGAGCTTTTTGATGGCGTTGTCCGGGCAGACTCCGAAGCAGTTATCGCACTC